>ERZ791852.408-NODE-408-length-33192-cov-9.976461_pt1 | contig 33192 bp, 46 predicted proteins | sample MGYA00510287_ERZ791852 | MGnify/ENA primary metagenome ERZ791852 (study PRJEB30046, sample SAMN00715257) | human gut metagenome | study: EMG produced TPA metagenomics assembly of the A metagenome-wide association study of gut microbiota in type 2... | reverse complement strand
GCCAATTGCGCCGACGGGGGCAAACCGGAAATGGAACCATCTGAGAGCCATTCTTTGGGGCCTTGAACGGCCTTTCACGCTGAACCCTAGTACTTTTACCTTCCAGCTCCGAAAGGCCCTCAGAGACGCCTTTATTCAAATCCACGCCTCCGGCTGTTGCGGCCATGATGGATGTGGCCGTCTTCCGAAGGCCGTGCATGGCGGCCATGGCGGATACGGCGGATACGGAGGTTCGCTTGCATGGCGGCCATGGCGATAATTTCCCGACGCCGGGAAGTCATTCCACCGGCACGTGCGGCCATGGGTCGACGCGGCCCGCCCATGAAAGGCCTTTGTGTGACACCGCCCGTCAAAGGGCGCGCGACGCCACGAACCGGTGGATGGCGACCATGCGTAGATGGCGGTTCGACATGGCTTGCGGCCATATGTGGAGGCCGTCGTTACGGCGTCGTTCCAACGGTTTGCCACCATGGGCGACCATGTTGGCGTTGGTTTGTGAAGGAACTGTGAGCAGAATCGCAAACGCGGCGAAGATAACACAAAGTTCGGCACCCTCAACCTTCTGTGTTTTGTCGCACCAATGGTGTATCACGCGGGCGCACGAGGCTGACCCTCTCAAAGCCCAATAAATGTAGTGTGTAGGTGTAGGTATATATGGGTTGTTGTTGTTGTTGTTGTGGGTCTATATATATAAAGCGCGTGATGTGCGCGCGCGCGCGCGCGTATACACCACCCCAGCCATGGTTGTCAAATCGTGTCGTGAAAAAAGGTCAAAAAAAAACCCTAGAACACTCGCCTACATTTCCTACGGCCCACAATTCGTGCGGAAACCAAATGATTTCCAACACACCGTAGTTGAAAAACTCGTGGCGAGTGTGCTAGGGTTGAACTTGTCAACGAAAACAACTCTACCACAAGGAGAGAACGATGAGTCACACATTCCACAAGCCGCAAGACCCGCCAGCACTCGACATCAGGCCATACCGGAACATCCCCAACGGCCTAGCCCGGGAAGTCAACGGCCTCACCATGGCCGCACAGACCAGCGCATACACGTTCACCGACGCACGGCTCCAAACCGTCGCCATGCCCGTCACGGACAAAACCGGCAAGCCACGCTGGGATGATGCGTACTACGACGCGTTCTGGTCGCTCAGAAACGGCGACCTGCGCATCAACGAAGCAGGCGACACCATGTACGCCCGCGACACCAACTGGCTCGGCGGCGACATGCCCAACACGTGGCATCCAATCAGCAGCCTGTCCGAAGAATTCGGCTTCCCCACCGGCAGCCACGCCGTCCGCAACCTCGAACCCATGTTCCGAGCAGAAATGCTCAAACTCCCCCGCCTCACACGCGGCATGCTGTTCGGCGACACCGCCTTCCACCCGCAAGGCAAGAACACCGTCGTGACCGAAAAAGCCGACGAGAACGGCGCATACCTGTACGTGGACGATAGCCCATGGCTAAAAGACCGCAGGAAAACCGCCCAGCTCGTCGAACAGGCCAACAAGTTCATCGCCCAACTCACCGCAGACGACGAAAGCCGCGAAAACCTCCTCCGCATGTTCGCCACCCCATTCCTCGAACCCTACAAGCATCTCTTCTACGTGTTCTACGGACACGGCGGCGACGGCAAAAGCTTCCTTCTCGGACGGTTGGGAGACGCCTACCCGGACAAGGCTGGCGGCATCGGCATCAAAGCCCTCAACTCGCCAAGTGTGTTCGAAAGCGGCAACGAAGCGTTGAAACTCGACGGACGCTACTGGGTGTACGACGAGGAAGGCGACATGCTCACCGACAAGGACATGGGCATCATCAAACGCATCGCCACCGGCGACACCATCCACGCCCGCAGCGTGGGCCGCAACAGCGTCAACGTGCGCTCGCAGGCCACGCTCGTCATCGCAAGCAACCATCCATTGGCCACTAGCAACGGCGACGCCAACATGCGCCGTCTCGTGCCCGTCATGTTCGCAGGCCGCAAAACCCCGCAGCAGATGCAGCCGCTCGCCGACTTCATCGACCAGTACGGCATGGCCCCGTTCATGCTCGCGAGCGCCATCCTCTGGGCCGATAAGCCGTTGGACGACGACATTCACCGCGATATCAGCTTCAACGACAGTGAGCAGGAGTTGGACGAACGCGCCATGTGGATTGTCAACGAAATCTGCGAGAACGGATACGCCGACACCCGTCTCTGCCCGTACATCGGCCACACGAGCGGCGACACGTACAAGATGCTCGGCGTCGGCCTCCGCAGCAAGCGCATCGACGGGAAAGTCTGCTCCGTGCGCGTCGTAATCGACGAAGACCGGTTCGCACCCTATCGTGAACGCTACGAGCAGGAGTTGGATGAAAGCCGCCTCCCACTGCTCGAAGACCTGCCCGTGCCCGAAATGCAGACCGACATGGAACGCCGACTCGTCGAATACGGTGAAATGGTTGACGTGAAAGCGCCCGAAGGATTCAAACTCCACAAGGAGCCGACCGACCCGGACAATCCTAAAGCCGTCCGCAATTGGAAGAGCGGCAAGCAGGAGGATACGGTGGAAATCGGCCAAGGCGACGTGTACGCGGTCATCCCACAGCCCGGCAACATCATCATCGACATGGACGCGCCCAAGGATGAGCACAGCCGTCACGGATACAACATCCTCCGCCCCATGCTCGCACCCACCCTCATGGTTCACACGCCGACCCACGGCGGCATCCACGCCTACTATCGCCTCCCGGAAGGCTGGACAGGCAAACTTAAGAACACCAACCATGCGGACGGCATCCCCGTTGACGTGAAGGTGGACGGACGCGGATACGTGCTCGGAGCCGGTTCCAACATCGACGGCATCGGCTTCTACCGGCTGGTAGGCGACGAGACCGACGTGCAGGAAGCGCCGCTCGCACTCCTCAACTGGCTCGTCGAACACGGGTACGGCGTCAAACCAATGCCCAAGCCGACCACCGTCAAGACGGACGCGCCGCGCAACGGAAGGCCAGACCTCACGCCAGTGCCCGAAGGACGCCGCAACGACACGCTCTACCGTTGGGCTTGGGGACGCCTCCACAACCATGAGGACAACGAAGCCAACATCCACGACGAACTCATGCTCCGAGGCCACGTCAGCGGGCTTGGAGACACTGAAATCGAACGCATCTGGCAGAGCGTGAAGGAAACCGCGTGAGAAACCCGATAGGGCGACTCTGCGACACCGGCGCAAGATTCGTGGCGGATGTGACAATCCGCCCCGACGGACGCGGACTGTCATGCGTCTACGAATGCCCGAAATGCGGGCGCACACTGGCCGGACTCCATGTGACCAAAAACGGGCGCATCATGTTCGGCCACCGGATTAGAATAAGAACCACGCGCAGCGCCGCACTGGCCTGCGCCATCATCGGACGAACCCTAGGAAAGGAGCACGAATGCGCGACCTGTACACCACCATCGCCTACGGAATCATCGCCATCACACTGACCGCCATGCTCGTATTCGCATGGTATTCCGACTATGCGAACACGCCAGTGCATTACACGACGATACAGACCGTTGACGAAGGCGGCTACGAGCACGACTGCCTCGTAGCGACCTACAAGAAGGACATAAAGCTTGACTGCATCCATCCAAACGATTGAAAACCAAGCCCGCGCCATTCAGGAATCACTCGGACGGCAACTCTCCGAACTGCCCGACGATTACGACAATCCGAAAACGCTGAAAGCGCGAATGGACCTGCGCAGGGCGTATAATGCTGCTACGGACATCGTGGAACTCACGATGCGGTTAAGATTGGAAAGACTGGTATGAACTTCAAACGATACGGCAATCAGCGAATCCGACTAGTGGAAGGAACAGACCCGAATGCGACCGGTACCGGAATGGGAGGCTCTGAAGGCACGACTGGAAGCCCAGCGGCCACGACACAGCAGGAGCCGACAATCACCCAAGCCCAACTCGACGCCATCATCAGCCGAAAGCTCGCCAAGGAACGCGAAAAGCTCGAAGCAGCCCAGAAAGCAGCCGAAGACGCACGAAAGCTAGCCGAAGAGACCGAGGCGCGAGTCAAGGAGGCCCGAGACAAGGGTATCAGCCTCGGACTGTTGCAGGCGAAACGCAACGCCATCGCCGAACAGTACGGGCTGAGCGCCGAACTCCTGCCGGAAGACGAAACACGACTCGACGAGTTCGAAAAGCAGCTCGCCGCTAGCATCAACAGCCGCACGCGCGTCACCCCAGTGACCGTCGAACCGGCCACCAAGACGCCTGACTGGATGGGAGCCGCGCATGCGTGATATCCGAATTCTCGGCATGATGATGCGCGACGAAACCGTTCCGGCGACGCTCTCAATCACCGAAGATGACGTGGTGGTGACCATCACCACAGGAGTTGAATGAAAACGAGAAGGACAAGCTGGTAAAACGTTTTGCCGAACGCATCCTGCAACTGGGGCATGATTGGAAGGAAAAGAATTGACCGACGAACTGAAGCCGCTCGCCACCGTCGAAGACACCGAAGCGTACCTACGTCACAAAGTGCCCGTAGACCTCGTGGACTATGAGGAGCGCAAACGCGGAGCCGCCTCCAACGTGCTCCGCATGATGTACCGCAACCAAGGCGACGACTTGGACAAGCAGGTCGAAGAAGACCCGCTCACCCGCCAAATGGTCGCAGACATCATCGGCGTCAGCGTCGCACAGGACGTGAGCCGCAAGGAATCCATGTCCGACAGCGACACCGACCTAAGCGCGTTCAAAACGTTCACCCAAACGGCTGGCGGCTACAGTTTCACCGGCGAATGGCGAGGCAACACGGACGACGTGTTCTTCACCAGCAACCAGCTCAAACAGCTGGGCGTCGGACGAGCCACCATAGCAAGGTTCCAACTCTAATGCACTACGGACTCAAAACACACGAAATCACCGTCACCACCGGCGAAAACGAATACACGCTCACCGTACTCGTGACCGCGAACACCACAAGCGAAGACACCGGCACCTACGACAACATGACCGAAGTGGACTCGCTCACCATCCACGTCACCACCCCTGACACACCACCGGAAATCGTCGGCGGCGAACTCGAATACCACGGAAACCCCTACCGCGTCACCTCCATCAAACCGCCCATCGACCCAGAAAACAGGGTCATGTTCAACCCGTTCAAATGGAGTTTCAACGCGAAGCAGGTGCAATACTAATGGCAAGACTCAAAGGCGCTAAAATCATGGTCGCAGCACCGAACGCGGCAACCAACATCGTCATGCAGTCGGCAGGATTCCAACAGGAGTCCCGCCGCGTCGCCGCTCAAATCATGCCGCAACTGCGAATGGACTCATACAGGGACAAGCCACCGACCATGACCACATACCGCACGCTCAGCACATTCAACGGAACGCATCGAGCCGGAACGGAAATCAAATACCACAGGACGCCGCATTCCGGCGACACGCTGAAAGGATTCGGACTGTGAGCAAAGACAATGAAATCGTCGAAGACATCATCAACGGACTGTCCCAACGGCTCAACATGCGCGTATACGACAAGTATCCGACCGTGAAAAACCCCAGCCAGTATCCGCTCATCATCGTCACCCGCCAAAACGCCTCAGACATCACCCCATACATCCGACACTTGGACGTGGCAATCACCGTGGTCACACGCGACCTCACAGGCGAAACCGACAACACGCTCAGCGCCGAAATCGGCGACGCATTGACCGACTGGTACAATCAAAGCCTCTGGGACATCATGGGCGCGCCACTGCTCAACACCACCGACGCGCAGCCGACCAAAGACGGACGCACATCCACCGTCTACAACTACCAGATGGAGTATCTGAGTTGAAAACCACACGGGAGTCGGTGGAAGACCTCATGGAAATCCTCTCACCGACAGCCAAAGACATCATCACCGACGAACAGGTACGCCAAGCTCAAGCAGCAGCCAGCAGCGGAGACAAGCACATGGCCGGCAAAGTCTTGGGCGACATCTGGAAGCAGGTCGCCGAAAAATCCGCAGGACTAGGATTGGAACGACTCGACTCCGACAGTTTCGGCAAGAAAATCGGATGGCTCCTAAGCCAGCAGCGTTCCGAAAAAACAGTCAGGGACTTCCTTGCGAAATACAAGCGCGAACTGGCCGTACAGCCCATGCAGGAGGCGACCGCCAACCTGTTCGCCATCGACTCGACAACGGAAGTCGTACGCGAATCGGTAGGCGAAACATGCGCATGGTGCCTTGAACGGTGCGGCATCTGGCACCCTTATGATGCGAACCATTACGGCGTCTGGGTAAGACACGCCGGATGCGACTGCAAAATCTACGTAAGGAACAGCCTCACATGATGACCCCAACCATCAACAACACGGACCCGCAATACCATGAAAGCCCGACGCGACGCACCATCCTGAAAGCCGAAATGGTACGATGGTATCGAGAACAACGACGCCAAATGGCAGAACAGTTAAGGAGGATTTATGGCAGGGAAGACTGAAGAAGCCCTCTCAAGCCGCATGGAACAGGTCAACGGACTCATCGACAAAGCCTACTCCGACATGGAAGAGTACGCGCGGAAAGCCGAAACCGACGACGATGACCGCGACTACAACATGAGCATGGCCGCGAACGCGCAACGAAACTACGTCAGCTTCATGCAGCTGCTCATGACCATGACCAAGAACTTCGACGAAGCGGTGAAAGTCGATTCGCACAAAAGCCGGACAACCGCCGCCAAAGCTCCGAAAACCACATTGCAGAAACTCATAGCGAAGGAAGCGAAACGCTCATGACACTCACCATCGTGGACGAACAGGCAATCTCATTCCCATGGATTGAACTCGTCAAGAACGCATACGCCATGCGCGTGCGCGTCAGCAACTTCAGCGCGGTCGGCAAACGCAGCTTCACCCGCATCCTCTCCAAAGCCGTAGGCGGCGTCAACTCCTACTTCCTCATGCAGGACGGAGACCCGCTCAGCGCCGACTACCTCCCCACGGCAGACCTGCCATTGGAAAAAGTCTCCGCAGTAGGCTTGGACGGTCGCTGCTATGACGAAAACGCCAAGGAGATCAACGAAAACCTCCGCTGTCTCACTCTCAGCCACGCGCCCGTCACCGACCAAGCCGTGTTATTGGCGCAGCGCGCAATGGTCATCGAAGGCCTCATCTCCCAAAACCTCGAACACCTCATGCTGCCAGAGCCAGTCGTGGTAGGCACATCCCCCGACGTGGTAATCAAAGCCGACCCGAACAAGAATCCATCCAACTGGACGAAATTCGACGCCAACGACGACCACGACACCATCGTTCGACCAGAAGTCAAAAGGCTCAGCCAATGGGACAACGGACAGCTCAAAACCCTCCTGCAAAACACGGCATTGAGCTTCCAGATGGAAACCGGACTCCCGCCGCAGGACGCGCAGATTCTCGACACGCTCGGAGCGACAACCCAATCATTGGTGTCCAACCGTGAAAGCTTCGTCAGCCGCATCTACATCATCAAACAGGATTTGAACGCGGTATTCGAACCATTGGGCATCACATTGGACTACGAGCTGACGTTCCCGCAGACCGCGCAGGACATCGCATCCATCGGCGACGCCTACGGCAAGGGCGCAGACGCCGACATCCTCAAGAAATATCAGGTGGTATGACATGCTGGTGAAGAATCCAAATTGGAGGGCGAACGTCCGCCCCACATCCGACGTGGCAATCATGGCCGCGGAATACGTGAACTGGGGTCGTGGAAACGCAATCCTCCCGTTCCAAGTCGAATTCCTGAACAACGCCTTCCAACGCAAGAAGGACGGCACGTGGAAGTACAAGCGTGTCGCATTGAACATGCCGCGTCAGAACGGCAAGACGAAAATCCTCACCGCCCCAATCCTCTACTACCTGTTCGTGCTCGGACTGAACGTGCTCGTCACCGCGCACGAGCAGATAGCCGCCAACAAAATCATGGAGGATTTGAAAGACGCCATCGATTCGAATCCCGAACTGAAAGCCGAAGTCACGCACTTCAGCACCACCATGGGCCGCGAGCGCCTACAGTTGAGGAACGGCGCGTTCGTCCGCTTCCGCTCCCGCAAGAGCGCTTCCGCTGGAATGGGTGGAACGTTCGATTTGGTCATCTTTGATGAGGCGCAGGAACTCCGCTCTGAATACGAGGCGATGATTTCCAAGACGTTGAAGACGCGCCGCATGGCCATGATAATCTACACGGGCACCCCGTTCCTCCCTTCGTCCATCGGAGACACGTTCAACGTGTTCCTCGACAATTCCGAAGAGGATGACATGGCGTACTCGGTACGCTACGGCATCGATGACGAGACGGCTGACATCGAAGACGAACAGTTATGGGCGCTCACCAACCCGCTCTACCCCGACGTGATTCCACGCGAAGCGTTCCTCACCGACGTGGCGATAGCCAAACAGGGCGGCGCGGACGGGCTTATAGACTTCCGTATCCAAGACTTGGGCCTATGGTGGGCTGATAGCATTCCGCCAGCAATCCCCATGGACCTGTGGGACAGCGCATACTCCGACCTCCAGCATGACCGCGATACGCTCGTCTACGCGCTCACCTTCGACCCGGCAACCAGCACGCTCGCCCTCAGCGTCGCCGCCAGCACCGAAGAGGTGACGGTCGGCTCGCAGCATTACGACAAGTGGGCGTACATCATCGGCGAAATCGTGGACGAACGTCCCACAACCGAATCATGGCAGTGGGTCGTGGACGAGTTGAAGACGCGCCCGCGCAAGACCACGCTCATCTTGGATGCTGGCGGATTGAACAATCCGATAAGGGACATGCTGCCCCGTGGCCTGAACGTCATCCAATTGACCGGCACCGAATTCCTAGCCTCGCAGCAGGGCTTCCTCGACCTGTTGAACGAGGGACGGTTCAAGCATACGAACAATCCGCAGTTGACCGCCGAAGTGCAGAACGCGCAGAAGCTCAAATCCGGTTCGGACGACCAGTGGAAGTTTGCGCCGATACGCAAGACCGAAACCACGGCTGGCTTGAAGGGCGTCAGCATCGCCGCATGGTATCGTGGCGTCAACCGTCCGAAGGAACGCAAGGTCAGGGAGGTGATTGCCTGAAATGGGCAAGGATACTGGACTCTACCATCGCAACCGCACCATCCTCCGCGAACGCACCAAGCGTACGGGAGCGCCCTGCTATTATTGCGGCGAACCGTTCTACTGGGGTCGCAACACGGCGCATCCGCTGGCGTTCACCGCCGACCATGTGATACCGCGCGCCGCTGGCGGAAGCGACAGGATGGACAATCTGGTGCCCGCGCACATGCAGTGCAACCGCGCCAAGTCTGACCATATCGCGAGTCCCGCGACACGCCGAACGCGAACTGCGACGAGAAGGTGGTAGAATAATAACTGTTGCGCAGCAATGTGCAGCTCCTCTCTTGTGATTCTGGTTTGCACAGCACCCCGCTTGACGAAAGTCAGACGGGGTGTTATGCTATGTCTTGGAGACGGTCGGCAGACATTCGAAGCTTCGTTATCATGCCAACCGACCGTCTCCCCAAAAATGTACGGACTTGAACCGCCCAGCACAGTCGTTAAATAATGCATGGGCATACCCACTGGGTGACCGTGGGGTTGAGGCGCACACAGCCGGAAACAATCGTGGTAGAGGCCGAGTCGGGGCCGCAACGCAGAAGGCCGACACCATTCCCCTACCACGAAAGGCAGTCATGTCCCTAGCGACAATCGAACTGAAGCCGGGCTTCGTAGACCGCAAGCTGATTTCCAACCAGCCCGCAGCCGGAGCCATCGCCAAGATTTCCAACAGCACCCCAATCGACCTCATCGGCACGCAGATGCAGACCATCGACTTCTCCGGCGAGATGGGCATCTTCGGCGAAGGAGCCACCGACGAGACCGAAGCCGAAAAGAAGAAGAGTTCCAATGATGCGACCAATGGCGTCGTGACCATCAACCCCATCACCTTCTACATCTCCTACCGTTTCCCGAAGAAGTTCCTCCAACTGTTCGGCGTTGACGGCGCATACAATCCGACCGATGCCACCTTCCGAGCCGGCTCTCCGCAGACCATGCTTCAGAGCATCCTCGCACAGCCGTATCAGGCCGGTGTTCTCGACCAGTACCGCACTTACGTGAACCGTGCTATCAGCCGCGCCCTCGACTTCGCCCCCATCTTCGGCGTGAATCCGGCCACCAAGGCCGCATCCACCGTCGCACGCACCAACGGATACGTGCTCGAACATGCGGGCGACATCAACTACACTCCGGGCACCGGAGCGGAAGCGGCAACCGCGTTCAAGCAGGCCGTGCGACAGGTCGCCGCACAGGGCGACGCGTCAGCTCAGGGCGTCACCACCTCCTCCTACTTGGCTGCAATCGGCGACGGCCTCACCACCATCGGCACGCCCACCCAGTATGCGGCCGACGTTCCGCTCATCGGCAACATGGTCAACCTCGGCGGCGTCACCCTCGCAGCCTCCAACACCGTGTCCGATACCGCCGCGGCCACCGGCTCCGGCCAGTTGACCAAGAAGGTGCTTGATGCGGTCATCGGCGACTTCGCCAACCGTTTCGTGTGGGGCGCAATCCCGCTGTCCGGCATCGAAGTGTTCGACTCTGGCAACCCGGACAATTCCGCCGAAGGCGACTTGGGTGCCGTCAACAAGGTGATGCTCCGCACCGAAGTCGCAATCGGCTGGGGCTTCATCGGTGGTACCAGCAAGTTCTACGCCATCACCCACACCACCGAGTGACACCATCCATGGGCGGCGGCGACGCCGCCCATCCACCATATTTGAAACGTTAAACTACGAAAGGAATTGACATGGGCGCGAAGCAGTCTTCCGCAAACGTGACATTCTCGAAGCCGGGCGCGAGTGCAAACAAGTCCGGCTATATTTGGGTCGCCCCACTGGGCACCGCCATCCCAACCGACGCGACCACCGAACTGGACGCGGCATTCGTCGGCCTCGGCTACCTGTCCGAAGACGGTCTGACCGAACCAGCATCCCTCACCGCAGGCGATGACATCGTGGCCGCGGGCGGCGATACCGTCGCACAGGCCGACCCGACGTTCTCCAAGACGTGGACCGGCACGTGCATCGAAGCGTTGAACGAAGACCTGCTCAAGGTCGCCTACGGCTCCTCCAACGTGACGGTAAAAGCCGCATCCTCGTCGGCGGATGGCACCATCACCGTCAGGGAGCAGGCCGGAGACCTTGAACATCATGTCATCGTCATCGACGAAATGCTGAAGGGTGGCCGCAAGCGTCGTAACGTGATGTCGGATGCGACGTTCCTCATCACCGGCGATATCAGCCACGTGCATACCGCGCTCGTGAACTTCGAGTTCACCATCAACGCCTATCCGACCGCCACCCAGCCCGCACAGACCCAGTACATCACCATCCCAAAAGCGTAAGCTCTCCGAATCAACGCCTTACGGTCACCGTCACTGACAGGACGGTGGCTGAAGGCGGTGCCATGTGGATTGTGGGCGACTGGGGACAGTCCGGGCCTTGGCAGCGGTCTTCCGGCGTGAAGATGACGAAGGGTGAGGATGGCGTGTACACCGGCGTTCTCGCCCTGCCGAAAGGCACGGCGTTCGACCTGAAGGTTCTGAAATCCACTGTTGACGGCACGAGCGGCGGCGACAACGTTTGGAGCGCAGTGCGCTATAAGAGCGTTCTGAACGCCAGTGCCGCCTATAATTTCGGAGAGTTTATAGACAACCTAATCCCGAACGGCAGTTTCGAAGATGCGGACGCGGTGTGGACGCCTGCCGAATGCGTTTTTGCTCACACAAGTGCGTTTGGTGGCGAAAAATGCCTTGAAGTCGGTGGCACGTACCCGACTAGTGCATCGTCAGGCACGTTCGTCATTCCGCCGAACCAAGACTTTAAGTTGTCGTTCTACATGTATAGCGGCTGGACACCTCCTCGAACTGCCCGTGTTGAAGCAAAAGACATCAACACGCACTCGGTCCTGTTCAGCACCTCGCCGAGTTCGCAGCAGAGGGAACAGTGGGAGGCGTTCTCTGCGTCGTTCAGGTCAGACGGTTCGCCGGTGACGGCTCAGGTTGTCGTGACCTCAGTTGATAGTAGAGTGCCCATTATGTTCGACTCCATGTCGCTTGTCACGCCGTGACAGCTACATTGGAAAACATGCCCCACATGACCGCGCCATATTGACCGGCATGTGGGGTATTCTTATATAGACAGACAACGAAAGGAAACCCAATGGCAAAACGCAAGCCAACCATCACCATCGAAGACTTCAACGACGGATGGGCCGACGCCTACGCGAAACTCCTCCGCAACCGCAAATTCCAGCAGGCCATCCACTCGGAAGGCGTGGAAGACGGCATGGAAACCATGTGGCTCATCGACAAGCTCATGCAAGGCATCCTGACCGAAACCAAGTACGAACAGCTCATGAACGCGTTCGACGATGACATCATCGACGCATGGGAGTACTTGTCGGGAAAATTGCCGACGATTACGGAATCACAGTCGAAAGACTGACCTATGCGATAAACCCCGACAAGTGGGACAGCCAAATCTTGGCCGACTTCGCAAGCCAATACGGTAGCCCACGCCAATACACCATATTGGAACGGGCGAAACTCATAGGCACTTTCGGCGCGACCGCACGACTGCTCGATATCATCCAACAGTCGGCGCTAGCCCCCTACTCCGGCAAGGGAGTGAAACCGAAAAGCGTGTTGCCGGAAAACCAGAAGAAGAAGGAGGATGATTACGAACTCGATTCGATGAACACAGAAGACATCAACAAGGCGTTGGGTCTTCATCGAAAGGAACAATAGATGGCAAAGGGCAGCATTGCGACCGCATGGATACAGGTACTCCCATCGTTGGAAGGCTTGCAGTCCGCACTTGTCAAGGCAAGCAAGGGCGCGGTGCTCACCCCCGCCATCCAGCCCAAACTGGCGTCAGGCACAAGCCGCCTCTTCACGTCGCACGGCTTGGGCATGTCGAAACTGTTCTCCGGCTCGTTCAACAAGAACCTTAACCTGCAAGGAGGCGTGAAAGGCGCGCTTAACAGCGTGTTCGCCTCCTTCACCGCTGGCGGGCAGCGTTCGGCCAACGCCTTCGGAAACAGTTTCGCAAACCTCGACCTCAACAAGTATCTGAACGCCGCCGCCGCAATCGCCGCAGTCATGTCGGTCGGCAAGGCCGTCAAGGGCGTCACGTCCAACATCGTCGAAATGGGCAACCAGTGGGGTCAGACCACCGCCATGCTGAAAAACGCGGTAGGCACCTCTGGAGACTATAAGGATTCTCTTGAAGCGTCGCTGGAATATGCGAACAAGGTCGGCGTCACCACGGACGATTTCATCCAGTCCGCCGCACGACTGCGCACGCTCGCGCCGGAAGTCGTAACCAACTACGCTGATGCGGCGAAATTCACCAAACTGCTCGACATGAACATGGTCAGCACTGGCGCATCCACTCAGGAAGCGTCCAGCGCCATGCGTCAGATTACCCAAGCTTTGGGCAAGGGCATCGTCAACGGCGACGAGTTGAACTCCATCATGGAGAACGCGCCGCAAATCGCACGAATGCTCGCCAAGCATCTCAACGTTTCCGTAGGCGAACTGAAACAGTTGGGCAAGGAAGGCAAAATCAGCGGCCAAGACCTGTACGATACTGTACTGGAAAACGCCGCCGCCATCGAAAAGCAGTTCTCCACCATGCCCGTCACGGCTGACCGCGCATGGAATAGTATCAAGAACACGGTAGGCGTAAGGTCTGCGGAAGCGGCCGCCGCATTGTCCGCGAACATCGGTAAGATGCTGACCGCCATTTCCAATTCGGGCATGGTTGACACGTTCGGCGAAATGCTCGCAGGATTCGTGCCATTGTCGAACGCTGCATCCACTTTGGCCGCAACGTTCATCAACCAGCTTGCCCCGGCAGTCAACAAGGCGTTCAACGCGCAGCAGGTCGAACAGTTCCTCGCACCGTTGACGAATCTTATCAGCCTGAACTCGCAGAACGCCAACCTACTCACCTCCTTGGGTGACATTCTGAACACGGTAGGCGTCATTGGCACCACCGTGCTCTCCCTCATGGTCGCCACGAACGACCGGTTCGCATCCCGCATCCCGTTCATCGGTACCGCACTGGTCGGCGTGAAGAACACGCTCATCAAACTCGGCTCCAGCTTCACCAGCGTGTTCGGCGCGGCGGTGTCCGCATCGTCCGCGGCAATCGACAAGCTCGCATCCATGGCCGACGCGATGTCGAAAACATTGTCCGAATCGACGAAAGTGCAGAACGCGCTCGGCAAATTCAATGTCGCGTTCGAAGACTTGGGTTCATGCGCGTTCAGCTTCGGACAGAAGGGTGCGGAAGGCTTCGGCCTCGTCGAACAGGCCGCAGTGAACCTGTGGAACGGCGTCGGCAACGTGTCCGACAATGTGAAGCTTCTCCAAAACGGCTTGAACGCCATGGGTTCCGACGTTGACGCGCTTCCCGAAACGTTCCTCAACGCTTTCGAGACCCTCAGCACCGAAGTGGACGCCGCCGCACGGAAGAAGGCTCCAACCCTCATCCAAGCGTTCCGTGACATTCGCGCCGCCGCCGACACCATCGTAGTGGATTCGGACATCTACCATTCGCTGGACACTGCCGGACAAAGCGCCGACATCTACTGTGACAAGCTCGTGCAGGTTGGCCGCGAATTCAAGGAGCTTACCGGCTTCGACATTCCGAACGTGTTCCTCCCATTGGTCGGCTCGGCGGTGTCCGCTTCCGACAGCATCATGCAGACGTTCGGCAATCTGAAGGCCGGATTGTCCAACTATGCGGCGAACACTGCGCAGCAGTGGGCACCGGTCAAGGAGATTTTCACCGAAATCTTCTCCAGTGCGTCAGCAGCGGCCAAGACGAAGATGGAAGTCCTTCGAGCCGATATCGAATCCGGCGTGCTCACCATGGTCGAGAACGTTAAGGGCAAGGCTGCTGAGTTCAAAACCGCGTTCAGTGAAATGCTGGACACGACAGGCATCAGCGCCAACATGTCCCAACTCGGGTCGGCGGTAAGCAATGGACTCTCCTCCGTCAAGGGCGGACTCAAATCGTTCGGTTCGGAAGCGGCGTCCACGTTGTCGATTCCATTCCGTGGCATTCCAGAAAAGATTTTCGGCTCATTCAAGGGACAGAATCCGTTCACCCCGTTGACATCCGCGGCGAAGACGGTCGGTGCCGGATTGTCCGCCACGCTGGGTGGAGCCGTAACCCGTCTTATCGGACGGTTCGCCCCGCTGGCGTCCGCAGGAAAGGTCGCCTTCTCCGCCATCGGCTCCGCCGCGTTGAAAGTGTCTTCCGGCGCGTTGAAGGGCTTCGGCGCTGCGGTGAGAGGCTGCGGTGCGGCAATCGGCAAGATTGGCGACATCGCATCCCGGTTGGGTGTGACAGGTGCCATTTTCGCCGGCCTGACCGCCGGATTCCAGACATTGTTCAAACTCGACCCGAGCCAGATGGCTGGCAAATTCGAGGAATGGCAGTCGAGTCTTGACAATGCGCTGGAAGGCGTGCAGACGAAACTGCCCGCCATGGCGAGCGCGTTCGCCGCAGCCCTCCCGCAGATGGTTTCCAGCGTCACCACGGCGCTTCCCGGCATCGCCAACGCGCTCGTGAGCGTGGGGCAGACGCTCGGACCGGCGTTGACCGCAATCCTGCCGCAAATCACGCAGGCGTTCTCCAGCATGTTCGCACAGTTGCCCGCCTTCATCAGCACGTACGGCCAGCCGATGCTGGAAACGTTCGGCACGCTGTTCGCTACGATGGCCGGGCAGATTCCGTCGCTCATGACTTCGCTCGGTCAAGCGCTGATAGCAGGCATTCAGGTCGCGTTCTCCGCAATCGGAGACAATAGCGGGGCAATCGCCGGTTTTATCAGCGGCTTCGGCGCATCCTTGGCTTCTGGCATCCAAACGTTGGGTGCTACCGTAGTGGCCGCGCTCCCGTCCATCGGACAGAGCATCGCCACAGCATTGCCTACGCTGATTCCTGCATTGATGTCCGCCATCACCAGCGTGATAACCTCATTGGCCGCCGCACTGCCGGGCATCGCCGTCGCCATCATCAACCAGCTGCCCGCCATCATCGGCGGCTTGGTGACCGGCATCGTCAACAGTCTGCCAACATTACTGAACGCCTTCGTCAGCGTGGTGACCAGTATTGCAGCGAACTTCCCAAGCATTTTCATGGCCGTCGTGAACGCGATTCCCGCGATTATCGCGAACATCGCACGCGCGTTCGCCGGATTGGGCGGTAGGATTCTCAGCTATATCAGCGACATTCCGGGCCGAATCATCGGCATGTTCGCAGGAGCCGGTTCGTGGCTGATTAATTCGGGCGCGGCGTTGATGAACGGTTTCAAGGAAGGCATTCTCGGCGCGGTCGAAAGAGTGAAAAGCGCGGTGAAGGGCGCGTTGCAGAAGGTTCGAGACTTCTTCCCGTTCTCTCCAGCGAAGGTCGGCCCGTTCTCCGGTTCCGGCTACACGTCTGTGTCGGGCGAGCATCTTATGCGAGACTTCGGCAAGGCCATCGGCGCTCAAGGCTCGTTCGTACGCGGTCAGGTCGATGATGTGCTCGGTTCTTTGGATTTCGACCAGATTGACGCCGCCAATCTTGGCATGGTGTCGGCACCGCAGCTGAAAGACTATACTGGAATGGTGTCGGCAGACGACCAGCGGTATGCTGGCGGCGTCCACATCGACAATGTGGTGGCAAGCCCGTTGAGCGACGTGGAACTGGTGGCCCGCCGATTCGGATACGCTTTGAACAATGAGATGATTGGAAGTGTCAGACCTTGAGCACGATAACCGTCACCGTTGGTGACATCACGCTTTACGGCGATGCCGGACACGAGTTCACGTTGGTGTCCATGAGCGGTTTCGACGATTTGCCGTCAGCCAAGACCGAACAGGATTCTTGGGCTAGGGCTGACGGCAACGCGATTCCCGGCACCACATACTATGATGGGCGCACCATCACCGTCAACGGCTACTATGCGACGAGCACGGTAGAAGATACGGATGAGATGATGCGCCGTCTCCGCGGCATGGCCCGACGTTTGGTCACCGTCACCGTGCAGAAGGGCAATGGTGTCGCATTGTCCTGTGATGCGGAACTCCGCTCCATGACCGTGGATGAATACCGGTATCGCGGTAAGGCCGCATTCCAGATAGGCCTGCTCGCCCCATCCCCATACCTGTATGGGCCGTTGCGCTCGCAGACCGTTGGCGTGCCTACCGATGGTAAGGGCATTACTGACCCGCTGCTTGACCCGTTGTCGGAAGGCGAGGTTGGCAATCCGGGACGAGTCGCCATCACGGGAAGCGGTTTCGCGCCGACGCATCTTGTCGTGAAAATCCGTGGCGGATTGTCGGAAGGCGTGCGCATCCACTGCATCGAAACCGGTGAAGCGGTCGAATTCCGGCGTCAAATCAATCCAGACGAGACGATGGTGTTCGACTTCGACGATGAGCGCGTCCTGTTCCAAAACCAGTCGGATTTGAGCATGTTCCTCACCGAAGAGAACTGGTTCCGCCCCTATGGCGACGCGACGATACAGTTCACCCCGTTGGGCGTGCAGTCGGGCACACCATCGATGACGGTCGAATGGAAGGAGGCTTGGCGGTGAAAATCTATCTCGCGGATTTGCTGACCGGGCGTCGCATCATCCCGTTGCCGCACACGTCGGCGGAATGGGAGATGAAACTGAACGACACGGACGCGTTGACCGTCAAAGTGCCCATCTATGCTTCGTCCGACGATACGCGCGTTCAGTATATTGCGAACGATGCGCGATTGTTGGATTTGAGGAACACTGCGGCCATTGGCAAAACCGTCATGGTCGCTGAGGATGATGGGCTTATGGTCGGCGGCGTGCTCATGCGCCGCGAATATGACGCCGACTCCGGTATTCTCACGCTGGTCGCGTCGGGCATGTGGACGTATTTTGACCATAGGACGATTCTTCCGGCGAAAGCGAAAGGGAAAAGCCTCATCAAGTCTGACGGTTCGCCTGACCCGCAATACGACACGTCATACAAGAACGTCACATGGAACACGGTCGCACGCAATCTCGTCGAACAGGCCATGAGCTGGCCGCATAGCCACGTGCCCGTCGTGTTGGAGACGGCGGAGGTTGGCAAGTCCGAAGCGAACTATCAAGCCGTAGATCTCAACTATGTTGGCGAAGTGTTGACGAACATCACGAACTATCAGAACGGCTGCGATATCGGATTCTTCCCCACGCGCACGGCTGACGGATTGGGCTACGAGTGGCATATGAAGACCGGCCACCCACTATTGGGTGGCGAGACCCACTATTTCAGCGCGTCAGCCATGCAGCCGGGCATCGCATCCCTATCCGCAACGGATGACGGCGACAAGCTCGCCTCGCTGCAATGGTTCACGTCCGGCAAGTCGGATGATAAGACGCTCGTCGTATCCGCCTATACGGACATTCTTGACAAGGCCGGAGCGCCAATCTGGGAGAGCGTGGATTCCAGCCATTCGACCGTGAAACTGCAAAACACCTTGCAGGCGTATGCAAACGAGGCCGCCGCCGTCTACTGGCAACCCGTATCGTCCACCGAGGCGAAAGTGCATCGCGGATACTTGCATTCCGTGAATCAGACGCTCGCCAACTATACGGTCGGCGACTATATCAGGTTCGCGACGAAGGGCGACTGGTATTATACGGATGGCGCGCATACGCGGCGCATCACCGGCATCAAAGCCGATGAAAGCTCGAATTGGATTACGTTCACGTTGGGAGACGTGTTCGATGGTGTGAAAGTTACGGTGGAATAATGGAAATCGTAGTGCATCAAGGCGAGCAGGCGGACGGCATGCCATTGGCCGACGATGATGCGGAGGAAAACGTTCTTGACGTGAAGAATCCGGCTCAGGCGACGAACAAGCTCGTGTCCACGTTGAACGAGTATGGCCGACGCCTGCGCGAATTGGAAAAGCCATCCGGCTCGCAGTTGACTCAGGCGATTCAACGAGTGTTGGATATCAGCGAAAACATCGACCAGACCGTTGCCGCATCCATCAACCGTAACTCGTATGACCGTGCGACCATCGACCAGAAGTGCAATGCTTGGAATTGGGGCGTATTGCCTCCGGGACGTGGCGGCACGAATACGACCAACGCGTTCAACAACATGTTTTCGACCGGCTCATGGCGTGCCGTATGGGCGTTGTCCGATGGCACGCTGGGCACCGCCCAGTCCAGCCGCAAGGTGAAGCAGGATTTCATTATGCCGGAAATCACGTTGGAGCAGATGCGTGCCGTGGATTGGGTGCTCTACCGTTACATTGATGACGTAAATCTGAACGGGGACAGTGCGACGGTCCACTTGGGCATGATTGCCGAAGAACTGGACGATAACGGTTTGGGGCAGTTCGTCGAGTATAATGACGATTATGAGCCGTGCGGCATCAACTATCCGATGCTGGGCGTGTGGGCCGTGCATGAGGCCCATCTCGCCCATGACCGTATCGACCGGCTTGAGGAACGTTTGAAAGCGTTGGAAGGAAAGATTGATAATGGCTTTGAGGAATAGTCTGTTCGCAGTGTCCGGCAAGGCGTCGTTCTTGGATGCGCGCCGCGATATGAGCGGGCTTTTCGTCTGCGACAATACGACGATGATGCCCATCGCTGGCATTCTTGACCGTTCGCAGGACAATCTTGTGACGGGCAACAGTAATTCCATGAGCGTGACGGTTCACCCGTTCAATGCGGTGTTGAACCGTTACGGCGCGCTGTTGTTGCAGAACGATGGCAATGCGAACGTGGCATTGTCCGCGGCACCGTCCGCGAATTCGCGTATCGACGTGGTGTATGTGAAGCAGAACGAGTCGCGTTCGCCAATGTCCGACGGTTCGGACGTTCCGATGTTCGGCGTGGTGAAGGGTACTGCTGCGGCGACGCCTGTTGCGCCTAGTGTTCCGGCTGGCGCTTTGGCTTTGGCGCAGGTGTTGCTTCCGGCTGGCGTGTCGAATACTGCTGCTGGCGGTGTGGTCATCACGCAGACGTATATTGGTGCCGCGTTGAAGGGTGACATGCTGCGAGTGCAGACTTCCGCGCAGCGTGACGCCCTGACCCATGTGCCTGAAGGCACGCTGTTGCATAATGTGGCCGATAATTGCGATTATGTCAGAACTCCAAGCGGCAAGTGGGCCAAGATAAGGGACACTTTGTCTTTTAGAGCGCCATACAGTGCTGTGTGGTGGCTTTTCCGCGAATGGGATACGGTCATCGTATCCGGCAGCGAGCATTATCAGGGTTCTGGCCAGCAGAATCATGCCGTGGCGAAGGAAACCATTCCAGTCGGATGGAGGCCCTACGGTAATAACAACACGGCCTTCGACTATGGTGCCGTAGCTGCCACCAACGGCGACTGGTGCAATTTCGTCCGCCCGGACGGGCACATCATCATGCTGGGCGACACCGAAGCCAGATACTCCGGTGTGACCGGAGGATGGCAGTGCAGGGAGTGGAGAGCCTAGCCGAAGCAATTGCGGTCATCGGCTAGAATAGTGCCATATGAGCACTGAAGTCACCGTAGCGTTCATCACCGGCATCTGCGCCATCATCGTCGCACTCGTCACATGGATGCAAAACAACAAGACCAACCTGTCCGAAGCCTATCGCCAACTGTCCGAAGCCCAGTTGAACATGCAGCGGGAAATCGACCGTCAGGATGAGAAACTGGCCGAAATCGTCAGCGAGCGCGATAGGCTTCGCCATCAGGATGATTTGAAAACCTCGTACATTCGGAGCATTGGGCATTGGCTGAGCGAACTCTGCCATGTTCTCGACCCGGAGTTTTTGGAACGGTATCCGAAGCCACGGCTTCCTGACGAGCTTCGAGGTACAATAGAACCGTTGAAAGACGACAACAGTAAGGAGCAGAATATTGTTCTCTAAGGATTTTTGGGTTGACACGCTTGAGCGTGCAATCCGCACCGCATGTCAGGCGGCATTGTCGGCTGGCGTGGTCGGTGGCGTCGGCCTGTTCGACGTGGATTGGATGAATGTCGGCGGCATCGCCTTGGTTGCCGCCATCGCAAGCGTGTTGACATGCGTCGCGTCGAGCGGCAAGACGGATTCAATCAGTCCGGCGTCTCTCGCCATGTCGGAAAAGGCGAAGGTTACCGGCAAGCATATTAAGGAGGTTTCTGAATAATGAGGTTTGTGGATATCAGCAATTGGAAGGCCGATTGCGACGTTTCCAAGATTGACACGGATGGCGTCGTGGTCCAGTGCACTTGGGGTGCTGGCGAATTAACGACTGATAATGGTCTGGTCGATTCCGTGTGGGTTGGTGCCGATGCGAAGATTCAGGCTGCTGCGGCCCGTGGTCTTGCGGTCGGCTACATGCATTACATTCGTGGCGTGAACGCTTCCGAGGAGGCGTATTTCTTCGCCGAACACACTAAGGGCTATTTTGGCAAGTTCGTGCCGTGTGTCGACTGGGAGAGTGACGATAACGCCGCGTGGGGCAATCGCGCCTACTTGGACGAGTTTCTGTACCAGTATATTCGTCTGACTGGTGTGAAGCCGCTCGTGTATGCGCAGCGTTCCGAACTTCCGTTCATCAAGGATATCTGCGGCAAGCATGATTGCGGCATTTGGGAGGCGTGCTATGCGTCCATGGATGCGGTCGGCTGGCAGGATGCCGATTCGATTTGGTCGTATGTGGCGTATCCGATGCGTCAGTATACGTCGAACGGTCATATCGGAGGTTATGCGGGTTCGCTTGATTTGAACTATTTCGCTGGCGATAAGGCGGCTTGGGACAAGTATGCTGGCGTGGGTGCGAGCACTCCGGTGAATCCGGCTCCGGTGCCGGTGGTTTCCACGTCTCCGACTGTGATTGCGACCACGTATGAGGTGTCGGTGGATTCGCTGAACGTGCGTACCGAACCGTCCGTGAAAGGCAATGTTGTGGCCGATTATGTGCGCGGCCAGAAGGTCGTGCTGGATGGTTGGGGCACTTATGCTGACGGTTTCCTGTGGGGACGTTATATGGGTGTTTCTTCGGGCGAGCCGAGGTATGTTGCCATCGGCACCGAGTCCGGCAGCGAATGGTATTTGACAATGTGCCGTTAGCCTGATACAATGAGGGCTGTTGGAAGTTTTTACCAACAGCCCTCCTTTGGTTTCTCCCTGACCCCCCGCAAGGTTCATGCGGGGGGTTTCTCTTTTAGTCATCCAAACATGATGCACAGCATGTCCGTCAGGATTGCCGTCGCCACGTATAGGATGAACATGCGCGTATCCCATGCGTCGGATACGAGCATGATGGTTGCGACGAATCCTAGCAGGATGATGGTGTAGATGATGAGTTTCAGGGTTTCCATTAGAACTTCTCGCCCTGCGCTTCCAGCTTCCGCTTTATACGCCACACCTTATGGTCCATCATGCGGCGCAGGTCGCTCGGCTTCAATCCGTAGATTTCAACCAGCAGGTCGAAGCATATCAGCACGTCGGCCATTTCCTCGTACAGGTTTTCGATAAGCTCGCTGCGACCCACCTTGTTGGTGGGGTCTTCGGGATTGTATCGTTTGAGCTTGCTGATTGCCTGTATGAGTTCGGCGCACTCCTCCATGCAGACGGTGGTCTGCGTGTCCTTGCCGTATCGTGCGATGCTCCGCATTTTCACGGCGCTCGTCTGTTCGGGGCTGAGATAGTATTTCATGCCGTCACGCCAGTCTTGTTCAACGGCCACCGCGCAACCTCCAACATTTCGTACAGTACCCGTCGAACAGGTACATTTCTTTCATGGTGAGTTTCTTTAGGCAATGCCGACATAGAGTCGGGTCGAGGTGTGCCAGTGCTCTAATAACACTCATCTGGATACTCCGATCCTTCCTGTCCGTTCTCGTCCGTCAAGGCCGAATCAATGTCCTGCTTGCAGTCTTCGCACAGCATTTCCGGGGACCAATCCTTCAACGTCATGTAGCATCCGCAGTTCAGGCATTGGCGCGGTAGTCTGTCACCCATATCACACCTCCACCGCTGGCTGTGGCGCATGCTGGTTCTGATAGTGACCGACCATGCCGTACGGTTTCGCCGCCGCAGCGTTCAGATATTCGAATGATACTTGGCCGACTCGCATGCCGGGTTTCAGCATGATGGGGAAACTGTTCTCGTTTTTCAGTTCGACGGTGATGGTGCCGATGAATCCGGCGTCGATGAATCCTGCGGTCACATGCGTGCAGAGTCCGAGTCGTCCGAGACTGCTTTTCCCGTCGAATCGGGCCATCATATTGTCCGGGAGGCTGATTTTCTCGACGGTCGCGCCTAGGACGAACTGTCCGGGTTGGAGCATGTAATGTCCGTCGACTTTGACTGGCTCGGTGCGGACGCCATGCAGCGTGTGGTCGCCACCATCCGCATAACAATAACGGTCTTCCACGTCCGATGTGAAGATGATGATAGTGTCCTGCAATGTCACATCATACGAGTTGGGGTTTAACTGTTTTTCCGTGTATGGCAAGATGAGGCCTTGGTGGTCTACGCACTGTTCGATGGTGATATCATTCAGCATTTTCTTTCTCCTTACTTGTCGCAGAGACGCTGCAACAGTTCCTTGTCGCTTATCGGTTTGATTTCGTACAGGTACATTGCGCATGCGGATGGGTTTTCCATCCCCGCTTCTCCGGGGAACCGTTCTTTGAGTTCCTGCACTGTCATGTCGGTTAGCTTGGCGAACATGTTCCATGTCCAAGGGCTGGCCTCATAGTCGCCGAACGGGGTTTCCGAGATGATGATGGCGTTGCCGAGGTGAATTCCGGTGGTGGCGTCGGAGAATACGAAGGCCACAGTCTCGTATGGCGATTCGTCTTCACGGAGAATGAAGCTTGTTTCCCCGGATTCCATCTTCCGCCACTCCTCGCGACCTACTGTCAGTCGCGTCACATTGCGGTTGTCGCTAGTCATTGTTCTTCCTTTCCTGCATGAATGCGAGCGCCATTGCAAGGTAGGCGATGGCGTCCATGTACGAATCCTCCTTGGTCTGGTCGAATTTGATGCGTTCGATTTTCAGTTCGGCCATCATGATGGCGACATCCACTTCCGCATCGTCGCAGCCGAACCATCGTTTGGAAATGTTCTTGAACATGATGCGCGGATTGCCGTATTCTTCGGCTTTCTCCCCGCTGAGCATGTTCTTCACATGGTCGAAGTTGTTGGCGATGCGCGTGTAGATGCTTGCCGGAGTGTTTGCGGGTTTCTCGATAGGCTGGTCGAGGAGGATGTCGCTCAGGGTTTTCGGCCCGTGATAGTCGGCGGGAATCGCCTTGTTGACGCATTCCATCACTTCATCCCAGTTGTTTTTCCTTGATGATGTCATCTAGGGTTTTCCTTCCTTCTATCACGTCCATGACCTTGCGGTTCCATGGCGTGTCCGGCACGATGATGCGTTGTTGTCCCTGATAGGGGCTTCCGCGTCGCACCAGTCTTCGGTTGGCCTGCTCCCAGTCGGCGTATGTCCATGGGAGGTCGAGCCATATCTGGTCTTTCATGAGATGCTGTAGGCCGTCCACGCCGGTGCCCATGGACTGCGGGTTGGCGACTATGAGCCGGTATCCTGCGCGTTCTTGTGCGGTCATGGCGAGGAATGTCTTCGCATCGGTGCATGGCGTCCAAGTGCGGTAGATTTCGTCTCTTACCGCTTTGAACCGCGTCCATACGAGTAGTGGTGTCTGGTCTTCGCGTCTCTTGGCTTCATCGTATACCGTTTTGATTTTGGACACGCCGAACCAGTAGGCTTCGCTGCGGTCTTCGGTCTTGTAAGCGAAGCCGTCGTCGAGTTGGGCGAGTTTGACGGCTGCGGCGCTCGCGCTTGCCGCGTACACGTCTTCGGCGAGCTGGTGGGTGTTCGTCCACTGTTCGAGCGCCATATCCTCCTGTTCGGTTTTCGGTGATGGGAGCCATTCGATTTGTGGCAGCGGGTTGCCGCCGCGTCTGATGTCCAGCACGAGCTTTTGGAGTTGTCGGCATGCTTCCTCGACCATTGGCTTGGAGTACGTGTATTTGACCACGAGACGCCCTTGTATGTTCATCGTGTATGGTTTACCGTACCGTACTCTGAAAGCTCCTAGAGTGCGCCACGAATCGCCTAATAGGGCTATCCTGTCCTTGGCGTGCGGATACATGACAACGGTCTGCCCGTACAGGTCTTCCAAATCCTTCGGAGCGGGCGTGCCTGTCAGCATCAGCACGTTCTCGGCAAGGTCGCTGATACCTTTCACGACTTTAGAACGTCCGCTCCTAGGATTCTTTACCATGTGGCTTTCATCCACAATGAGACTGAAACCGTCTGGCACTTCGCCCAGCTTGGAGGCCATGTTGTAGGACACTACGAGATAGCGGTAGTCTTCCGGCCAACCATGCTTGCGGTACTCGTCGATGGTCATGGCCTTGCCGTGCGACCATTGGCTGATTTGCGGCAACCATGCGGTTTTCACGACGCTTGCCGGACAGATGACGAGAATGTGTTCCGCGTCATCCAGCAAATCCATGCTGCGCTTCGTCTTGCCGGTTCCGGCCTCGTCGAAGATGAAAGCCCTCACTGCTGCTCCTTTCCATGCTCGGCTTCCCATGCGGCTATGCGCTCGCGTCCTTCCGGCGTTTTACGCCAGTTGCGCCAAGTCTGATAGCTAACGCCATGCTCCTCACGGAATTTCTTCTGCCATTTGCGGCAGGCGGCTTGGGTTTCCTCACGATGCTGTTTCCGGTATCGCACCCAATAGTCGAGCATTTTCTCATGGTTTTCGTTCACCCACTTTTTCTTGAGCTTCCGCTTGTGCGCCGCTTTCTCTGGCGTCATGTCGGCGTAGTGGGTGACTGTCTTCTTCTTTCTGGCTGGGGGCATTGGCTTGGGCTGGCGCATTTTCTCAACGTCAGCCCAAGCGTCGCTGTCAAGCCATTCTGATACGTCACTCTTCATCGTCGGAATGGTTGATGAGGTCGATGATGCCTTTGACAGCGCCGATAAGGATGAGGATGGCTCCTGTGATTCCAAGCACGGACAGGATGATGACGAGCATGTACAGGCAGTTCACCATGAACTCATGCATTTTTCTTCTCCTTCACTACGCTGAGCCGGGTGGTCGTCGAGGTTTTCTGGAATGGGGTCAGGTCTGCCGGATGCTTGCTGAAATACGCCTTGTAGTCGGTGGTTGTGCGCGTGGTCTCCGCCAGTCTTGCGACATGTCCGGAGCATGCGACGCGCTCGCCGGGGTGTTCTTCCAGCCATGCGGAGAGCCGCTCTTTCAACGTCTCGTACTGGTCTTTCGCGTCCAGCAGTTCGGCCAACAATTGTTGTCCGTCATTGTCCGTCGGCTGTGCCGCCTGCTCGTATTCGGTCGCATACCGTTCGAGTTCGCTCGCGTCCATCACGTCTGGAATGATTACGATGTCGAGTGTTTCCTTGATTCGTTCGGTGATGTATTCGGCGTTCATCGTCTCCCATGACGGGGGGCGTTGCGCGTAGATGATTTCCGCATGCTCCGTACCCATCATGCGGGCTTCTATCTGCGCTTGGGCGGAATACTGGCGACGCTGTTCCGCGTTGAGGAACGCGTAGGATGGTTTGCTTCCGGTTTTCACTTCGACGGTGTGTACAATCCCGTCATGGTCGCGGCATGCTGCGTCCAGTGAGACGTGCAGGCGTCCGTCAGTGTAGAAGCTGTTGTCATACCATGCGAGCTGTCCGTTTTCCAACTCGTTAACGGGAGTGTTCTTGCCGACTACGGCCAGTCGGAGGTGCCGCGCATACAGTTGGACGAGCATGGGTTCCCAAATGCTGCCGAACTGCAATGCCGACTGCACTGCCGGAATATCTGGCGGTGGGGATGGTAATTGTCCGGTGGCGATGAAATGCGCGAGACTGGACGCGCCTATGGTCTCCTTGCGGGCTTCGAGCCATGTTTCACGGTCTTCGAAGATTCGGTATGTCAGATTTCCTTCGTCCATCTCATTCTCCCTTCAGAATCGACGATGAGGATGTCGTGGTAGACGTTCGTGAGGTCTACCCAGTTTTTATACAACAGCATGGTGTCTACGGCTTTCTTGCCGTAGAGGAGCATGACGTTCGCGTTATGCTCGGCGAGCATTTTGAGTTCGCGGCACTGGTCTGGGCTTGGCTTGCTGACCGTGCGTTTCAGTTCGACGAACCACACGTTGCCGAGGGGGTCTACGGCGGTCACGTCTGGGAATCCGTTGCGTGAGCGTCCTTCGGTTTTCTGCACGTACCATCCTTGCTGTTCCAAGATTTTGATGAGACGGTTTTGGATGGTGGATTCCAAGGGTTCCTGTCTTTGGTTATTCAGTTTCGGCATTGGTATCCTCCTTGATGCGTACGGCGCTGACCCATACGGCGTAGGTGCCGTCCGGCTTGCTGCGTGTCACCGCGGCGTATTCGACCTGCGGTTCCGTCCATGCGACGAGGTGCTTGCGAACATGGTAGGCGGTGGCGTTCGCCACGTTGCGTTTCTTGTAGGAGTGGTATTCCGCCCATTTGCCGAGATTGTTTTTGAGTGCCGTGTTGAACGCGGTGCTTTTTTGAACATTGGTGGGGGGGGTGTCTAGGAATTTCGTCATTGTTCTTCCTTCGGTTTGAAATATGCGGGCATGATTGATTTTGGCAGGATTCTGCCTTCACGCTCCAACCGTTTCGCATGTGGGAACAGCCAGCCGCGTGACACTCCGAGTGCTTTCGCGGCTTGGCTGATGTTCATGCATGTTGTGAGCGCGTCAATCAGCGTGTCGTCACTGTAGTGGATTGGCGCGTTCATGGCTGGCTAGAACTCCGGTTCCGGTTCGCCGGCACCTTCGTCTTCGATGGTCAGCTGGGTGTATGCGCCGAACTTGTGTGGGGCGGGGGTGTTGTTCTTTTCGACTCGCAACAGTTGCACGCCGGTCAGGAAGTAGGTGAGGCGTCCTTCCTTCGTGCTGCCGATTTTGAATGCGACGTTGGCGAGCGTGCCGTCGCCCGGCTCTTCGGTCAGTTCCATGTCGTTGGCATTCTGGTCTACGATGCTGGGCTTCCACTTGGATGAGAGGTTGATGAGCCACTTGCCGCGCTGCGGCTGGGTTCCATCCTTGAGGGTGATTAAATCGCCATCCTTATAGCGGAGGTTGTCTCCGTTGGCGCGCACGCCCAACTGTTTCGCGGATGCTACGAGTTCCTTATGCACGTCGCCGTTCTTGGGGAATGCGAGTTGCAGCTGGTAGCTCGGGTCGATTCCGAACTGTTTCGCCGAGTCGGACTGGTATTTGTTCATGAGGTGGACGAATCGGATTTCGCCTACCGCTTCGATTTCGAGCATGTCGTTTGCCATTGTTTTTCCTTTCAGTTGAATTCTTCAGTGAGGGACGGGTGTGGGAGGGGGGTGGTGGCTTTTCCGTCATCATCCATTACGGTGGTGAGACCAAGCAGATGGATGAGGCCGTAGCGTCGATAGTAGGTTTCGAAACTGCCCACCTGTTGTGCGGCTGCTGCCGGATACGTGTAGCTGCTGCTGACCGCCTCACCGTGCTTCACCATGTCCATGAGGTTTTCACCCTCGTGCGCACTCTCGTAGACTGCGACGGTGAGCGTATTGTAGACGGTTGGCATGTCCGTGTCCGCGCCAATGATTTCGCTTGCGCTTACCGCGGTCCAGCCCAAACCGTTTTCCACCATGCTTGCCTTGACGAGCTGCCAAATGTCATTCAGTGTGGCGTACTTGTAGCCGTATCCTTCGGTGGTGCGTTTCACCGCTTCTACCGACTGTTGTACGGCTGCGATTCGGCTGAGCACGTCGTCGTGGCGTTTTTCATTTGTCATTGTTCCTCCTTTTTTCGAGTTCGTTTTGAATAAGCGTTTCGTCTACCGCGAGCCGGTATGCGCGTTCCACGATGTCGTCGTAGTCCTGTTGGGTGTGGGGGGTGTGTTCGCTGAGTGCCAGTCTGACTATGACCGCAAGGTTTTCGTCGGTTGGGTTCGCCTCATAGGCGTCTATGCGGCTCTGCCATACGTCGTAGCGTCCTTGCAACCATGCGGAGAGCGCATTCATATAGTCTTGTGGCGCGTATGGCGTCGCGATTTCGAATGCGACTATGGTGCCCGCCACGTCGGCTCCGGCGTTGAGCGCACTATTAGATAGGCAGCCCAGGTATGTCGCAGCCTTGTTGCGAAAATATTCTGACTGACTCATTGTTTACCTCATTTCTTTGGTTTCGTTTATTATTATATCAGGGCGTGCCTTGCGACACGCCAGAAAAATCAGACGTTCCAAAACATATTGGAAACCCATACACCGCGCGAGTATTCAACCGGCGTGCCCTCCAGCCATTTGAGGCAGCCATGGGGGGTAATAAGCGCCACTAGACCCTGACCGTCGAACACGCTACTGTCATATCCGCTGTTGACCCACGCATCGATCATGTTGCGGGAATCTGAAGCGTGTGGGCCGTTTTCGTACTCATATGCGATTCCATTATGCGCGATATACCCCCTGTCAGTGCGGAACGGGTGACAGTTGCGCGGCTCGACCGCCCCATGTGTGGCGAGACGGAAGTGAATCAGGCATGGTGCGTGTTTGAGCTGCTCCCAATGGCTGTAGATGAACCCCACCACTTTCAGCGGGTCAACGTTCTTGAATACCCTCAGGCGCTCACCGTCCCACCAACTGACCCCGCCACCGTCCGGGTTCGCCTCACTCATGGCGAGAATGTCATACGGTTCCGGCATTGCGCCGGGCACTGCAGTAACGATCACACACATTGGTTTTTCCTCTTTTCTAATGGTGGGGGCGGGATGTTCCCGCCCCCGACAATTGGTTTCAGGCGTTGGAGATTTTCTCGCAAATCTGCGCGTAGCGCGCGCACAGTTCGGGGCGTCCGGCGCGCTTGTACAGGCGCAATGCGGTGCGTTCCAGCGATTCCACGGTTGGCTTGCCGTGGGAGGCGCGCGCCTTGCGGGTGCGCAAGATGTTTTCGAGCACCCACTGAGCGTCAACGCTGTGACTGAGGTAATAGTCGTCTCCATCCCATATCGTTTCGCCGCTGGCAGCATTGTAGACGCGGAAGTAGCTGAGGCTACGGAACGACTCGCCCTTGCCGACAACCATCTTAGTTGCGCACCGCAAGTAGATGTGCAATGGTCGCATGTTGCGTGAGGGGAATGCGTAGGGGTGTACGGTGCCGTAGAGGCGTTCCTTTATATCCTTGCTGCGGATTGATCGGCGATTCTGATTATCACACCATGCCTGATATGCGCGGCGCGTGTCACCGTGGCTTGCGCGTGCGCGACGTGAAGCCCTGACATTGGCTTCCACGTTGCGGCGGATTGCCTTAGCCTGTTCTTTACGCTCCCGCTCCTCTTCGGCTTTACGTGCGGCTGCTGCATGGCGTGCCGCGTCAAGCCTTTCGTTGAGAGTGCGGGCGGGCGTATCGGTCACGTTGTCGGCCATGCATGAGGCGTACTGTTCGATTGTCTCCGCCTCAATGGTGCCACGGGGGTGCTTTTCGAAAAACCGCCACATGGCGCGCACCCACTTGACCGCCGGTTCGAGCCTATCGGCGCTGCCCGCATACCAGCAGTCAAACGTGCGCAGCTCGATGGTGTCGCTGTGTTCGTTGTTGATTGCGGTATGCTTGCCGCGATACTCGCCATGGTCGAGGCTGCACCAGTAGTCGTCGGACATGTGGCGCATGTTGAGTCGCGTGCACTGCGTTTCGTCCAGTCCGCGCAATGCCCAATACCAGCGGCTTGCGCACTGGTTGGGGGTGCGCGCTACGTGGATGTGTCCTCCCGCGTTGTCGCCATAGTCGGGTATGCGTTCGATAAGCTTCCGTAGGGCGTGGAGTTTGGTCATGTCGAGGATGTTGGTTTGCAGTTCGACGCCGCCAGTGTCCAATGACTGGTCGCAATCCCAGCCGGCGATAAGGTCCGAGCTTGCAATGTCTTCTGCAAAGTCGGTGTCAAGTTCCGACTCGATCTCAACCTCCACCCCGTAAGTGAACTGGTCACCATTGCCGAAGGCGTACGGGTAGACGTATTCGGCCTCCTTGGAGGCTAGTAGCATACCGTTGCCGCGGTGCCGTGGGCAATAGCAATCACCGTCCGAGCTACCCTCGCATTCCTCGCAGAGGATTGCGTCGCACCCGTAGGCGTCGCACTCATAGTAGGCGCTACTTGGGTCTAGTGGCGTGCCGCATTGCGCGCACCATGCTGTTTCGTCTTCAAAATCCGTGTCGTCGTAGACTCGGCGCATTTCGCCATCGGGCGTGCGGATGTAGAATTCGTCGCCGATTGCGACGCATTCTGCGGTGCCTTCCGGCCACTTGCGGCAGTATGTCCTAAAAAGCAGCTGCGGCGTGTCGTCTCGTTCAACCCATTTACTATACGGTTCGCCGCCGAGGATTGCAATTCGTTCAGCCATTGTTACCACTTCCTTATCATAGATGGCTTTTTTTCGTGCCCTTGCGGGACTTGCACCCGCATGTATGCTGTCAGGGCTGGACGGTCAGGATGTCGATTATGAGTGGCGTTTCGGCGTCCGTGGCGTCCTTTGCGATTATCGCGTTCACGGTTGGTGTGCTGATGTGGACGCCGTAGTTCGCGAGTGGCACGAGCCGTAGGGTGATGTCATCTCTTTTCGCTTTCACGTTGCCGTTTGGAAGTGTGGTGGTTTCGTATCCCCGTGCTTCCATTTCGTTGATGAATGCTTGCCGTTGCATTGCTGCCTCCTCCTGTTTTCTATGGTTTTAATATATCATTTTGGTATTCTGTTGTCAATCCCGGCGTGTCGCATTTCGCCATCACGCCGGGTAGTGTCACAGCTCGGCCATGGTGAACGTCTTGCGGCATACCGGCTCACGCACGGCCCCGTCAATCTGCCGTCCGTCCTTGACGGCCTTGCGCAGCCAAGGTAGGGTGATTCCGCGGAAAACGTCGTCCGTCTGCGCAAGGAATTCCTTGACGTGGCGCAGTGTCGTGGCGCTCAGAAGTCCCATGGCCACCTTGACCTCATAGGTCTCGGGCACCACGCCCCATGCGCTTGTCGGCGTGACCGTCGCTACCGTGGTGCCGTATGACCTGAGCACGTAAATCATGCCTTTTGCGGTGTCCCACCGTTCTACGACGGCCTTGCCGTAGAAGGACTTGCGCCCGTCGTATGTCGGCTGGAGTTCGAACGTTCCGATGTATTCACTCATTTTAATCACTCCTTGTGGTTTTGGTTTATGCTTTTAATATACCGTACTTGTTGTTAGGCGTCAAGTCGGCGTGTCGCGGTCGGTGCGACGGCCCTCGCCATCGAGCGCCGCCCCGGCGTGCCGGCAGTGGAGCGACACCCCCTTTGTTGAGGGTGCCGCCCCACCGGCGCTCAGGCGAGACCCGCCCAGCTGCCTTCAAGGGCCGCATATCCCCTTGGGTCTTCGGTGACGGTCAGTGGCGTGAGTTCCCCGTCGCGGTAGGCGTAGACCTCCCCCGCCGAGGTGACGAACACCCCCTCGCCATTCCTGACATATCCCTTGCCGCTCAGTGTCTTATGCATTGTATCCTCCGTTCTCTTGGTTGGTTGATGCTTCCAATATACCGGACGTGACGTTATGCGTCAAGTCGGCGTGTCGTGAGAATGGTTCTCAATACCAACACCTGCCGAGGCTAGGAGTCGTGAACCCGGTTAACAGATGAACACACTTAATGTATGTCATTGGTTAACGGATGAACCCAGTTAATAGATGGACTGAGTTAATGAATGCCCAATGAGAACGGTTCTCACGACACGCCGACTTGACGTGCTGTGTCAAGTGTATGTATAATAGGAGCATCAGCCAAACCAAGAGATGGAGGACAAAATGCAAATCGAAATCACAGGCAAGGACGTGGGCAAAGGCAATCGCCCAGCAAATCGAGCAAGCCACCGGCGAGGACTGCGAGGCATACTCCAATGTCGTCGGCTCGGTGGTCATCATGCACAACACCATGATTGCACGTATCACGCCACTGTTTAGTGTCGTGGATGTGGCACCCACCGCCGGACCGTCCGTCGGCTGCATCACCGAAATTCCGCTGGAAGCAAGATCGGTCAACGGCCTTATGGAGATTGCCCACGCAATCGACGAAGCCGCCTCGC
>ERZ791852.405-NODE-405-length-33398-cov-4.194554_pt1 | contig 33398 bp, 39 predicted proteins | sample MGYA00510287_ERZ791852 | MGnify/ENA primary metagenome ERZ791852 (study PRJEB30046, sample SAMN00715257) | human gut metagenome | study: EMG produced TPA metagenomics assembly of the A metagenome-wide association study of gut microbiota in type 2... | reverse complement strand
CCTTGCAATTCGAGGTACCTTGTGTTATTATGTATTTGTCAGTACATGATAGTGACCGTAAGAGAGCTTTCACATTGGCAGGCAAGCACAGCCTAAAAGGGAGGAACTATGCAAGTTCAATTAAAAAAAGGTGTTATGGATATGCTGGTGCTAGCATTATTAACACAAAATGATCGCTACGGATACGAAATCGTAAGCACCATTTCGGAATATATTGAAATATCTGAAGGAACGATATATCCATTGTTTAACAGACTGAAAAAAGAAAAGTATGTTGAAACGTATTTAAAGGAGTCTTCTACAGGCCCATCACGGAAATACTATCATATCACGAACGAAGGCCGTGCAGCATATAACAAGATGCGTCAAGAATGGGATGATTTTTCTGGTGTTATCAATATGCTGTTGAAAGGAGTCGATAATAATGAACAAAAATAGCTTTTTGGATGCATTGCGTAATATATTTAAAAAAGCGCGTGTTGCAGATGTGGAGAGTATTATAGAGGTTTATGAAGAGCATTTTGCGGTAGGTTATGAAAAAGGGCTTACCGATAGTGAGATCATTAAATCCTTAGGGACTCCAGAGGAAATATATGCATCCTACGTAGATGCAGGTATCATTACAGACACAATGAATCTAGATGGTAGCGAAAGTAAATCCGTTAATATGCAGGAAATTTATGCACGATTTGATGATTATAAAGAGCGTCTTTTACCTCAATTACCGGGGATGGCTAAAAAAGCATCTAAGACTTTGCTCTCTATTGGAAGTGCCTTATCCTATATTGTAGGTGCTCTTATATTCATTATTACACCGGCTATCTTGTTCTTACTAGGTAGCTCATGGCAACCATTTGAGAATGTTACTGCATTTCCAGTATTGTCCATTGTAACTCTAGTGGCACTTGGTGGTGTAGGTTTATTTGGTGGACTTACATGCGTCTTTGTTGGTACAGAGCTTCGCGGTGTGCGTGAACGTTACTTCCGCAATGTGGACTAAGGAGGATTTATGAGACGAATTATAATAACAGCGATTTTAACCGTAATTTGTGCTGTTGGGGCATGTACATCTTTTGCCGTTAATGATTTACCTAATTTTGGTGAATGGATGAAAACCAATGAACAACAGTTTAGAAAACCACATAGACATGATGGTTCTAATATGCATATGGACCAACATATGATGGATGGAAATAATCAAATGATGCCTCAAGATGGTATGGGGCCAAATAATGGTCAACATATGTACCAAAATTGTCAAAACCAAATGATGCCTCAAGATGGTATGGGACGAAATAATGGTCAGTATATGGATCAAAATGGTCAAATGCCTCCACAAGACCAACCATCTCAAGGTTATCAACCTAATGGTAATGCTTCAGAACAAGCACCTAATGGTGAGACACAAGCTCAATAAAATATATAAAACTATTAATATAGATTGAGCCGTATATTTTAAGATATTAATAGATATAGAGTTAGATCTATCTGAGGATATCGTTGTTTTAATCGTATTTGAATATTAGGTAAAGGTGAAAATATGAAAAAACTTTTAATTGCTACAGTATTAACCGCAGCATTTGGGATTGGCGGTGTAACATTTGCTTCTACTAATGACGTACAAAATAATAATGAGCCAATCAAGATGAACTTGTTAGTAGAACGAAATCATGATGATGCAAACAATTTTCAAGATAAAAAATGTGATATGCTACTAGAAAATCAAAATAGCCAAATGCATAGACATGATCGAATGGAGCATATGCCAATGAATCATCAAGTTGATAATATGCATGGAAAAGATAACGATCAATCTATGAGACCAGAAGGTCAAAACCATCAAATGAGACAACAATGTAATAATCATCAAGTGTCACCACAAGGTCAGCCTCCTCATGGTGATCGACATAATGATAATGCACCACAACAACAAACTGATCAAGGTGCACCACAAACTACACAAAACTAACGATACTTTATGAGTCCATTTCTCTCATAAGATATAGAGAACGTGGTCATGAAAGTGCATTCATGGCCACCGTAGAGCCACACACTCTATGTGATACATTCGTATCAGAATCTCTCTCTTACACACAATAACTACACACAAGCAAAAAGAGCTCCTCAGTGAAGGAGCTCTTTTTGTATCTGTTTATAATTTTATTTGATGTGTTTAGAACCGCGTTCTGTCATGGCTACGCCGTCTTTGCAGAGAGGGCATTCTTCTGGTTGGTATGTTGGCACTTCAAGGTTAAGTAATGCTTGTACCTTTTCTTTTGGTACACCGAATTCAGCTTTGCCGCCAGAACGGTTAACGAGAAGACCTACGCCTACGATTTCACCGCCGGATTGGTTAACTACGTTAACAACTTCTTGTACGGAACCGCCTGTAGTTACGATATCTTCTACGATGAGTACGCGTGTGCCTGGTTCGATTTTGAATCCACGACGCAATGTCATAACGCCTTTTTCACGTTCTGTAAAGATAGCGCGTGTGCCTAATTCTTTACCGACTTCGTGAGCTAATAAGATACCGCCGGTCATAGGTCCGATAACGAGTTCTACGTTTTGATCGCGGAAGCGTTCTGCCAATTCTTTACACAATGTTTCAGTGTATTTTGGATGTTGTAACACGTTGAATTTTTCAACGTACATAGGGCTATGTAGGCCGGAAGTTAATAAGAAATGACCTTCTAAAATTGCTTGAGTATCGATAAGTAATTGTTTTACTTCTTGTTCTGACATCATTTGGATACACTCTCCATTTCTTCAATAATTAAACGTACCGCCTCTTGTGGATGTTCAGCCTGCGTAATAGGTCGGCCAATAACAAGGCGAGATGCACCATCCTGTAATGCACTCGATGGTGTAGCAATGCGCTTTTGGTCATTTGTAGCTGCGAAGGATGGGCGAATACCTGGTGTAACGATAAGGAAATCAGGTCCACAGGCCTCGCGAATCATCTTAGCCTCTAAAGCGGAACATACAACACCGTCCATACCGGATTCTTTTGCTAGTTTAGCAAGGCGAATTACTTGGTCTGCAATTGGTAATTGACCGCCAATAGATGTCCAAGATTCGTCATCAAAGCTTGTTAATACGGTAATCGCTAATAGTTTTGGACGTTCGATGCCTAGTTTTTCAGCGCTTTCACGAGCAGCCTCAGCGGCAGCTTTCATCATTATAGGACCACCTTGACCATGAATGGTAATTAAATTGGCGCCTAAACGAGTAAGGGAAGATACGCCATGGGCCACCGTATTAGGAATATCATGTAATTTCAAATCGAGAAATACATGTTTGCCGTGCTCTTGCAAATAGCGAACCGTTTGGTCCCCTTCGGCGTAGAATAATTCCATGCCCACCTTATAGAAACTAACGGAGTCCCCTAGTGAGGACACGATAGATTTCATCGCATCCATTGTGGATACGTCGAGGGCGACGATTAATCTGTCATCTGCCATGTTATAACCTCCATAGTACTTATATATCTAAATAATTTTCACATAGAATAGGGCGTCCTGTCAATGAAAATCCGATGTGAAAGTCGGCTTAAGAACTGCTTTTATACATCGATTTTCTTCGCGTTCATGATATAATAAATACAGAAGTGAAGATGATTCCTAATACGAGTTGATATATGTATATCGGACTGATGTATATAATATGTTGTTAATAGCTAAGAAAGGATTACCATGTTAGATTTTGTAGCATTGGATTTTGAAACAGCTAATAAATATAAAAATAGCGCCTGTTCCTTAGCGGTTATTACCGTTGAAAATGGGCAGATTACCAAAAAAGCGTATAGTCTTATTAAACCACCGTTTATGTCCTTTGACCCAGAATGTATTGAAATTCATGGAATTGAACCTAAAGAAGTGTTGCATGAAAAGACATTTGATCAACTATGGCCTGCTATCTATGAAAATCATTTGAAGGGAAAAATCATGATTGCCCACAATGCAAAATTCGATATGAATGTATTGCGAGCCACTCTTGATTACTATAACATTCCTTGGCCAGAACTTGATTATGCGTGTACTGTAAAAATTTCTCGTGCCGTATGGCCCGATTTGGTAAATCACAAATTGAACACAATGGCGGCGTACTTAGGCATAGAATTTAAGCATCACTATGCTTTAGATGATGCTGAAACTTGTGCTAAGGTTGCTATCGAGGCAGCTCGCTTGAAAGGGGCGAACTCACTACCCGAACTACTTTCAAAAACAGGCGTACCTCTTGAACCATTCATCGATGAAAAAAATAAAGCTGCACAAGCAGAATTACATAAGGAACCAGAACCAGAGCAGATGTCCTTTTTCTAAAGACGTGCTCGGTTACGATGGTAACTAATCCTGATAGAATAATAGATTGTTTTGGAGGTAGTCATGTTAGGTAAAGAACTATTAACCTATGTGGATCATACATTGTTAAGACCCATTGCTACATGGGACGAAATTAAGGTGATTTGTGAAGATGCATTGGCCTATCATACGGCATCAGTTTGTATTCCCCCCGATTTTGTGGCATCCGCTCATAATGCATATCCCAATTTGAATGTTTGTACCGTTATTGGGTTTCCTCTAGGCTATCAAACGACAGAATCCAAGGTGGCGGAAGCGAAACAAGCTATTGCAGAAGGTGCATCAGAAGTGGATATGGTCATCAATCTAGGTGATGCGAAACAAGGGGACTTTCATGCTATAACAGAGGAAATCAAGGCTCTTAAATCCGTATGCGGTGATAACATTTTAAAGGTTATCATCGAGGCCTGTTTCTTAACGAATGAAGAAAAGATAGAACTATGCCATTGTGTAACGGAAGGCAGCGCAGATTTTATCAAGACCTCAACTGGATTTGGTAGTGGTGGCGCTACATTAGAAGATGTGCAACTATTTAAGAAGCACATTGGTCCTAATGTACAGATTAAGGCAGCTGGAGGCATTCGTTCCATTTCTGATATGAAGGCTTATATTGCAGAAGGGTGTAGCCGTATCGGGGCGAGTGCGGCCGTAGAGCTCCTAAAAGATCATTTGGACGAAGAAGTATAAAGAAAAACCACCTAGGCAGTGCTTAGGTGGTTTCTTAGAATGGCGGTGTAACTATGCGCATGTATGATATTATTTTGAAAAAAAGAGCCAATTTAGCACTAACAAATGAGGAAATTCGCTTTGTCATAGAGGGCTATGTACATGGTACTATTCCTGATTATCAAGTAAGTGCTCTATTGATGACCATCGTATTTAATGGTATGAATGCTCATGAACTCGGTACGTTGACACTCTCGATGGCTCAGTCTGGACAAATGGTGGATTTATCGTCAATTGATGGTATCACCGTAGATAAACATAGTACAGGTGGTGTAGGGGATAAGACGACACTTATCATTGCTCCTTTAGTGGCCGCCTGTGGTGGTAAGGTCGCAAAAATGTCTGGTAGAGGCCTGGGGCATACAGGGGGGACTATCGATAAAATGGAATCGATTCCTCATTTGAAAGTATCCTTAAGTCAAGAAGATTTTATCGCCCAAGTCAATAGAATAGGCCTTGCTGTTATAGGTCAATCAGAAGGCTTGGCACCAGCCGATAAAAAACTTTATGCTTTGCGCGATGTAACGGGAACAGTGGACAGTATTCCTCTTATTGCTTCCTCCGTGATGAGCAAGAAATTGGCATCTGGTGCGCAAGCCATTCTACTAGATGTAAAGGTCGGCAGTGGGGCCTTTATGAAAACCATTGAAGAGGCCCGTGCCTTGGCTAAGGCTATGGTAGATATTGGACGTGAAAACGGTCGTTCCGTTAAGGCTGTTTTGACGGATATGGATCGCCCCCTTGGTCATGCCATAGGCAATGCCTTAGAAATTCGTGAGGTCATTGATACATTAAAAGGTCATGGCCCTGAGGACTTGACCCATGAATGTATTATCATGGCTGCTCACATGCTCGTTCTAAGCCACATCTGCGACTATGAAACTGCCCTAACTCGTGTGCGTGAGGCTCTCGATTCTGGCGCTGCACTCGAACGTCTACGCCTCATGATTGACGCTCAAGGTGGTAATAGCTCTGTGATTGATGATGAAAGCCTACTAGCTATCAGCCAATGTACATATGATGTAATAGCGCCTAAGGCTGGTTACATTACCCATATGAATACCGAACAATGTGGTATAGCATCTGTCATGCTCGGTGCTGGGCGCACCATAAAAGATGGCCCTATCGATTATAGTGCAGGTATTATCATGCATAAAAAAACTGGTGATGTCATTGCTGAAGGTGAATGTATAGCGACCTTGTATGCCTCTGATGAAAGCTTACTAGCTAATGCGGCTAAGACCTATATAGAGGCGATTACGATTGGCGAAGAAATGCCAAATGTAGTGGATACCATTCTTGATATTGTGGAATAAGGAGCCGTATATGACAGAATTAGAAATTCAAAAACTTATGGATTGCGCCATAAAAGCTCGTGAAAACGCTTATTCTCCATATTCACATTTCGCTGTTGGCGCTGCCTTGTTATGCGAAGATGGTACCCTTTTCGAAGGGTGCAATATAGAAAATGCTTCCTATGGTCTCACAAACTGTGCTGAACGAACGGCCATTTTCAAAGCCGTATCTGAAGGTCATATAAAATTTAAGGCCCTTGCCGTAGTTGCTGATACGGAAGGACCTTGTGCGCCATGTGGCGCATGTCGTCAGGTAATGGCTGAATTTAAAATACCTCTAATCATTATGGGAAACTTGATGGGGAATATAAAAATAGTAACTATAGAGGAACTATTACCATTTAGTTTTTCTGAATGCGATGTAATTGGTAAATAGAATGTAGTATAAGAAAAAGGCTGGAGCACGTTGTAGTGGCTCCAGCCTTTTAATGTAAGATAATGATCCTTAGAATGCAGGAACAATTGCACCTTGGTATTTATCTTGAATGAATTTTTTGATTTCAGGGCTATGAAGAGCTTCCATCAATTTCTTGATACGAGGGTCGTTTTCATTGCCTTTAAGAACAGTTACGACATTTACGTAAGGGGAATCATTAGATTCGATGAACAATGCATCTTTACCAGGGTTAAGACCTGCACTTAATGCATAGTTTGTGTTGATAGCTGCTAGTGCAACATCGTCGATGGAACGAGGCACTTGAGCTGCTTCTAATTCTACGAATTGGTAACCATTAGGATTAGAAGCGATATCTTGTACAGTGGATAAGATATTGTTAGAGTCTTTCAATGTGATAAGACCAGCTTTTTGTAATAACATTAATGCACGACCACCATTTGTAGGGTCATTAGGAATAGCGATTTTTGCACCTTTAGGAAGGTCTTTTAAATCTTTGATTTGACGGGAATATAAGCCCATTGGTTCAAGATGAACGCCACCCACAGATACTAGAGGAAGGTTATGAGCTTTTGCGAATTCCTCCATGTATGGCACATGTTGGAAGAAGTTAGCGTCGATTTCTTTATCACCTAATGCTAGATTTGGTGTATTGTAATCAGTGAATTCTGTGATTTGTAAATCGATATTATCTTTTGCTAAAATCGGTTTTACTTGTTCTAAGATTTCCGCATGTGGTACCGCAGTAGCACCAATTTTTAATACTTGTTTGTCACCGCTGCTAGCCGCTTTATTATTATCGCTGCCGCAACCTGCGATTAATAGCGCACCGCCGAGAACGACTGTAGCCGCTAATGCTAAAAATTTGTTCATACAAACACTCTCCTTTTCGAGAAAATTAAATGTAATTCGATAAGCTTATAGTACTAAATTATTTCCTATTCCGCAACTATGTATTATTAGAGGTTATCCATAACTAAAAGTTATATAGAAAGAGGAGCTGCCATTCAAAACCGACTTTGGCCCTGCGTAGGCCGTAGGCCAGAGTCAGACCCGGCCGGTGGAGGTTTTGAGTGGTAGCTCCTTTGCTTATTGTCTTTTAGTTTGGTTAACGGCTAATAATGAGCCCTATGCTTAATAGTAATTGATATAACATGGCGGCACCAGCAGTGGTACCCATGGCTTTATCTAGCTTGATTTCGTCCACATGGGTATAGAATGTTTTGATGGTTTTAAATGCTGGGATGATGGCGAGTAATGCGAGTAATGCTGGGATTGGGAGGACTTTCAAATAAATCCAGGCACCAATCCAGAAGAAGTTAAAGATATAGGTAATGCTCATTAAGCTGATGGCACGGTCACGGCCTAATACAATTGGTAATGTGCGACGGCCGTGTTTTTCATCGTTTCGAATATCTCGAATGTTGTTGGTGAGCATGATGGATCCAACTAATAGGGTAGCTGGTAGTGCAGGGATTAGGAATGCTAGTGAAAGTTCACGCGTCCACGCAAAGCCTGTAATGAGGACAATAGCAAAACCCATGGCGATACCGGATGAGATTTCCCCAAATGGTGTGCGAGAAATTGGCTTTGGGCCACCTGAATACAAAAAACTAATTAAAATACAGATGATGCCGGCCGGAATGTACCACCATGTAATGGTGGCTGATAGGTATAGGCCGATGATGATAGGCACAATCATAAGAACCTTAATCATAGTGGAGATGAGCTTTGGCGTCACTGCACCACGGGTAAGGGAACCAGCATTACCTATTTTTTGCCCCGCATCAAGACCAGATTTAAAATCTTTCAATTCATTCCATAAATTGGCGATGATTTGAGCCGATACGACGGCTAAAAATATAAGAATTGTATGGAATATGGCGAGTCCTGTGCCATGAAGTGCACCGAAGGCATAATAACTAAATGCAGCACCTAAGATGGTTGGCCCTAATGCAGCGGCCAATGTGCGAGGTCTAGTGAGGGGAATTAATTCTTGTATCATACTAGTGTGGCGAAATGCCAACTCCTTTCTGTTAGAAATACGTTTTCTTATCTCTAAGTATTGTATAGTACATTAGGAGAAATGTAAATTTGGTGCACCTATCATGTTAGTGCAATTATATAGTATAATATTATATGTATATTTAAAATTCTTAATTTAACTTACTTATATAATTCAATTCATATATTCATGAGGTGAGACTATGAAAACGTGGAGTAAGAAGGTAATGACACTAGCTTGCGCGACCTGCTTAACGGTAGGTATGGCGGCTGTAGCTTGTGCCGATACAATTGATTTAGGCTATGGTCAGTATGCTACCACTAATAATGGTGTACACGCGGTAGCTGTAGATGAGATTCCTACTTTCAGAACGATGGAACAAAATAAGACCCTTCAAAAGGCTAATGAACGAGCTGCACAATCTATGAACGACCGCATAAAAACATCCTATCCCATGGTAAAAGAAGAGTTTAAAGGTACTGCTCTAGATGGATATAGTTTGTACCAATTATCTGGTGATAGTACACTAGGTCATCATACGGGCTGGTTACTCACGTATAATGTAAATAAAGAGGCTATTAATTATCTAGATCGTATGGCTACGCAAATTGTTAATTCCGCAATGGCCGATAAACAAGTGAAAGCACAATCTGTTAGCGAGCCTTACACAAAATCTAATGCAGAGAAGTTTATTTCTAACATGGCCACAGTTACACTTGATCGTAAGATGTTAGAGCCACAAATGGCAAATTTAAATGCTACTATGCATCGCGATATGATTAAAACAATACAACAAAGTGCTATGCAAGATGCATCGTTGTCGCAAAAGAATAAACAAAGTGTGCAAGAGGGCGTAGATCTGTTTAAGAGAGTCATCCCTAACTTTACAATGGGCGCTACAGAAATATCATTTAAACCATATACATCTAAGTTTGGTGCTATGGCCGGTATGAGTGTGCGCGGCAGCTTAAAATATGATGGCTTTGTATTGCCTGGTAGCTTAACTATGTATGCAATGCCACAAAACGATGGGCTTACAGTACAAATCTTGGCTACCGAAGATACGAGCCGAGACTACTGGTCAGGACAATTAGAATCCATGTATGGATTGAAAACCCTAAAGGGAGGCAATAAATAATGAAACCATTAAAAACTCTTGTGCTAGCAGCTTGTTTGGTTGGTGCAGTTACTAGTTTTGCTGGTGCAAAAGATGTAAAAACCATAGCAGGATCCATGTCTGTTCCGAATACAGTTACGGTGGCAACTGCATCTACTACAGATTCTGTGGATATTATAAAGGATTTGCTTATCAAGGATAATGCAAAACCAACTACGAATAAACGGACTCGCCAAAGTAATGAGGATGCATTATCTGCGCTTAACTATATGGGCGTTTCCTATGATGTATATCAATTACAAGGGGAAGATAAAACCGGCCAAAAGGACGCTTTGTTAGTGGCCGTAGATTTGAAAACGGCAGCCAATGCATTGTTTGATAACCCTAAGGCTAATGCGTCTGTCCTTCCTGTATTAGCTATACTCAATAATGGTGAGTTGGATCCGATTACAGAACAACTCATGTTGACTACGGTTAATAATCTGTTGCCAAAAGAATCTAAAACATTTACATTGCCAGATAAGAACGTACCCGGTTCCATCTATGTAAGTGCTGGTACAGGTTACAGTGCTGCCTTTGGTGTAGTTGGTGAAAGCCAAAAACCTACTACAATTACTGTAGAAAATACAGAACAAATGGAGAAAATGAATAATACAAAGTATCAAACATATACCGTGGGTTCTCGCGTATTAGTTGATGCGGAAGGTATCAAATTCCCATATTATGCAAAAGCGGCACTCGTAATGAATCCACAAAAGCCTACATTGTTCTTGGCATTGACCAGTGATGTACAACGTCAATATTTTATGCCAATCTTTGCAGATGCTTTCAAATCTATTAAATAAAATATATTGAAAAACATCGATATTAATGTATAATAATTTCTATATGATGTATGTATTGTAAAAAGGAGTCCTATTATGAAAACAATTCACACAGATAAAGCGCCTGCAGCAGTAGGTCCCTATTCCCAAGCTAAAGTAGCTGGCGGCTTTTTGTTCGCTTCTGGTCAGGTAGCGATTAACCCTGCTACAGGTTCCGTAGTTGAAGGCGGTATCGAAGCACAAACTGAACAAGTATGCAAAAATATTGAAGCTGTATTAGCCGAAGCAGGTTCTGACTTCTCCAAGGTTATCAAAACAACATGCTTCTTAGCTGATATCAATGACTTCAAACCTTTCAACGAAGTATATGCAAAATATTTTACATCTAAACCAGCTCGTTCTTGCGTGGCTGTAAAAGATCTTCCATTGGGCGTTGCAGTAGAAGTGGAAATCATCGCGGAAGTATAATATGGATTATATTTCATTATTACAAAAAGAAATGAAACCTGCCTTTGGCTGTACAGAGCCAATCGCGCTGGCGTATGCAGCAGCTAAGGCGGTATCCGTATTGGATGAGTTTCCAAACCACATTCATGCGCGATGCAGTGCCAATATCATTAAAAACGTAAAATCCGTGGTCATTCCGAACTCTGGAGGCCGCAAAGGCTTAGCTGCGGCTACCGTGCTCGGCGCCATCGTAGGTCATCCTGAACGAGAACTAGAGGTGTTAGAATCGGCTACCGATGAAGATCGTAAGTGGTTAGGTACCTTATTAGAGGCTAACTTTTGTACTGTAGAACTAGCAGAAGGCGTTGATAATCTCTACATTGAAATTACGGCAACCACCGATGAACATACGGCAGTGGTACGCATTGAAAATGCACATACCAATATTACCTATGTGTCCATAGATGGAGAAGTGATTTCTGAAACCATTAACGAAATTAAAGAGGCTGAAAGTAGTACTTGCCCGATGACATTCGATAGTATCTACGAATTTGCAAAAGCTGGCGACATTTCCGGTATCTTACCTAGCATTAAGCAACAGGTAGAATATAATACAGCCATTTCCAATGAAGGTTTATCCAATGATTATGGTGCCAATATAGGTCGATTGTTATTGCTTGATGATGAAACCCCATCTCTAGAAACAAAGTGTAAGGCTCGTGCCGCAGCAGGATCCGATGCACGCATGAGTGGGTGCCCGTTGCCTGTAGTTATTTGCTCCGGCTCTGGCAACCAAGGATTGACCGTATCTATGCCTATCATTACAACCGCGGAGGAGCTTGGTAAAACCGATGAGGAACTGTACCGAGCTCTTGTGTTTGCCAATTTGTTAACGCTTTACGTTAAATCTGGTATTGGTAAACTATCCGCATATTGTGGTGTCGTATCGGCTGGCATTGTAAGTGTGGCGGGTATTGCCTTTTTGAAAGGCGATAGTAAAGATATTATCGAAGATACACTCGTAAATGGTCTTGTTAGCCTATCCGGTATCGTATGTGATGGGGCGAAACCATCTTGTGCCGGTAAAATTGCCATCTCCTTAGATGGAGCTTTCATGGGCTATAAACAAGCCCGCCTTAATAAGAGCTATCAAAAGGGTGATGGCCTCGTAGCTCACTCCGTTGATGATACGATTAAAAGTATCGGTGTCGTAGCACAAGGCATGAAAGAAACTGATGTGGTTATTTTGAATGAAATGTTAAAGCATTAATTGGTTTTATATACGGAAAACAGTTCGTCCTATAACCCTATAAATAAGAAAACAGCGTTATGACCCATTTGGTTATAACGCTGTTTTTCTCATATTATTGTAATTTTTTAGGATCCTTTAGTAGCAATGATGCGACCAGTCCCACAATAAGGAATGGAACTAGAGTCATCATGGCTGCTGGTAGAGAATAGGTATCTGCTAAATTCCCTACAACCGGTGCGATGATGCCGCCGATTGTTTGGCTTACGCCAAGGGTGATACCTGATGCAAATCCGATGCTCTTAGCTAGATAAGTTTGGCCCAGTACAATAACAGGGCTGTAACTGATGGCCTTTGCAGCACCAATCATGAGCAAAATCAGATAGGCGAGTGGCATCATAATCGTTACAGAAAACTCAGGGACTTGTGTTAATAGGAACATGGATGGCAACCAAATCAACAGAGATAATCTAATGATTTTGATAGGACCGTATTTATCGCCCAATAAGCCACCGATGTAGGTCATAAAGATGCCGATGCTAAAGAATACGGTTAATGCAAAACTACCTTGTTCGGGGCTCGTGCCGAGTTCATGAGTCCAGAATACAGGGATAAATGCATTAATAACGCGGAAATTAACCGATTGGCTTAGAATAATGATGAACAATATACCAAAATATTTCCAATAATTTTTCAGTGGCTGAGCCGCAACTGTTGGATTTTCGGTGGCTACGGCTTGGTCGATAGTTTGGGCATGAGCTACGATACGTGGCATGAGCAGAAATAGAACGGTAGATATAATAATACCGGCTACGGTGAAAGCTGCTAGGCCATGTGCACCTACTGTATAGGCGATGGCGCCCGCAAATAGAGGACCGAAGGCGAAGCCTGAACTACCACCGATGGCGAAGGTTCCCATTGCCTTGCCCTTTTTGCCACCTCCGAGGCGATTCATAATTTTTGCCCCTTCAGGATGGAAAATGGAAGAACCTACACCGGCTAGTGTGGCACATACAAGGAGACTTTCATAAGACGAAACAAAACCCATCATCCCCGTACTACATGCGGATAATAGCGTGCCTGCTGCGATGAGTCGTGGCTGATTGAGCTTGTCTGAAATATACCCTAGCAATGGTTGTAGCAATGACGATAATGCCGTGTTCGCTAAGATAAGAAAACCTGCTTGCTCCAAGGACAGTCCATATGTATAGATAAACAGCGGCAATAATGCAGGTAATACACTTTGGCATGAGTCGTTGATCATGTGACTCAGCGTGATGAGATAAGGATAATACTTTTGCATAGTAAACCTCGTTGATTGATGATGTAATATACAATATATTTATATTATATACTATATGTATCCCAAAATATAAATTGTACGATGCGTATTGAGAATTTGAAAATCTTTACAGATTTATTTGCAAGATGTAGTATAATAAGTGACTAAGGCAATGAGTATTTTGATTGCTTAACGCAAAAGAAAAAAGACGGTACCCCCAGTACCGTCTTTTTTATATGTGCTAGTTAATTGTTAAAAATATGGCAGAGGAGGAGGGATTTGAACCCCCGCGCCGGTTGCCCGACCTACCGCATTTCGAGTGCGGACCCTTCAGCCTCTTGGGTACTCCTCCGTGCTTTACGGCGCTCTTTAAAGAAATCTTTCATCAATTGGCTACATTCATCAGCGAGGATGCCTGCTTGCAATTGTGGCTCATGGTTTAGTCCCGGATGGGATAGCACATTAAACAGTGATTCTACAGCGCCTCCTTTGTAGTCACTAGCACCATATACAACGCGATCAATACGGCTGTTAATAATGGCCCCTGCGCACATAGGACACGGCTCTATCGTAACATACAGGGTGCATCCAGTCAACCGCCAGCGCTTTAGGCTATTACAGGCCTCACGGATGACGAGAACCTCGGCGTGAGCTGTTGCATCATGATCCAGTTCACGGCGGTTATGATGACGTGAAATGACTTGATTATCGTGGACCAAAATGGCGCCAATAGGAATTTCGCCAAGGGCATACGCTTTTTTGCCTTCTTCGATGGCAAGGCTCATAAAGTATTCGTCACGACTGCGCTCGTCCATTGTATTAAGTTCGGTTGAATCCATTAGGTCTTTTGTCATTATTGCACCTCTTAATGTATAATATCTTACATAGAGTCTATCATATTTTATCGTATTTTTGCGAATAGATTTAATCGTTGTGTCAGTTGCTTGTGTGAGGCTAGTATGGATATTATTTGGTATATGTTTGACATGATTGGTACCATCGCATTCGCCGTATCAGGCGCACTTGTGGGTGTGTCCCGTAAAATGGATATTTTTGGCATGGCCGTGCTCGCCCTTGCTACCGCTATAGGTGGTGGCGTAATTCGTGATGTACTGCTAGGTTATTTTCCGCCCAATTCACTTCGTAATGTGGTGTACGTTACGGTCGTTCTCGCAGTGACCTTTATTGTATTTGCTATTTATAACAGTCGTTATCATCGCAACATAATGGGACCTCGTAGTAGGGCTAGTTATTTATTTGCCGATGCTCTTGGCTTAGCATCATTTACCGTAACGGGTGCCTCCGCAGGGTATACACTATATCCGGACTTGCCTATATTCATCGTATTGCTTGGTACCATTACCGCTGTAGGTGGTGGCATTCTGCGCGATATGTTGGCGCAGCGCGTGCCTTCCGTACTGAAAGAAGACGTATATGCGTTGCCTAGTATTATTGGCGGTATAGCCTATTATCTACTGGTAATTAGCGATTGGGCAGGGCAAGCCGTATATGGTGCTTTCACCATTGTGCTTGTTATTCGTCTACTAGCTATAAAATATCACTGGAGCCTGCCTCGTGTCAGATAATAATCGGTTTTATGCGATATATTTGCCAAATTATGACTAAGTGATATAATTGTAATATTAGTTATTTTTTTATGATTGTATCCCTTACAACAGTTGTGAAATGGTACGCACAAGCGTGCTTGATAAAGGAGTTTAACCTATGTCTAAAAAATGGTTGAAAGTAGCGTTAATGGTTACGGCTATTGCTACGGGTACATCCATTCAAGTTGATGCGGAAACTGTGTTATATGTTCCGCAAGATGATCGTCCAGTAAGCCTACAATATACAGTTGATACTGCAAAGGCAGCGGGAATGACGGTGTTAACACCACCACAAAATTTGATTTCCGGTAAAACCTACAAAGGGCAAGCCGATCAAATCTGGAATTGGGTAGAGCAAAATGCGGGCCGTGCCGATGTTATGGTATTGAGTACAGATACCTTAATCTATGGCGGCCTTGTGGATTCTCGTAAACATAATTTGCCATTGAGCACATTGGAAAATCGTTTAAAACGCATCGAAGCGCTTAAGGCAAATCACAAAAATACACGCATTTATGGCTTTGGTACCGTCATGCGTTCCCCACGCGCTAGTGGGGGCGGTACAGAACCATCCTACTATGCAGATTATGGTCCAACCATATTCCAAATTGCTGCACTACAAGATAAATTGGATGCAGGCACATTGACACAAGCGGAAACGCAAAAATTGATGAGCTTGCAAGCCTCTGTCCCTGTAGAATATCTACAAGACTGGTTCTCTCGCCGTCAAAAAAATATGCAAGTGAATAAAGACTTGATCGATGAAGCGCGTAATGGTGTCTTTGCATACTTTGCATTGGGCCATGATGATACGTCTCAATTGTCTCAATCCGCATTGGAAGGACGCTATTTAAATCAATACTCCAAGGGCATTCCACGTACACAATATGGCAGCTTCCCTGGGGCAGATCAACTCGGTTTATTGTTGATGGCTCGTTCTCGTACCGATGAAAGTGCGGAAAAACCTACGTTCTCCGTTATCTATCCACTTGGTGGTGCCGGCAAAACATTGCCAGGTTACGAAGACCAAACCGTTGATAAAACGATTGCGGAACACGTAGAAGCCGTTGGTGGTACGATGACAACTGCAGGTAAACCAACTGTTCTTCTCGCTGTTAATACACCGCTTTCTACGAGCACATCCGAATCTGAAACCTTTGGTAATTTCCCAATGATTTCTCAAGCTACGACTGCCTTTGTAGATCGTATTCAACAAGCTACGGAACAAGGTGTAAACGTGAGCATTGCGGATATTGCCTATAACAATGGTTCTGATAATACCTTGTTAGGCGCTTTATATAAACGCGATTTACTCTATAAAATCGGCGCTTACAATGGCTGGAATACAGCAAGTAATACGGTAGGCTATGCGATTGCACAAGGCTTATTGCTACAAACTATGTCCCCAGAAGGACATCGCGATATGTTGACCCAACAATATTTGGATAACTGGGCATACCAAGCGAATATCCGCAAGGATATTTATCGTATGCAAGATTCCATTCGTACCGACAATGTACGCTACTCTGGTGATTTGAATTCAAAATTAGAAGAGTATTTACAAGAACGTGTACAAGATTTCAGTGAAACTTATTTGAAGGTAGACCCTCGTACAGTTAAGGCTACATTCCCATGGGGCCGTTTGTTTGAAACGGATATTACTGTTTATGATAAACCAGTAGTACCTCTTCAAAAAGAAATTCGTATGCAACGGGAAGCAGAAGCGAAGAGACAAGCTGAAGCTGCAGCAGCTGCTGCGGCTGCACAAGCCAATGGCCAAGCACAAGCGGCTCCAGCTGTGCCAACTACAACAACTCAAACTGCACCAGCTGCAACTTCGACAACGGTAGTACATCAAGCGGCAACTTCACCGCGCATCGTTCCAACACCGGCCGCTGTGCCTCAACAATAATCGCCTATGAAACGATCGTTTTTGCCTGAAATAACCTATATGCGTGGTCTCTGTATGCTTGGCGTTATCGGCATTCATGTCGGCTCCTATGCATTACAAAATCCGTTCGTTAATTTACAACTCATTAGCGTGTTGGAAATCTTATCGCGTTTTGCAGTGCCCGCATTTTTCTTCCTGTCAGCCTTTGGTTTGTTCTACCATACATCGGTAAACGATCCATTTAGCTACAAGGATTTTATGAAACGACGCTTTCAAGTGGTGCTCTATCCTTACATTGTGTGGTCCCTATTCTACCTCGTCTATACAGGCATAACGGCGCACAATTTTGGAAATCTCCATCCCGGACCATTGCTTGTGAACCTCTTGTTTGGTAACAGTATGTACCATTTATATTTTATGGTTATACTGGTATGGTTCTATGTGCTCATGCCACTATGGCGTGTGATGGTACAGTGGATTTTGAAAGCCCCCATTCCTTGGCTTGTCATCTTATTTGCCATCCAATTAGGTGTTGACTTTATATCATCTTATCGATTGGGGGCCTGGGTGACACAACAGTTTAGCGATTCTCCCGCCATAAAATATCTCTTCGATATGCGCCTTAATTATTGGGTGATTCATTATGTATGGATATTCCTCTTTGGTGCTGTTGTAGCTGAGCGATATGAAATCGTGAAGGACTATATGTGGCGTTACCGATATCTATTGGCCACATGTGCCATTTTATCGATTCTATCCATGTTGGGCGCCTATTACTATGTCATGGATGTATGGCATTATACGGTGCTCGAAGCGATTTACACGGTACATCAGTTGAGTCCAATGGGTGTATTCTATACGGCATTAGGCACAATGTTTAGCTTATTCCTATTCCAAGTAATGCCACTGAATAATACGATGGAGGCGTTCTGGTCACAAATTGGGGATACTTCATACGGTATCTATTTGGCGCATCCGTTCTGGTTATTGATCATGACCGGTATCATGGCCAAGTATAATCTTCTATTTACAGTACCTCACGTAGTGCTGTTGTATGTGATGGCCGTAGGACTATCCTACTTGACGACAGTAGGTTTACAACAAATACCAAAGCCAATTCGAAAATATATTCTTGGCAACTAATAGGCTTATACAAGCCCTGTAAGATTGGTATATAACTAATTACAATAGAATCCGCTCCTACCATAACTTATAGTTATCGGTAGAGGGCGGATTTTTTCATGACTAAAATGAAAACTTTCACAATGTAAAGTGTGAAAATTAATCTATGATTGTGCTATAATACAATCATACTGATTAGAGTTACAACAAGGGAAAATGAGGTGCTCTTATGAAAGAATTAACATATTTTAACGGTGAATTCGTCGAACCAGGTGCAAAGGTAATCAGCATTGATGACCGTGGCTACTTATTCGGTGATTCTGTATATGAAGTTGTACGTGTTACAAAAGGTCGTTGTTTTGCATTGTCCTATCACCAAGATCGTCTATATCGATCCATGCGTGAAATGGACATTCCCGTAAAAATGACGCCAGATGATTTGACCGAACTTCACGAAATTTTGATTGAACAAAGTGAAATCAAGGAAGGTTATATTTATTTACAAATCTCCCGTGGCGTAGCGCCACGCCATCATGCGTACGATCGCTCTAAACTTGAACCACAAATGCTCATGTCCATTCATAATCTCGATATGGATGCAGTGAATAAGTTGGAATCCGGTGTGAAAGCTATCGCATTGCCTGATGAACGTTGGGGTCATGTAGACATTAAAACAACGAATTTGGTTCCTAATATTTTGGCGCAAACAAAGGCAGAAAAGAAATTTGCTTATACAGCGATGTTATTCCGCGATGGCATTTGTACCGAAGGGGCCACATCCAATGTATTTGCCGTAAAAGATGGAATTATTTATACACATCCAGCGGATAATCATATTTTGAAGGGCATTACGCGTCAAATGGTTATCACTCGTGTGGCACCTTCATTGGGCATCACTGTTATCGAAAAAGAGTTTGACCGCGCCTTCGTTGATGATGCGGATGAACTATTCTTTACCAATACAACCGGTGGTGTGATTCCGATTATAAAACTCGACAGAAATCCTGTAGCTGATGGTAAACCAGGTGCAGTGACTATGAAATTACGTCATGGTCTAGAAAAATTAATGGAAGAAGGCTTGGCTTAATTAGCATACTATAGGTATCAATATGGTAGCTATAGTGGCTGGTAAGGGGAGCTTTCATAAAGAAAGGACATATTTTGATTACATTAGAACACATTAGCAAGGTCTACGAAGGTGCTAATCGTGTAGAAGCGCTGAAGGATATTAGCCTCACCATTGAAAAGGGGCAAATCTACGGCATTATCGGTCAATCAGGGGCCGGTAAATCTACACTGATTCGTTGCATCAATATGCTGGAAGCGCCTACATCGGGCTCCGTTATCGTAGACGGCACAGATTTAACGAAATTGAGTGCTAGTGAACTGCGTAAAGCGCGTAAACACATTGGCATGATTTTCCAACATTTTAATCTTTTATCATCGCGCACGGTCTATGACAATGTAGCATTCCCATTGGAATTGCAAGGGCTTAGCAAGGCTGAAATCAAAGAACGCATCACTCCGATTCTCGATATCGTAGGTTTATCGGACCGCGTGAATAACTATCCATCCCAGCTATCCGGTGGTCAAAAGCAACGCGTTGGCATTGCTCGCGCCTTGGCATCTAATCCAAAGGTATTATTGTGCGACGAAGCTACATCTGCGTTGGATCCACAAACAACAGAATCCATCTTGGAATTGTTGAAGGATATCAATGAACGGATGGGGCTTACCATTGTGCTCATCACTCATGAAATGAAGGTTATCCGCGAAATTTGTGACCGCGTAGCCGTTATCGAAGGCGGTGTTATCTTAGAAGAAGGTAGTACGCTCGAAGTATTTACAAATCCGAAGAAACCGACTACAAAAGATTTCGTTGGCTCAGTAGTAAGCGATAACCTACCACAAGAAGCGCTTGAACATATTGAACTTCATGATGACTGGATTGCTGGTACGGCACCATTGGTAAAATTGAAGTTTACCGGCCAAGCCACAGATGAACCTGTTGTAGCAGGTTTGGTACGTCGGTTTGACCTCGATGTAAGCATCTTATTTGGTGGCATCGACTACATTCAAAACACTAGTGTAGGCCGTCTCATCGTCATTTTGAATGGTGATCCTATGAAGGCGCAAGAAGGGCTAGACTATATCAGAACATTACCAATTGAAAGCGAGGTGATCGGTTATGTCAGAGCAAGTAATTAAATTGTTGATAACCGGTACCTTGGATACATTGCAAATGACCGTTATCTCTACGATTATGGCCATGATTATTGGTATTCCGCTCGGTGTAGTATTGGTGGTTACATCTAAAGGGCATATTTTAGAAAATGCAGCGCTTAATAAGATTCTAGGGGCTATCGTTAATGCGACTCGCTCCATTCCGTTTATCATCTTAATGGTTGCCATCATTCCGTTTACACGCATGGTTGTTGGTACGTCCATTGGTACGACGGCTGCTTGTGTACCGTTGACATTGGCGGCGATTCCGTTTTTAGCACGTCTTGTAGAAACATCCATTAAGGATATTCAATTCGGTGTTATCGAAGCTGCTCAATCGATGGGGGCAAGCCCATTCCAAATTATCCGCAAGGTATTGTTACCAGAAGCATTGCCAACTATTATCGATAATGTTACGGTGCTTATCGTTAACTTGATTGGTTACTCTGCAATGGCAGGTGCTATTGGTGGCGGTGGCCTTGGTGATATTGCTATCCGCTACGGATACCAACGTTTCCAAGGGGATATCATGCTCGCTACCATCATCATTCTTATCATTATGGTTCAAGTTATCCAAATGATTGGTGACGGTTTATCCAAAGCGATGAATAAGAAATAGGAGGCGTTATGAGCGTCAATGAAAAATTGAGAAGTGCTCAACATGACGAGCTCTTTGAAGGCATTTTACAACTTCAAACTGTAGAAGAATGTTATGCATTCTTTGAGGATATTTGTACTGTTAATGAACTGAAAGCATTATCGCAACGACTTCAAGTGGCTAAAATGTTACGCGCTGGTGATAGCTATGAAACGATTGTAGAAGAAACCGGTGCTAGTACAGCGACGATTAGTCGTGTGAAACGATGCCTTGTATATGGTGCTGATGGTTATATAGTGGTATTAGATCGATTGGCAGACAAAAAATAGTCGTAACATATTCATAGTAGGATATAATACATAACGGTGACCCTGGTCACCGTTATTTTGTATATAGGACTATTGTTTTTACTTATACGAATGGTAAAATGATAGTATATGTATGTGAGATATGGGAGGTCGTATATGGAATGGCTAATTGCAATAACCGGATTACCCTATGAGGTAATGATACTTATATTGCTTGCTGTAGCAGGGGCCTTTGCGGGCTTTGTGGATTCCATAGTGGGTGGCGGTGGATTGATATCTGTGCCGGCCATGTTGCTAACTAATTTGCCTCCTAGCATGGCTCTAGGTAGTAATAAATTGTCTAGTATCTTTGGGGCCGGTAGTGCATCAATTACATTTTTACGAAACCATATGGTTGATTTTAGGCTGGTTCGTAAACTATTGCCTTTTACCTTTATAGGTTCTATGCTGGGTACGTTGGCGGTTGTATCATTACCGCCTCTATATGTTAAACCGATTATCATCGTATTACTCGTGGCCGTTACATTATTTGTAGTCTTTAAAAAGAACTGGGGCGAAGTAAATCGCACCTCTCAAGTAATGGGGCGAGCACTTTATATTTGTATGGCCTTTGCCCTTGGCATCGGTATTTATGATGGCTTTATAGGCCCTGGTACGGGTACATTTCTCATTATGGGATTTATCTTTACCGGATTTGATTTTCTCCATGCTTCGGCGAATGCTAAAATTTTAAATTTCACCAGTAATTTAGCATCTTTACTTGTGTTTCTATATTTAGGACACGTCAATATTATGTATGGTCTTGCCGCTGCGGTGGGACAAGTTGTGGGCGCCTATTTAGGATCTCATTTAGCCATTGCGAAAGGGTCCTCTTTGGTGCGTGTTGTATTCCTGTCTGTTACGACAGTGATGTTGTTAAAATTAGTGTTTGATTATATTTCTACCTTGTAGGAGGTGTGAGTATGCCTCATAAAAATGATGTTCAAGTGGCATTGATCAGCGGTGGCACATCGGGGATTGGATTTGCCACAGCTAAGCTATTATTGCAAGAAGGTTGGTGCGTCGTTATCAATGGCCGCGATGAACAAGCGGGACAAAGGGCAAAGATGAAATTGCGCCGCTATTCTTCGAAGGTGCGCTATGTGAAAGGCGACGTATCTAGTGTTAGCGATTGTCAGCGCATCGTAAAAGAAACGGTAGATTTCTTTGGTAGTATTTCGGCTCTTGTAACGGCGGCTGGATATTATGAAGAAGAGCTACTAGCCGATGTATCTGAATCGGCCTTTGATGAAATGTTTGGAACAAATGTAAAAGGAACTGTATTCTTGTGCCAAGCAGCATTGCCTTATTTACGTCAAGTAAAGGGCAGTATTGTTACCGTATCTAGTGATGCGGGCCTACAGGGCAATGTAGCCTGCTCAGTATATGGTGCATCAAAAGGTGCTATCGTAAGCTTTACAAAATCACTGTCCCTTGAGATGGCACCTCATGAAGTACGTGTAAATTGTGTATGTCCTGGCGACGTAGATACATCCCTTGTAGATAAGCAAATCGCTCAATCTCATCAAGATGCGGAACAAGCAAAAGAGGAGATGGGCCAACATTATCCATTAGGGCGTATTGCAAAACCTCATGAAATTGGAGAAGTTATCGCTTTTTTAATTAGTTCAAAAGCATCCTTTGTAACAGGTGCTGCGTGGACGATTGATGGAGGTCTTACGAGTTGGTAGTGAATAGAGTGTTATCTATTACTAATAGTCATAATAAGACAGTTTATACAGGGTAAAATATATATTATTCATTTCAATTCTACATTGAGAATGGTATAATAATACTAATGAACGATACATACATTCACAAGTGGAATCCGGAGAAAAAAGGAGAACGATTATGGCAGAATATAATGGCGTTAGAATTGAACCGCTTAGCGATGGTGGTCAAGATTTAAATTATCAAGTTGAACAATTTATTTTCTGGGGTGCAGGCCGTGCTGCCGTATTGGCTTTGTCTCCAAAATTCAGCAATGTTGCACTATGCACAAATGCTACATACATGGTAACTCGCATTGCTCATTTATATGATGTTGAATTACAAACAGGTGCTGTTGTAGGTTTAGTAGGTGGCTTGAGCACTGCTATTGCTACAGCTGCTATTTCCTTACTCGTACCTTTTAAAGCAGTACGCGTACCGGTAGCTGTTGGTTTGACCTATGCTATTGGTAAGGTAGCTCATATTTGGATCGAAGATGGTATGCCATCCGACATCGAACGCTACAAACCTATGATCGCTGAGTTCTATGAAAATGGTAAAACCATTGCTGGCGAAATCGCTCGCGATGCAGCAGCAAGCATTCCTTTCACTCAAGGCCAACGCGATGTATGGGCTGGTATTGCCAATGAAACAGGTCTTGCAAAAGAACAATTAGAACAAGTATATGCTGAAAAAGTAGCACCTGCTATTGAAAAATGGAATACGGAAACGAAATACCAATTGCATGATAATGCAGCAGAAGCAGTAGCAAAAGTAACTGATGCGGCAAAAGAAAAAATCGATGTAGCAAAAGAAACATTGGATACTGCAAAAGAATTGGCTAAAGGTGGCGTAGAAGTAGCGAAAGCAACTACTCAAGTGGCTGTGGAAAACGCAAAAACTACAGCGACTAAAGCTGTGGAAAATGCAAAAGATACTGCGTTCCAAGCTGTTGAAACAGTAAAAGAAACGACAAAATCCACAATTAACGGTTTTCGTAAATAGTTAGAAGGATTGGTATGAATCCATTAAAGATTATCAAATATGGCAAGTATTTTAGTGAGTCTCGATTCTTGGCGTTTGCCACTCGCTATGGTAAAAAACTTGCCTTTGTACAAAAAGCAGTGGTGTTATTCTTTTGCTTGCGCGATCAAGATACACCAAAATATGTAAAGGCTATTTTAGCCGGCGCCTTAGGGTATCTCGTCCTACCAATCGATATCATTCCTGATACGATTGCGGGCCTTGGCTGGGTAGATGATGTAGCAGTTCTTGGGATTGCTTTCAAAATCGCCAACCGCTATATCAAAACATCCCACGAAGAACAAGCGAAAAAGTTATTCCCTTTTGGCAACTAACAAGTACATAAAAAGGCAGTTTAATCATTGTTATTGGTTGGACTGCCTTTGTTTATTTGACACCCTTTGTTAATAGATATACAATTAAATTTGTATTGTAATAAGAAGGATGAATAAATGTATACAGCGACAATTAACGTCCGTTTTTATGAAACCGATATGATGGGAATTGCTCACCATAGCAATCATTTTCGGTGGTTTGAAATGGCGCGTATTGAATTCCTTCGTCACATCGGTGTCACCTTGTGGGATATGATGGACGAGGATATAGTATTTCCAATTATGAATGTATCGTGTAACTATAAGGAACCTGCTCGGTTCGATGACACGATTAATATAGAAACCTATTTAGTCAAAATGACCCGTGCTCAGATGGTATTTAAATACCGCATGCGCCGCGCTAGCGATGGTGCTCTATTGGCGACGGGTGAGACTAAGAATGCCTTTATGTCTAAATCGTCTGGGAAAATCGTACGATTAGAGGATCGCTTTTATCAACCTATTCTAAATGCTGTTGAGGAGATGCCTCATGACTAATATAGATACACAACGACTGCCTATCGGCATCTTTGACTCAGGTGTAGGTGGTCTATCCGTTTTGAAAGTTCTACAGGAACAATTTCCCAATGAAAACTTCATCTATATAGGGGATAATGCTAATAATCCCGTTGGCAATCGCCCAACCGAGGAGATTACAGAAATCGCTTGCCGTATTGCAGAAACATTACATCAAGTACCTGTAAAATTGATGGTTATCGCTTGCAATACTTTCACCGTAGTGGCCCTCGATGAGGTGCGCAGTCGCGTCAATGTACCGGTTATCGGTGTATCACAAGGTGTTAAGACTGCTATTCGTGAAAGCAATAGTAATACCATCGGTATCATGGCGACGGTGGCGACCGTTAATAGTCATATTCATAAATATGTGGCTATGGACATCGACCATGAGGTTTTTGTATGGGAACAACCATGCCCAGAACTAGCCGGCTTAATTGAACAAGGTCATTTGCATGATGACGCTGTCCGTAAAGCTGCTAAGGAGTACTTAGCACCTATGCTAGAACGGGATATCGATGTTGTTGTATTGGGATGTACTCATTTCCCATTTGTTAGCCCTGTGCTGCAGGAGTTATCAGGTGACCGCATCCGATATATCGACCCTGCTTATGAGACTAGTGATCTAGTACGACGTACGATGGACAGCAATTATTTACATAATCCATCTACCGAGAAGGGCCGTAGCACCTTGTATTTCACAAAGGATATTGCCCTAGGGGCTGATTTGGGCGCCCAATTCTTAGATACTGATGATTTTTCGGTGGAATTGATTACACTATAAAGGAGAATTCACATGTGGTTTTATGACATAATAAATGTGATAGTTGCCATTGCAGTTATCGTAGCTATTTTGTACTTATTATTCCGTCTATTCGTATTAAAACAAGGTAACGAGCGCGTTATTTTGTTGCCAAAGCGAAAAACAAGCTTTCAATTGGCAGATATGAATATGAGCTCCATGACATTGTTCTGCGATGTGCCATTTGTAAACAAAGGTCGTCAACTTGGTACAATCATGGATTTATTCCCACGTCCTTTGCTTCCAGAAGAACATTTTGATGGTGTGAAAGTAGACGCTTGGGCTATGGATATCGATCGTCCTCGCCACGATGGTTACTTTGAAGCTATCATCATCAAGCCTCGCAAGGGTGGTACAATCCGCATTTACGTTACCTTAACTGGTAGAAATGGTAATATTCGCGAAGATATTAAAGGATTCCCTTATATGGACATCGACATTTATTACCAAATCGTAGGTCGTACCGATTACCATATCGATAAACAACGTATTCGTTTGACTGCAGAAGAAGTACAAGCAGCATTGGTTCACTAAGGAGGCATAACAATGGCAGAATTAGAATTAGTATGTGTTCCTACACGTATTCTTACAGATAATGATGACATCGTTGATGCTATCGTTGAATTTGGTGGTCACAATATTGGACCAGAAGACATCGTATGCGTAGCAGAATCCGTTGTGGCTATTACACAAGGTCGCTTTACACGTCCTGAAGAACTCAATGTATGTTGGCAAGCGCGTATGATTAACCGCTTTATCCATCCAGATGGTTCCATGGCTTCTATTTATGGTATGCAATCTGCTATGAACTTAGATGGTAAATGGAAGGTATTAGGTGCTTTCTTCTTAGGCGCTATTGCTAAAATTTTCCGCAAACCAGGCGTGTTTTACGCTATCGCCCGTGCTGCATCCTTAACCGATGACGTAACAGGTACAATGCCTCCATTCGATAAACACATCGTATTTGGTCCAAAAGATCCAGATAAGGTGGCTGAAAAAATCGTTCAACGCACAGGTTGCTATGGCGCTGTTGTAGCAGACGTAAACGACTTGAAACGCTCTGCAATTCTCGGTACAAGTCGCGGTATTGATGCGAAGAAAATCGCTAAATTGTTGATTGATAATCCATTTGGTAATGATAGCCAAATGACACCAATCGTTATTATTAAAAACTACGCTTCCGTTTCGGGAGCAAAATAAAAGATTCTCGATGTTTCCGGTGCAGAACTGGTAAGTCTAGAGATTAACAAAAGAGACTGCTCCGGCGGTCTCTTTTCTGTTTAAAGGAGGACATATGTTATTAGGCATAGATGTAGGCGGTACCTTTACGGATGCCGTTATTATAGATGGGGGTACCATCGTTTCATCGGCGAAGCGGCGAACCACGAAGGAGAATCTCATGAATGGCATAACAGATGCCTTAGGTGCGGTGATGCGTGGTGCGGACCCTGCACAAATAGAACAGGTAACGCTATCCACTACGGTAGTGACAAATACAATTGTAGAGCATAAAGAACAGCCTGTAGATCTCTATGTTGTAGCGGGGCCAGGGCGCAATGTAGATGATATTTTTCCGGTAAGACCTGTGTACCTCAAGGGGTATACGGACCATCGCGGCATTGTGGTGGAACGTACGGATGTAGAGGGCACTCGCCAACTGGCGAACATGGTGCAATCCAAGAGCGGTACCGATTTGGCAGCGGTCTCTGCAAAATTTGGCGTCCGCAATCCGAAGGAGGAAATCGATATTGCCCATGGTCTCGCAAGTACATATACTACGATTTCTACAGGCAGTGCACTGAGTGGCAATCTTAATTTTCCGCGTCGCACCATTAGCGCTTATTTTAATAGTGCGGTAGCCTCTGTATTTAAGGACTTTAAAAATGCTGTTCATCATGCACTGGAAACCTTTCACATTACGGCGCCTGTATATATTTTGAAAGCCGACGGCGGTTCTCTACCGATTGATACGGTAGAATCTATTCCTGTAGAGACAGTATTTACCGGACCAGCCGCTACGGTACTTGGCTTAGAAGCATTGCGCAGCACCAAAGACGTTCATACGGTAGCCCTTGATATTGGTGGGACCACAACAGATATTTCCTTATGGAAACAGGGCAAACCACTGATGACAAAAGAGGGCGTATCCATTCGTGAATATCCAAGTGCAGTACGTTCCTTTGCGGTCACCTCTGTGGGTATTGGCGGTGAATCGGCGGTGCGTTATGAAGATGGAAACCTTATGGTTGGTCCTGAACGGCTCGGCCCATCTGTTGCCCTTGGTGGCACTATCCCAACATTAGGGGATGCCCTCATCGTGCTTGGAAATGCGCACTATGGAGATGAACAAAAGGCATATGATGCCATCGCACAGATTGATACGACAATTGATGCTAAAACCATGGCTCAGCGTATTGTAGATACAGCAGTCCGCGTTATACAGCAAGGTATCGATATGGTAGTGGCGAAGGAAAATAAACGACCTATCTACGTCGTAGCTGATATTGTGCATCCAGATCCGTTCGTGCCCGCACAACTTGTTATTGTTGGCGGTACGGCTGCTAGTTTGGGACCCATTATTGGGGACCAATTAGGATTGCCTGTTTATATTCCGCCTGATGCAGCCGTGGCGAATGCCATCGGTGCTGGTGTGGCTAATCATACGATGGCGATTACGGTTCACGTTGATACAAAACGGCGTACCATGGTGGTGCCAGAGCTAGGTATTCAAGATAAAAGTAGCAGTTTGCGTTCTGCTAATGCCGTGGAAGCAATAGCCTATGATTTATTGCGAGATGCTGCTCGGGAACAAGGCCTTGTACCTCCAGATGCAATGCCTGATATAGAAATGATTAGCGTTGAAGATTTCCCTGTTGTCGATGGATGGCAATCGATGGAACGCATTATCACTGTGAAAGTACAATTGAAAGCGGGGGTGAGCAGCTATGTGGAATCATAAGGATAGCTATCGTGTACGAAATGGAATCGTGCCAGCTAGTACAATAGAACATCCTTCGTTGGGCCTCGTTTTTTTCCCGGCCTTTGATTGGAAGATTTCCGCTACCCATCCAGAACGGCAAGAACGATTGCTCTATACGCGGGATCAAATCGTAGAAGAAGGCTTATTGGATGTACCTAATATTAGGGAATATAATCCTATCGTAGCCGATTGGGATGTAATAGAACGGGTTCATGTGGGGGCCCCTGATTTAGCATCTTGGGTAACTGATGCACATCGCGTATCGGCAGGCGGTGCCATCGCAGCAGCTGATGCGGTGCTACGAGGTGAAGTTGACCGAGCCTTTGCTCTCGTTAGACCACCAGGGCATCATGCGATGGCTATGGTTCATGGTATCCGTGGATTCTGTACCATCAATATCGAGGCCGTCATGGTCCAACACATACGCAAAACCTATGGTGTGAAACGGGTGGCCATCGTCGATACAGATGTACATCATGGTGATGGCTCACAAGATGTGTTCTATCACGATCCAGATACCTTGTATATAAGCTTTCACCAAGATGGACGGACCTTATATCCGGGTACCGGATTTATGGATGAATTCGGCGGACCTCAAGCTATTGGCGCTAACATAGATATTCCACTACCTCCTGGCACGGGTGATGAAGGTTTATTAAAGGTGATGCGCGAACTCGTATTGCCGATTCTACATGAATTTAAACCGGATATCGTCATCAATTCAGCAGGTCAGGACAACCATTTTTCGGACCCATTAGCCAATATGAATGTGACCGCTAAGGGATATGCAGAATTAGTGGATTTATTACAAGCAGATATTGCAGTCCTTGAAGGGGGCTATTCTGTACAAGAGGCCTTGCCTTATGTAAATACGGGTATCATTTTATCTATGGCTGGGTTAGATTACAGTTGCGTTATCGAGCCAAACTATGTAGAACAACATCAGTCGGCTGATGTAACGAGATATATTGATGATCTTATTTTGAAATGGAAGGACCAATGGGCACGGCGTGAGGAAATAGCACGAGATGAACTCATCGGCCAAAAGGATAGCTGGGTCCGTGATTATTCTGTGTATTACGACGAATCTGGTGTACAAGAAGAGCGTAACAGTAAAAATGAACTCTTAATTCAAAGACGTCATCCTGATAAAATTGGTTGGCATAGCATCGAATCCTATGGTAATTATGGGCCCTATGCAAAGCAAAGTGTGTACGCTATGTTTATCCCATGGCAGGCCGATGATGCTACGCGCGAAGAGGCTTTCACAGAAGCACGTCGCATGAAAGAACAGGGTGGTCTCAACCGCTATGTAGTGGTGGACCCTATGGGACAGGGACAAGTTGAAATTTAGCCTGTCGAATGGGAACCATTGTTCATGATATAATAGAATAAACGAGATAGCGCCCCTCGTGTGAGGGGCGTTTCTATTGTGATACATATCCTATAATGAACTATTCAGTATGGGTATATTAGAGATAAAGGGGGCGTTGTTATGCGCAGCGATAATAGAACAGCAGGTCAATTGAGACCGATTAAAATAACGAGACATTTTACGGAATATGCAGAAGGTTCTGTACTCATCGAATGTGGTAAAACAAAGGTCATTTGTACAGCTACTATCGAGGAAAATGTACCGCGCTGGCTAAAAGGTTCCGGTCAAGGCTGGGTGACTGCAGAGTATTCCTTGTTGCCACGCTCCACAAAAACACGGGTAAGCCGTGAGGCCGCTCGAGGTAAACAAACGGGCCGTACCGTTGAAATTCAACGCTTAATCGGTCGTGCATTGCGCGCTGTTGTAGACTTAAAGGCTTTAGGCGAGCGCTCCATCACCGTAGACTGCGATGTTATCCAAGCCGATGGCGGTACGCGTACAGCGTCTATTACAGGGGCCTTTGTAGCCCTTGTGGATGCCATCGATTTTACATTTGGCGGCTATGGGAAATTCCCTATTACCGATTTCTGTGCCGCTATTTCCGTCGGCATTGGCCCAGAAGGTCCTATTACAGACCTTTGCTATGAAGAGGATAGCGCTGCCGTAGTGGACATGAACGTGGTGCGCACCGGTGCTGGTAATCTTATCGAGGTACAAGGTACAGGTGAACATGGCACATTTAGCCGCGATGAACTTAACCAATTATTAGACCTTGCAGAATCTGCTACCGACGAATTGATGGCTGTGCAACGCAATGTACTCGGCTCTGTAGCGGACAAAATTGGCAAGGTGTATCCTGATGCACCTGTTCAAACTGCTGAAGGAGAACAATAATATGGAACGTATTGTATTAGCAACGGGCAATAAGGGGAAAATACGTGAATTTGAACGGGCCTTTTCTCATATGAACATTACCTGTGTGCCTGTGAAAGACATAGTGGACGTTCCGGAACCAGAGGAAACGGGCACAACCTTTATGGAAAATGCCATCCTCAAAGCGAAATACTATAGCGAAAAAACAGGATTGCCTTGCTTGGCGGATGATTCGGGGCTCACTGTCGATGCTCTTGATGGGGCACCAGGCGTATACTCCGCACGCTATGCGGGCGTTCATGGCGATGATGAAGCAAATAATGAAAAATTAATTCGTGAATTACAAGGTAAATCGGATAGAACTGCGCACTATGTATGCGCTTTAGCTTTGGTACATCCGGACGGTACTAGCGTGACGGCCGAAGCCTCTTGTGATGGTGAAATTCAAGACACGCCGGTTGGTACCAATGGATTTGGCTATGATCCATATTTCTTTGTTCCACAATTTAGTAAAACCATGGCGGAGCTCGATATCGATACGAAGGAAACCATCAGTCATCGTGGTAAGGCATTGCAACAATTGGTAGCAAAGGTGAACAAATGAAACGAATAGGTATTATTAGTGATACACATGGCTATCTGGACACCATTGATCTCGCATTAGATGCAACGGTGGACCAAGATATCGACATGTGGCTACATGTCGGTGATTACGGCGACGATGCGCGGTATATGCAAACGCGCACCGATGTGCCTGTCTATGCCGTGCGCGGCAATAATGACCGCGTGCAGCCCTTAGAGCCTAAGGAACAATTGATTCCCTTAGAAGATACCTATATTTACATGACACATGGTCATGAGGTATCATATTGTAAACGAGCACAAGAATTGATACACATTGGCAATGCTATGGGGGCGCGCCTCATCGTGTGTGGACATAGCCATTTTCACGAGGCTAAACATATAGGGGATACCCTTTTTGTGAATCCGGGGAGCATTGCATTGCCTCGAGATGGATCGGGTGGTACCTTTGCTATCGTCACCTACGAAGATGGCGCCTTTGATGTAGAATTTGTGTATAAACAGGATATTATATAGTATATGTGTGAAAGCTACATTTTGTATGACTTTCACAAAAAAATAGTAAGTCTATGCATGGAAAGGGTTATGGCATATCATGGATACACCAGTTAAGGCAAAGCCTAAAATGAAGTTATATGGGTTTAATAATCTCACGAAGACGTTGAGTTTTAATATTTATGATATTTGTTATACTCGTACAGAGGAAGAAAAGAAGCAATATATTCAATACATTGATGAAGTATACAACGCGGAGCGTTTGACGAATATTTTGACTGAAGTGAGTCATATTATCGGTGCTAACATTTTAAATATTGCGAAACAAGATTACGACCCACAAGGGGCATCGGTTACGATTTTGATTTCCGAAGAAGAAATTGAAAAAGAAGATGTGGTTATGCATTTGGATAAATCCCATCTTACAGTTCATACGTACCCTGAAAGCCATCCGCACAAGGGGATTAGTACATTCCGCGCCGATATCGAAGTGTCCACATGTGGTCAAATCTCTCCGCTAAAGGCCCTCAATTACTTGATCAATAGCTTTGATTCGGATATTTTGACATTGGACTATCATGTGCGTGGCTTTACGCGCGACGTATCGGGCAAGAAAATCTACATCGACCATCGTATCAACTCTATTCAAAACTACATTAATGCGAAAACGCGCAATTTGTACAATATGATCGATGTGAACGTGTACCAAGAAAATATCTTCCACACTAAGATGATGCTCAAGGATTTCGATTTGGATAATTATTTATTCGGCATTACCGAAGCGGAATTGAGCGAACGAGAAATTAAGCAAATTAAACACCAATTGCGACAAGAAATGACAGAAATCTTCTACGGACGCAATTTGCCATCTGTGAAAGCCTAGATTGTTTAAAACGCTTAGTTATTTGTGGACATGTAATTAATGTTAAGAATATGAATTCATAATTAATTCTAAAATTTTCGAAAGACTATATCGAAAAATCTTGTATTATTGTTTCTGATTCTGTATAATGAATTTGTAAGGGGTATTAATAATTAATACCAAGAAACTATTGTGTCCGTTGTCATCCACAAAGGAGAATTATTATGGACGTACGTGAATTAGCTGTACAAAAAA
>ERZ791852.394-NODE-394-length-33784-cov-15.436449_pt1 | contig 33784 bp, 28 predicted proteins | sample MGYA00510287_ERZ791852 | MGnify/ENA primary metagenome ERZ791852 (study PRJEB30046, sample SAMN00715257) | human gut metagenome | study: EMG produced TPA metagenomics assembly of the A metagenome-wide association study of gut microbiota in type 2... | reverse complement strand
ATGTTTCCCGTGTCAAGTTTATGATCAAAGACGACAGAGTACGAGAGGATATTATCCGATATATTTTTGAAGAGGAACGATTAACACGTCAAAAGGATAAAAGGTAATGATTATGAAAAAAAATATTCTTGTTGTTGATGATTCTGCACTCATGAGAAGGGTTATATGTGATATAATCAATTCCGATGATACATTTCAGGTAACAGATGTGTGCCGCGATGGGCTGGAAGCATACGAAAAGCTGAAGGTCAACCGTTATGATGGCGTGATCCTTGATGTCAATATGCCAAGGATGGGCGGTCTGGAACTTTTAGAGTGCCTGCAGAAAGAACGCATTAAGACAAATGTGATCATGGTCAGTACCATGACAACACGGGATGCGGATGTGACGATCCTTGCGATGGAGCGTGGAGCAGTTGATTTTGTGACAAAACCAACAAATATCATTGAGGCAAAAGGGGATGCGTTCCGGAAAGAAATCTTAGGTATTTTAAATGCCGTTTTAAAGACAGAACGGATCAGCCTTACAGAACGCAGACCTGCAGTGGCAGCTGTCAGTGCTGTGCAGAAACGCAATGCATCGGCAGAAACAAGGTTTAAGAATAAAATTGTTGCACTTGCATGTTCTACCGGTGGACCAAAAGCTTTGCAGAGTGTCATTCCTTATCTGCCGGCCAATCTGGATGCCCCAATGGTTCTTGTGCAGCATATGCCTGCCGGATTTACGAATTCCATGGCAAACCGTCTGGATGAGATCAGTAAGATCAATGTAAAGGAAGCCGAGAATGGAGAAATCCTGAAAAAAGGAACTGTTTACATTGCGCCGGGCGGAAAACACATGGAAGTAAAGAAGTGTCCGGATGGCTCACATAAGATCGTATATAACGATATGCCACCGATCGGCGGATTGAAACCATGCGCAAATATCACATATGATTCTTTGAGGACATGTGGATATGATCAGGTAGTGTGCGTTGTGCTTACAGGAATGGGTGCTGATGGAACCAATGGAATCCTGGAATTATCAAAAGTAAAACCAATTTATACGATTGCACAGGATGCGAAGACATGTGTTGTCTATGGCATGCCGAAAGCAATTGCGGAGACGGGACTTGTAAATGAAGTCGTTCCGCTGACAGAAGTAGCAAATTCAATCACAAAGAATGTGGGGGTAAATTAACATGGATGTAAGCCAGTATCTGGAAATATTTATTGATGAATCAGAAGAACATCTGCAGACATTAAGCGATTGTATCATGGTCCTTGAAAAAGAACCGGACAATAAAGATACGATCAATGAAGTGTTCCGTGCGGCACACTCTTTAAAGGGTATGGCAGGTACCATGGGCTTTAAGAGAATGCAGCATCTGACACATGATATGGAAAATGTGTTTCAGGAAGTGCGGAGCGATCACATAAAAGTCACAAGTGGGATGATCGATCTCTTGTTCAAATGTCTGGATGCACTTGAAGGTTATGTTGACAATATTAAGAGTACCTCCGATGAGGGAACAGAAGATAACGAAGTTATCATCAAAGAATTAAATGATTTTATTGCAAAAACAGAGGGTGCGGAAGAAACAGGGAATACTGAGACTTCTGAAGCAAAAGAAGCAGCACCTGAATCCACTCAGGAAGAAAAAGCAGGACAGGAAAAAATCGAACTGACAAATGACGAGAAGAAGGCAATCCGTGAAGCGGAGTCAAATGGACAGCATATTTACGTCATGACAGTTCATATCCAGAAAGACTGTCTTTTGAAGGCAGCCCGTGCATTCCTTGTATTTAAGGCTGTGGAAGATTTTGGACAGATTCTGGTATACCGTCCAAGCTCACAGGATATCGAAGACGAGAAGTTTGAGTTTGAGTTCAGCTTTTTCCTTGCCTCGGAAGAATCTGAGGACAAGATCGTAGCAGTAGCAAAGGCTGTTTCTGAGATTGAAAAAGTAGATGCGGAAGAGATCCATCTTGATGAATATGTAAAAGAGGCAGAAGCACAGGAAGAACAGCAGGCAAAAGAAGCGACAGCGGAACAGAAGGAAGCACCTGCAGAAGCTCCAAAGGCGGCTGAGAAGAAGGCACCGGCTGCAAATGCCAAGAAACAGACCAATGCAAAACCGGTAACCGGAAGAACTGTCCGTGTAGATATTGAAAAACTGGATGCTTTGATGAATCAGGTGTCAGAGCTTATTATTGCAAAGAACAGTCTGGTCTCCATCAGCTCTAACGAGAGTGGTGAGTATCAGAATCAGTCGTTCCATGAACAGATTGAATACTTAGAGCGTATCACAACGAATCTTCATGAGTCTGTTATGAAAGTCCGGATGGTACCTATCGAGAGCGTTGTAAATAAGTTCCCTCGTATGATCCGTGATCTTTCCCGTAAGTTAGGAAAGAAAATGGAGCTGTATATGACTGGTGAAGATACAGAGTTAGACAGAACTGTAGTCGATCAGATCGGTGATCCGTTACAGCACTTACTCCGTAACTCAGCAGATCATGGTCTGGAAGACAATGCAACCCGTGTAGAGAGAGGAAAACCGGAAGTTGGTTCTATCTTCCTAAAAGCTTTTCAGGAAGGCAATAACGTTATCATTGAAGTGGGAGATGATGGTAATGGTATTGATGTTGCAGCGGTAAGGGACAAAGCTGTTGAACGCGGTGTCATTACAGCAGAACAGGCGGAGAATATGAGCCAGAAAGAGATCATCAATATCTTATTCCTTCCAAGTTTCTCTATGGCAAAGAAGATTACTGACATCTCCGGACGTGGTGTTGGTCTTGATGTTGTAAAATCTAACATCGAAGCACTTGGTGGTGACGTTGAAGTCCGCACACAGCTTGGAGAAGGAACAACTTTCATTGTCCGTCTGCCGCTGACACTTGCAATCATCCAGGCATTAATGGTTGAGATCCGTGATGAAAAATATGCGATCGCACTTGGATCCATTTCAAATATTGAAAGTATCCCGGTAAATGAGATCAAATATGTTCAGGCTCAGGAGGTGATCCATCTCCGTGGTGCCGTTATCCCACTGATCCGTCTTGATCAGGTACTGGATATGGAAGAAAAACAGGAAGAACCGGAGAATCTTACGGTTGTTATCGTTAAGAAAGGCGACAGCCTCGCAGGTCTTGTTGTAGATAATCTGATCGGACAGCAGGAGATCGTTATCAAATCTCTTGGAAAGTATATCAACAACAATAAGATTATCAGTGGCGCAACCATTCTTGGCGATGGTGAAGTTGCATTAATCCTTGACGTTAATACATTGATGTAATGGAGGAGACGAATATGGAGAAAAATATAGATATCGCTGAAAATGATGCAAAACAGTATATTGTTGTAAAAATCGGCAGCGAACAGTACGGAATTGATATCAGCTATATTGACAATATTGTGCGTATGCAGAAAATCACACGTGTTCCAAAGATTCAGACATACTTTAAAGGGGTCATCAATCTTCGTGGGGAGATCGTGCCTGTTATGAGTGTGCGTAAAAAAATGAATCTGGATGATGATGTCATCACAAATGCCAGCAGGATCATTATTTTAAAGCTTGAGGAAAAAGGAACGATCGGAATCATTGTAGATGAAGTAAAAGAGGTTGTTACTTTATGCACCGATGAGATTGATAAGACAAGCGGAAGCAAGGACGGAAAAGCCATGTTTATCAATGGTGTTGGCAAACATGGGGACGAACTGATATCTTTATTTGAGATCAGTTCGATTGTAGAAGAAAAAGAAAATGCGTAATTCCATAAAGTGAGACCTTTCTTACAAGGTCTCACTGTGTTTATTATGCAGAAACAGATGGAGAAAATAAATGACAAAGTATACGTTGGATGAAGTTAATGATATGTACGTGGACGTGCTCAAGGAGATCGGAAATGTCGGCTCCGGTAACGCAGCGACCGCAATCGCAAATATGGTCGGCACCCGCATTGACATGAAAGTCCCAAATGTAAAATTGATGGACGTAGGAAAATTAGGAAGTGCGATCGGACCGGAAGAAGAGACGGTGATCGGTATTTTTCTTGAGGTATCGCATGATATTGATGGAAGCATGATGTTCCTGCTGGATTTAGAATCCGGACATTATCTTGCGGATAAGCTTTTAATGAAGGAAAATGTGGTTCATGAGCAGATGGAAGTTTTTGATGAAATGGAACTTTCAGCATTGAAAGAGGTGGGGAATATTATTACAGCGTCCTACCTTTCAGCACTGGCTTCCATGACAAATTTAACGATTTTACCATCTGTTCCGTATATCTGTGTCGATATGGCGGCTGCTATTCTAAGTGTTCCGGCCATTGAGTTTGGTCTGGTTGGTGACCGGGCATTATTGATCGAGACAGAGATCTGTGCAGATGTAGCGATCAGAGGCTATTTTATTCTGATGCCGGAACAGGAATCTTATTACAAAATATTATCAGCACTTGGGTTGTCACTGTAAGGAGTTTGTATGGGGAATATCATTAAGGTTGGAATGGCGGATTTGAATGTATGCAAGGCTCCTGACGGACTCACAACACTTGGACTTGGTTCCTGTATCGGACTGACGCTCTATGATCCGGTTACAAAGATTGGCGGCATGGTTCATTATATGCTTCCGGACAGCACAAAAGTGAGCAACAATTCAAATAAGGCAAAATTCGCAGATACAGGAATTGAAGAATTATTAAAAAAAGTCATTGCTGCAGGGGCAAGTAAGACAAGGCTTGTTGCCAAGATTGCTGGCGGTGCGAAGATGTTTGAGGTCAGTGGTTTATCAGATGTCGGAAATATCGGTGCGAGAAATGCAGAAGCAGCAAAGAAGATTTTAAAAGAAAAAGGAATCCGGCTGGTTGCCGAAGACACCGGATTAAACTATGGACGCACGGTCGAGTTACATTGTGACACCGGAGAATTTCTGATAAAATCAGTAGGAAAGCCAATTAAAACTATTTAAAAAATCGTGAAAAACGTTTTTAGTGGAGAGATTATGAAAACAAAAGGCATACCGGCAGTCGTGATGCTGCTTGCAGGGTTTGTCACATGCATCATTGGAATTGTACAGCATATGGAAACGGATGTTTTTATCAAGACATTGCTTGCGGTTTTAATTATTTTTTATTTATTAGGATGCATTGTGAAACTGGTTCTTGATAAAAACTTTAAAGAAATGGATGAACCTGAAGAAAACCAGGAAGAGTCCGGAGAAGAACAGACACAGGAACAGTCAGACTCGGACGGGGAGAAGAAGAGTGAATAACTTGAACCTGGGGGCTTCATATGAAAACGGTAGATAGAGAGAAACTCTGGGAAGAATATCAGAAAAAAAAGACACCGGAGTTGAGAGAAAAACTAATAATAGAATATTCGCCGCTTGTCAAGCTTGTTGCCGGAAGATTGAGCATGTATCTCGGATATAATGTGGAATATGATGATCTTGTAAGTTATGGTATCTTTGGTTTGATCGATGCGATCGATAAATTTGATCTCGGAAAAGAGGTTAAGTTTGAGACATATGCGAGTCTGCGGATTCGTGGAACGATATTAGATCAGATCCGTAAAATGGACTGGATTCCAAGAACTGTCAGACAGAAACAGAAAAAGATCGATGAGGCGATCAAACAGGTTGAAATGCGTACCGGAAAAAATGCTTCTGACGAGGAGATCGCACAGGAATTAGGACTTTCAGAAGACGAACTTACCACATGGCAGTCACAGCTTAAAGTCACGAATATCGTCTCCTTAAACGAGTATCTGGAGCAGGGTGCGGAACCGGTCATGGATGCGCGGAGAAATTCCCATTTTATCCAGCCGGAAGATAAGGTTGAGGAAGAAGAACTGAAACAGAAACTGGAAGAATCCCTTGAAGTCCTGACAGAGAAGGAACGTAAGGTAATTCTTTTATATTATTATGAAGATCTGACATTAAAGGAGATCAGCAGCATTCTTGAAGTATCGGAATCGAGAATTTCCCAGCTTCATACGAAGGCTCTTTTGAAAATGCGCAAAAAGCTTGGAAATTATCTTGGAATTCTCATAGACAGAGAGTAGAGGTGATCATTATGTCCATCAGACCAGTTGATTTTAACGGAATGATACAACGCACGCAGGACGTGAGTACTTTAAAACAGAATGAAGACAACAGACCTGTGGTGGAACAGCAGACGATTTTTTCACAGGAAATGAAAAAAGTGGAGCAGAATCTCCATCAGGTGGTTCATGCCCGGGAAAAAGAGAATGCCGGTTATCGTTATGATGCCAAAGAAAAGGGAAATGGGCGTTATGAAAAGGAAGAACGGAAGAAAAAAGACAAGAAGCAGCAAAAGGCTGACAATGTTTATTTGAAGGGACAGACTTCCGGATTTGATATCAAGGTATAAGGAGCAGAAACATGACGATGATTGAAATTATCTTACTTCTGGTTGGATGTGTTTTTATGATTGGAAGTTTTTTCATCAGCGAAAAATTATCTTCTTCAGAGTTGAATAAGATCGCAGAATTAAGTGAAGATGAATTAAAAAAGATTATTGAACGTGAAGTGAATAATGCCGGTACACAGATGGATGAAGTGATCGAACAGAAAATCGAAGAAGCGGGTGAACAGGCAGAGCGTGCCATGGAGAAAGAGTCTAATGAACAGATCATGCAGATTCATGAGTACTCTGAAACGGTTATGGAATCCATGAAGAAAACACATGATGAGATCATGTTTCTTTACAGTATGTTAAATGACAAACATACCGAGATGACATCTATGACAGGAGATTTACAGCGTCTGGCTGCAGATATCCGAAATTTACAGGAAAATCTGTCCGCGAAAGCAGGCACTTCAATCAGGAAACCAGTTGCAGAATCCCATGTTGTGCAACAACCTGTAATGAAGCAGAATGCAGTTGTACAACCGATGACAGAGACGATAGATGTGCAGCCGGAACCTGAAGTTCAGGTGAATCGTTTCCAAGAAATTCAGGAACCTGAACAGAAAACGGAAAAACCGGAAACAGCGGATGCACAGGGCATGTCAAATGATATGATTTTAAAACTTTATGAACAGGGACTGAGCAAAGTCGAGATTGCAAAACAATTGGGACGTGGCCTTGGCGAAGTGAATTTAGTGATCGAATTGTATAAAGGGGACGAAAATCTGTGAAATTAAAATATTATTTAAGAGGTCTTGGCATTGGAATTATTGTCACAACGATTCTTCTGATGATTGCATTTGCACTGCATAAACCTACAATGTCAGATGCGGATATCATTGCAAGAGCAAAACAGCTTGGAATGGTTATGCCGGAGGATGAAGAACCGTTGCAGGACACTGAGACAACAGAGAGCACGGAAGTGACAGCAGTTCCTGAAACGGAAGCTGCACAAATTGAGGAACAGACGACAGAGGCTGCTGCAAATACAGAAGAACCGGTGACTGCAGATGAAACAGAGAATCCGGAATCAGAGATGACAGATACAGAAGTGGCAACAGAAGTATCATCAGAGGCAAATGAGGAAAACAACACAGCCGTGAATGCAGCGCCGTATACATTGGTTGTAAACAGAGGAGATGTGTGCAGAATTGTCTGTGAAAATCTTCAGGCAAACGGAGTTGTGGACGATGCGGAGGCATTCCGCAAGTTCCTTGGACAGAAGGGCTTTGCATCTTCCATCAGTGTGGGAAGTTACTCCATTCCTTATGGATTAGATTATGAGGAAATCTATCAGATTTTAAAACTTGGTCCTCAATAGAAAAAAATGCTTGCATACAGGAAAAGCCTGTGCTATAATCTACAAGGCTCAACTTGGAAGAAAAGAATCTTCCGGGAAAAATCACATGTGCTGACTTACAGACCGGTGCCAGATTTGGTTGTCTGCAAGAATGATACACATGGAAGAAAACAAAACCATGGAGGTAAAAAAATGAGTGTTATTTCAATGAAACAGTTATTAGAAGCAGGTGTTCATTTCGGACATCAGACAAGAAGATGGAATCCTAAAATGGCTCCATACATCTACACAGAGAGAAATGGTATCTATATCATCGACTTACAGAAATCTGTAGGTAAAGTAGATGAAGCTTACAAAGCTATGTCTGATATCGCTGCTGAAGGTGGTACAATCCTTTTCGTAGGAACAAAGAAACAGGCTCAGGATGCTATCAAATCTGAAGCAGAGCGTTGTGGAATGTTCTATGTAAACGAGAGATGGTTAGGTGGTATGTTAACAAACTTCAAGACTATCCAGAGCCGTATCGCAAGATTAAAAGAGATTGAGACAATGGCAGCTGATGGTACTTTCGAAGTATTACCTAAGAAAGAAGTTATCGCTCTTAAGAAAGAATGGGAGAAATTAGAGAAAAACCTTGGTGGTATCAAGGAAATGAAGAAAATCCCAGATGCTATCTTTATCGTAGATCCTAAGAAAGAGAGAATCTGTGTTCAGGAAGCTCATACATTAGGAATTACACTGATCGGTATTGCTGATACAAACTGCGATCCAGAAGAATTAGATTATGTAATTCCTGGTAACGATGATGCTATCAGAGCCGTAAAATTAATCGTTTCTAAAATGGCAGACGCTGTTATTGAAGCAAATCAGGGTGCAGAAGCTTTAGAAGAAGTAGCTGAAGAAGCTGCTGTTGCAGAAGAAGCAGAAGCATAAGAAGGACCTACAATATGCTGTCTGGTTAACCAGACAGCATATTTTTTAAAAACATTTATTCATATTGGAGGATACGAAAATGGCTATTACAGCAGCTATGGTAAAAGAACTGCGTGAATTAACAGGCGCAGGAATGATGGATTGTAAAAAAGCTTTAGGCGAGACAGACGGAAATATGGACGAGGCTGTTGAGTACTTAAGAAAAAATGGACAGGCAAAAGCTGAGAAGAAAGCAAGCAGAATTGCTGCAGAAGGTCTTTGTACAGTAGTTGTAAAAGATGACAAGACAGCAGCTGTTGTCGAAGTTAACTCTGAGACAGACTTTGTTGCTAAAAACGAGACATTCCAGCAGTTCGTAAAAGCTGTTGCAGAGCAGGCTGTTGAGTCTGATGCAGCTGATATGGATGCATTCATGGAAGAAAAATGGAATGAGGATCCATCTAAGACTGTAAAAGATGCTTTAGTAGAGAAAGTTGCAGTGATCGGTGAGAACCTTAAAATCCGTAGATTTGAGAAAGTTGTTGCTACAAACGGATGTGTTGTATCTTACGTACACGGTGGCGGTAGAATCGGTGTTATCGTTGAGGCTGAAACAGCAGTTGTAAACGATGCTGTAAAAGAAGCTTTAACAAACCTTGCAATGCAGATTGCAGCTTTAAATCCAAAATATGTTTCCAGAGATGAGATCAGCGAAGAATATATCGCACATGAGAAAGAGATTCTCTTAGCTCAGATCATGAACGATCCAAAAGAGTCCCAGAAACCAGAGAAAGTGATCAATGGTATGATCGAAGGACGTGTAAGCAAAGAATTAAAAGAAATCTGCTTAGTAGATCAGGTTTATGTAAAAGCTGAAGATGGAAAACAGACTGTTGCTAAATATTTAGACGAAGTTTCCAAAGCAGTTGGTACACCTGTAAGCGTTAAGAGATTTGTTCGTTTCGAGACTGGTGAAGGTATCGAAAAGAAACAGGAAGACTTTGCAGCTGAAGTTGCAGCTCAGATGAACGCATAATAAAATCTGATTTTGAAAAGCCCTGAGGACGATTATGTTTTCAGGGCATTTTTTGTCGGTAATTTATAAAAATGGCTGTAAAATATTGTTGAAAAAACCTTGCTAAATATTGGAAAGTATCTTATCATGGTATTAATAGAAAAGTTAACATAACTATTACAAACGTAGTGCTGATGTTACACTACCAGAAAATAAGAAGGAGTGTTATAGTCATGGAAACAAAAGAAAAAGTATCATTTATCCACTCCATCACAGCAAAGATCATGTTAATGGTGGTTGTGATGGTGGCTTTATCGCTTATGGCGTGTATTTCTATCGCAAATGTAAGGGCTTCGGCGACAGTCAACAATGTCAACGAGAATTTTATTTTGAGCCTTACGGAATCAGCGGCAAAAACATTGGACAAGATTCCGGCAGAGGTAGATTTTTCCACCCAGTGTGCAGCTGTCATGCAGGATATGCGCATGGAGGGTGTGTCGTCTGCCTATGGATATCTTGTAGATTCTGACGGCACGATGCTTTATCATCCGACTGCAGATAAAATTGGAAAATCTGTGGAAAATGAGGTTGTAAAGGGCGTTGTGAGCCAGCTTCAATCAGGCAATATCCCACAGGATGCGGTTGTAACCTATAATTTTAACGGAACAGTCAAATATGCTGCATATGCACTGACCTCTGACCACAAGATTGTTGTGATGTCTGCAGATAAAGGTGAGATCATGGAACCGATCACCAATATGGTCAGGCTGATGGCGGTTACCATGGGTGTCTGTCTGATCATCTGCTGTCTGGCTGCATGGCTTTTGACAAATATGATCACAAAACCAATTCACCAGTTGACTTATATTATTACCAGAACTGCTAATTTTGACTTTACCCATAACGCTAATAGCAGAAAATTATACAGCAGAAAAGATGAGATCGGGATTATGGCAGCTGAAATGCATATTATGCGCAAAAATCTGCGTGATATGGTTGCAAGTATCCAGGATGCAGGACAGAAGATCAATGAGAATGTGTCTGAGTTAAATGAGGTTACGGATACGGTAAACCAGATGTGTTCCGACAACTCGGCAACCAGCCAGCAGCTTGCTGCCGGTATGCAGGAGACAGCAGCGACAACTGTCACGATCAATGAGAACGTGTCCCAGATCAAGGGAGAAGCTGAAAATATCAATGCCATGGCAGAGGAGGGTGCAAAGAATTCTGAAACTGTTATGGATCGTGCTTTACAGCTTCGTACCAAGACTGTCACCGCAAGCAATAAGACAATGGATATTTATAATTCTGTCAAGGAGAAAGCTGAAAAAGCAATTGAAGGCTCCAAAGCAGTTGAGAAGATCAATGAACTGACAGGAACTATCATGGAGATTTCTTCCCAGACAGGTCTTCTGGCTTTGAACGCATCCATTGAGGCGGCAAGAGCAGGAGAAGCAGGAAAGGGATTTGCTGTAGTTGCAACTGAAATTGGAAGCCTTGCAGACCAGACTTCCCAGGCAATTGCCAATATCAGTGCGATTGTAAAAGAAGTAAACGAGGCAGTCGGCAATATGTCGGAATGTCTGGAAGAGACAACAGAGTTCCTTGAGAAGAGCGTATCTGCTGATTACAAAGAATTTGAACAGGTAAGTGAACAATATAAGGATGATGCGAATGTATTTAAGAACAGCATGGAGGGAATCAAAACATCCATGGCGCAGCTCGCAGGCTCGATCGAGCAGATCGCAAGTGCTTTGAGCGGCATCAACGATACGGTGGGTGAATCCTCTGTGGGCGTTACGGATATTGCAGAAAAAACTTCCGGCATGGTAGAGAAGACATCATCCGCAACAGATAAAGTAAAAGAATGTTATCAGTGTGTAGATGAACTGAGAGATATTGTTACTAAATTTACATTAGAGTAACAGATTTGTAATTGGACGCGGAGGGGCAGAGCTGTTTTGACGGCTTGCCCCTTTTAAAATAGGAAAATTCTGACAATAATTGCAATAATTTGAAAAAATCATACGATTATATGCTGTTTTCTGCTTTGAAAAATCAAAAAATGTGTTACAATAGATAGGAGACAAATGATAAGCTTGGGGGTTATTCCATGCAGGATAAAGATACAGAGGCAATAAATAATCAAAGAAAACGAAGAAAAAGAATCGGACGGATTCGGAATGGTATTATAATGACGATTGCCGGATGGATCATCCTGTCGATGATACTGATCATTGTTTTATTTGTGCAGGTAATAAAGATTCAGCATAAACTGGATAATATTGTGACAGTCAGTTCGAAGGAACAGGTTCAGCAGGAAAATGCGCAGAAACCGGAAAGTGCCGGGGAGTCTGTTTATACCGATGTCACTGAAGCAACAGAGACACCAAAAACCTATGAGTCTGTGACACCGCCGGCTACCGGTATTTCAGAGGAAGAGAATCTTGCCGGGGATGGCGATATACATAAGGTTTATCTGACCTTTGAAGACGGACCTTCCGATAATACGGGAGAAATTTTGGATATATTGGCCCAATATGATGTGAAAGCAACTTTTTTTGTGGTCGGCAAAGAGGATGAAGAATCCAAGGCATTGTATCAGAGAATAGTGGATGAGGGACATACGCTCGGCATGCATTCTTATTCCAATAAATACAGTCAGATTTATCAGTCGGATGAGGCATTTGAAGAAGATTTTGAACGCTTACGTGATGAATTGCATCAGGTCACAGGAGTGAACAGTATTTACTATCGTTTCCCGGGTGGAAGCAGTAACCAGATCAGTAACGTACCAATGAGTGATTTTATCCATTACCTGAATGAACAGGGAGTTATTTATTATGACTGGAACGTTTCTGCGGGGGATGCAGCATCGAATGCATATTCATCCGAGGAAATAGTTGCGAATGTGATGGATGATGTAGTAAAATATAAAACGTCAGTTGTTTTGTTACATGACGCATCAGATAAGTCAGCAACGGTAGAGGCTTTAGCACCATTGATCGAGGCGTTGAATGAAATGGGCGCTGAGATCCTGCCGATTGATGAAGATACATCAGTTATTCAATATGTGAAGGCAGACAGTATTGACTAACTAAATATAAATGGAGGAAGATTATGGGATTTTTTAAAGATTTTAAAGATGATTTTTCACAGGCAGTGAATGAATTGATGCCGGGTGAGGACAATTTAGAAGATGGCGCAGCAAATGAAGATTTAGTTGTGAACACTTTGGAAAATGAAGTGGATGTTGAATCTGAACTTTCCAAATTAGACGGTCTTTTAGAGCAGGTGACTTCACAGACTGCAAAACAGCAGACTTCAGTGCAGAATCAGCCAGTTCCGTCCGCACCGCAGCCAAAGCCAGCAGGTGAAACAAAAATCGAACAGCCGGTGATCCCGGAAAATCATGTGAAAAACACTCAGGAGGAAAGAAAAATGGCAGACAATATAACACCAGTTGTCAATGAAACAAAACCAGTATCAGATGAGGTATCTGTAATTACAGAGGGAACGATCATCAAAGGAGATATCGTATCCAACGGATCTTTAGACATCAGAGGAAACGTTCAGGGAGACATTGGATGTAACGGAAAACTTGTTGTAACAGGTACAGTAACAGGTAACAGCAATTCTTCTGAATTTTTTGCTGATGCAGCTAAGATTGAGGGAGAAGTTGTAAGCACAGGTACTGTTAAGATCGGACTTGGCTCTGTGATCATTGGTAATGTAACATCTTCGTCTGCAGTTATCGCAGGGGCAATCAAAGGAGATATTGATGTCCAGGGTCCTGTTGTTGTCGATACATCCGCTGTTGTTATGGGTAACATCAAATCCCGTTCCGTACAGATCAACAATGGTGCAGTCATCGAAGGTTTCTGCTCCCAGTGCTACTCAGATGTTGATGTTGAGAGTCTTTTTGCTTCCAAGAATAATGAATAATCCAGAAAGGAAACGGATTCATAAATGAAACGAGTTTTTTTGAAATTAAGCGGAGAAGCATTAGCCGGTGAAAAACACACTGGTTTTGATGAACCAACCGTTACAGAAGTTGCAAAACAGGTAAAGCAGATTGCAGATAAAGGAATCCAGATTGGTATTGTGATCGGTGGTGGTAATTTCTGGAGAGGAAGAACTTCCGAGACGATCGACAGACCTAAGGCGGATCAGATCGGTATGTTAGCAACCATTATGAACTGTATCTATGTATCTGAGATTTTCCGTTCTGTTGGAATGGATACAGAGATTTTTACACCATTTTTATGTGGAAGCATGACAAAGCTTTTCTCTAAAGATGAGGCAGATAAATGTTTCCATGAGGGAAAAATTGTTTTCTTTGCAGGTGGAACAGGTCATCCTTATTTTTCTACCGATACGGGAATCGTATTACGCGCAATTGAGATGGAAGCAGAAGGTATTTATCTTGCAAAGGCAATTGATGGTGTCTATGACAGCGATCCGAAGCTGAATCCGGCTGCTAAGAAGTATGATGAGGTATCTATTCAGGAGGTAATTGACCAGAAGCTCGCTGTAGTAGATCTTACCGCATCCATTATGTGCATGGAAAACAAGATGCCGATGTATGTGTTCGGATTAAATGAAGAAAATAGTATTGTAAAGGCCATGAGTGGACAATTTAATGGCACAAAGGTAACAGTTTAGGAGGCTAAATCCTCTCCTCACTCGGAGTTCGGATTTTTGCTTCGCAAAACAAGGAGGCTAAATCCTCTGCTCCTGCATGGGCAGTCGCATTTTGCTTCGCAAAAACAAGGAGGATTAATATGGACGAGAGATTAGTTCAGTTCGATGAGAAAATGCAGAAAACAATGAACAATTTATCAGAGGAATTTGGAAGTATCCGTGCCGGACGTGCCAATCCACATGTTCTTGATAAATTGAGAGTTGATTATTACGGAACACCAACACCTATCCAGCAGGTGGCAAACGTAAATGTTCCGGAACCTAGAATGATTCAGATTCAGCCATGGGAAGCTTCTATGGTAAAAGAGATTGAGAAAGTGATCATGACATCTGATCTTGGAATCAATCCTACCAATGATGGAAAGACAATCCGTCTTTTATTCCCAGAACTGACAGAGGAAAGACGTAAAGATCTTGCAAAAGACGTAAAGAAGAAAGGTGAGAGTGCAAAAGTAGCCATTCGTAATATTCGTCGTGATGCAAATGATTCCTTCAAGAAACTTGCAAAAGAGGATGTTTCAGAAGATGAAATCAAAGCATTGGAAGAAAATGCTCAGAAGATGACAGATAAATATATTGCAGCTGTCGATGAAGCAGTAGAAGTTAAAACAAAAGAAATTTTAACTGTATAAATAAATTGACAGAATAAAAGAAAGAGTGGGGGCATGAGAAAATCGTGTCCTCATTTTCGTAACTTATAAAAGAACAATATTTTGCAATGACAGCGGAACAAAAAAAATTACAAGGTTTTGTGCCGTTTGACTGGAACAGAAAGGATATACAAAGAGCATGAAGATTCCACAACATGTAGCAATTATATTAGATGGAAATGGAAGATGGGCAAAAAGCAAAGGAATGCCAAGAAATTACGGACATACGGTCGGGGCTAAGAATGTGGAGACAGTCTGTCAGGCAGCCCATGATATGGGAATTAAATATCTGACCTTATATGCTTTTTCTACCGAGAACTGGAACCGGCCGGATAACGAAGTAAATGCATTGATGAAATTACTGGAATCTTATCTGAAAAACTGTATTAAAACTGCGGATAAGAATAATATGCGTGTCCGGGTGATCGGAGATACCACAAAGCTCAGTGAGAAGTTTCAAAATCAGATCAAAGAATTGGAGTCTGCATCTGCACACAATGATGGTTTGAATCTGCAGATTGCGATCAATTATGGAAGCCGAGATGAGATGCTCCGGGGCATGCGGAAAATGTATGCAGATCTCCGTGACGGCAAATTGCAGGAAAACGAGATTGATGAGACACATTTTGAAGCTTATCTGGATACGAAAGATATTCCGGATCCGGATCTGTTGATCCGCACCAGTGGGGAACAGCGCTTATCGAATTATCTCTTATGGCAGCTGGCTTACAGTGAATTTTATTTTACGGAAGTTCCATGGCCGGACTTCCATAAAGAAGAATTAGAAAAGGCAGTTGAAGCATATAATAAACGTGACCGCAGGTTTGGCGCACTCTCAGAGGAGGATGGAGAAATATAATGTTTAAGACAAGATTATTAAGTGGAATCGTGTTAGTGATCGCAGCACTGGTTCTGATCATTACAGGCGGAGATGTTCTGCTGATCTCAACACTGGTTATTTCCTATATTGGAATGTTTGAATTATACCGCATTTTTCACATTGAAAAAGAGGCGGTTGGAATCATTGGTTATCTGGCTGCGACCGTGTATTATTGTAATCTGAAATTTGCATTTTTGCCGGATACAATGGTGTTTGTATTAGGTGTTTTGATTCTTATGATGTTCGCATATGTATTTACATATCCGAAGTATAAGACGGAACAGGTACTTGCAGCATTTTTTGGCGTGTTCTATGTTGCTGTGATGCTGTCGTATGTGTATCAGACGCGTATGATCGAGGCAGGTGCCTACATTGTATGGCTTGTTTTTCTGTGTTCCTGGGGATGCGACACCTGTGCATACTGTGTAGGAATGTTGATTGGGAAACATAAAATGTCGCCAAAATTAAGTCCGAAGAAATCAGTGGAGGGTGCTGTCGGCGGTGTTGTAGGTGCAGCGCTTCTTACGATTATTTATGGCATGATCTTTAAAAGTGCCATGCAGATTGATCAGACACATGTCTGGATTATGGCAGGAATCAGTGCGGTTGGAGCGTTGATCTCTATGGTGGGGGATCTGACTGCATCCGCCATCAAGCGTAATTATGAGATCAAAGATTATGGAAAACTGATTCCGGGGCACGGTGGTATTTTAGACCGTTTTGACAGTGTGATCTTTACTGCACCGATCATTTATTTCCTTGCAGTGAACTTTATTAAATTATAAGATAAGGAAAACATAAAATATGAAAAAAATTGCAATTTTAGGTTCTACCGGTTCTATCGGTACACAGACACTCGATATTGTAAGAGAGCAGGGGGATATTCAGGTAGTGGCAATGGCTGCCGGAAGTAATATCAGTTTGTTAGAAGCACAGATGAGGGAGTTCAGACCATCTCTTGTCAGTGTATGGGATGAAAAAAAGGCATCAGAACTTCGTACAAATACAAAAGACCTCGGCATAAAAATCGTGTCTGGCATGGAAGGACTTCTTGAAGTATCGGTGATTCCGGAGAGTGAGATTTTAGTGACTGCAATTGTTGGTATGCTTGGAATCAGACCAACGATTGCTGCAATTAAAGCAGGAAAGAAAATTGCTTTGGCAAACAAGGAAACACTTGTCACTGCCGGACATATTATTATTCCGCTTGCAAAGGAATACAAGGTGCCGATTCTTCCGGTGGACAGCGAACACAGTGCGATTTTCCAGTCGTTGCAGGGTGCCGGAGATAATAAGATCAGCAGGATTTTACTGACAGCTTCCGGTGGACCGTTCCGTGGAAGAAAAGCAGATGAACTTAAGAATATTCAGGTGGAAGATGCCCTGAAACATCCAAACTGGAGCATGGGAAGAAAAATCACGATTGATTCTTCCACATTGGTAAATAAAGGACTGGAAGTGATGGAAGCAAAATGGCTCTTTGATGTGGCTTTAGATCAGATTCAGGTTGTAGTACATCCGCAGAGTGTCATTCATTCTGCTGTAGAGTATCAGGATGGAGCAGTGATCGCACAGCTTGGCACGCCGGATATGAGACTTCCAATCCAGTATGCACTTTATTATCCGGAGCGCCGGAATCTTTCGGGCAGGAGACTGGATCTGTTTGAAATTGCAGATCTTACCTTCGAGAAGCCGGATACCGATACATTTCGCGGGCTTGCACTTGCATATCAGGCAATGGAAAAGGGCGGAAATATTCCGACTGTGTACAATGCTGCCAATGAGAAAGCGGTCAGTCTGTTTTTAGACCGGAAGATTTCTTATCCGGAGATCACAGAGTTGATCGAGGCATGTATGGAAAATGCAGAGTTTATCGATCATCCGGATGTGGATGAAATTTTGGGGACAGAAGCAGCTGCTTATGAGTTTATTGAAAAAAAGATGAGTGCAAAATAAAACGCATTTAAAAATGCAACAAGACATCAGGAAAGGTTTTTTACATGAAAATTATTATCGCATTACTGATATTCAGCATTATTATCCTGTTTCATGAACTGGGACATTTTTTGCTTGCAAAGGCAAATGGAATCCGTGTCAATGAATTTTCACTTGGATTAGGACCTACACTTTTCGGAATCCAGAAAGGTGAGACAAAATACTCCATCAAACTGCTTCCATTTGGAGGAGCCTGCATGATGGAGGGAGAGGATTCGGAAAGCCAGGATAACAAAGCGTTTAACAACAAATCTGTCTGGGCAAGGATCAGCGTTGTAGCTGCGGGACCAATTTTTAATTTTATCATGGCCTTTATCTTCTCTTTTATTCTTGTCTGCTGCACCGGATATGATCTTCCGGTACTCTCAGATGTGAGTGAGGGTTATGCCGCAGAGGAAGCGGGACTTCAGGCAGGTGATACGATTGTAAAAATGGGAAATAAACATATTCATTTTTACCGTGAGGTGAGTGCATATTCCATGTACCATGCCGGAGAACCGGTGAAAGTAACTTATGAGCGGGATGGAGAACGTTACACAACGGAACTCACTCCAAAATATGATGAGACCACCGGAAGATATTTATATGGATTTATTGGAATGGCAGCCAGAGAGAAGACAACAAACAATGTATTCACGCTGGCAAAATACAGTGCTTACGAGGTGGAGTACTGGATCTATACGACACTTGGAAGCTTAAAGATGCTCTTTACCGGAGGCGTTACCGTCAATGATATGAGTGGTCCGGTAGGAATTGTCAGTGCAATCGGAGACAGCTATGAGCAGAGTGTTTCCTACGGCTACTTCTATGCATTCCTGCAAATGCTGTATATCAGTATCCTGCTTTCTGCGAACCTTGGTGTCATGAACCTTCTGCCACTCCCGGCACTCGACGGTGGAAGACTTGTATTTTTGCTGGTAGAGGCGATCCGTGGCAAAAAAGTTGACCCGGAAAAAGAGGGCATGGTACATTTTGCCGGTATCATGATATTGTTTGCACTCATGATACTGATCATGTTTAACGACATTCGTAAGTTGTTTATATAGATTAGAAAAAGTTTCGCAATTATCCAGTAAGAATTTATACGAAAGGGAGAAGAACAATGACAAAAACAGTGCAGATCGGCAACCGCATCATTGGCGGCGGCAACCCGATTTTGATCCAGTCTATGACCAATACAAAAACAGAGAATGTGGAGGCGACTGCCGCACAGATCAATCAGCTTACTGCTGCCGGATGCGATATCATCCGCTGTGCAGTTCCTACGATGGATGCAGCGAAGGCATTAAAGGAGATTAAAAAACAGGTGCAGATTCCGGTCGTTGCAGACATTCATTTTGACTATCGTCTTGCAATTGCAGCAATGGAGAATGGAGCAGACAAGATCCGTATCAATCCGGGAAATATCGGAAGCACAGAGCGTGTGAAGGCTGTGGTGGATGTCGCAAAAGAGCGCAACATTCCAATCCGTGTAGGGGTAAACAGTGGTTCCTTAGAAAAAAATCTGGTGGAGAAATACCATGGAGTGACGGCTGAGGGACTGGTAGAAAGTGCTTTGGATAAAGTGAAACTGATTGAAGATATGGGATATGATAATCTTGTCATCAGTATTAAATCTTCGGATGTTATGATGTGTGTGAAAGCACATGAACTGATCACAAGCCAGACCGATCATCCGCTGCATGTCGGGATCACGGAAGCCGGTACGATCATCAGCGGTAATATCAAGTCAGCCATCGGACTTGGATTGATCTTACATCAGGGAATCGGTGACACGATCCGGGTTTCCCTGACAGGAGATCCATTAGAGGAGATCAAATCTGCCAAATTAATTTTAAAAACACTTGGACTCCGCAAAGGCGGTGTGGAAGTAGTATCCTGTCCTACCTGTGGACGAACACAGATCAATCTGATCCAGCTGGCCAATCAGGTAGAAAATATGGTTGCCGACATTCCTCTTGACATTAAAGTTGCCGTTATGGGATGCGTTGTTAATGGTCCGGGAGAAGCAAAAGAGGCAGATATCGGAATCGCCGGAGGAATCGGAGAAGGACTTATTATCAAACATGGCGAGGTATTCAAAAAAGTGCCGGAGTCAGAACTTTTAGAGGCACTCCGCTATGAACTGTTACATTGGAATGAATAATTATGGCAAAACTATTTTTTGATGTCTTTCCGACACTGGATGTGTCCGGGGATATGAAGAAAATTTTATCTGAGATGGAAGTTACCAAGGTAGGGATGAATCATGAGAGAGATCATATCCGTGTCTATCTTTTGGGCAGTCATCTTATACATAAAAATAACATTACGCAGTTAGAAAAATCCATTGAGGAGCAGATATTTAAGGGAAAACGGATGAATGTCCGTATTATCGAAAAGTATCAGCTCTCCGAGCAGTATACCGCCCGCACGCTGATGGATATGTATAAGGACAGTATTTTAGAAGAGTTAAAAGCCTACAGTCTGATGGAATACAATCTGCTGCGTGCTTCCAAAATGGAATTTACGGATGACAGTCATCTGCATCTTGTACTGGAAAATACGATCATTGCACAGACACGCTCCCATGAAATTGTGGAATTTTTAGAGAAAATCGTGTGTGAGCGCTGTGGCATGAACCTGACTGTTGACCTTGACTTTGAGGAACCAAAAGAGAGCAGGTACAAGAAAAACAGTGATCTTCAGATTCAGTTTGAAATCAAAAATATATTAAAAAATATCAATTTGAAGGATGAGGACGGAGAGACAGTTGCAGTTGCTTCAGATGCCAATGAAAAAAGTGCAGCTTCCGGTCAGACTACAACATCTGGAGACAGTGGTTCTACAGGTGGTGGAAACGCCGTAAAACCTGCAAAAAACGATGCAAAATCTGCAAATGGTGCAGGAAATACTGCAAAAAAAACATATGACGGACCACGGAAAGAGTTTAAAAAACGTTATGATGGCGGTGGCTTTGGCGGAGGTAAAAAATCCGATAATCCGGATGTAATTTACGGTCGTGATATTGAGGATGGAGAAACCATCCCATTGGAGAAAATCGTGGGTGAGATGGGTGAAGTTACCATCCGCTGTCAGGTCATGACGGTTGAGACGAGGGAGATCCGTAACGAAAAGACAATCATTATCATGTCGGTCACAGATTTTACGGATTCCATTGTCCTGAAAATATTTACAAGAAATGAAGACAGGGATGAGCTTCTTGGCAATCTGAAAAAAGGGGCATTCTTAAAAATCAAAGGTGTCACGACAATCGATAAGTTTGACAGTGAATTAACAATCGGTTCGATCGTTGGAATTAAGAAGATTGCAGACTTTACGACCACCCGTATGGACACCAGTCCGGAGAAGCGTGTGGAATTGCACTGTCATACAAAGATGAGTGATATGGATGGTGTGTCCGAGTGTAAAGACATCGTAAAGCGTGCCATGAAATGGGGACATAAGGCGATTGCGATCACCGACCACGGCGATGTACAGGCATTCCCGGATGCAAACCATGCACTGAGTCCGGATGACGATTTTAAGGTTATCTACGGTGTGGAAGCGTATCTGGTGGACGACTTGAAGGATATTATCACAGATTCGAAAGGACAGAGCCTCGATGAAACCTTTGTGGTGTTCGACTTGGAGACGACCGGTTTCAGCCCGGATAAGAATAAGATTATTGAGATCGGTGCAGTGAAAGTAGTCGGTGGTGTCATTACAGACCGCTTTTCGACATTTGTAAACCCGGAAGTGCCAATTCCATTCCGAATCGAGGAATTGACCTCAATTAAGGATGATATGGTCATTGATGCACCGAAGATTGAGGAGATTCTGCCGGAATTTATGAAGTTCTGCGATGGTGCGATCATGGTTGCCCACAATGCGGAATTTGATATGAGTTTTATTAAGAAAAACTGCAAGGATCAGGGGATAGAGAGAGAGTTTACGATCATAGATACAGTGGCTCTTGCCAGAATTCTGCTGCCGAACCTGAATCGTTTTAAACTCGATACCGTTGCAAAGGCATTGAATGTCTCACTGGAAAACCATCATCGTGCAGTTGACGATGCTGCCTGTACAGCAGAAATTTTTGTGAAATTTATTGAGATGTTAAAAGAACGCGGTATGGAAAATCTCGATGATGTGAACCATATGGTTTCCACCTCCCCGGAAACGGTCATGAAAATGCCGACCTACCATGCAATTATTCTGGCGACAAATGACATCGGACGTATAAATCTGTATCGTCTGGTTTCACTTTCACACCTCACGTATTATAATAAGAGACCACGTGTGCCAAAAAGTGAATTTGTCAAATACAGAGAGGGACTTCTTTTAGGCTCTGCCTGTGAAGCTGGAGAATTATACCGTGCGATTGTGGGCGGAAGACCGCAGGAAGAGATCATAAGACTTGTAAAGTTCTATGATTATCTGGAGATACAGCCGCTTGGAAACAATGAGTTCATGTTGCGCAGTGACAAGGAGCCGGTGAATACGATGGAAGAGCTGCAGGATATCAACCGCAGGATCTGCAGACTGGGGGAGGAATTTAACAAGCTTGTGGTGGCTACCTGCGATGTGCATTTCCTTGACCCGGAAGATGAAATCTACCGCCGTATTATTATGGCCGGAAAGGGATTTAAGGATGCTGACGAGCAGGCACCGTTATATCTTCGAACAACCGAAGAAATGCTAAAGGAATTCGAATATCTTGGAAGTGCCAAGGCAGAAGAGGTCGTCATTACAAATCCAAACAAAATTGCGGATATGTGTGAGAAGATTGCACCGGTAAGACCGGATAAGTGTCCGCCGTTTATCGAGAATTCGGATCAGATGCTCCGTGATATCTGCTATAACAAGGCGCACAGCATGTATGGTGAAGAACTGCCTCCGATCGTAAAGGAGCGGCTTGACCGAGAATTAAATTCGATTATTTCCAATGGATATGCGGTAATGTATATTATCGCACAGAAGCTTGTATGGAAGTCGAACGAGGATGGTTACCTTGTAGGTTCCCGTGGTTCGGTAGGTTCCTCTTTTGCAGCGACCATGTCCGGTATCACGGAGGTAAATCCATTGCAGGCGCATTACCGTTGCGAATATTGCAAATACAGCGATTTTGATTCACCGGAAGTCAAGGCATTTTCCGGAAGAAGTGGTTGTGATATGCCGGATAAGATTTGTCCGGTGTGTGGCAAAAAGCTGGTAAAAGATGGATTTGATATTCCATTTGAGACCTTCCTTGGATTCAAGGGAAATAAAGAGCCGGATATCGACTTAAACTTTTCCGGTGAGTATCAGAGTAAAGCCCATGCTTACTGTGAGGTTATTTTCGGTTACGGACAGACATTCCGTGCCGGAACGATTGGTACACTTGCGGATAAGACTGCATTTGGATATATCAAAAATTATTATGAAGAGCGTGGAATTCACAAGAGAAACTGTGAGATTGACCGTATTGTACAGGGATGTGTCGGCGTCCGGAGAACGACCGGACAGCATCCGGGAGGTATCGTTGTTCTTCCGGTGGGCGAGGAGATTAATACGTTTACTCCGGTACAGCATCCGGCAAACGATATGACGACTGCAACGGTTACGACTCATTTTGATTACCATTCCATCGACCATAACTTATTAAAACTGGACATTCTCGGACACGATGATCCGACCATGATCCGTATGTTACAGGACTTGACAGGACTTGATCCACAGACGATCCCTTTGGACGATCAGACAGTCATGTCGCTGTTTATGAATACCTCTGCATTGGGAGTAGAACCGGAAGACATCAACGGTATTCCCCTGGGATGTTTAGGAATCCCGGAGTTTGGAACAGATTTTGCGATGCAGATGGTTATTGATGCGAAACCGACCGAATTTTCGGATCTGATCCGAATTTCAGGACTTTCGCATGGTACGGATGTGTGGTTGGGAAATGCACAGACTTTAATTGAGCAGGGGATTGCAACGATTTCTACTGCAATCTGTACCCGTGATGATATTATGATTTATCTGATCAGTATGGGACTTGACAGTGAGCAGTCCTTTACCATTATGGAGTCTGTTCGAAAAGGTAAGGGATTAAAGGAAGAATGGAAGGAAGAGATGCGGGCACATAATGTACCGGAATGGTATATTGATTCGTGTTTAAAGATCAAGTATATGTTCCCGAAAGCACATGCGGCTGCCTACGTTATGATGGCGTGGCGTATTGCATACTGTAAAGTTTTTTATCCACTCGCCTATTATGCAGCATATTTTTCCATTCGTGCGACCGGTTTCAACTATGAGATCATGTGTCAGGGAAAAGAGCGTCTGGAATATTTTTATAAGGATTACACAAGAAGAAAAGACTCTCTTTCCAAAAAAGAGCAGGATGTCTACCGTGATATGCGGATCGTGCAGGAGATGTATGCGAGAGGTTTTGATTTTACGCCAATTGATATTTACCGTGCATTGCCGGACCGTTTCCAGATCATCGACGGAAAGCTTATGCCGGCGTTAAATACCATTGAAGGTATGGGTGACAATGCTGCAATTGCGGTTGCGGAGGCAGCAAAAGACGGAAAATTCTTATCCAAAGATGATTTCCGCCAGAGAACCAAGGTGACGAAATCTACCATTGATCTTATGGCAGATCTTGGACTGCTGGGCGATATGCCGGAGTCCAATCAGTTGTCGTTATTTGATTTTGCATAAATATTTGTTTTGCGGGATAAAGAAACGCCAGGAAAAAATGAAGTTTCCTGACGTTTCTTTTTTTGTAAAAAATTGCATTGTAACAACGCCTGCTTACGGATTGAAAATCTGTACATTGCCCGGGGCAGCAACAGATGTATAATAAGGGGTTTTGGTCGTAAAATCTTTAAAATAGACATATGTGGAAGTTACATTAATGGCAGTGTAGTTTCCCTTTTTTAATTCCTGATAATTGCTTCCGTCTGTATTGATACAGCAGATGGCCGGATCTGTCTTATCATTTTTCTGGAAGAAAATCTTATCTCCGGCAACGTTGTAGCAGTCGACACGGCAGTCCGTGACCAGCGTTTTTTCACCATTTGTCAGATCGACTTTGGCAATGCGGTAATCGTTTTCACAGTCCATAAAATAAAGATTGTTTCCGTCTTTCACCGGCATCCAGCAGTTCCCCTCATAGATGACTTTTGCGTGGTCATTGGAAGTGTCCATCTCATAGATATTATGATTGTCTGTCAGTCCGTTATAATAAATATATTGTCCATCGGTACTTGCGGTAAAGTAGGACTGTTTTTCTACCTGCTCTTTTTCCTTGCCATCAATTTTGACTTTGTACAGCGTGGTTGCATCAGTGGTATCATAATGCAGATAGTACAGATAATTTCCAACCAGGGAAGCATACATACACGGATCATCATCTAAAATTTCAGGCTTTCCTTTTCCGTCAATATCCAGCCGGCATAAACTGTTGGTATTGATCGGGAGGAAGGAAAATGAATCAGCGCTTTTTCCCTTAAGTTTACAGTAATAAATGTAGTGGTCATCCACGTTGATGTAGCTGACACTCTGATCCTCTAACTTTTTGATGTTTGTGCCGTCCGGGTTCATGGAGTACAGACAGTAGTTGTCGGCAGGGTTGGCAAAGTAGACAATACCATCTTTTTCACAGAAATATCCTTCGTTATACAGATTTCCCGCAGTGTTGCCGTTGACATAACCGTCATTATACCGAATGCGGTTTATGTACCGGTAGAGGAAAACACACCCGGCAGCAAGAAGGATCACCAACACAAAAAGCAGCCATTTCCAGATTTTTTTCATAAGTAAATCACCTCTTTGATTTATAATCTTTATCTATAAAAAGTATAGCATTTCTGTATACCATGACGCAAGTGTTCTCTTGCAAGCAAACTGTGAATGTAATATATTATAAATAATAAATGGAAAGGCTTGGATTTTTTATGAGAGATTTATTGGAACTAAGAGATGAGATCGATCAGATCGACAGTCAGATCGTGGATCTGTATGAACGCAGAATGGCAATTTCAGAGGAAGTTGCTGAATATAAAATTGCTGTGGGAAAGAAAGTATTTGACAAGCAGCGTGAGGTTTCCAAGTTGGAAACATTGAGCAGAAAAGGAACTACGCCATTTTTAAAACACGGTATCCGTGAACTGTTCGAGCAGATCATGTCCATGAGCCGGAAGCGTCAGTATCAGCTTCTGACAGAACATGGACAGACGGAAAAAACCGATTTTAAAGAAGTAGATTATCTGAATTACAAAAATGCTAAAATCGTATTTCAGGGAACGGAAGGCGCATATTCACAGCTTGCGCTGAATGAGTATTTCGGGGAGAATGCAGACAGTTATCATGTGGATACGTGGCGGGATGCGATGGAAGCCATCCAAAACGGAGAGGCCGATTACGCTGTATTCCCAATTGAGAATTCATCCGCCGGAATCGTTTCCGAGAACTATGATCTTATGGTGGAATACAATAATTATATCGTGGGAGAGCAGATCATCCGTATCGACCATGCACTTTTAGGTCTGCCGGAAGCAGACATGGACGATATCACCGACATTTATTCCCACCCTCAGGCGCTGATGCAGTGTTCAAAATACCTTGAGAGCCACAGAGACTGGGAAAAGCACAGTCTGAAAAATACGGCGATGTCCGCCCAGAAGATCAAAGAGGATGGGAAAAAGAACAAGGCAGCGATCGCAAGCACCCTGACTGCGGATATTTATGGTCTGAAAGTGCTCGACGAGGCGATCCAGAACAATAAAAATAATTACACAAAGTTTATCATTGTGGCGAACAAGAAGATTTTTGAATTGAGAGCCAATAAGATCAGTATCTCTTTTGAAGTTCCGCATGAGAGCGGTTCGCTGTACCATAAGCTGTCCCATTTTATCTACAACGGAATCAACATGAACAAGATCGAGTCCAGACCGGTGCAGGGAAAAGCGTGGGAGTACCGCTTCTTTGTTGACATTGAGGGAAACCTCAATGATGCAGCCGTACAGAATGCGCTGCGGGGGCTGACAGAGGAGACCATCCGATTGAAAATACTTGGCAATTATGTGAGTGCAGAAGGGAATGAATAAACTGATGAAAAGTCCAAAGAATTTGATCTTATATAAAGATTTTGAAAATGGTAACTTATTTTACAACATGACCTGGATCATGGAGAATTATGAAAATGAATATTATAATAAAGAGGATGTGGAGTCTCTTTTGTATGAGAGTTTGAACCAGTTAATGGAACTGGCAGTGAGTCATGGCTTTGTGGGAAATCTGTGGCACAGTTTTCTGGCATTTATTCTTGTAAATAATGAGAATGCTTACAGCAAAGCCTGTGAGATCCGCGGCGAAGTGGAGGGCTCTGTCAATCAGATCGTATTGCATGACTTTGAGATCATCAAATCGCTGTTTGATTTTGATTTTGGAAAACTTGCCTCTTATTTTGAGATGGACTGCATGGATGTCATCACCGATTATCAGAGCATGACAGGGAGCGGAAAGATTTTTAATAAGAGGATCAAAGAGCGCATCAATGAGTTGAAGTTAAAGCTGGAAGCTTCCACAGATGTGTCCGGATTTAAAGATGCAGTGACGGCATTTTATAAAGATTTTGGCGTTGGTAAACTCGGACTTCACAAGGCATTCCGCATTCAGCACAGGGAAAAGGAAGAGGTGGAGATCGTGCCGATCACAAATATTGCCCATGTGAAATTAGACGATCTGGTCGGCTATGAGCTTGCAAAACAGAAACTCATCGACAATACGGAAGCATTTGTCAACGGAAAGCAGGCAAATAACTGCCTGTTATATGGGGATGCCGGAACCGGAAAATCCACCAGTATCAAAGCCATTGCAAACCAGTACTATGACAGAGGCTTACGTCTGATCGAAGTGTACAAGCACCAGTTCTGTGATCTGAATGATGTCATCGCACAGATCAAAAACCGCAATTACAAGTTCATTATTTACATGGACGATCTCTCTTTTGAAGAGTTTGAGATCGAATATAAATATCTGAAGGCAGTGATCGAGGGCGGTCTTGAGAAAAAACCGGACAACGTACTGATCTATGCAACCTCCAACAGACGCCACCTGATCCGTGAAACATTTTCGGATAAAGAGGAAGTGCGTGAGGATATGCATACTTCCGATACTGTACAGGAAAAATTATCCCTGTATGCAAGATTTGGTGTTTCCATCTACTTTGGCGCACCAAACAAGAAGGAATTCCAGAATATTGTCAAAGTACTTGCAGAAAAATATCAGGTTTCCATGGATGAGGTCACTTTGCTTGCTGAGGCCAATAAATGGGAGCTTTCCCACGGCGGATTATCCGGCAGGACAGCGCAGCAATTTATCAACTATTTACTTGGAAAAGAATAAAAAATTGGTATAATAGAGATATACAAAAGAAATGAGGAGGCAGACATCTGGTGATCCATACATTCGCAGCAATTTATATCGGTTCTTATGAAGTAAGTATTAAAATATTTGAGATTTCAGGAAAGAAGAAAATCCGTGACATTGATTATATCCGGAGCAGGATCGAGCTCGGAAGAGATGCATATTCCAAGGGAAGTATCGGATATGAACTTGTGGAGGCGCTGTGTGATACGCTTGCCGAGTACAAAAAGATCATGGACGGCTACCGGGTGGACAGTTACGAAGCGTATGCTGCCGCAGCCTTGAGAAACGCTGAAAATGAACTTTTTATCTTAGACCAGATCCGCATCAGGACAGGACTTCTCGTAAAAGTTTTAAGTAACTCTGAGCATCGCTTTATCAGTTATAAATCGGTTGCCATGCGGGAAGATTTTGAGCGTATGATCCAGAAAGGTGCAGCAGTTGTGGATGCCGGAGGCGGCGGTATGCAGATCACGGTATTCTCAAAGGGAAAAGTAGTCACAACACAGCATCTGGCACTCGGCACCATGCGTATGCGGGAGCAGCTTGCAAGAAAAAGTAATAATCTGGCACAGTATGAACTTCAGGTAGAAGAACTTGTTGACAAGGAACTTGAAGTTTTTAAAGCTATGTATCTTCAGGAGACGAAGATCAAATACCTGATCATCATCGGTGATTATATATCAGAGATCAGCAGAAAAGTAGAAAAAAACAAGGAAGACAATACCATAGAGGCAGCAAAGTTCTTAAAGTACATCAGAAAGCTGGATGAGAAGACATTAGAGGAAATCTCAGAGGAATTGAACCTTTCGAATGAGAGTGATGCGCTTGTCATTCCATATATGATGATTTTTAAATGCATGGCAGAGAGCATCGGCGCAGAGAGTCTCTGGGCACCGGGAACGAATGTCAGCGATGGTATCGCATTCCACTATGCACAGAAGAATAATATGATCCGGGTGGAACATGATTTTGAGGCGGATGTCTTATCTGCCGCAAGAAATCTTTCCGAGCGTTACATGAGTTACACCCCACATATTGATGCACTGACGCAGATGGCAACCCTTATTTTTGATACGATGAAAAAAGTACATGGACTTGGCAGAAGAGAACGGCTGCTTTTACAGGTGGCTGCCATTTTACATGACTGCGGAAAATATATCAGTTTTGCCAACGGACCGTCCTGCTCCTATGACATTATTATGGCTTCCGAGATCATCGGACTGACACACAAAGAGCGTGAGATTATTGCAAACACGGTATTATATAATACATGGACGCTTCCTGACTATGAAGATCTCGCAGATAAACTGGATCATGACAGTTATCTGTCCGTTGCAAAACTTTCTGCAATCCTTCGTGTATCCAATGCAATGGACCGGAGCCACAAGCAGAAGTTTAAGAATGTGAAGGCGGCGGTCAAGGGTAGAGAGCTTGTGATCACAATTGAGACAATGGATGATATTGCTTTGGAAAAAGCACTGTTTGATGCCAAAACGTCATATTTTGAAAATATATTCAGCATAAAGCCGGTGATCAAAGAGAAGAGAGTCTACGGCTGACAGTCAACCAATGGAAAGGCTAGGTTTATCTTATGGAGAAAGAACAGGATTTTAAAAAACCGGAATATTATGAAAACAGGGAATTAAGCTGGCTGAAATTTAATCACCGCGTATTAAACGAGGCGAGAGATAAATCCATCCCGCTTCTGGAACGATTAAAGTTTGTCAGTATCACTTCGTCAAATCTGGACGAATTTTTCATGGTGCGTGTCGCTTCCCTGAAGGATATGGTACACGCCAATTATAAGAAAAAAGATATTGCCGGAATGACGGCATCCGAACAGTTAGAGAAGATCAATGAGCGCACGAGAGAGCTTGTCACGCTTCAGTACAATACCTATAACCGTTCTCTTGTGCCGCTTATGCACCAGCATGGGATCGTTGTGATGGATGCATTCGAAGATCTGAGTGAGGCGCAGGCTGCATTTGTGGACCGCTATTTTGAAGACAATGTATATCCGGTACTCACCCCGATGGCGGTGGATGCCTCAAGACCATTTCCGCTGATCCGGAACAAGACATTGAACATTGCAGCACTTCTTTCCAAGAAAAAAGGAAAAGCAGAAAAAGAGGAAATTGAATTTGCAACCGTCCAGGTTCCAAGCGTATTGCCACGACTGGTACATATCCCTTCGGAAGATGGAAATGAAAAGACCTTCATTTTATTAGAGCAGGTCATTGAGCGGAATATTGATAAATTGTTTTTAAACTATGATGTACTCTGTGCATATCCTTACCGTGTCATGCGGAATGCCGACCTGTCGATCGATGAAGATGAGGCGGCTGACCTGTTAAAAGAGATTCAGAAACAGTTAAAAATGCGTCAGTGGGGAGAGGTGATCCGTCTGGAAGTGGAGGACGGCATTGACAAAAAGCTGTTAAACTTCTTAAAAGATGAATTAAAAGTGGCAGAACAGGATATTTTCCAGATCAACGGACCAATTGATTTCACATTTCTGATGAAAATGTATGGATTAGAAGGCTGTGACGATCTGCGGAATGAGCCTTACACGCCACAGCGCGTGCCGGAGATCATACCGGGGGAAAATATTTTTGATGAGATCCGAAAAGGAGATATCCTTTTGCATCATCCATACCAGACGTTTGATCCGGTGGTTGATTTTATACGTCAGGCATCTGTGGATCCGGATGTACTTGCCATCAAACAGACGCTTTACCGTGTCAGCGGCAATTCACCAATTATTGCTTCATTGGCACAGGCGGCTGAAAACGGCAAGCAGGTTTCTGTTTTAGTGGAGTTAAAGGCCCGGTTTGATGAGGAAAATAACATTGTCTGGGCAAAAAAATTAGAGCAGGCTGGCTGCCATGTTATCTATGGTCTGGTTGGACTGAAAACCCACAGCAAAATAGCGCTGGTTGTCCGGAGGGAGGAAGATGGTATCCGGCGTTATGTGCATCTTGGAACCGGTAACTACAACGACTCCACAGCAAAGTTATATACAGACTGTGGTATTTTTACCTGTGACGGTGCGATCGGAGAGGATGCAACTGCCGTATTCAATATGTTGTCCGGCTACTCCGAACCATTGTCGTGGAATGAACTTGCGGTTGCACCGATCTGGCTTCGCACGAAGTTCACAAAGCTGATCCGCCGTGAGACGAAGCATGCAAAAGAGGGAAAATCTGCAAAGATCATTGCAAAAATGAATTCGCTCTGTGATCCGGGAATCATTGAATCCCTTTATGAAGCGTCTGCAGCAGGTGTTAAGATCCAGCTGATCGTCCGTGGAATCTGCTGCTTAAAAGTCGGGATCCCAGGGGTGAGCGAGAATATTGAAGTCCGTTCGATCGTTGGAAATTTCTTAGAGCACAGCCGGATCTTCTATTTCTTCAATGATGGAGAAGAAGAACTTTACATGGGAAGTGCCGACTGGATGCCGCGTAACTTAGACAGACGAGTGGAGATTTTATTCCCGGTATTAGATGATGAACTGAAAAAACGTGTCAGACATATTCTGGATGTGGAACTGGCAGACACTTTAAAGGCACATGTGCTGCATGCTGACGGCAATTACGAGAAGGTAGACAGACGCGGAAAGATTGCGTTGTCATCTCAGGATGTTTTCTGCAGGGAGGCAATGGAAAATGTTTCGAAACCATCTCATGGATATCAGGGAAGAGTGTTTATCCCGGCAGAACCTGTAGAATAAATAGCAGTACGGTAAGAGCAGTTATTGTGTGAGGGAGGATGGCTATGAATAATAAAATTTTATTTGCAGATCTGGATCATACATTATTGTGTGATGATAAGTCGATTTCTGAAAAGAACCGGGCTGCAATACAGAAAATGTTAGAGCGTGGACACTATTTTGTTCTTGCAACCGGAAGACCGGTAGAGTCGGGCAGGATTGTTGCAAAGGATCTTGGACTGACCAGTCCGGGATGCTATATGATCGCCTTTAATGGGGCAGTGGTCTATGACTGCGCAGCAGACCGTGTGCTTTATAAAAGTGCACTTCCAATCGAGGTTGCGCAGGAGATTTTTGACCGGGCGCATAAAGCCGGCATCTATGCGCAGACCTACAATACTGTAGACATTGTGACAAAACGACACACAAAAGAACTGGATTATTATGTTGAGCGTTCTCATATGACCTACAAACTCACAAGAAGAATTTCGGATTGTCTGGATTCGGAACCTCAGAAAGTCATTCTGATACATCTGGAGGATGATGAAAAATTAAAACGTTTCCAGAAAGCAAATGCTGCCTGGGCGAAAGGAAAATGCAACTCCTTTTTCTCCTGCAAAGAGTATCTGGAGTATTGTCCAGTCAACACGGACAAAGGAACCGGCGCACAGTATCTGGTGAAATTGTTAAATATTCCACATACCAGCACGGTTGCGATCGGAGATGAACAGAACGACATTCCGATGATCCAATCCGCGCATATTGGCATCGCCATGAAGAATGGGATTGATGATATCAAAAAGACCGCTGATTATGTTACGGAAAATGATAACAACCATGATGCGATCGCGGAAGTGATCGAGAAGTTTATTTTATAAAAAAAGAGAAGCTTACCGTTGATATGTAAACTTCCTTTTTTTATCTGCCGGCTTTTATCGTTTCTAAAACAGAGTAAGGAATATACAGATGTCCCCGTCCTCTGCCAAGAGCGATATCCGGTTTGTTTGAGCCGTGGAAATCAGAGCCGCCGCTGATAAGCAGTCCGTTTTCCCTTGCAAGACGTTTCATCTGCTGTTCTTCTCCGGTGGTGTAGGTGGAGTAGATTGCTTCTAACCCGTCAAGTCCCGCCGGTTTCAGCTCGTCGATCATTTTCTGGAGATTGGTGTTACTCAGACCGTAGAGCAGAGGGTGAGCTAAAATGGCAGTACCACCGGCTTCTTTGATGAGACGCACGGCATCGGTGGATGCAACTTTCAACCTGCCGACATAGCATTTGCAGTGATCGCCGATATAACGGTCGAAGGCTTCGCGGACACTCTTGATCTGGCCATGTTCATACAGGAAACGTGCAATGTTGGCGCGTGTAATAACGCAGTCCGGATTTTCAGCCACCAGTTCTTCCATCGTAATGGAAAGCCCTTCCTTCTGAAGTGCCTCCACCATAAGTGCATTGCGCTCACTGCGGCATTTCCGGTATTCGGCTGTCTTTTTCAGAAGCTGCTCATTTTCCATATCAATATATAACCCTACGATATGGACTTCTTTTCCGTGATAATCGGTGGAGAGTTCAATGCCCGGTATCAGTTCAATCCCGGCAGAAGTTGCGCAGGGCATTGCTTTGCTGACACCTGAGCAGGTGTCGTGGTCGGTGAGTGCAAACGCAGACAGACCGGTGCGTTTTGCTTCAGTTACCAGTTCTGTGGGTGTAAAAGTTCCATCGGATTCGGTGGAATGTACATGTAAGTCGACAATTCTGTGATCCATAGTTTATTTGTCAATACCTTTCATGGTTCTTGTATTTTAA
>ERZ791852.359-NODE-359-length-35093-cov-21.270535_pt1 | contig 35093 bp, 30 predicted proteins | sample MGYA00510287_ERZ791852 | MGnify/ENA primary metagenome ERZ791852 (study PRJEB30046, sample SAMN00715257) | human gut metagenome | study: EMG produced TPA metagenomics assembly of the A metagenome-wide association study of gut microbiota in type 2... | reverse complement strand
TTTTTACAAAAAAATGTTGGAGTTTTTTAACCACCCCAACATTTATTATAGAACCTAATATATAAAAGGGCTTCGGCTCTTTTTTTTGTTACTTTTTTAAAAAACTACTTGTATTTTTTATAAAAGAATAATAAAATAGATATATCACAAATAAAATGAAATAAACAAATTTAGGAGGAACTCGAAGTGAAAATAATCTTAGACGCAATGGGTGGAGATAATGCACCAGATGCAAATATAAAAGGAGCAATTAATGCAATAAATAAAGTAAAAGCTGAAATTATATTAGTAGGAAAAGAAGAAGTAATTAGAAGCAAAATAAAAGAATTTTATGGAAAAGAAATGGAAGAAATTTCAGATAGATTAAAAATACATAACGCAACGGAAACAATAGAAATGGAAGATCAACCAACAGTTGCAATAAAACACAAAAAAGATTCATCAATGGTAGTTGGATTTAATATGCTAAAACAAGATGAAGGTGATGTATTTATATCTGCAGGAAATTCAGGAGCATTACTTGCAGGAGCAACACTGTTAGTAGGAAGAATAAAGGGAATAGATAGACCAGCACTTGCAGGAATATTGCCAGCATATAAAAGTCAGTTATTATTAATGGATTGTGGTTCAAATACAAATTGTAAACCAATAAATTTATTGCAATTTGCACAGATGTCATCAATATATTTAAGAAATACATTTGGAATTGAAAAACCAGCGATAGGACTTTTAAATATAGGAACAGAAGAAACAAAAGGAAATGAATTAGTAAAAGAAAGTTATAACTTACTAAAAGAAAAAGCAGAAGAACTAGATATAAACTTTATTGGGAATGTAGAAGGTAGAGATGCTTTTTCAGGTAAAATAGATGCTATTGTAACAGATGGATTTACAGGAAATGTATTTTTAAAAACAACTGAAGGTTTAGGAAAATTTGTAAAAAAATCTTTAAAAGAGAGTCTATTAAAAAATATACTATCAAAAATTGCAGCAATACCATCACTTCCAGCGATAAATAGATTTGCAAATACAATGGATTATAAAAGATATGGAGGAGCATTATTCTTAGGGGTAAAAAAACCTGTTGTTAAAGCACATGGAAGTAGTGATGAAAAATTATTTGAATATACAATTATTCAGGCAGAAAAATTTGTAGAAAATAAGGCAGTAGACAAAATGATAGAGGCATTTAATAAATAATGATTGTTATATTTTTAGTTAATAGAAAATAATAATATATTATTATTACCTAAAAAATCTTAATATTATAACTGAACGTTTAGTATAAAATTAAAATAATTTATAAATACACTTGACAAATATCTTAACATATAATATAAAAGTATTATAAAAAAGATATACATACAAAAGGAAAACTTGAGAGGAGGTGAACTCGAATTATGAGTTCAGAAGAAATTTTTGAAAAAGTAAAAGCTATAATTGTTGAACAATTAGGTGTAGCAGATACTGCTGTAACAATGGAAGCATCTTTTATTGATGATTTAGGAGCGGATTCTTTAGATATAGTTGAATTAGTAATGGCTATAGAAGAAGAATTTGATATAGAAATTCCAGATAGTGATGCAGAAAAAGTTGTAACAGTTGGAGACGTTGTTGACTACATAAAAGAAAACGTTTAATAAATATAAAAAAATTGCAGTATTATATAATATTGCAATTTTTTTATATACTGGGAAGGTTATACAACTTTCCTAGTATATAAAATTATATTGCACAGAAAATTTATTTCATAAATTTTCGCGCACGAACAAATTTACTGAAAATTTCTAGATTTGTTCTTTTAAAATATTAAAATAATTTTTTAACAAATCAAAAAAATAATTATTCCAGCATTTATGCTTTACTTCAAAAATATTTACAATAGAGTAACATAAATTACAATATTCAGAAATATTTATATTAATATGTCCAATTTCTTCTTCAGATTTTATAGGTGTTTCAAAATATAAAGGACAATCTATAGTAGTATGGATAGAGTTAATAAAATCCTTCCTAATAGGAATATAAGGACTTTTATTATTTATAGGATTGTTATATGAAGGGTTAACTTTTAAATTAATATTTTGGGAAATTGACTTGTTTAAGACTATATTATTAAGATTGTTTTCTTTCCAATTTTCAAATTCAGAGGAGATTATGTTGTCAATATTTATGGATTTAAAATTATCAAATACATAGTTTAGTAATTTTATACTATCTTGTGTTCTAAACTTTTTTGTGTCAGCACCCAAAACAACACAAATAACATCAATATCATTTCTTTTGCAAGCAGTAACTAAACAACGATTGGCTCCATTTGTAAATCCTGTTTTAATTCCATATATACCATCAAAATTTCCTAATAATTCATTAGTATTTGTTAATTGCTTTTGTTGACCATTAATTAAGATTGTATAATTCTTTGTTCCAACGATTTTTGTAAATATTTTATTATTTAAGGCATAATTGGATAATAATGCAAGTTCATATGCAGTTGTATAATGTCCATCAGAATCTAAACCATGTGGAGTTTCAAAATGTGTATTTTTTAAACCTAATTCTTCGGACTTTTTATTCATTTTATTAGCAAAGCCATTAATATCACCACCTACATATTCTGCAAGTGCAACTGCGCAGTCGTTTCCAGAACGCATCATAAGACCATATAACAAATCTTTGATTGTTATTTTATCACCAGTTTTAAGACCTAGTCTGGAGCCTCCGGTTAATGCGGCTTTTCTGGAAATTTCAATAGTATCATTCAAATTACAATTTTCAATAACAATTAGACTTGTCATTATTTTTGTTGTTGATGCCATTTTTCTTTTTTCATTTTCGTTTTTGCCGTAAAGAATGATATTAGAGTTTCTATCAATTATTACTGATGCTTTAGAATTTATACTTGGTGGATTAATCTCCTTTTCAGGTGGAGTTGAGGCTTCAAGTAGTTCTTTTTTTATATCAATAGTATCAGAATCAATGTCATCACATAAAGAATATGTATTAAAAGAAATAAAAAAAATAAACATAAAAACAGTAACTTTAAAAATAATTTTATTCATACAAACCTCCATAAGTTTTATTACAAGCTGTTATAATATTATGCAAATATTAAAAAAATATAAATAAACATTGATAAAAAGTTGTAGTTTACATTTAATAATTTATGAACAGCGAATTGTAACAAAAAAATGATAAGATGGTGCATAAAACGGGCTAGGCCCTAAGAAGATTTGGAAAAATGAATAAACATTTTACATAAATCTTGATTTTGTAACAAAAATGTAATATAATTGTAATGTAGGCGTAAAAAAATAATAGTGTCTAAAAAAATGCTTTCCGTAGGTAGTTAGAGGACAAAAAATATAAGTATAAAAAGGAACTTAAAAGCCTATTGACTTCATATGTTTAATGCAATAAAATAAAGTAAACGTTATTTGTAAAAGGAGATATTTATTATGAGTAAGAAAAAGATAACTTTGACAATAATGAGCATTGTAATAGCAATTCTTGTTATGATTATTCCAAACATTGCAAAAGCAAGTACAACACTTACAACACCATTGTATTTTGGAATAAACGAATTTAGAGATGGAACAACACCAGATAAAATGGGATATGCTATATTCAATCCATATGCAAATGGTGCAACAGAAGATTCAATAGTTGGAACCAAAATTTGGCAAATTGTAAAATATGATAGTAAAACTAGTAATAATATGATTACTGGAAATTACTACTGTGTAAGAGCTGGAGTTGGTTTTAGTGATACAAATAAAAGAGCAGAATATACAATTGCATATGATTTAAAAACTGAAAAAGATAAAATAGAAAAATCAGGAAATACAGTATTAAATAAAATTGTTACAAATGGACAGTATAATAATCTATTAGCGTTAACAGATTTAGTATACTTAAAAGGAGTATCAACAGATTCTGAAAAAACTGCATTACTAAATGCAGCAGGAATATATGCAGATGATTATGATAATATTATAGCAGACAGTGATATAGAAGCGGTTCAACAAGCAGCGTTTTGGTATTACACAAACCATGACGATTCACTATTTGACAGGTTATATAATCAATTAGGAGAAGATAAAACATCTTGGTTATTTTACAGAACAGAAGAAATGGCACAACAAGATAGACCTTATACAAGTTTAAGTGATTATGATCTGCATTTTGATAGTACAACACAAAAACAAGTAGGAGCAGGAAAAGACAGACAAGAACAAGCAGTTTTATTATATAATTATTTAATAACAAAGGCTAACGAAAATGCAGCAGGGTATGCAAATGGAACAACACATTCAAATACAAAAGTTACATTATATGCAAATCCAACTGTACAAAATACACAGCCAATTATATTAATTGAAAGAACTCCAGACACAAGAGAATTTGACTTAGCATTAAGAAAATATATAACAAAAGTTAATGGAAAAGATTTAACAGGAGCTGCATCTAGAGTTCCTAATATAGACAAATCAACATTAACATCAGGAACAACTGCTACATATAAACACAAAAAAGATCCAGTAGTTGTTACAACGGGAAGTACAGTAACATATAAATTAACAGTATATAATGAAGGACAAAAAGCAGGTAGAGCAACAAAAATAGTAGATCAATTGCCAACAGGATTAAAAATGAAAACAACTGGAACTGTAACATCATCAAAAGGAAATAGTTACACTGTTGCATATGACGAAACAGCAAACAAAGCAACATTTACAACAGATGGAACTAAAGACTTAGCAGCATATAGTGGAAGCACATTAGACTCAGACACAATTGAAATTGAATGTACAGTAACAGCAACTGCAAATACATCAAGTGCAATTGTACTAACAAATGTTGCATGGATTTTTGAAGAATATGATTCAGTTGATAAAATAACAATAACAAATCAAAAAGGAAAAGATAGAGATTCAGAACCATCAACTGTACCAAATAAAAATAAAGATAATATGTCTGACTACACAGGAAATAATAATAAATCAGATTTAACAGATTCAAGTTACTATTATAAAGGTCAACAAGATGATGATGACTTTGAAAAATTAGTATTAAAACCAAAAACATTTGACTTAAAATTAATTAAGAGAATAGTTGAAGTAAATGGAACAAAAGTACCAGAAAGATTACTAGGAGTTGATGTTTCAAAATTAGCAAATGGAACTGCAACAACTGCAGAATATGAAATGGATAAAAATCCAGTATCAGTAAAAAATGGTGACATAGTAAAATACACATTAAGAGTATATAATGAAGGCGAAATTGATGGATATGCTTCAGAAATTTCAGAGGATATTCCAGAAGGTCTAGAATTTATGTGGTCAGAAAATAAAGGTGAGGAATTAGATGCAGATACAACATTAACACAAGCAGAAAAAGAAGCAATAAAATATAACCAAGGTATCTGGGATATGAAAAAAATAAATGATGATACACATAAAGTAGAATTAATTACTACAGATTACTTGGCTAAAGGAAAAGGTGCAGAAATTGCAACAGATGGAGCAAACTTAATAAAAGCATTTGACAAATCAAAAGGATATGTAAATACAATAAATGACAAAAATCCAGATTATAGAGAAGTATCTGTATATATGAAAGTTACTGCAAGCAATGATGAAGTTGATAAAATTATAAGAAATGAAGCAGCGATAACTGGAGACACAGATGAAAACGGAAATTCTGTAGATGACAGAGATTCAAAACCAGAAGAATGGAAAAAATATGAAGATGATGAAGATTTTGACAATATTAAAGTACAATCATTTGACTTAGCTTTAAGAAAATTTATTGTAGCAGTTAGTCAAGATGAAACAATTGAAGACAGTGATTACTTAAAAGATTCAAATGGTGCATATACAAGAGCTCCAAAAGTAGACACATCAAAATTAAATACAGTAGGTGAGGATGGAAAATTAATAACAACAGCAACATATAATCATCCAAAAACACCTGTAGAAGTTTGTAAAAACGATATTGTTGTATATATGTTAAGAGTATATAATGAAGGAAGTTTAGACGGATATGCAAGTGAAATAAAAGACCATTTACCATCATATTTAACATATGTTAATGGGGACTTTAACAATAAATATGGATGGAAAGTATCAGAAGATGGTAGAACAGTAAGTACAAATTACTTAGATAATTCACTTATTGAAAAAGCAACATCAAGTGAAGATGGCAAAATAACATTATCATATAAAGAAGTTCCAATTATGTGCCAAGTTACAAGTGATGCACAAGGAAAAATTACAAACATAGCAGATATAACAAAATATAAAGATGAAAATAAAAAAGACATAACAGATAGAGACTCTAAAGAAAATAATGTGGTATTGCCAGCAGATAAAGATTTACCTGCATACAAAGATGACCAAACAGGAGATTATATACCAGGACAAGAAGATGATGATGATTTTGAGAAATTAGTTGTTAAACAATTTGACTTAGCATTAAGAAAATTTATTACAAATATTAGTGATAAAGATGTAACATCAAGAATTCCACAAGTTAAATATGACAAAGACAATAACAAAATAACATATGAACATACAAAAGATCCATTAGATGTTGTAACAGGTGATATTGTTACATATACAATAAGAGTATTCAACGAAGGAGAAGTAGATGGATATGCATCAAAAGTATCTGACGATGTACCAGATGGACTTGAATATTTACCAGATAACAACTTAAACAAAGAATACAGATGGGTAATGTATGATAAAGACGGAAAAGAAACAACAGATGTTAAAAATGCAGTAAAATTAACAACAGATTATTTATCAAAAGAACAAGGTGAAGCAAGAATGGCTGCAAATTCTGAATTAAAAGAAAATCCAGCATTGCTAACAGCTTTTGATGGAACAAAAGAAATATCAGACACAAATCCTGATTATGCAGATGTTAAAATAGCATTTAAAGTTACAGAGCCAAACGGTTCAAGTAAAATATTAGTAAACTCTGCTCAAATTACAGATGATACTGATAAAAATGGAAAAGACGTTGATGATATAGACTCAACACCAGATAAATGGATAGATGGTGAAGATGATCAAGATAAAGAATATATCAAATTAACAGAATTCGACTTGGCATTAAGAAAATGGGTAACACAAGCAATTGTTATTGAAAATGGAAAAGAAACAGTAACACAAACAGGACACAAGGCAGAAGATGATCCAGAACAAGTTGTTAAAGTTGAATTAAATAGAAAAAAATTAAATTCAGTAACAGTTAAATTTAGATACTCAATTAGAGTAACAAATGAAGGTGATATTGCTGGATATGCAAAACAAATTAAAGATTATATTCCAGAAGGATTAAAGTTTGATGCAAAAGATAATCCTGATTGGAAAGATGAAGGAAATAATATAATTACAACTAGAAAACTTGAAAATACTTTATTACAACCAGGTCAGAGTGCAGAGGTAGAAGTATTGTTAACTTGGAAAAATAATAAAAATAATTTAGGTTTGAAAGTAAATACTGCAGAAATTTCTGAAGATTACAATGAAAAGCATGTACATGATAAAGATTCAACTCCTAATAATAAAGTTCCAGGTGAGGATGATATAGATGATGCTCCAGTGCTATTATCAATATCAACAGGTGCTGCTAAATTATATATTGCATTAAGTTGCACAGTATTAGTTACATTAGCAGGTGGAATTGTATTAATCAAAAAATTTGTATTGTAATAAATTAAAATGAGACAAAAATTGGAAAATCCAGTTTGTCTCATTTTTTTGTTTTTGGAGGTTTACAATTAAAATTCAGTATGTTATAATTTCAATAGTAGAGAGGTGTTATAAATGAATCAAATACTTTCAACAAGTATGCCAATAGATAATAAAAAACAAAAAAACAAAATAAGAAATACAAATCCTACATCAATAAGTAGTATATTAAAGTTTTTTGCAATAGCAATGTTAATATTTGGAATATTATTAATAGGATTAGGAGCATATTCTATATACGAAAAAGAAAGCAAACAAAAAGAAGAAAACTTACAACCATCAATATCTTTAGAAGATAAATCTAATGATACTGTATTACTTAAAGTAGTATATGGAAAAAATATTTCTAAACTAGAATATAGATGGAATGATGAAGAAGAAACAACTGTAAATGGAAACAACGGAAAATATATAGAGCAAGAAATAAAAGTACCAACCGGAACAAATACCTTACATATTGTAATAACTGATGAAGATGGAAAACAAATACCATATGATAAACAATATGAACGTGAAAGTAGTATAAACTTTGAAGTTTCAGGAAACAAAATAAAAATTACGGCAGAAAGTGAAAAAACAATTAAATATATGACATATAGATGGGATGACGAAGAAGAAAAAACAATACAAATTAATAATACAACTTTAGAACAAGAAATAGATGCAATAAAGGGACTTCATACACTAACAGTAATAACAGTAGATGAAGAAAATAATACAGATACAAAAGTTCAAAAAATTAATGGTGTATCAAAACCTAAAGTTTCAGTAACTACAGATGATAGTAAATCTTACTTTATAATAAAGGCTTCTGATGATGAAAAATTATCAAAATTACAATTTAAAATAAATCAAGATGATAACAAAGAATATTTCTTTAATTTGGATAATTTTAATATGAAGGAATTTGAATTTAAAACAAATACAAGCAATGTATATTTACTACAACAAGGAGAAAACATAATAGAAGTAACAGTAACAAATTCTGATGGTGTTACAGAAGAAACTGGAGTTATAAGAGTTACTAAATAATCAGAAACAGAAATTTCTAAAAATTAAATATACTAAAATAAATACGGGACATGTGAATTATCAAAATAATAATTTTGAACGTGTCCTGTTTTGCTTGAATACAAGGAGGAACAGGTGAAAAAATGTTAAAAGAAATTTATATAATAGATGATGATGAATCTTCAATATTGGTTTTTAATAAATTATTTGAAAATGACAAAGAATATAAGTTTATAAGTGTTAAATCAGATCAAATAGATATTGCTTTAAAAAATATACCATCAATAATAATTATAAATGAAGATGCTATAGAAGTGGATATTGTAGAATTATGTAAGAAAATAAGAAGTGATGATGATAATAGTATTACTCCAATAATTGTTGTTTCTTCAAATTCAGAAAAAGAACATAGAATACAAATTTTAAAAGAATCTGTTGAATATTATATTAAAAAACCAGTAAATGCACAGTATTTATATTATACTATAAAAAATTTAGGAAGGTTAATAACAATAAACAGAAGAATAAGTCCTCTTACAGGTTTACCAGGAAATGTTCAAATACATGCAGAATTAAAGAAAAGGATATCAAATAAAGAGGAGTTTTCTGTATTATATTTAGATTTGGATAATTTTAAAGCATATAATGATGTATATGGATTTTTAAAAGGTGATGAGATTATCAAATTTACTGCAGATACAATAATGACAAGCATACACTCATTAATACCAAATAATTCATTTATTGGACATATTGGTGGAGATGATTTTATAGCAATTGTGCCAACATTGAATTGTGAAGACGTGTGCAAAGATATAATTGCTAATTTTGATGCAAATGTTGTTAGATTCTTTACAGAAGATGATGTAGAAAAAGGATATATAGAGGTTGCAAATAGAAAAGGAGTAATAGAGCAATTTCCACTTACGTCAATTTCTATAGGCGTTGTTGAAGCGGATGTGGGAAGATTTGCAAATATTCTTGAAATAGGTGAAGTTGGTGCTCAGGTTAAACATATGGCTAAGTCTGTTATGGGAAGCAGTTACGCAATAGATAGAAGGAAAAAATAATGAAAATGTAAAAGATGTTACTTATGTAGCATCTTTTTTGCGTTTTAGTATAGATTAATAAATATTAGAGTAATAAACACAAAAAGTGAAGAATATTGATTAATAAATGGGAGGGAGTATAATGTATATTATAAAAAGAAAAAGGATAAGTTTGATTTTGATAGCATTAATGTTGGGTATATTTGTATATTCATATGAAAATCAAAAATTAAATACAGATGAACAAACACAAAGTACAACAGCAACACCGGTTTCTGGAAAAGTTATAGTAGTTGATGCAGGTCATGGTGTACCTGATGAAGGTGCTCAAAGTAGCAGGGGAACAACGGAAGCGGAAACAAATTTAAAAATATCGTTAAAATTACAAAATTTATTAGAACAAAGTGGATGCACGGTCATATTAACACGTTCAGATGAAAATGCAATATATGACTTAGACAAAACTACTTTAAGAGAAAAGAAAATATCAGATATTAGAAATAGAGTTAAAATAGGAAATAATGCATCTGCAGATTTATTTGTAAGCATTCATTTAAACAAAATTCCTCAACAACAATACTGGGGTTGGCAATGTTTTTACAATAGTAAAAACGAAAAGAGTGTAAACTTAGCAAAAAAAATACAAGCCAATTTAAATGAATCAATTCAAAAAGATAATAAAAGGGTGGCTATGAAACTTGATACTGTGTATATTATGAAACATGTTGAGATTCCTATTTCAATAGTAGAATGTGGCTTTTTATCTAATCCAGAAGAAGAACAACAATTGCTTGATGATGAATATCAAAATAAATTGGCGTGGGGAATTTTTAATGGTATAATTGAATATTTCAATGAATAAATGAATATATATTACAAGGTGATTATATGTTTTTAGTATTTAGTAAAGAAAAGATAACTACATATTTAGTATCAATATTAACTGTTGCATTGTTATTTTGTATGGTGGCAAACTTTCAAACTCATAAGGCAGATTCAATAGAAACATCGGCAGATACGGGAAAAACGTTACCAATATATAAAGTAAAAACTGATGAAAAAAAGGTTGCATTAACTATGAATTGTGCATGGAATGCAGATGATATTGATAAAATATTGGAAGTATTAAAAAATAATGATGTAAAAATAACCTTTTTTATGGTAGGTAATTGGATAGACAAATATCCAGATGCAGTAAAGAAAATAAATGATGCAGGGCAAGAAATACGGAAGTCATAGTGATACACATCCACATGTAAATAATTTAAGTTATGAAAAAAATATAGAAGAAATTGAAAAAAGTAATGATAAAATAGAAAAAGTAACTGGGTCTAGAACGAAATTGTATAGGCCACCATATGGTGAATATAATAATATTGTTATAAAGGCAGCTACTGATAAGAAATATTATACAATTCAATGGAGTCTGGATACTTTAGATTATACTGGATTAACAGGTGAAGAAATGTGGAGTAGATTGGATGGTAAATTGACTTCCGGAGATATTATTTTAACTCATAATGGTACTAAGCATACGGCTGATTCTTTGGATATGATACTTAAAAATATAAAACAGAAGGGTTTCAGTGTTGTTCCGGTGTCTGAACTTATATATAAAGATAATTATAAAATTGATTCTACGGGAATGCAGATATGTAAATAATAAAGTTATTTAAGTAACTTTTTTAGAGCATTTAAAAATAAATTATTAATTGTATTATAAGTAATTAGTATAAAAAATTTAAAAATGTCTATAATTTTATATATCATAATTCTGCAAAAGCAGGAAAAAACTACATTTTTTAAATAAATTTAACTTTTTATGTAGACAAAACCAAAAAAATAGTGTATAATAATAAATGTAGTTAAGAGAAAGCACAAAGATAAATATACTATATTGATAAAAGAATAAGGGAGGAAAAAAATTTGGATACAAATTATTTAGAAAACAACTATTTAACATTAGTTGGAAAAGTTACAGGAGAAAAAAAATTCAGTCATGAAATATATGGAGAAAGATTCTATGTATTTAATTTAGAAATCGAAAGATTAAGCGGAAATGCAGACATCATACCTATAACAGTATCAGAAAGATTGGTAACAGACGAAATGCTAACACAAGGAAAAAAATTATTAGTAAAAGGACAATTTAGATCATATAATAGTTATGAAAATGAAAAAAACAGATTAATATTAACAGTATTCGCAAAAGATGTTGTTGAAGTCGAAGAACCAGAAGAACAAGAAGAAAATGAAATGGTAAAAAAAGATATGGTAACAAACGAAGTTATTTTAGTTGGTTATATATGTAAAAAACCGATTTATAGACAAACACCTTTTGGTAGAGAAATTGCAGACATACTATTAGCAGTAAATAGAGCATATAATAAATCAGATTATATTCCTACAATTGCATGGGGTAGAACAGCAAGATTTTGTCAAAATCTAGAAGTTGGAACTAAGGTAAAAATAGTAGGTAGAGTTCAATCTAGAATGTACGAGAAAAAGCATGAAGATGGTACAATAGAAAGTAGAGTGGCTTATGAGGTTTCTGTTGGAAGTCTAGAAGTAGTAGAAGAAAATGAAGGTACAGAAAACAAAGAAACAGAAAACCAAGAAGCGGTATAATTAATATAAAAATATAGCAGTGTAATTTTCAATTATACTGCTATATTTTGCTTATATATTAAGAATGCTTAAATATACACCCAAGGAAAGAAGTGGAACACACAAACAATAAATTTATGGACTGTAAATGGTAACAAAAATTAAATATTTTTTAGTAAATCTGTAATTTTAGTAGTTTTTTTTTATTTTATTTGATATAATCATATAAAATAAAAAGGAGCGAATATTTATGAAAAAGGATGAGCAAAGTAAAAAAGAAAATAAAGCAAAAAGTACAAACAAAATAAAACAAACTGAATTGAAAAAAAGAAAAAAATTCAATATCAATTTTACAATAGTAGCAATTATTTTAATAGCAATTTTTTGTGTATGTATAACACCAAGAACATTACAAAATGACACATTTTATAGTATAAAAATAGGAGAACTTATAAAAAATAATGGAATAGACATGATGGACCATTTTTCTTGGCATGAAAACTTAAGTTATACATATCCACATTGGTTATATGATTTTTTAACATATTTTATATATTTAATAGCTGGATTTAAATCAATATATATAGTTACATGTATATTATCTGCATTATTAGGAATATCAGTATTTTTGGTAAATTCAAAAACAACGAAATCAAAGCCAATATCATTTATTATTACTATAGGAGTTATGTATGCATTAAAACCATATATTGCTGCAAGGGCACAATTGGTAACATTTATATTATTTATATGGGAATTATATTGCATAGAAAGATTTATAGAAAACAAAAAAATAAGATATGCAATAACTTTAGTTATAATATCAACATTAATAGCAAATCTACATGTTGCAACATGGCCATTTTTCTTTATACTATTTTTACCATATATTGCAGAATATATAATATCAGTAGTTTCAGATATTGTTATTTATAAAAAAACAAAAAAATTAGTAATAAAACATAAAATGAAGGTAGCACAAAAAAATAACAATATTGAAAGAATAAAAGAATTGCAAATAAAATTAAATGAACTAGAAGAAAAGAATGAAAAAATAAAACAGAAAAGAAAAGATACAAATAAAAATTCTTATAAAATTTTATTAAATAAAAATGATAATGTTAAATTTTTAATTATAGTAATGGTAATATGCGCTTTTACAGGATTACTAACCCCTACAGGAGATACACCATATACATATTTATATAAAACAATGAAAGGTAATACAACAGAGAATATAAGTGAACATCAACCACTAACATTAATAAATAATACAGAGGCAATTTGTACATTAGTAATTTTACTATCAATTCTTACATTTACAAAAACGAAAATAAAATTATCAGATTTATTCTTTGCAGGTGGATTATGTTATTTAATGTTTTCTTCGCGAAGACAATTTTCTATGCTTGTATTAATAGGGTCAGTAGTATTAGGAAGACTAATTGTTGATATGATAACTAGATATTCAAAAAATGGGCTAAAAGATGTGGATGATGTAGTAAAAAATAATCTTGTTTTAGTATTATTAACAATTTTAATGGCTATATTTTCATATAATTCTATAAAACCAGTACTAGATGACAAATTTGTAAGTGAAAAATCATATCCAGTATCTGCATGTGATTTTATATTAGAAAATATTGATTTAAGTACTGCTAAATTTTATAATGAATATAATTATGGAAGTTATATGTTATTTAGGGGAATACCGGTATTTATAGATTCAAGAGCAGATTTATATGCACCAGAATTTAGTGGAAATAAAGACGAAGATATATTCTCGGATTTTATAAATACATCTTCTATATCAAAATATTATGAAGATACATTTGAAAAATATAATATAACACATGTTATATTAGGAAAAAAATCAAAAACAAATTTAATTATAAATAAATCACATGATGAAAATTATAAAGAAATTTATTCAGATGATAATTTTGTTATTTATGAAAGATTAAATGCAAAAAAATAAATTTGGAAGACAATAAAATTTAATAATTAACATTAAAAAGACTAAATATACGAAAAAAGGAAGTGCAATTTTGAAAATAAATATAAAAGAACAAGACGTAGGAAAAAGAATAGATGCATTTTTAGCAGGAAATACTGAATATTCTAGAGCACATATTCAAAAAATGATTGAAAACGAAAAAGTTCTAGTAAATGGAAATAAAACAAAAGTATCATACAAAGTACAAAAAGATGATGAAATAAATCTTGAGGTAGAAGTGCCAAAAGAGATTGCACTAGAGGCACAAGAAATCCCAATAGATGTTTTATATGAGGATAATGATATTATAGTTGTAAATAAACCTAAAGGAATGGTCGTTCATCCTGCAAATGGAAATCCAGATGGAACATTGGTAAATGCAGTAATGGCAATTTGCAAAGATTCTTTATCTGGAATTGGTGGAGAGATTAGGCCAGGAATTGTGCATAGACTTGATAAAGACACATCAGGAGTTATAGTAGTTGCAAAAAATGATAAGGCTCACATTAATATGAGTGAACAAATAAAAAATCACGAAGTTGAAAAGACGTATATTGCTTTAGTTAAAGGATTCGTAAAAGAGGAAGAAGCAACTATAAATATGCCAATAGGTAGAAGTACAAGGGACAGAAAGAAAATGGCTGTTAATAAAAATGGTAAAAATGCTGTAACACATTTCAAAGTTTTAGAAAGATTTGGAAATTATACATTATTAGAAGTCAAAATTGAAACAGGAAGAACACATCAAATAAGAGTGCATTTATCAGAAATAGGATATCCTGTTGTTGGTGATACTACATATTCAAATGGCAAGAATGAGTGGGGGATAAAAGGACAATGTTTACATGCAAAATCATTAAAGTTTAAACATCCAATTACTGGCAAAGAAATGTTTATAGAGGCACCATTGCCAGAATATTTTAAAAATGTATTACAGGAATTAAGACAAGGAAAATAAAACGGGAGTTTAAGGAAGTGAATAAATGGGAGAAGTAAGACTACAAAAGTTTTTAGCAAACAGTGGAGTTGCCTCAAGAAGAAAATGCGAAGAGTTAATTTTAGAAGGCAAGGTTTCTGTAAATGGAAAAGTTGTAAATGAACTTGGAACAAAAATAAATCCATCTGTGGATAAAGTTGAATGTTGTGGAAAACTTATCCACAGTTCGGGAAAAAAAGTGTATATATTATTAAACAAGCCAATTGGATATGTTACAACTGCTAAAGACCAGTTTGATAGAGATTCGGTATTAGATTTAGTTAAGGTAAAAGAAAGAATTGTTCCAGTTGGAAGGCTAGATATGTATACATCAGGTGCTTTAATTTTAACAAATGATGGTGATTTTGTTTATAAGGTTACACATCCAAAACATGAAATCACCAAAACATATACTGTTACATTAAGAGGAATTATTGAAGATGATGCAGTTGAAAAACTAAGAAATGGTATTGAGATTGAAGATTACATTACAAGACCTGCAAAAGTTAAAATTCTGAAAACAGATATTGAAAAAAATATATCTAGATTGGAAATAACAATTCATGAGGGAAAAAATAGGCAGGTTAGAAAGATGTGTGAGGCAGTTGGTAGTAAAGTAATTGCACTACATAGGAGTAAAATTGGTGATATTGGTGTTAAGGATTTAAAACTTGGAACATGGAGATATCTAAGAGATTTTGAAGTTAAGAAGATTTTGAATTAATAGTAACAGATAAAATTATAGAAACGAAAGAGAAATGAAGGAGAAACAAATGAGTGTATTTAATTTCTTTCCAGAAGGATGGAAAAATGAAAAAATAGAAAGTACAAATGGAATTTTACAAGGATTTGTTACAAATTGTGATAAAGATTTTAATTTACATGTAGAACTAGAAAATGGAGAAAAAGGAATAATTCCAAGAGAAGAAGTAGAAGCAATAAATGTAGATGAAAATGGAATACCAAAAGCAAATTTATGTGAAGGAAAAGTACATAAATTTGTCCAATTTAAATTAAAAGAAAAAGATGGAGATAATCTAATATTTTCAAGAAAAGATGTACAAAATCAAGTTTTAGATTGTGTAAAAAAAGATTTAAAAGAAGGGGAGTGCATCAAAGGAATAGTTAAAAATATTACACCTTATGGAGCATTTATAGATATTGGTGGAGGGATTGTAGGACTTGCATATATAGAAGATTTATCTGTTGCAAGAATAAAATCACCATATGAAAGGCTAAAAATTGGACAAAATGTAAATATTGTGGTAAAATCTATAAATAGAGAGAATGGAAAAATCAGTTTATCATATAAAGATACATTAGGAACTTGGGAAGAAAATGCCCAAAAATTTTCTGTTGGAATGAATGTAAAAGGAATAATTAGAGAAACAGAAAAAAATAAAAATGGTGTTTTTATAGAGATTACACCAAACCTAGTGGGAATGGCAGAATACAGAGAAGGACTTGAATATGGGAAAACAGTTGATGTACACATTAAAAAAATTGATTATGATAAGAAAAAAATTAAATTAGTTATTAGGTAGTTTATTATTTAAAATGATAAAAATTTATTATTTAAGGGAGGAATAAAAATGGTTGAAGATAATGAAATAAAAGCACAAGTATCACCATTTGCAATTAGAGAAGGAAAAATTAAAACTTTTGATGGCAAAGATGGTTATGTTTCAATGAACCAAATTGTACACAAGATAAATATAGGTCATATAACAGATATACATTTTGCTATATTGGATTTAGTAAATGAATTTGAATTTATAACATCAAGACAATTATATCAAATGTTAGAAATAAAAGGAATTGATCCTAAATCACAAGATAAATTAAATAATAAATTAGATGCATTAGTAAAATCTAAAATATTAACAAGATATTATTTTACATCTGATGAGGGAAAAGGAATTTATAGAATTTATTGTCTAGAAAAAATGGGAAAATACTTATTAACTTCAAAAGAAGTTGAATGTAAATGGCAACCATCTGACAATACAAAGCCAGTTCCAATGATTAAGAAAAGATTAGCAGGAAATCAAGTATTAATAGCATATCTAAGAAAAGTTAAAGCATTTGATAGTTATGTTGTAAAACCTGCAATTACTGCAAAAACTTTAGGTAAAGTGTTCAAGGCTACAGGTGGGTCCGTAAAACTTACAAAAAACGGAAAATCAATTCAATTTTTATTTGAAGTATTTAGAAGAGAAATGGATTGGCAAAAGAAATTAGTTGAAAAAATGAATTTATATAAAGATTTCTATGAGAATTTCCAACCAGGAGATTCTGGATTTGCTAGTATACCTCAATTGATTTTTGTTTGCGAGGATGAAAAACATATGGCTGAATGTTTTAGAGAGATAGTTACAAATAAGGTTGAGATTCCTCAAATTAAATTGTTATTTACTACTGATTTGAGACAAAACAAAGAAACTCTAGATGAGACTTTGGTTGAATTTAAATTGGTTGATGGAAAATACAAAATGGAAGATGTTGAACTAAAGTTACTTGGATAATATTTTTTGTGTCCTTTTTGGGATGGGTTCTGTTTGGGATACCGTCTTAAAAAGGACATTTTCTGTTTTTGAGAGGGAGTTGTTTTCTTATTAAATTTGTGATAAAATAGGTATTAATATTTGTAAATGTATTTGAGTGCAATTTATAATTAAAAAAAGGAGACTATATGCAAAAAACAGATATTTTGTTAGAAGCGTCTTTGAAGGATTTACTTCATATAATGAAGGCACACAATGTTGTAAGAAACATCATACAATCAAAAGATGTGATTAAATCATATCACTGCGAAAAGGAGGACATAAAAAATGAGTTAAACGATTTTAAAATCAAATTAGGAGCGTTTTGTGAAAGGGCTATTGATGCAAAACAAAAAACGCCATATGAAAAAGTTCCTGATTTTATTACTGAAGAAAATGTCGTTGAATTATGTTTTGCATTAATAATGACAGAGACATTTGATGACATTGATTTAATTGTGGAAACGAGAAAAATAGGACAGCTTTTACGCAATGTTCAAGGGGAAAATGAGCTAGTTGCAGTAAAACTAGCTGATTTTCTTTATGGTCCAGATCATAAAGGAAACGTTATGAAAAAAAATATCGATAATAGGGGAGGATTATTTTCAAAATTTCAATATTTTGAAATTTTAGATAGAATTTTGCCTTAAAAAATTTTGTAACCTGCTCAAATACAATACAAATTTAAAGAAAATAAATTTCTTTAATAAACAGAAAAACTTTTAGGTAATTCCTAAAAGTTTTTTTGCTCTTATAACATCATCATCATTTGCAACGCGAACGCCATCTAATTGGTATTTAAGTCCAAGTTTTTCCCATTTATATCTACCCATATCGTGGTAAGGAAGAACCTCAATTTTATCAACAGTATTAAGACTATCAATAAAATCTTTTAATTGTAGTAAATCCTGTTCATCATCAGTATATCCAGGAACAAGAACTTGGCGAATCCACATATGAATATTATTATCACTTAAATAACGTGCAAAAGCAAGTTCTTTTTCGTTCCCAAGTCCAACAAGATTTTTACATTTATCTGAATTGATGTGTTTTATATCTAATAAAACTAAATCTGTTAGAGAAAGTAATTTTTTAATATCTGGTGTTAAAGTAACCATACCTGATGTATCAATACAAGTGTGAATATTTTCTTTTTTTAATTTTTCAAATAATTCAATTAGAAATTTGACTTGTAGCAAGGGCTCTCCTCCTGTTACAGTTACACCACCATTTGGATAAATATAATTTTTATATTTAAGTATTTTTTCAAAAATATCGTCTAAAGATTTATATTCTCCGCCATTCATATCCCAAGTATCGCGGTTATGGCAGTATTTACATTGTAAATGACATCCTTGTAAAAATAATACAAAGCGTATTCCAGGACCATCTACTGTTCCAAATGATTCTATTGAATGTACTTTTGCGTAGTATTTTAAATCTATATCTTTTTTTTCCATATTGTTTCTCCTAAAAAAATAGGGATTGGGGGACGGGTCTCTAATCCCTATTTTTTAAATTATTATATAAAATTATTATATATAAATATTTTTAAAAATTTTTAGGGATTAGAGACCCGTCCCCCAATCCCGTTTTTTTATATTCTTTCGTGAATTGTTCTATTTACAACATCTAATTGTTGTTCTCTAGTTAATTTAGTAAAGTTAACTGCATAACCAGAAACACGAATTGTAAGTTGTGGATATTTTTCTGGATGGTCCATAGCATCTAGTAATAGGCTTCTATCAAAAACATTTACATTGATGTGATGACCTGTTTGTTTAAAGTATCCATCTAACATATTAACCATATTTGTAACTCTTTCGTCTTCAGTTTTTCCAAGAGTTCCAGGTGTTATTGAAAATGTATAAGAAATACCATCTTCTGCTTCTTCAAATGGTAGTTTTGCAATTGAGTTCATAACTGCTAATGCTCCATTTGTATCTCTACCATGTAGAGGGTTTGCTCCTGGTCCGAATGGGGCTCCGGCTCTTCTTCCATCAGGTGTGTTTCCTGTGTTTTTACCATAAACAACATTTGATGTTATTGTTAAAATTGATAATGTTTGTTTAGAATTTCTATAAGTTTGATGTTTTTGTAATTTTGTTAAAAATCTTTTTACAATGTATACGGCAATGTCATCAACTCTATCATCATCATTACCAAATTTAGGGAAGTCTCCTTCAATTTCATAATCTGTTGCTAATCCTGTTTCGTCCCTAATTACTTTTACTTTTGCATATTTTATAGCAGATAGTGAGTCAGCAACTACTGATAAACCTGCGATTCCACATGCCATAGTTCTTATAATTTCTTTATCATGTAAAGCCATTTCAATTGCTTCATATGAATATTTGTCGTGCATATAGTGAATTGCGTTTAATGCTTTTATATAGATTTTTGCAACATAATCCATCATTTGGTCAAATTTTTCCATTACTTCGTCATAATTTAAATATTCAGAAGTAATTGGTGCATATTTTGGTGTAACTTGTTTTCCAGAAATTTCATCTCTACCACCGTTTATAGCATATAATAGTGTTTTTGCCAAGTTTGCTCTTGCACCAAAGAATTGCATTTGTTTTCCTATTTTCATTGGTGAAACACAACAAGCAATTCCATAATCATCACCTAAAGTGATTCTCATTAAATCATCATTTTCGTATTGAATTGATGATGTTTTTATTGATAAATCTGTTGTATATCTTTTAAATCCTTCTGGTAATCTTGTTGACCATAATACTGTTAAGTTTGGTTCTGGGGCAGGTCCTAAGTTTTCTAGTGTGTGTAAAATTCTAAATGAGTTTTTAGTTACTAATGTTCTACCATCAATTCCCATACCACCAATGCTTTCTGTTACCCAAACTGGGTCTCCGCTGAATAGTTCATTATATTCTGGTGTTCTTAAAAATCTAACTAATCTTAATTTCATAACAAAGTGGTCCATTATTTCTTGAACTTGTTCTTCTGTTAATGTTCCATTTGCCATATCTCTTTCAAAGTAGATGTCTAAGAATGTTGATGTTCTACCAATACTCATTGCGGCTCCGTTTTGGTCTTTTATTGCTCCTAAATATCCAAAGTATAACCATTGAACTGCTTCTTTTGCATTTGAAGCAGGTTTTGATATGTCATATCCATATTTTGCAGCCATTACTTTTAATGCTTGTAATGCGTCAATTTGTTCTTTTATTTCTTCTCTTTCACGAATAATGCTTTCTGTAAATTCGTTTGTATCTAATATTTCTAATTCAGATTTTTTTTCTTCGATTAAAACGTCAACACCATAAAGTGCAACTCTTCTGTAGTCTCCAATTATTCTTCCACGACCATATCCGTCTGGTAAACCTGTTATTAGGTGACTGCTTCTTGCGGCTCTTATATCAGGTGTGTATACACTGAAAACTCCGTCGTTGTGAGTTTTTCTTATTGTATGGAAGATTTTATCAACTTCTGGGTCAACTTCTCTTCCATATGCTTCACATGATTTTTCTACAATACGGATTCCTCCAAATGGCATAATTGCTCTTTTTAAAGGTGCGTCTGTTTGTAGACCTACGATTTCTTCTAGGTCTTTGTCAATGTATCCTGCGTCATGTGCTGCTACTGTTGATACTGTTTTTGTGTCTATGTCTAGTACTCCGCCTTTTGATTCTTTTTCTTTTTTGTATAGTTCTAATACTTCATCCCATAGTTTTTGTGTTTTTTCTGTTGTTTCTTTTAAAAAACTTGAGTCTCCTTCATATGGTGTGTAGTTTCTTTGTATGAAGTCTCTTACGTTTATTTCTTTTTGCCAGTCTCCGGCTTTGAATTTGTTCCATTGTTCAAATTTCATTTTTGTTCCTCCTTATTTTTGTCTTCTTTTAGTGTGTTCTTTTTTTCAAATATTATGATATCATAAGTGAGATTTATTATCAATTGTTTGTGGAATTTTTTAGGTGAAATTTTTGTGAATTTTTTTATATTAGTATAAAAAAACCACCATATAGTTAGTTTTAAAAAATTGTTATTTTTTGGCGAATTTTTTTGTCTTTTTTTGTCGAAATGTTTTTCTTGACTTTTAGAGCATGTCGTGTTATTATGTAGACATGCTTTTTGGCATACAACTAAAGTTATTTTTACATCTTAGGTAGTACATATAAAATTAATTCCAAGAATTTTTTCGAAAAAGTTTAAATCGTTTAAAAAATCAAAAAAATTAATAATCAAGGAGGTAAGGCTTATAGAAAAAAACAAAAACTGCAAAGTTAATATTGACAACAATAAAATTGTGAAGTATAATAGAAGCAATAAAGAAAAGTTTACATTAGAAAACAAAAACAGAAAAATTAACAATGCAGATGACAAAATATATAGAAAAATGTTTGATGTAAAGTTTGAGGCAGTTCAATTTATTAATGAAAAATTAAATTTAAAATTAAATGAGGAAGAATTAGAAAAGTATAACAGAAGTTTTGTAACACATGAATTATGCAATAGGACTGCGGATATCATTTACAAAATAAAAGGGAAAAATGTATTTTTCTTGTTAGAACACCAAACCAAAAAAGATGCAACAATGCCATGGAGATTGGTGGAATACAAAGTAGAACTTTTGCAAGGAGCAATTGATATTAAGAAAAAAGGAAAAAAGAATTTTAAGATACCATTAGTTATTCCAATTGTATTGTATACAGGGAGAGATGTTTGGAATATAGCAGATGAAATTGAAAGAATACAAGAAAAATTAGAAGGATATGACGAACCATTTGGAAAGTATACCTTAATAGACATTAATAAAGATAGTGACGAAAAATTATTATACGAAAAAACATATTTATCAAAAATTTGGTTATTGGAAAAATACAAAAGAAATGGTAATTTAGCAGAGTGGATAAAGAAGATTATAAATGAAATTAATGAACACGAAAATGAATACAAGGGATAAGGAAAAGAAGTTCTATATTTAATGATTTCAAAAGTTTTAAAATCATATGTTGGAAAAGAAAAAACAGAAAATTTATTAACGAGTTTTGAGAAAGAGGGTGAGGATATGTTGCAAATATTGGAGACAATTGAAGAAGAAAAGAAAATGTTTATTGATAAAGGCAGAAAAGAGGGAGTCAAAAAAGAAAAAAATAATATAATAAAAGAAATGCTAAAGAAAAACATGGCAATAGATCTAATAGCAGAAGTAACACATTCAAGCAAAAATAATATTTTAAAAATTGCAAAATCTTAATAAAAAATAAGAAAAAAAGCAACATTCTATTTGATGTTGCTTTTTTTAAACTCTTCTTCAAGCTGAAGCTTAACCAAATCATTGGCAAGACGACTTAGAACTTTTTTATTGTAATCATTTAATTGAGAATAATCTTCTAAAAATTTGCTGTCAACTAAATCTGCAAAAGTAGAAGAATTAGTATCAATTAGACCACTAAAAAGGAAATCGGTAGAAATATTAAGTGCATTACACAAACTAACAATAGTAGTAGCACTACCAAATGCTATACCACGTTCTAATTGGCTAATATATCTAGGTGATAAGGCTGTTTTTTCGGCAAGTATTTCTTGTGTATATTTTGTTTTTGCTCTTGCTAGTTTTAATTTATTACCAATATTTCTTCTTAAATTTTTTTCAATTTCAGTCATAAAATACCTCCAAATATAAGATTTTTTCCATTTGAGTATACCAATCATAACAAAATAATAACACGAATTTTTAGTACCAATTTATAATACTGTTAATAGTACAAAATTTAAAAATTCTTATGTTGTGTATTGAGCCTAGAAAATGTTTCAAATCATATATATATAATACACTAATGGGAAATGGGGACACAAACAATAATTTTTTGGATTATAAATAGTAACAAAAATTGAAAAAAATTTGAAAAATTTTACAAAAACTATTGCAAAATTAAAAAAGTTATATTACAATTTACATGAAGTGGAGAAAAGTGGTACAAAGTGGTAGAAAAATGAAAAGAGGTGAAGACCATTGTTAATGGGTGAATATGAGCATTCTCTAGATGCCAAAGGCAGATTAATAATGCCTGCAAAATTAAGACAAGACATTGGAGAAAAATTCGTTATAACTAAAGGATTAGACGGATGTTTATTTGCCTTTTCACAAGAAGAATGGTTAAACTTTGAAACAAAACTAAAATCACTACCACTATCAGATAGAAATGCCAGAAATTTTGTCAGATTTTTCTTATCAGGAGCAACTGAATGTGAAATAGACAAACAAGGTAGATTTTTAATACCAAATAATCTACGTGTTGCGGCACAACTAGATAAAGAGGCAGTAATAATTGGAGTAGGTACTAGGTTAGAAATATGGAATAAAGCAAATTGGGAAAAATGTGATGAAAATATATCAGTTGACGAAATTGCCGAAAATATGACTATGCTTGGTATATAACTTTCAAAAGTTTATATAAAAAACTAAAGAAAAGATTACTGAAGAAAAAAGTACTAAAGATAAAAAAATAAAGGAAAAAAATAAAGGAAAAAAATACAAAAGAATAAATTGCTAAAGATAAAAATTCAAAAGACAATCATACAAAAGAATATAAAACAAAAGATGAAAGCACAAAAGAAAAATGTACAAAAGATATAAAATTTAAAATATATGTACAAAAGAAAAAGTGCAGAAGAAAATCTTACAAAAGACATTATAACAAAGAAAAGTGCAATTCAAAAGATAAAAAATTACAGAAGAATAACAAAAAAACATAAGTAAAAAATCCAAAGAAAAACTTACAAAGGATTTTATAAAAATACCAAAAGAAAAAACATATAACACGAACAACTGGTACTTTTACCAGTTGTTTTGCGTTTATATATTAGAAAAGTTATACAACTTTTCTAATATATAAAATTACATTGCACAGAAAAGTTATGCAATGTTAATAGTATTCTTGTTTGTACCATACAAATTGGAATGCATATAAACGAAGTAATAAAATAAAAACTTTTAAGAGGTGTAAAATTGGAATTTAAGCATAAACCTGTAATGCTAGAAGAATGCATCAAAGGGTTGAATATAAAACCTGAAGGAATATATGTTGATGGAACTCTTGGTGGAGCAGGACACAGTAAAGAAATAGCAAAAAGATTATCAAAAGATGGATTGCTAATTGGAATAGATAGAGATGAAGATGCACTTAAAGCAGCGAAAGAAAACTTAAGGGAATTCCAAAATGTAAAATTTGTTAAGGATAATCATGACAACATAAAACAAATTTTAGAAGACATTGGTATAGAAAAAGTGGATGGAATTTTATTGGATTTAGGTGTTTCTTCATATCAATTAGATGAAAGAAATCGTGGATTTAGTTATTTGGGAGAAAATGAACTTGATATGAGGATGGATAAAACTCAGGAATTGTCTGCGAAAAATGTTGTAAATGAGTATCCAGAGGAAAAACTTGCAAACATTATATATGAATATGGTGAAGAAAGATTTTCAAGACAAATAGCTAGAAACATATGTGAATACAGAAAAGAACATTTGATAAAAACTACAAAACAACTAGTAGAAATAATAGAAAAATCAATTCCAAAATCAAAACAAAATGATGGACATCCTGCAAAAAGGACGTTTCAAGCAATCAGAATTGAAGTAAATGATGAAATTAAACCATTATATAATACAGTAAAAGATTGTATTGATTGCTTAAAACCACAAGGAAGATTATGTATTATAACATTTCATTCTTTGGAAGACAGGGCAGTTAAAAATGCAATGCTAGATGCAAAAGGAAAATGCACTTGTCCACCTGATTTACCATATTGTGTATGTGGTGCAAAATCACTTGGTAAGGTAATTACTAAAAAACCAATTGTTGCAACAAAAGAGGAACAAGAAGAAAATAGCAGAAGCAAAAGTGCAAAACTTAGAATTTTTGAAAAGAAATAATGTTTTGTTTGGAATATCGATTCCAAAAGTGACATTTTAAAATTTAAAAGAAAGAGAGGTGAAAAATAACTTATGGCAAGAACAGGTTATCAATATGGAACTAGCCCTAGAAAATTGGAGCCAGATTATACTAGAAAACCTAAACAAAAAAGAAAGCAATTAAAAGTCGTTGAGGATATACCAAGACAACAAATAAAGGTTTCTAAAGAACAACGAAAAAGACAAATGAAAACAACAGTTATTGTTGCTGGGCTATTTTTGTTGCTATTAACCATAAGTTGTAGAAACTCTCAAATAGATAAACAATTTAATCAAATTCAAAACCAAAAGAAACAATTGGCGGCTTTACAAAAAGACAATGAACAATTAAAAGTTAGTATCGAAAATAGCATCAATATAAGTAATATTGAAAAAGTTGCAAAAGAAGAATTAGGAATGCAAAAATTAACTAGTAAGCAAACTGTATATGTAACATTGCCAAAAAAAGATTATGTAGAAACAGAATCTGAAAAAGTTGTTAAAACAGAGACAAAAACTTGGTGGCAAAATTTAGCAGATAAAATTTTGAAATTTTAATAAGAATAAAATAAAACACTTCTAATAAATATTATTAGAGGTGTTTTTATGATAAAAATAAATATATCAACTAAAAAAAGGATGAGAACATCGTTATTTATTGTGTTTTTAATAATTGTGATATTAATTGGCAGACTGGGGTACATACAGTTAATAGATGGAAAGAAACTTTCTGAACTTGCATTTGAACAACAAACATTAGACAGAACTATAAACCCTAAAAGAGGGACTATTTATGATGCAACAGGTCAGGTTTTAGCACAAAGTAGTACAGTTGAGACAATAACTGTAAATCCTGGGAATATCGATAAAAATATCAAAGAAAAAGTTGCAAAAAAACTTTCAGAAATTTTTGAATTAGATTATGAAAAAACACTAAAAAAAGTATCGAAGAGGAGTTCAATTGAAACAATTGCAAAAAAAATTGATAAAGATAAAGCAGATGAATTAAGAAAATGGATGGAAGAGGGAAACATTACAACAGGAATAAATATTGATGAAGATACAAAAAGATATTATCCAAATAATAATTTAGCGTCTCAAATTATAGGATTTTGTGGAAGTGATAATCAGGGACTGGATGGAATTGAGGCTAAATATGATAAGGTACTTTCTGGAACAAAAGGTGCAATTAAAAGACACACTGATGCAAAAGGTGGAGAAATAGGAGAAGAGGGAGAAACTTATGTTGCGGCTAAAAATGGAAATGATATTGTACTTACAATAGATATGAACATTCAATCAATAGTTGAAAAATATTTAAAAGAGGCTTGTATTGACAATAAGTGTACTGATGGTGGAAATATAGTTGTTATGAATCCACAAAATGGTGATATTTTAGCAATGGCAACATATCCAGATTATAATTTGAATGATCCATATGCAGCATATACCGAAGAATTGAGAGGAATTTGGGATACAACTGATCAGGCTGAAAAAACAAAGAGTTTGCAAGCAGTTTGGAGAAATAGGGCAATTGCAGATACATATGAACCTGGGTCAACTTTTAAAACCATTACAGCATCTGCATCCCTCGAAGAAGGCTTAGTTACAGACATAGATAAACAAGGACAATTTTGTTGTACAGGTGGAATTGAAGTTGCGGGAGTTAGAATAAAATGTTGGAGATATTATAGACCACATGGAGCAGAAAGTTTAAGACAGGCATTAATGAATTCATGTAATCCGATTTTTATTGGATTAGGTCAAAAGATGGGTGTTCACACATATTATAGTTATTTGCAAAAATTTGGATTGCTAAAAAGAACAGGAATTGATTTGCCAGGTGAGGCAGGAAGCATATTTTTGGCTGAAAATAAAATGGGACCTGTTGAACTTGCAACAGTTAGTTTTGGTCAAAGATTTGAAATTACTCCAATTCAATTGGTGACAGCAGTTTCTTCTATTGCAAATGGAGGAAATTTAGTTCAACCAAGAGTTGTTAAATCAATTATTGACAGTGAATCAGGTGAAAAAACTGATATTGAAACAAAAGTAAAATCTAAAACAATTTCTAAAGAGACATCAGAAAAAGTTTTGAGTATGATGGAATCTGTTGTTTCAGAGGGTACTGGTAAAAATGCTAAAGTTGCAGGGTATAGAATTGGTGGAAAAACTGGAACTTCTGAAGATGGTGTAAATACTAATAAATATGTTACTTCTTTTTTAGGTGTTGCTCCTATTGAAAATCCACAAGTAGTTTTTCTTGTTACTTTGTATAACCCTACTGGTGAGGGCGGACACCAAGGAGGAGGAGTAGCAGCACCTGTTGGAGGTCAAGTTTTTAGTGAAATTTTGCCTTATTTAGAGGTCTCTCAAGGTAATCAAGATGAAGTTGAACAAGTTGAACAGGTTCAAATTCCAAATATTGAAGGATTAAGTATTAAGGAAGCAGAGAAGGTTACAAAAGCGGCAGGTTTAGAAATTAGTATTCAAAATGATTCAGAAGGACTTGATAAAGAAAATACAGTTATAAGGGAACAGTCACCAAGAGAAGGTGTAAGTGTTAATAAAGGAAGTAAAATTTTTGTACAATATTAGTACAAAATTCCCAAAAAACTCTATACAAAAAGCAAAAATAGTTATATAATGTAACAAAAATTATGAGCAAAAATTTGATCATAAAACATATTAAAATGAAGGGATGATTCTAAATGGAATTAAAAAAAATATTAGTAGGATTAGAAGGAATTAAAGCAAAAGGAAATGTAGACTTAGAAATTAAAGGAATTGAGAAAAACTCAAAAGAAGTAAAAGAAGGATATATGTTTGTTGCAATAAAAGGATTTTCAGTAGATGGACACAAATTTATAGCAGGTGCAATTGAAAATGGTGCAACAGCAGTAATGGTAGAAGAAGGATGTGATTTAAAAGCACTAAACATACCAGAAAATGTAACAATTTTAATGGTGCCAGATACAAGAAAAGCATTAGCAATATGTTCATCAAACTTTTATGGTAATCCATCAGCACAATTAAAATTGATTGGTGTTACTGGAACAAAGGGAAAAACAACAACAACATTTATGATTAAAGAAATACTAGAAAAAGCAGGTAAAAAAGTTGGACTAATAGGAACAATTGCAACATATATAAATGGTAAGAGAATAAAAGACAGTGATAGAACAACACCAGAAAGTTTGGAGTTACAACAAACTTTTAGACAAATGGTAGACGAAGGTGTAGAAGTTTGCGTAATGGAAGTTTCTTCACAAAGTTTAAAATTACACAGAGTTGATGGATGTCAATTTGATATAGTTTTATTTACAAACTTTTCAGAAGACCACATAAGTGAAAAAGAACATCCAACAATGGAAGATTACTTTAATTCAAAATTAAAATTATTTGAAATGTGTAAAACAGGAATAGTTAATGCAGATGATTTACATGCTGCAAAAATACCAAGATTATTCCCAGAAAGTAATATTGTAACATATGGTATTGATAATTTTGCAAATGTTTTAGCAAAAGACATAACAATTACAAATTCATATGTTGATTTTAAAGTGAAAATAACAGACAGAAATGAAAGAGTAAAAACAGGAATACCAGGTAGATTCAGTGTTTACAATTCATTGGCTGCTATTTGTGTAGCACAAAAATTTGGAATTTCTCCAGAGATTATAAAAGAGGCTTTAGCGGAAGTTAGAGTACCAGGAAGATCAGAATTAGTTGATAATAAATTAGAATTAACAATAATGATAGACTATGCTCATTCTCCAGAAAGTTTGCAAAATATTTTGCAAGCAGCTAAGAGCTATACTCGCGGAAGAGTTATTTCTGTATTTGGTTGTGGTGGAGATAGGGACTCTGGTAAAAGACCAATAATGGGTGAAATATCAGGAAAAATTGCTGACTATACAATAGTTACATCTGATAACCCAAGAACAGAAGACCCACAAAAAATTGTTGACCAGATTGAAGATGGAATTAAAAAGACAAAAGGCAAATATGAAGTTGTTGTTGATAGAGTTGAAGCAATTGAACATGCTATCAAAATGGCAAATAAAAAAGACATTATCATATTGGCAGGTAAGGGACATGAACCTTATCAAGAAATAAATGGTGTTAAACATCCTTTTGATGAGAGAATTATAGTAAGAGATATTATAGAAAAAATGGGAAAATAATAATAAAAAAAACAACAAAAGATATAAAAGGAAAGGTTGATTAAATTGAATTTGGAAATAAAAGTATTGCTTACAACATTTGTTATATCAGTCATTTGTGGATTAATAACAATACCAATATTAAAAAAATTAAGGGTAGGTCAAATAGAAAGAGACGATGGACCTGCATCACATTTAAAAAAACAAGGAACTCCAACAATGGGAGGAATAATAATGATAATTGCAATAATTATTGCAGTTACGGGAACATATATATTTTTACATTTATCAGGAAATCAAGAAATTGCACAAAAATTATTTCCAATGTTATTAATAACAATTGGATATGGTTTAATAGGATTTATAGACGATTTTAAAAAATTGGTTTTAAAAAACACTGATGGTTTAAAACCTAGATATAAAATGTTAGGCCTTTTAATAATTGCAGTTGCATATGTTTTGTTTTTGATATATGGTTTTAAAATAGGAACTGAAACATATATTCCAATTTTGAAAACATATATAAATATTCCTGAAATTATATATATTCCATTTGCAATTCTTGTAATACTTGGAACAACAAATGCTGTAAATCTTACAGATGGAATTGATGGCTTATCATCAAGTGTTTCTGCAATTATAATAACATGTTTAACAGTTATAGGAATTAGTAATCAAGTATATGAAGTATCAATATTTGGAAGTATTGTAATAGGTGCAACATTAGGATTTTTAATGTTTAATTTACATCCTGCAAAAGTATTTATGGGTGATACTGGTTCATTAATGCTTGGGGGTGTAATATCAGGATTAGCTTTGTATTTAAAAATGCCATTATTATTACTTTTAATAGCAATAATACCTGTTGTAGAAACATTATCAGTTATAATACAAGTTACTTATTTTAAAAAGACAGGAAATAGAGTATTTAAAATGACACCATTACATCATCATTATGAATTATCAGGATGGAGAGAAAATAAAATTGTAGTTGTATTTTCTTTAATAACTTTAGTTGCATGCTTTATAGGGCTAAAAATAGTGTAATAGGAGGATTATAAATGGCAAAAAAGAAAAAAGAAAAAAGTTTTTCAAGCTTTTTGAATAATCCGTTTGATTTTACATTAGTAATAACAATTTTATTATTACTAAGTATGGGTTTAGTTATGGTATTATCTGCAAGTTCACCATCTGCACTTGCAGAAAGTGGAAATAGTTATGCTTATTTTTCAAAACAATTAATATTTGCTATTTTAGGTGTAATATTTATGGCAGGTATTTCTAAAATAGATTATAGATTTTATCAAAAATTTTATAAACATGCTTGGTGGTTATCAATTATATTACTAATATTAGTTAAGGTGATGGGAACTGAAGTAAATGGTGCAAAAAGATGGATAAAAATAACAGAAACACTTTCATTTCAACCATCAGAATTAGTTAAATTTTTAATGATTATTTTTTATGCAGGAATTTTAGTTAGGGATAGAGATGAGTTGCCTTTATATGGTAAAGGTCTTGTAAAACATATGTTATATTTGATTCCAATTATAGGACTTTTACTATTAGAGCCACATATGAGTGCATCTATGGTTATAATAGGAATTGTTTGCGTAATGATGATAGTTGCGGGATGTAGATTTAAACATTTTGCATTAACTGGAATTGGAGTAGGTATTCCAGGTTTGTTTGGACTTATTGCATTAGAGCCATATAGATTAAAGAGGTTTGTAACATTTATGAATCCGTGGCAAGATATTACAGGTGATGGATGGCAAGTTGTTCAAAGTTTATATGCTATAGGTTCAGGCGGATTATTTGGAGTTGGATTAGGTGATAGTAAACAAAAATATTTATATATACCAGAACCACACAATGACTTCATTTTCTCAATATTAGCAGAGGAACTTGGTTTTGTTGGATGTGCGGTTGTACTAATTTTATTTGCAGTATTTATTTGGAGAGGCATATTAATTGCAATGAAGGCTCCTGATATGTTTGGTAGTTTGATTGCTATTGGTATTACTGCTTTGGTTGCTATACAGGTTATTATAAATGTTGCGGTTGTTACGTCTTCAATGCCTGCAACAGGTATGCCTTTACCTTTCTTTAGTTACCGGTGGTACAGCGTTATTTATTTTGCTATGCGAGATGGGAATATTGCTTAATATTTCGCGTGCTGGTGCAAAAAATTAGAAAAATCGGGATTAAGGGGACGCCACACAAAATCCCGAGAAATTTATATTTTTATTTAAACATAATTATTATATATTAATATTTAAAGAAAAAGTCCCTATGGAAGACCCGAAGCAGCATTTTTTCTAAAAATATTAATATATAATAATTATGTATAATATTTTTAAAAAATCTCGGGATTTTGTGTGGTGTCCCCTTAATCCTGATTTTTCTACAGGAGGAAAAAATGAGAGTTATTATTGCTGCGGCAGGAACAGGAGGACATATAAATCCGGGTCTTGCAATTGCAAATAAAATAAAAAAAGAAGAAAAAGATTCAAAAATAATTTTTATTGGAACAACAAGAGGACTAGAAAATGATTTAGTTCCAAGAGCAGGCTATGAATTAAAAACAATTGATGCATATGGTTTAAGTAAAAAGATATCAATTGAAAATATCAAAAAAATGTACAAAACTTTTAAAGGCCTTGGAGAGGCTAAAAAGATAATTAAAGAATTCAAACCTGATATTGTAATTGGAACTGGTGGATATATTTGTGGAGCAACAATTTCTGCTGCACATAGTTTAGGCATTCCAACATTATTACATGAAAGTAATGCATTTCCTGGAAAAGCAGTAAAAATGCTTGCTAAAAAAACTGATACAATTTTAGTTTCTTTTGAAGATGCCAAGGGAAGAATCAAAAATGCAAAAAATATTGTATGTACAGGAACTCCAGTAAAAATTGTGAAAAAAGATTATGGAATAAATGAAAAATTAGAAATAATCAAAAAAGCAGGGCTTAATGAAACAAAGCCAATTGTTTTGATTTTTGGTGGAAGCCAAGGTGCTCAAAAAATTAATGAAGCAATTTTAGGAATTTTAAAAAATAAATTAAATAAAGATTATCAAATTATGTGGGCAACAGGTCCAAAACAGTATGATATTATTAAGGAAAGATTATTAGATAATAACATTAATATCAACAATATAGAAAATGCTAAAATTGTTTCATATATTTACAATATGGAAGAAATTATGAATGTTGCTAATTTGATTGTTGCAAGAAGTGGTGCAATGACAATTACAGAAATTTCTAATTTGGGCAAACCATCAATTTTGATTCCATTACCAAATGTTAGTGGTGACCATCAATTTCACAATGCAAAGGTATTAGAAAATGTTGGAGCAGCAAAGATTATTCTAAATAATGAATTACATGGAGAAATTTTGAATAAACAAATAGAAGAAATAGTTTTAGATAAAAATATGGAAGTACAAATGTCAAAAAATGCTCTTAAGGTTTCTACTCATGATGTTGAAGATAAAATCTATAAAGAAGTTTTAAAATTAGTGAAAAAATAATTTATATAGGGAGAACGAAAAATGCATAAAAATATAAAATCTAAAATTATACTAATTTCTGTATTAATAGGTTTAATACTTATAGGAACTTTAGGATTTATATATATAAATTCTTTAGCTCAAGTTCCACAACTTATAGATGGACAAGATACTAATGTATTAGTACAAGCAAAAAAAACGGTTGCTATAATACTTGCTATTTATGTTATTTCTGCAATAGCAATTTCGGCGTATCTATCAAAATTTGTAATTTGTCCAAAAAATAAATATATAAAAGGCGACGAAAAAGCGGAATTAAAGGACAAACTTAATGAAGTTTCTTCTAGAAAAAATCAAATAGAAACAATTTTGCTACATATGACAGATGGTATTATTGCATTTAATATTAAGGGGGAAATTATATTAATAAATCCTGCAGCAAAGAAATTCTTGAGTATTAGTCCAGAGGATAACACATTTGATGATATATTTGGAAAATTTAAATTAGATATTAATACTGAAAAAGTAATTTATTTGGATAGTTGGACATCTACAGAACAAAGAATTCAAGTTGATGACCAATATGTTAAAGTTTTATTTGCACCATTCAAAAATGAGGAAGAAAGACCAGATGGTGTAATTGCTGTAATTCAAGATATTACAGAACATGTTAAATTGGATAATATGCAAAAGGAATTAGTGGCAGATGTATCACATGAATTAAAAACACCGATAACATCAATAATGGGATATGCAGATACTCTTTTAGAGGGTGGATATGATGAGGAAACTCAAACTAAGTTCTTAAATGTAATTGCCTCAGAATCTAGGAGAATGGCACGTTTGGTAACAGATTTATTAACACTTTCTAGATATGACAGTAATAAAAAGAAGACTAGAAAAGAGACATTTGATTTGGGTGATTTAGTAAAAAGATGTCAGGAAAAACTGGCAATTGAAATAAAGAAAAAAGGACATAAGGTAACTTCATTTGTTACGGCAGATGTACCACCAGTATATGCAGATAAAGATGATATTGAACGTGTTGTTTTAAACATTTTAACAAATAGTATTAAATATACGCCAGATAATGGTGAGATTAAAATTTATGTTGGTTTTGTTTATAATGATGCTTATATTAAAATATTTGATAATGGTATAGGTATTCCGGAAGATGATTTATCTAGAATTTTTGAAAGATTTTATAGGGTTGATAAGGCTCGTACTAGAGAAATGGGAGGTACTGGTTTGGGGCTTTCTATTGCTAAAGAAATTTTGGATAAAAATGGTGGAAGTATTGATATTAAAAGTAAAGTTGGAGAGGGTACAGAGGTTGTAATCCGTATTCCAACTAAACAATAAAAAAACGGGATTAGGGGACGGGTCTCTTAATCCCGTTTTTTTTACAATTCACAAACAATAATTTTATGATCTGTAAATTGTAATTTTTTGGTGTGAAAAAAGTAAAAATTACCTTGAATTAATGTCAATAACTTTTAAAAATGTCATAAAAAAATATTAAAATTATTTTTTAATTA
>ERZ791852.355-NODE-355-length-35322-cov-3.669946_pt1 | contig 35322 bp, 36 predicted proteins | sample MGYA00510287_ERZ791852 | MGnify/ENA primary metagenome ERZ791852 (study PRJEB30046, sample SAMN00715257) | human gut metagenome | study: EMG produced TPA metagenomics assembly of the A metagenome-wide association study of gut microbiota in type 2... | reverse complement strand
GCCCAACTTTTAATTGGTTCCAAACATAATAATGGTAATATAGAAATTACAGATAAGCTTTGGAACACATAGTCTAGTTTATCTCTCTTTAATATTTCAAGTTGCATCTCTTGGCTTATGTTATTTAAGTTTTTTAAATATAACGATGTCTTATCTACTGTTCTATCACCAAATTCCTTTGTCAAATATGAGATACCTGCAAATTCTTTTAAGTAACTATTTGGTGCAACATCATAATATTTCTCCAGTTCACTTTCAGGATCATTTGAAATTAATATTTCATATATTTTTTCAGCCTGTCTAGACATTTCTGGAGCACTATCGCCTTGTGCAACCTGGTAAATAGCCTCCTCAACCATGTTAAATTCATGGTAAGCATGTCTTATTTCAGCAAAGAAATCTATCTGTTGAACTAGTAATTTATTATCAATCTTATCAACCATTCCATCTACTAATGTATCTATCATAAATAATTCAAATAATAGTAATATTGACATCAATAAAGTATTACTTTTGGTTATTAAAATTATTACTAATGTAATTGGAATAATCATCATAAGTGCTTTAGTAACTATTGCTGATGTTTGCTTTCTTGTTAAATATTCATCATCAATATTTATAATTTCAAGTCTTCTTCTTACTTTGAACAAATATCTTTTTGTAAAAGGATTTCGTATATATATGTTGTACAATTTTTGATAAAGAATTTCAAAAGAAAAACTTTTTTCCTGAGTACCTTCTCTCAATTGTTTTATTTGCATTGTATCAGAAGCTTTTAGCTTTTTACTTAATACAACATATGCAACAACAATTGCCATAAAGAGTACTCCTACTCCAGCCATCAAATATATTATTAATTTGCTATTCATTATGTTGTTTTTTGCACCTCCTTTGATGATATTATTTAGTTTCTTCTTCTATTTCGTCAGAGTCTCTATGTGCATCTATACCATAATTTCTCTTAACAAATTTTTTAAACTCTTCTGCATCTCTGTCATCCATATTATTCAACATTTCTTTTATATTATGATCACTTATAGGGTTTGTTAACACATATGTTCCATCATGATACTCTAATACATTTCTGTATTTATATAATTCTCTGTTTGTTGTTTTTGTGAAGAAGTTTGTTGCGTTGTCCATGAATTTGTCTAATTTTCCTTCTAGTGTCTTTTCTTTTCTGTAATCAAATGTATATTCGTTTCTTTCTTCAACTGGAATACATTCTGTTATTCTTTCTATATATCTTCTACCTCTAAAGTCTTTAACTAAGTGGATATCGAAGTTTAATACTGAAACAACCTGTTCTTCTGCTGTTCTTTCATCCTTGAATACACCAGCTCTAAGCATTGAGTTACGAAGTGCTGTTACCAAGTCTGGGAATGTTTTAGCATGGTGAGTAAATAATGTAAATTTAGAAGCAACCTGTGCAGATTGGATCATCCAAGATGCTACGGGGTCAGTTGCAACCTCACCGATGATGTTAACAGAACCATCAGTCTTTTTCTGAACGTCCAAGCAGGCCTGTCCAGAAATTGTTTCTGTTTCACGCATTGATAATATGTTTCTTGTTGGATATATTTTTCTTAAGTGAAGCTCGAAGGCAGTTTCTGTAATACGAAGGTTCATTGTTTCGTATATATTTTCTATCATGGCCATAAGCATTGTTGTTTTACCACAACCCTGCTCACCAGTAAGAGAAATAATTCTAGCTCCTTTTACTAAGTATTTTAATAAATCGATTGTATCTTCTTTTCCCGGAAATTTTACTATTTGTTCTAGTGTTGCACGCTTAACATCGAACTTTCTTACGAAGAATGCCCATGTTTCAGACATACTTGGTCTAACAACAACGACACGAGAACCATCTTTCATTTCGTTAATCTTGTAACCATTTGTATCTGATAACTGTCCTGGGTTGTTAAATTTGTATATATTCTGGCAAACTCTTTTAAGCTCTGCCTCTGTTCCAAATGAAAGAAAAGCTAAACGTATAGATTTACCATGGAACATTATCCAAATACTATCACAAGCACGTGGTACTTTATGTTCAGAAATTTGGCTTAAGTAATCTCCTTCTGTTTGAGCAACCTGGCTTAGGAAACTTTCTGGAAGACCAGATACACCACCTGATATACCATCTATATTCATATCTCTTATTTCATCTATACTGCTATAACCTTTATACTGTTGATATATTCTTTGTACAACAACATTCAATTTATCTTGGAATGTTAATGCAAAGTTTTCTTTTTCATAAATATCATCAATTTCCTCTGGAGTTATAACGTATGAAGGTTTTGACTCCCCTTCTATGTATTTCAAATCATCAAGGTTATATTTTTTCATAATTTCAGCAAATGCTTCATAACCAAATTCAGATTTGTACATATATAATATAATATCGAATTTATCTTGAGCTGTTAAAAGTGATGGTACATCAAAAGGTATTGCTTTTGATACATTTGTTTCATTTACTCCATATTCATTATATAACATATCGTAAATTAATTCTTTTATGTATTTTTTATCATTTACATCTCCATATGTACAACCTTTTAAAGCCTTTTTTAATTCATATTTCTTATTCTTTCTTCTTTTTAATTCTTCCTCTGAAAGACCTATATCATACAAGTTGATTTTAGTAATTTCATCTAATCTTCTTTTTACAAAGCTTATCATCATTTCCAATGTATATGTTCTGTCATCAACCTGCATTTTTTCATCTGATTCTTCGTTTTGTCTTTTGGTAATAAACCTACGAATAATTGCAAAGGCTACTCCTAAAACAACTACTATCAATATAAGATTGGCAATCATATTTTTCTCCTTTCGTTAGGCTTACATTCTCATTTTTAAATCTTCCAACTTTGCTAAAATATTATCACAGCCCCTCTTGCATTCCTGCAAAAATTTTGCATTTGCACTTGAACTGTCATTCAAAGTTCTATTATTTAAGAAGAAATCTGCAACTTTGCCTTCCATGCTAGCTTCATAAAATCCTATATTATATGGAACTGCAGATATCTCTTTTGTTTCTTTTAACATTCTAGTTATATTTTTTGTATTATATTTCGAATCGAAATCATATTTTCCCATCATAAACATAATATTCGTTTTTTTCTTATCAGGATATTGTTCTCTAAGTTGCTTTATTTCTTCAATTTCCTCTAATCCCTGTTTAAATGTAATCACAACAGCGTCCGAGACTTGAAGTATTGCTGATTTGTCTTCAACACTTATTCTTTTATCTACATCAACAAGAACCAAATCATACTCTTTATTAGCAAATTTTAAAACATCTTTATAATATGATGTTATAGTATTATACATCTTTGGGTTTCTTGTTGTTGGTGCTGGTAATACGTCTAATCTGCTTTTAAATACAACTTTCGCATAATCTCTTATAATGTTAGATGATGTTCTATTACTTTGTATTACTTTTATTAATCCTTCAAAACCATTTGCTATTCCACCTGTTTTTACTCCATTTTCTAGGATTATTCCATTATTCTTTTTCTTTTCCCAAAAGCAATCTTCCATTGTTGTTTCATTAAACCCTGTCGACACAATAAGAATCTTGTTATTATGGTCAATTGCCATTTCTGTTCCGAGTGCAACAACTGATAATGTTTGTCCTGTTTCTTTTGTGTTATTTCCCCAAAAAGATACTACTGCCATATTTATACTCCTCTTTCTATTTGTCTACATGCTTTTTTTACTCCATTAGAGTCTCCACATATATCTTGAGTCCATTCCATAAGTGATGTTTTATATTCATTGCTTAAGCCTTTAAATCTTATTTTAGATAATCGTTGGTTTTCTTTAATAACATCTAGGTCTTCATTTAATAATGGAAAATATATTTTATCTTGGTTCCATTTTACTCTACACCCAGTAGCTATATAATTAAAATAATCATCTTCTGACTGAGACATTAAATTTGAAAAATATACTTTCATTATTTCCACAGGTAGTGAAAGTCTTTTTAAGACTTCCACTCCTTTCTTTAATGCATATAAATCGAATGATGTAACAAAATAATTTTTCTTAGAACTATAAACATCAAAGTTATTTAATAAATCAGAATTATCAATATCTATAAGCATATAATCATATGTAAATGCAGCAGATTGAGGCATGCCAAGATATGTTTTTATATCATTATAATTAGTAAAACCTATTGCAAAATCTATATTTGCATAATTTGCTATATATTCACTTCTATTATCTATAGTTGGTATAACATATTTTGTTTTTTGTGTTATTGTTGCATCAACTATTATAACTTTCTTCTTCATTTCTGTTAAAATTTTTGCAATATACATTATAGAATCTGTTTTATCATATGCTCCTATAAAATTTATCTTTTCCATTTGTCTCCTCCTAGAAGTATTCTATCTATTAGTTACCTGATAAGGCATCTAAGTAATCTTGTCTTTGTTCTTGTGCTGTAGAAACTTCCTGTTTAACTCCAGTACTGATATTTGTTGCTACATCATCTGGATCTATAGAATTCTTTGTATTATTTATGTTATTTCTTACATCTGAATTTCCTTGATATCTCGTAAGTAAAGCTAGTTTTGCAGTATTTAAAATATTTGAATCATTATTTCTTAGTAAATTCTGAACTGCTTCACTTGGAACATATGTTGGTGTAGCTTTTTCTTGTGTTCCAGGTTCAACATATTTTGCTGTATAAAGCACAGATCCTTCAATCATATAATTTTCAACAATTGCATTACTCATAGTAAGAATTTCATCTTCTGTTAATTGTAGCCAAATTGTAGTTGCTGAATCTACTCCATCTATTTGTGGAATTTCAACTTTTTTCTTAGATACAACAATGTAGTCTTCTCCAGAAGGCATTCTAAATCTAATATCTATATAATCTTCTGCAGCAATCTGGCTTGATAGTCTTAACATGTTATATTCTTGAATTCTTAAATCATTTGTTGTCTTCTCATCAGATTTTGCAATCATAGATGAAGTTACAACTGTATTTGCCTTCATGTCTATTTTGGCAATTAATGGTGGTGTTGTTAATTCTACATACTCTTTAGAATTATTATTCTCTATATAATATTCTCCAGTTGCATCTTCTGTTTTTAATTCTATGTCTCTGCCATCTCTTTGTAAATAAGTTTTACCATTATTTGTAATTACAGAATTGCCACTCTTGTCCTCTAAAAAATAATTTGTTAAATTTGTTATAGTTGCAGTACCATTTGATGGAACTGTATTTTTATCAACTTCTTTAGTAGTAATTAAATCACTTGTTATAATTTGTCCTGATACTACGTCACTCTTCAAAATACATACTTTAACATAGTTTGCAGCCATTTTTGCCTGTTCATCTTGCAATTTTTTCATTTGTAAAAATAGATAGGCGACTATTAACGCCATAATTATAAAAGTAATTAACACTCCTAATATAAATGAATTTCTCGCTTTTTTTTGCATTGGATTTGTAGCCATACTTTTTTCCTCCTAAAAGTCAATATTTTGACAAAATTATTACTTATATAATTGTACAACAAATTAAGGGTAAAAACAATATTTTTTTTACTGTAATTTAAGTTTAATTGTATTGTAACATTTTTGTAATATATTCTGATGATTAGCAAAGAAAAAGACTAGGTCTGCACCTAGTCTTTTTATGTTCTTTGAAACATTTATTGCAATTGCTATAATTATAATAGCACTTTTTTTATTATATGTCAAACAAAAAATTTCATTCATATTTTATATAATCTATCTTCTACATCTATAATTATATCCATTGTAATTTCTATTTAAGTTATAACTGCAATTTCCTCTATAACAGTTACCACAAGAACAACTACATCCATTGTTATTATTGTTTTCATCTATACTGTTATCTCCATTGTCTATTACTTGGTTTGCATTTAATGTATTTGTATTAATGTTTCGCGCATTTATGTTTCTTAATGTTATTCCATTACACATAAGGTTGCATACTGCTCTAAATATTAAAGCCGTAATATATGAAATTATTGTGTATACCACCGTAAATATTAGTAATCTTATATCTCCTACCGAAAATGTAACTATTAAAAATATAGCAAAAAAAGTTGCCGCTACAAGCCATGGACACTTAAGTATTTTCTGTAGGACAATAGATAATATAATAACAGCAAGTGGTATTGCAAAAAATAATAGTAATAAATCCATATTATATCACATTCCTCTCTAAGTTTATGTTTATATATAATATGGGGTCTTACTATTATTCGTTACAAATTTAATTATATACCACCTGTACTAAATACAATCCGTGTGTGGGAAGTGTTCTTCCTGCTCTTTGCCTATCTTTTGATTCTATTATTTCTGGTATTTCTTCTGGTTTAATTTTTCCAAGTCCAACATCCAATAATGTTCCTGAAATTATTCTTACCATGTTGTACAAGAAGCCATTTCCAGTTAACTCTATTATTATGTTGTCTCCTTCTTTTCTTACTTCTGCTTTATATATTGTTCTTACACTGTTTTTTCCACTTGTTCCGCTAGATTTAAATGCCTTGAAATCGTGTTCTCCTTCAAAATATTTTGCCGCTTCTTTCATCTTTTCTGCATCTAATTTTATTGGAAAACAGTATTGTAAATTTCTATATATAGCTGTTCCATATTCGGAATTGTTTATAACATATCTGTAAGTTTTTTGTTTTGCATTGTATCTGCTATGGAATCTCTCATCTACTTCTTCTGCCTTTTTTATTATAATGCTATTTTTTAATTGAGAATTTATTGCTATTGCCATTTTTTCTATTGGCATATTAGAGTTTGTTTTAAAGTTTGCAATCCAGCATCGGTTCTTCCCGATCCTATAAGGTCTACTTCTTCTTTTGTTATATTAAATATTGCTCTTTCTATTTCTCCTTGAATGTTTAATTTATCTGGCTGCTTTTGCCATCCATTATAGCATTTTCCATCATATTCTATGGTAAGTCTTATATTTCTCATATTATTTGTCTGCTTCCTTATTTTCTTTACTTTCTTCTTTATCTTTTTTCTTTAACTCTTGAATATTCTTCAATCTTGCTAATTTGTTCTTTTCTTTCTCATCCAATCTGTTTGTTATGATATTTTTTATTAATATTTTTTTCAAAGCATCTTCTTTAACATCTACAATTAGAGTTCCATCTTTTGCAATAGATATTTTCCCAGACTCTTCTGATACGACTATTGCTATTGCATCATATTCTTTAGAAATTCCCACTGCAGCTCTGTGTCTTGTTCCTAATTCTTTTGAAATATCTGTGTTATTTGCAAGTGGTAATATACATGCTGCTGCTGCAATTCTGTTATTATTAATTACAACTGCACCATCATGTAACGGAGTCTTTGGGACAAATATATTTACCAATAATTGTGGAGATATTTCAGAATTCATTTCTATACCTGTTGATATAATATCACTCAAGCTAATGTCTCTTTGAATTACGATTAATGCTCCTGTTTTTGTTTTTGCAAGTTCTTCTACAGCAATTACAATCTTGTAGATATCTTCTCTTGTTTTAGTTTCTATACTCTTGTCCATTCCAAATAAATTTGTAAACTTGTTTGTTCCAATTTGTTCTAATCCTCTTCTTATTTCTGGTTGAAATATTACAACAAGTGCAATTACTCCAGAAGGCAAAAATGCCGTTAAAACAGAGTGTACTATTGTTAAATTAAGTATTCCACTAAGCCATGTTATAAGAATGAACAAAATTATTCCCTTTATTAATTGCAATGCTCTTGAACCTTTCGCTATTTGGAACATTTTTACTACAATAAATATGACTATTGCTAAATCCAAAATTAATGATACTAGTTTAATCGGATATTCTTGTAATAGCTTAAAATATTCAGATATACTATTGCTCCATGTTGATACTATACTTGTTATAAAATTTTCCTTCATTTTTTGCTGTCCTTTCTTCGTGAAAAATAAGTCCATCATTATAAAACATTTAGACGTTGTTAAACTCTATTTCTAGAATTTAATCAACGTCAAATTTTATTATTGCATTAGGTAAAATATAAGTGTTGCAGACACTGCCAATACCATTAATAAAGCTAAAAGCGCTGCCATTACTTTTACAAATATTTTTCCTGCCTCATGTTTTTTCTTTGCCATAATTTTCATATTCCTTTCTCGTGTTAACTATTTTATTTCTACACTTTCATACTTATTTTAACATTTTTTTATTATTATTTCAATAATTCTGCTAATGTTATTATAAACATTGCATGAGACCAACCTAAACCAATTGCCCAACTAGGCTTCATTGTGTTGTTATCTACCTGTTCTGATATAAATCCTAATGAAGATGTACTGTTTACAACAAAATTAAAACATTCTTGTGCCATCTTCTTATTTCCTGCTTTTAAATAATACATTGCCATCCACAAAGTTGTAACTGGCCATGGGTATTTTCCACCCATGTAACTATCTTGTTCAAACCTTAAATATCCACCTGTATATGTACGTAGTGTCATATTTATTTTTTCAACAGTGTTTAAAACTTTTTTCTCATCAGCTCCAAACAATTCGAATGGATAAACAGCTCCTATTGTACTAATATCCATTTTACTATCTTCTGTATTTCTGCGTAACACTTTAGTATTTTCATCATACAAATTATTTTCAACATACTTTCTTATATTTTCTGTTTCATCTTTTATTTTCTGTATGTCTTTTGCTATTTTTTCAAGTTTCAATCTATTATTTTCGTATTTAGGTTTTATCTCCTCATACATTCCAATCATTGCATTAAATGCGCCATAAATACTTGCAAGTGAATACAAATGAACACCTTCGTTCATTTCCCACAAGTCATAGCTTACATGCTTGTAGATTTGGTCTTTTTGTCTGCCTTCTTTTATTACCTGCTCTTCTATCTCTTTTTTTACTAAGTCTTTTTCTTCTTTTTCGCCAAAAATATTTTCTAAATATTTGAATAAGAAATGTAATGCATTTTCACACATTTTCATATTGCTCTGTAAAAATTTTAGTTCTTTAGTGTTTTTATAATGCTCATAAACACCATAAATTACACTTGCTGTTTCATCTATTTGGTATCCCCAACAAGGTGCTAATGTGCCATCTGTATAAAATCTTTGCTCCCACATTCCATTCTTGCTTTGAGTTTTTTTGCAGAAATTTTCATAGAACTTGTCTGTTTCTTTTTTCATATTCAAATAGTCAAATGCCTTAGCAATAAACACGGCATCTCTTGGCCAGCAATACGAATATCTTCCACTCTTTTCTCTATTTTCATCTATCTCAACAGTTGCAGATACTCCTCCTGTTTCCTCATTTTGTAATAAAGGAAACAGCAATATTGTACGGTTATATATTTCTTTCACTCTGTCATTCACAAGCTTGTTGCTATTTTCTTTTAAATTTAATCCATCATGCTTTTCCAAATAGTTTGTCCAATATTTTTTCGCTTGAGTATATTCTTTATTTACATCTATTTTTTTATAATTTTCTATTTTTTCTTCGAGTTCTTCCATATTTTTTATATTGTTATTATTCTCAATGTATATAAACAAAGTAAAGTCTATCTGGTCACCTGATTTCAATTGTCCAAGATTATAGCTTACAGCAGAATCATTAGACATTCCTATATAATCTTTATCGGTTAGCACAGCTTCTCTAAAGCAACTCTCTACATCATTAATTCTATGCCCTGATATATCTTTATTTGCAAATATGCTAAATGAAAAATCATGATTATATTGAATTAAGCCATTATCTATTACTTTTCCAGACACCATATTATTATCATTTGAATATAATTTTGAGCGTACCAAAAAGCTTAAATCTAAGTCAAGCTTATTTCCATTTACAATTGTGTATCTCTTTGCAATTATGTTCTCCTTAACAAGAGCAAAGTCAGTCTGTCTTATTTTTAAATTAAAATATGTATTCTCAATTTCAGTATTTAAAATATTTGTATTGTCAGTATAATACTGGTTGTATCTGTTATTTATGTCTTGGTGAAGATAAATAATTGCAGAATCATTTACCTTCATTCCAACATGGAAAAAGTCCACAAATTGCTTAAAATCTACACTTGGATAGTAAGCCCTTAGTAGCTCTCCAGTGCTACTAAAGGTTGCTCTTACATTCTTATTTCCAATAACCGCATCATTAAAAAATTTATTACTCATTGGTTTTCTCCTTTATTTTTTCGAATTATTTATCATTTCCAGTTGCAAAAGAATTAAATTTGACTTTAGCCAAAATTGTAATTACTTTTCAGCTTAACTGTTCTCTATAATATCAACAATTCTCTGCTCCAATTCCTTAACCTTTTCATTAACTCTTTTTACATCATCATCGCTTCTTTCTTTTGATAGAAGGTCTTCTTTGATGATATTTTTCATATCTTCGATTTCTTCTTGCAAGGTCTCTATTCTGTCTAATACTTCTAATCTTAAATAACGTTTATCTATTGGATCTTTGTACTTCTTTTCTACTGTTAGATTGTCATCTAGCGTATATTTTTCTCCATATCCAGGTATTGTGACTGGAATCTGTGTTGTATCTACAATTTTATTTTTTAGAACCAGTTGTCCATTAGGTTCACCATGAACTAGGAATATGTGTTTTGGCTTTTTTATGAATGAATATACGAAATTTAGTAACCATTCTTGGTCAGCGTGACCAGAATATCCTTCGATATATTCTATTCTAGCTTTTACGCTAAACTCTTCTCCGAATATTTTAACTTTTTTTGCTCCATCTACTATGCTTCTTCCAAGTGTTCCCGGTGCTTGATATCCAACAAATAATATTGTGCTGTTTGGATTCCAAATATTGTGTTTTAAGTGATGTTTTATTCTTCCAACTTCACACATACCACTGGCAGAAATTATTATTGATGGTTCATCACTCTCATTTAATGCCTTAGATTCGTCTGCTGTTCTTGTAAATTTTAGCCCAGGAAATTCCAGTGGATTATCTCCTCTTTCCATAATAGCTTTTGTTTCATCATCAAATAAATCCTCATTATTTTTGAATACTTCTGTTGCAGATATTGCAAGCGGACTATCAACATAAACAGGTGCTCTCATCAATGTTTCATACTCTTTTTGGAAAGCTTCATCTTTACTTCTCTCTTCTTTTATTATGTTTAATTCATATAAAATTTCTTGAGTTCTTCCAACAGCAAATGAGGGAATTACAACTGTTCCTCCATTGTCAAGTGTCTCTGATACAATATCTAGAAACACTTTTGCCTTGTCATGTGTTCCAACATGCAATCTATCTCCATATGTAGATTCCATTACTAAATAATCTGCATCTTCTATCATGGTTGGTTCTGAAAGTAGTGGAATATCGTTATTTCCTAAATCTCCAGAAAATACTGTTTTTGTAGTTTTTCCGTCTTCATCTACCCAAATTTCTATTATTGCAGACCCAAGCATATGCCCAGCATCGTTAAATCTAACATGAATATGTTCATCAATATCAATAATTTCATCATATTTTATTGGTTTAAATATTTCCAAACATTTTGTAGCCTCTTCTGCAGTGTAAAGTGGTGGCTGTTGTTTTAATCCTTTTCTTTTTCTCTTATTATTCTTCCACTCATTTTCTTGTTCTTGAATGTGTCCACTATCTGGCAGCATTATCGAACATAGCTCACATGTTGCTTTTGTAGCATACACTGGTCCTCTAAAACCTTCATTATATAATTTTGGAATACGACCAGAGTGGTCTATATGTGCATGTGTTAAAAGCATGAAATCTATGTCAGCTGGATTATACAAAAATGGTGCTTCATTTTCCATTTCATCTGTTGCTTTTCCCTGGTACATTCCACAATCGACTAAAAATCTCTTGCCAGCTCCTTCCACCAAAAAGTTAGAGCCTGTAACCATTTTTGTTGCTCCTAAAAAAGTTATATTCATTCGTTTTTCTCCCTTCACATTTAAACAACAATCTGCGTGTTTATAAATTTAATTATTTTCACAGGTTATTATTCAAATTTTCTATTATTTCAAAAATAACGGAATTTTTTTGTTTAGCTTTACGTTTAGTGATTTTAAATTATATACAGTTTCATTATATATACTTTCAGCCTCTTTTTCATCATATATACTAACAGCAATTTGGCTTTGTACTTCATTTACATACTGTATTTCTTTTATCTTATTTATCTTTATTTGTATTTCTTTTAAATCTATTATCTTTGTTATGAATATATATTTCAAAATTGCATAACATATGCTTGTACTATTAGAGAAATTAGTTATTATCTCTTTATCTATACAATTATCAATTATAATATTCATTACTTTTTCAATTGACTCTTGTAGCTCAGGCTCTTTTCCAATTACTTCATTTTTTGTAATTGGTATCATACAATAATATCTAAATTCATATAGTACTTTTTCTAAAAAATCTTTATCTTCCAAATTTTCTTCTATTTTTTGTTGATAATATTTTAAAACTTCTTTTTGAAATTCTATTATTTCTTGTTTTCTTAAATCTCCGTTCTCTGCTAGTTCTATTACATTTTTTAACAATGAACATTCATTTTCCATATTCGTTTTTTGTTTAGAAAAATTTCTTGGATCTAGGTATCCATTCATAGTTTTTAGTTTCTCAACTTGTGCTTTTCTTTCATTTTCAAGTATATCATATAAAAAACTTACACTAAATATCTTATCCTTATTTGGAAGTTTAGAGTTTCTATTAATATATTCTTTTTTCAATTTTTCTTTATCATTTAAAGTCTCATCTATTTCTTTAATTTCACTTGAAATCATTTTCTTTTCTTCTGTAATCTTATTTAGAAATTTTACTCTATCTTCCATCAAAAATAATAGTCTTATTAATTCATTTAACCTTGTTGTAATCTCATTTTTTATCTTTTCGTCTTGTTTTGCAATAATAGCCAAAATTATAGTATACAATTTTTGATAAAACAAATTTGGATTTTGGAAATTTTGTTCATAGATTTTCTCTTTAAAATTATCATCTAATCTTAAGTTTAAGAGCATCATGTTTTGGAATATCAAATTATATTCAAAATCACTCTGTTTTTTTATATTATTGTTCCAAGACCAACCATCAAAATCGCGTATAACCTCACTTCCATTAATACTTTTTGCTTTAAGTAAAAACTTATTTATTGCATCTCTATAATACTTACTCTCGGTTATTTCCAATTGATTTTTGCTGTACTTTTCCTGTAACAAATTCATCTGAATTAAAGAATATAAAATTTCCTCCTCATTTGCATATACCAAAATAGAGCCTCTATCTGCATCTATTTTGCAAACCACGTTGTCGTGTTCTAGAGGCTTACTCTCTTCTGTTTCTGGTATTACTAGTTTTATTTCGAAACATTGTTTATCTATTATATTTAATATTTTCTCCATAAAATCTGCTTTTGGAAGTGCATTAAATTTTACTATAGAATAGTCTGCATATCCATTTTCAATTTTATATAACATACTTAATAATAAATTTTTTACACTCTCATCAAATGTCTTATTTTCCAATATTTTTTCCAATTGATTATTGTATTCATTTGAATTAAGCTTTGAAAATATTCGCATATTTCTTTTGTACCTTTCTAATATTCCAATTACATTATACTAAGTTGAAAAAGAATTAATTTTTATTTTCAACTACTATGAGTTTAATTCAGCCCATCTCTCTTTCGTCATAAGAACTTCTCTTGGCTTACTTCCTTGGTAGCCTGAAATAATACCTCTTTCTTCCATTTGGTCTATTATTCTACCTGCTCTTGCATATCCAACTTTAAACTTTCTTTGAATGTACGATGTTGATGCTTGTCCTGTTTCTATTACAGTTTCTATTGCATCATTTAAAAGTGGATCTGTTTCATCATCATCTAAGGCTCCTTCATCAATCTCTTTATCTGTTGTGTTAGCCTTTTCTATGTATTCTGTAATATCATCTCTATATGTTGTTTCTCCGTTTGCCTTTACAAAGTTTACAAGTTTTTCAACTTCTTTATCAGATATGAATGCTCCTTGAATTCTTACTGGCTTTGGAGCTCCTGTTGGGAAGAATAACATATCTCCTTTTCCAAGCAATTTTTCAGCACCAACTTGGTCTAAAATCGTTCTCGAGTCTACTTGAGAAGATACCGCAAATGCAATTCTTGATGGAATATTTGCTTTAATTAAACCTGTTACAACATCAACAGATGGACGTTGTGTAGCAATTACTAAATGCATTCCGGCAGCTCTTGCTTTTTGTGCCAATCTACAAATTGCATCTTCAACATCACCTTTTGCAACCATCATCAAGTCTGCCAACTCGTCTACAATTATAACTATATGTGGTAGTTTTCCGAAATTATCTTCTTTTTCTATTACTTCGTTATAGCCTTTTAAGTCTCTTACACCTTTTGACGCAAACATTGTATATCTGTTTTCCATTTCTTGAACAGCCCATGCAAGTGCTCCTGCAGCCTTTTTAGGATCTGTTACTACCGGAATTAATAAGTGTGGAATTCCATTATATACAGATAATTCAACTATTTTAGGGTCAATCATAACCAGCTTTGCTTCACTTGGTTTTGCCTTATATATTATGCTTGCAATTAGAGTATTTATACATACACTCTTACCAGAACCAGTTGCACCAGCAATTAAAACGTGTGGCATTTTTGCAATATCTGTTACAATTGCATCACCAGAAACATCTTTTCCAAGTGCAAATGCGAGTTTCGACTTGTGTTCTTTAAATTCATCTGTTTGTAAAATATCTCTTATGTGTACAACTTCACTTTCTTCATTTGGCACTTCTATACCAACAGCTTGTTTTCCTGGGATTGGTGCTTCAATTCTTATTGATTTAGCGGCCAAATTTAAAGCAATATCATCTGCAAGGTTTGCAATTTTACTTACACGAACTCCTTCTGCAGGTTTTAATTCATATCTTGTTATAGCAGGTCCGACCGAAACATTTTCTACTTTTGCAGAAACACCGAAACTATATAGTGTTTTTTGTAATTTCGAAGCAGTATCTGCTAGTGCTCTTTTTCCACCCTTTAAGCCTTTTGATGTTCCTTCGCTTAATAGATTTAGTGGCGGAAATTCATAGTTTTCATCCTCAACAGTAAGCGTATGCTCTAATTGTAAAACTTCTTTTGTCTTATCTTCCTTCTGTTCTTCTTGTTTCTTAAATAATGGATCTTCTATAAATTCTGGTGATTGTTTTCTTTCTTCTGATTTTTCTGTCCTTACTTTTTTATCATCTTTTATTTCTTTTTCAACATCAAATAATTTAGAAGATTTTCCAATATCCTTACCATTCAAATTTATTTGGAGTTGTTCAACATCTAAAGCAGCCTTTTCTTTTTCTAGCCTTTCCCTTAATTTTCTCTCTTTTTTAGTCTCTTTTCTTTCATCTATTCCAATTATTTTGTCCTCATCGTTCTCTGGTTCTGCTTTTGCGTATTGTTGTTGTTTTACTTTTTTAGCGTTCTTTCTCTCTTCTGTACCATCTATAAAATCTGATATTCTATTTACTAAATCTATTCCAAACATAGATACAGTAAGTGCAATTATTCCTCCTGATGCAATTATTATAGTTCCTACTTTTTCAAATAGATTTATAAGTGGAATTGTAACAATAGCTCCAATAGCACCACCTCCAGCGCCATTAGCACCAAGTTCAAAGAATTGTTTCATAACATTTTCCATGCTTCTGTTTTCTATTACAACATTTCCTTGATATATTTCGTAGACATTAAAAATTACTGCTATGCACAACAATAATGCGGAAAACTGGGCTATTTTTTTAGACCACGAGGTTTCTCCTTGGTATGCAATATATATTGCCAATATAAAAACACCAACTGGCAAGAAATATTTTATATATCCCATTATTCCACCTAAAAATGGACTCAAGTGTTCTCCTATAAATCCTGAATTTGTATATATTAAAACCGCTAATAATATGCTTGCTATTATCATTACAGCCACAACTACATTTATATTAACTTGTTGCTTCTTCTTTTTTCTTCCTCTCTTTGCCATATGTTCCTCCCTTTGCCTACTTTTCTTAAAGTATTTTTTATACTTAGATATTCTATCATATTAATTATTAAATTTCCATATTTTTTTAGCATTTGCCAAACAAATTTTCTTCAATACAAAATTAACCAATATAAACTTTGGAATTTATATTGGTCAAATCGCACTATTTTACTTCTTTTCTATTATTTTCTATTACTTTTAAAGCATCTTCTAGTGTAACTTGTACGCCAGCCAAAATGTTATCAGCATATGCTTTTGTTCCATTAGAAATTTCTCTAGCCATATCGTTAGCATTTTCAATTATCTTATTTTTTTGCTCATATGCTTTTCTGGTAATTTCATGTTCATCTATCATCGAAATTATTCTGTTTTCGGCTTCTTTTACTATTTCACTAGCTTCTTCATTGGCTTTGCTTATTATTCTGTCATGCTCTTCTTTAATTACCTTTGCTTGTTTCAATTCCTCTGGTAATTTTAATCTAATTTCTTTTATTATGTCTAACACTTCTTCTTTGTCTATAATAGCTTTGTGGGTAAAAGGCACTTCCTTACTATTTTCTAGCATATCTTCAATTGTTTCTAACAAGGTAAATATCTCCATGTTTTCCCCTTTCATTTAAGAAATATTAATGATACTCTTCCATACTTTCTTAAATCGTATATTTTGTAATTAATATTCATATTATTTATTCTATTTATATCTCTTTCTGGTTCATCTGTTTCAATTATAATTATTCCATCATCTTTTAATAATTGTAAATTACTTATTTTTTCTATAGCATCAAGTGCAAATTCTTCCTTGTATGGTGGATCTAAAAATATAATATCGAATTTGATATTTTTAACTGTATTAATGCAATCTATATAATCTTTGTTATATACTATTGCTTTTTCTTTTAGTTTTGTTTTTTCTAGATTTTTCTCAATCATAGCAACAGCTTTACTTGATTTATCACAGAAATAAACCTGTTTTGCTCTTCTACTAAGAAATTCTATTCCAATTGCTCCACTTCCAGCAAATAAATCTAATACAGTAGTATCTTCTATATCATTTTGAATTATATTAAAAAGTGACTCTTTAACCCTGTCTAATGTTGGTCTTGTGCTTATGTCTTCAATAGAATGTAATACAGTGCCTCTAGCACTTCCACTTATTACTCTCATGTATGTATCCTCCAACAGCATTATTTTGCATATTAACAGATATTAAATGGTAACTTTATACATATATTTTATCTAATTTTTCATAGATGTCAATATTTATAATGCAATTGTAACATACATTTAATAGTGCTGTAACATTTTTGATAAAAAGTAAAGCAAAAAATTCGGAAATTTTCCAAACCTTTTGCTTTCGTTCTTTTTATGTCTTGTTTTAGTTATCTTGTTCTTTGTTTATGTCTTTTATTAATTCCAGTTGTGATATTAATAAAGACTCCATTTTTGCTTTGTATACGTCAAATTGTTTTTGTAAATCTTCAAAATCTTTTTTCTTTAATAATATTTGTTGTTCTAATGAAGCTAATGATTGTTTTGCATCAGATTCAGCATCTTTTATTATTTGGTCAGCTTGTTGTTTTGCAACATTTTTTATATCTTCAGCTGTAGATTGAGCCATTATAAGTGTATTGTTTAATGTGCCTTCTATTTGTTTATAATGTTCAAGTTTTCCGTTTAATTCTGCTATTTTATCTTGATTTTCGTTACTCTCTTTGTATAATTTTTCGTAGCATGCTGTTAATTCATCCAAGAAATCATCAACTTCTTCTACACTATATCCATTCATCATTTGTTTTGAAAATTTCTTGTTTTCAATTTCTAAAGGTGTAATCATTTTTGCTTCCTCCCAATTACATTTAGTCTAATTATTGCCTGCATTTTTTAACCAAGAAACAGATAATTTGTTTTTAATTTCTTCTCTTGCCATTTCATTTGTTATTTCGTAATTGTATGGTGCAATTAAGAATATAGAATTAGATACTTTTTGAATGTGTCCGTCTAAAGCATGAACAGCTCCACTTACTACATCAATTATTCTTCTTGCAACATCTTTATTTACATATTCAAGATTTACTATTACAGATTGTTTTTCTTTTAGTAAATCACATATATCTTCTGCTTGATCAAATGTTGTTGGTTGTGATATAACCATCTTCACTTGTTGAGGTTGAGGCATTGCTACAACTTTGTTGTTACGTCTTCCCCATAGTTTATTTTCTTTATTATTTTCCTCTTCTTCTTCCATTTCTTCGTTATTTTCTACGTAATCTTCTTCCTCTTCTTCATTTGCATCCATTCCAAATGCTCCCCAGATTTTATTCATTATAGCTCCTGACATTATAAACCTCCTAAAATTTCATCGTCCTTTGTAAAAATTACTAGCTATAGTATCTATCTTTTTAGCTTTATTGTCAATAGTATTTTTAATATTGTAATTTTAATTTAATATTTTGTAACATTATTGTAACATTTGTTCATCAGTCGGGTTTAGTACAATTTCATCATAAAGCGCTATATTTCTCATGCTATATATTTGTGAACTAGTAAACCCAAGTTCTTCTAACTCCTCTGTTTTATACTGTCTAACTATACAATATTCGTCATTTTGTTTTAATATTTTCACTAGCATTTTATTGTAATAACCATTTCTATTTCTTACAACATATGATAAGCCATTTTCTTCTTTTATTGCTTCATTTGGAATTCTAAAGCCTTCTGCATCCCACCAAATTATATCAAAAGATATTTTTCTATATGCAATTAATTTTTCAACATCATTTGTAATTTTTACAGTAATTGTTTTAGACTCATCATCTTCATCTATAATATTTTCCACACTAGCTTTTAAAGTATCAGAATTTTGCACTCTTATTTTGATTGTATCTCCCACTTTCGAGTTTTTTGCCTCATTTGTGTTAGAATTAAAAACAATGTAACATTGATAATTATTTATTATTTTTCCAACTTCTTCATTGCTTGCAACAGTTTGTCCAGTCTTTAATTTCAAGTCTTGTAAAAAGCTTTTATTAAATTTAGTAAAGTTCTCCGTTGTTAAAACACTCTCTAATCCATCTACTCTATAAGAAACAATTCCACTCTCTGGTGCATTTACATTTTCAGAATCTGATGTTAATCTATTTTCATATTCTTCTCTTTGGCTTAGTAATTCTTTCAAACGAGAATTAGATGGGCTAGATATTTTAGCTTTCTTTGTTATGTATGAGTTTATATTTTTCTTATATTCTTGAATTTTCTGAGCATTATTTACTCCATAAATCGAGTCAAGTTCCTTCTCAATTTGGCTTTCTAATAACTTTACATCACTTGGAAAACTGCTTTTTTCGTTTTGCATTAGAGATTGTATTTCTACATCTAATTCAGCAATCTTATTTTTTAATTCTTCTTCTCCTGATGAATAGTATCTAAAAACAGAATCTCCTTTTGCAACTTTTTCACCTTCGTTTTTTATTTTTACCATTCCATTTTTATAATTTTGTCCTTTTACAACAGTTTCCTCTCTTATAATGTAGCCAATATCACTTTCCTCTTGTGATATTTTTCCATTCGTAACCATGAAGGTATTTGTAGGATTTTGTACAAGTTTGGCAACCAAATATACCGCGTATATAAATACAAGTGCAAGTATTAAAACTACCGCAAATACTCTTCCTTTTCTAATTTTTTTCTCCAAAGTTTATCACCTTTCTATTAAATTCTACATAGAATTTGTGGTATTCAAAACCTACTAAATTAATTTAGTTTTCGTTTAGCTCTGCTTCTTGCAAAATAAGATTAACATTATCTTGAACATTTCCCAAGCCATCAATCCAAATTATATTTGGTATTTTTCTAAACCACGTTAATTGTCTTTTAGCATATCTACGTGTTTCCATCTTTATTTTTTCAATCATTTCTTCTTTAGAGTACATTCCATTCAAATAATCTATTACTTCTTTGTAACCTATTCCTTGTACAGATGTACGAAGCTCATCTCCATACTTTTTATACAGTTGCTTAACTTCTTCTATTAGCCCTTTTTCAAGCATTATATCTACTCTTCTATTAATTCTATCATATAAAATTTCTCTAGGCATATTTATAGCAAACACTCTATAATCATATGGAACTCCATTTTTTCTAGATTCAATTTCTAGCTGAGTCTTTGTTTTTCCTGTTTCTTTATATATTTCCAATATTCTTATTATTCTTTTTTTATCATTTACACTAATATTCTTTACCGCTTCTGGGTCAATCTTTTTTGCTTCTTCATATAAATATACGAGTCCCTTTTCTTCTGCTAATTTTTCTAGTTCTTTTCTGTATTCTAAATCAGTTTCAACTTCTGGATAATCGATTCCATATACTAAAGAATTAACATACAGTCCTGTTCCCCCAACGACTATTGGAGTTTTGTTTTTTTCAATTATTTCTTCCAATGCCTTAATAGCATCACATTTATAATCAGATACACTATATCTTCTAGTTGGCTCAATATTTCCAACCAAATAGTGCTTAATTCCCTGCATCTCCTCTGCATCAGGTTTAGCGGTTCCAATACTCATTTCATCATAAATCTGCATAGAATCCGCAGACACAACTTCTCCTCCAATTTTTTTTGCAAGTTCAATGGAAAGAGCTGTTTTTCCGCTCGCAGTAGGGCCACAAATAACAATAACTTTCTGCATAATTTTTTCGTCCTTGTAAATATTTTATTTTGTAGTCATATTTTTACTAACTACATCATTTGTAACTTGGTTTTCTGTATTTGAAATTGAATTTTCAACTACTGCATTATTAGAAATTTTATTTTCTACAGTTAAGTTTTCAACAGTAGTATTTGTTGTATTACTAGCCGCTTCTTGTTGTTCTATTATTCTTCCTATTCCTTTTTCTATATTTCTAAAATAGAAAAATTCGCTAACAACAATAACCACAGCTATTATAAACATTACAACTGCTCTTTTATTTAATTGCTCTCCTGTTATTTCTCTATCCTTTCTCTTATTAAATGATCTTAACATGAAAGGAATTACTATTATTGAGTTTACTGGAACAAATGTAAATACAATCGTTTGTTTTGCCTGTGTTGCAATCCTTTTATCTATTCCTATAGAGCTAAAGAAATATACTATTAGCACAATTATGTACACAACTCCCATTGCAATCATGGTATATAAAAGTCTTTTTGTCTTTTCTATATTTTTATCAAATGAATGATATATTAAGAGTATTGATACTATATTTGCAACTAGTATAAATAATAATATAAATAATTTATCCATTTTTTCTGTTCCTTTCCTTATTCAAAGTTGTATTTAAAATAATGTTTAATACAACAAAATTATAAATTTTATCTTCTTGAAAATTTCTTTTCAATGTCATTTCTAGTCATCTTTATTGCAGTTGGTCTGCCATGTGGGCATGTAAATGGATTTGGTAATTGTAATAGTTTATCTAATAATTGAATTACTTCTTGTCTTTCCAATACCATGTGTGCTTTTACTGCCGCCTTACATGCAACTGTTGCAATAAATTTTTCTTCAATTTCTTGTTTTGCAGTTCTTGCAACTGTATTTATTTCGTCTAATGTTTCTAAGAACAATTCCTTAGTTTCTAGGTCTAACAATACATCTGGAACGCCACTTAATTTGACTGTATTTTCTCCAAACTCCTCTACCATAAATCCTGCTCTTTGGAATAATTCTTTGTTATCTCTATATATTCCCATTTCTTTGTGTGTTAATGTTATAATATCTGGTAGCAACATTAATTGCGAATCTTTTGTATCATTGTTGTAGTAGTTTTGTCTTATCTTTTCATACATAATTCGCTCATGTGCTGCATGTTGATCGATTATGTATAAATCTGATTTCATTTCTATAATTATGTATGTATTAAAAGCAATTCCTATATATTTGTATACCGGTTTCGTAGCATAGCTAGACTCTCCTTCAAATACAGATACATTATCTTCCGCAGTCATTGGTTTAAATTCTTGAGATACATCTATTTTATCTTCTTCATTTTCTTCTTTTTTTACAGATATTCCAAATGTTTTCTCATACATCTCCATAAATTTAGAATCATTTACATTGTAGCTTTGAGATGGTTGGTTCTCAATTTGAGGAAGTTCAGTAGTACTAGTTTGAAAGCAATTACTATTCTCATCAACTGTTGTTGCTCCTTCGGTTGCAAAATCTTCTTGTTGTTTATTTTCTACATTAGTTAGCTCTTGTGAGCTTTCTTCATTGTATTGATTAGTTTTACTCTCTATTTTTTCATCATTTTGTGTATCAGCTACTTCGCTATCATATTTTTCTCCATCTTCTTTTACGGCAGATATTACGTTTTGCATTCTATTTAGTTTAGCCATAACATCTTCAAAGGTCTGCTCACTTTTCTTTTCTTTATCATCATTACTTTCATCATTTTTTTGCCATGCTGTGCTTGGTGAAGAAGAAGTATTTTCAGTTGAAGTTGTTGCCTTTAAATCGGTTGCTAATGTATTTAGTTGTTTCACATCTTGTGTAAATGAATTATTAAATGCACTTTTTGCAGCCATGTCTCTAAATATTGAACTTCCAGTGTTTTCAATTTTAGGATTTAAATTTATATTTTCTGTGCTATATTTTGTTTTTTCTTCATCAATTTTATCTATGCTTTCTGTATCTGCAACTAAGTCTCCTTTTAATAATCCCTCTCTAATCGCATGATATATAGCCTTAAATATTTTTGTTTCTTCTTGGAATCTAACTTCTAATTTAGCAGGGTGAACATTCACATCAACCTTTCTAGGATCCATATCAATATTTAATACTAAAAATCCATGCTTTCCAATTGTAACAAATCCTTTAAAAGCTTGTTCTGCAGCACCAGATAAAGCCTTGTCCTTAACAAATCTATTATTTACAAAAAATAATTGATTACTTCTATTAGACCTTGAAATTACTGGCTTTCCAATAACACCTTTAACAATTATGTCATCATATGTATAGTCTATATCTATCAAGTTATCTGCAATTTCTTTTCCATAAATATTGTAAATTACAGGCTTAATTTCACCATTACCAGATGTTTGTATAACTGTTTTACCTGTGTTAATTAACTTTACTGCAATCTCTGGATGTACAAGTGCAATTCTTGTTACAACATCTTCAATATAACCTGACTCTGTAAAATCTTTCTTCAAAAACTTATATCTTACTGGTGTATTATAAAATAAATTCTCTATTGTAATGCTTGTACCATTTGCACACCCTGCTTCTTCTTTGCTTAATATTTTTCCGCCTTCAACAACAACTTCATATCCAGTATAGCTATCAGCCGTTTTAGAATCTAAAGTAACTTTCGCAATTGACGCAATACTTGCCAAAGCCTCGCCTCTAAATCCCATAGACTTAATATCGTCTAAATCTTCTGCACTTCTTAGCTTACTAGTTGCATGTCTTTCAAAAGCAATTTCTAGGTCATCTTGCATTATTCCCTTTCCATTATCAGTTACCCTAATATACGAAATTCCACCATTTCTAATTTCTACTGTTATTGCAGTTGCTCCCGCATCAATCGAGTTTTCCATTACCTCTTTTACAGCAGATGCAGGCCTTTCAATAACCTCACCTGCAGCTATTTTATTTATTGTTGAGTCATCTAATAAAACTATTTTTCCCATTGTATACCCCTTCTTCAAAGTACAATTTAATTGTAATTATTTTTGTAATCTTATAACTCTTTTTCATTCGTCTATTTTCATTGTAGATTATATCATTAATTTTATTTTTTTGTATAGCCTTTTTTCAATTTCTTTTAATGTTTTTTCAAACTTCCTTGTAACACATATTTTCAGTTTGAATAATATATACCATACGAAAGATTTAGAAATCATTATCTTTTTAAAGGAGGTAATTATAATGGGAAATTGCGGTTGCAATAGTGAACTTCTTTGGTTCATAATTTTATTCTTATTGCTTTTCTGCTGTGGTTGTGGTTGCGGATGTAACAGATCTTCTTGCTGCTAGACATTAAATTAGCAAAAGACTTACTTATATAAGGGGGTGAATTGTATGCCAGATAATAGTAGATGTTGTGGAAACAATTGCGGATGTGGTTGTTTCGGAGGAAATAACTGTATATGGATTTTCATTATATTAATAGTATTATGTTGTTGCTGTGGCGGAAATAACGGCTGCTGCTAATAGAAACTAATCCATAATTTTCTCGCTCATTCACCTTTTTGCCCATTAGGGACGGGGGATTTTGGGCGAAATACTTAAAAAAGCTAAGTAGTATTTTATAACCGCTTAGCTTTTACCATTTAAAAATTTGTTAAATCTATATACAAATCACTGCTTTTATGTTCTGTGCTTTTTACTTTCTTTATATTTCCTTTATAAAATTCAATTATATCAATTCTATCTCCTTCTAAATATAAAACACCATCTTGTATATCTTCTAGCACCTCATAGCCTTGTAATTTTTTGCATTCAATTTCTCTTTTTTCTTGTTTTTCTTTTCCCATTTTTATATTATACTTTGATAAAAAATATGTTGTCATTACATTTTTTATTATGCTTGACCTGAATTTTATATATGAATTTATTTTTTCATTTCTTATAGAAAAGCACTTGCCATGCCAAAACACTTTAGATTGCTTATTATGTTCGTTAAAATAATCAAAAAAGTACTGTGAAAATACTGATATTATTTCATTTGATGAATTCCACTTTTCTTTATCTAAATCACTTATTACCACTAGTGGGTCTGTAAAAATAAAACTTATTTCATCTGAGCCCAATATTGCTAAACATTTATATTTTCTAGTAAAAAATTCAGCTGTTTTCTCTAAAGTATTTCTAAAATTTCCTTCATAATTGTTCAGCAAATCATATTTTTTATTTTTTGTAACATCTTTTCCATCTAATCGTATAACTAATGGATTTTTAAAGCTCACTCTCATGCTATACTTGCTCTGTATTTGAAAGAAATAACTATTCCACATTTAATTTCTCCTTCTAATTAACATCATAAGAGAGCACAATTGCTCTCTTAATTTTTACATACAATAACCAATATAAAATTGGGTCTATAATATAATTCGTGGATATGTTCCAACACATAAATTGTATGCTTATTTATTTTATCATAAAACAAATAATTTAACAATAATGATTTCATTATATAGTTTCATTCCGAAAAAATTAATTATTTTTAACAATTCGCAATATGATCATTAGCATATTTTCTTGATTTATACAATAAACAGTAAATCTCTTACATAAATTGCTATCTTCTTGTTTTCTTATAAAAAACAAACCCTTACAGTCTCAATAGAAAGACGTAAAAGTTTGTTTTATGTTTGCTTGGTTGGGCTGGCTAGATTCGAACTAGCGCATGCATGAGTCAAAGTCATGTGCCTTACCGCTTGGCTACAGCCCAATATATTATTTTATATGGGGTGGAATGTGGGACTCGAACCCACGGTCTCCAGTGCCACAAACTGGCGCGTTAACCAACTACGCTAAATCCACCATTGAATACTGCATTTAATTGCAATAACCAAATGCAGTATCTATTTTACCTCATAAAGTATATGTTTGTCAACAATTAATTGTTATTTTTTTAAAATTTCTTATTTTATTTTAAGAAATTACCATTTTATTCTTCTACAGCCCAAATTATAAGTCTTCCTTTTGAGTTATCTGTACATGTTTGTAGTGAAATTTCTCTTTTTCCATTTGTTTCTCTCATTATAAAGTCGCCATCATCAGGAGATGTTTCATAAATGTTATAAATATTATATTTTAATTTTGTACCAGAATTATCTGTAATATACACTTTATCTCCTAATTTTAATTTATCATTATTACCAAAGAAAGAACCATTTCTGTAGTTGTGACCTGATATAACTGTATTTCCAGGTTGATTTAAGCCATTAGCACTATATAAAATTGCAACTGCAGCTTCTATAGATGATGGAGTTACTTTTTCTAGAATGGGATATTCCAAATTTATTGCTGGTATTTGTATCTTTCCATCTACATTATATCCTTTATATTGAACTCTCTTTGTTGCATTCCCTCCTGTAGTATTTGTATTAGTCGTTACATTTTCTACTGTTGGTAAATCTATATCTGGAAGTTCGACATTTTCTACTGTGTCGTTTCTTGCAATAGAATTTAGTTTTGTATCAAAGTCATCAAGTGCTTTTGAGGTATCTTTATCTATTGTCTTTTTTCTATATACATCATAACCTAGAAATCCCAATAAAATTAAAACAGCTATTACAACAATTCCTAATATTATAGTTAATATTTTTCCATATTTTCCTTCGCTCATCTCTTCCTCCTATAGTATAAAATCATATTACATCTATTATACCATATTTTATCCTTTTTGCCTATAATTTTGTCGTTTTTTCTAAATTTGTCTATATCTACTTTTTATATTGCCATTCTATTAATTTCTTTTTGTCATTTTTATTACAATAACTAAACAATCTTTGGCCCCATTTTTCCACCTGCTAATATATGAAAATGCAAATGCATAACTTCTTGTCCTGCATCTTTTCCACAGTTTGTTATAACTCTAAATCCATTTTGGTCTATTCCAAGCTGTTTTGCAATTTTGTTTATTGCTAAAAATATATTAGATGCAATTTCTTTATTTTCTTCGTTTATTTCTAGCACATTTTCAATATGTTGCTTTGGCACAACTAAAATATGAATTGGTGCAGCAGGATTTATATCCTTAAAAGCTAGCACGTTTTCATCTTCATATATCTTTGTTGAAGGAATTTCTCCTTTAATAATTTTACAAAAAATACAATCTTCCATACTCTTCTCCTTTTTCGCCCAATAGGGACGCCCTTTTGGGGGCGTTACATATTGATTATAAATTTTTCCGAGTCTTTTATAACATTTCGCCCAAAAAGGGGCGTCCCTATTGGGCGAAATTGTTATTCTAGTATTGCCTTTATTCTTCTTACTCCGGCTGAGCTTGCTTCTTCTTTCTTTATTTTAAAGTGTCCTAATTCTGAAGTATTTTTTACGTGAGGACCTCCGCATAGTTCTTTTGATACTGTTTCTTTATCGTTTCCAATTGAATAAACTGTAACTATGTCTGGATATTTTTCTATGAACATGCATTCTGCTCCAGATTTTATTGCATCGTCTTTCTTCATTTCTTCGCATTTTACATCTAATCCACGTGATATCCACTCGTTTACTAAATCTTCTACTTTCTTCTTCTCGTCATCTGTAAGCTTGTGGTCACAGCTGAAGTCGAATCTCATTCTTTCTGGTGTTATGTTTGAGCCTTTTTGATGTACATCTTTTCCAAGTATTACTTTTAATGCTGCATTTAATAAGTGTGTAGCTGTGTGATATCTTACTTCTTGTTCACCTGTTCCAGCAAGTCCACCCTTGAATTTTTGCTCACTACCCATTCTAGATTTTTCTTGGTGCTCTTTGAATAGTTTGTCAAATTCTGTTGTATCAACTTTTAATCCTGCTTCTCTTGCTAAATCTTGAGTAACCTCTGGTGGGAATCCATAAGTTTCGTATAAAGTAAATAGGTCTTGTCCTGAAATTGTGTCTTGTCCTTCATTTTTCATTCTATTTACTATCTTGTTGAATTCTCTTTCTCCACGCTCAAGAGTTTTCTCAAATTTGTCTTTTTCTTCTATTATTACGCTCTTAATTTTATTGCTATTTTGATGTAGTTCAGGATACATTTCTTTTAAAGTATCTATATTTAAATCGATTAATTCTCCTAATTCATTTAAATTAATTTGTAGTTTTCTTAAATGTCTTACCATTCTACGGATTAATCTTCTTAAAATATATCCTCTATCAACATTGCTTGGAAGTCCACCATCTTGAATTATCATCATACTAGCACGTAAGTGTTCTGCAACAATTCTTCTGCTCTCTATGCTATCATTTTCTCCGGCTAATTCTTGTAATTTATCCATTACTGGTTTGAATAATTCTGTATCAAATGGAGTTTCTTTTCCTTGTAATAACATAGTCATTCTCTCTAGTCCAAGTCCTGTATCAACATTGTGTTGTTTTAATTTTGTGTATTTTCCATCTTTTGTCTTGAAGAATTCCATAAATACGTTATTCCAAATTTCAACATATTTACCACATCCACAAGATGGGTTACAATTTTCTGAGCATTTTGGCTTTCCTGTATCATAAAACATTTCTGTATCTGGTCCACAAGGTCCTTCTTCTCCGGCAATCCACCAGTTATCATCTTTTCCAAAATAATAGATTCTATCTTCTGGAATTCCTGCTTTCTTCCAGCAAGAAGCTGTAACTTCGTCTCTTTGGCAGTCTTTGTCTCCTGCAAAGCATGTTACAGATAATTTTTCTACTGGTATTCCTAGTTCTTTTGTTAAGAACTCAAAACTCATCGCTATTGATTCTTCTTTAAAATAATCTCCTAAAGACCAGTTTCCAAGCATTTCGAAATATGTTAAATGTCTGTTGTCTCCAACTTCATCGATGTCGTTTGTACGTAAGCATTTTTGGAAATCTGTTAAACGTGTTCCCTCTGGGTGCTTTTCTCCTAATAAATATGGTACTAATGGTTGCATTCCAGCAGTTGTGAATAATACAGATGGATCATTCTCTGGTATTAATGGTGCACTTGGAATTACAGCATGTCCATGTCTCTTGAAAAAATCTAAATATTTATTTCTTATTTCTATAGCCTTCATATAATTTCCTCTTTTCAAATTTTCTTATATAATTTTACCATTTAATCTCAATTTGTCAATTAAAACCTTGTAAATTTGGTTATAAATGATTATTTTATAAAGCCTCAACATGTCACTCCTGGTCGGAGCTCCTTCGGACTTTTCAAAGGCGAGCTTCCAGTTTCGTTTTAAAAATAATCATTTATTCACCTAATTTAAGACAAAATTCCTATTAGCTCTCTTGTTTCATCATTGTTTTCTTTAATTTTTACATCTAAAATTTTATTTACAAATTTATCTGATTGTTCTTCCTCACCCGCGACTTTTACCATCATATAATTTGTCGTATGTCCTTTAAAAAAGCCATCTTCAAATTCTTCAAATAATACTTTTACAGTTTTACCTATATAACTTTGATTGTGTTTATTTTCCGTACTATTTGATAATTCTATTAATTTGTCGCTTCTTTCTTCTTTTTTATTTCCGTCTATCTGGTTTGGCATTTTTTCTGCAACTGTTCCTCTTCTTGGAGAATATTTAAAAACATGTAATCTGTAAAAATCTATCTCTTTCAAAAATTCGTATGTTTTTGCAAACTCTTCGTCTGTTTCACCGGGAAAACCAACTATAACATCTGTTGTAAAGCTTGCCTCTGGATAATATTTTCTAAGTGTTGCAACAGCATCTCTATAAATTTGCGTGGTATATTTTCTGTTCATTCTCTTTAAAGTTTCGTCGCATCCACTCTGTAAAGATAAATGAAAATGGTCACAAATTTTATCTAATTTAGATAATCTTGTTGCAAATTCTTCGTCTACAATTGTTGGTTCTAATGAGCTAAGTCTTATTCTATCTATACCATCAATTTTGTTTATAGCCTCTAACAGATCTATTAATCTTATTTTTTTAGAAGTATTTTCATTATCAAAATCTTTACCATAAGAAGCAACATGTATTCCTGTTATTACAACTTCTTTTATGCCTTCTTTTGCAATTTTTTCAATTTCAGAAACAACGCTCTCAATCTTTCTACTTCTTATTCTTCCTCTCGCATATGGAATTATGCAGTATGAACAAAACATATTACATCCATCTTGTACTTTTACAACTGCTCTATTTTTTTCTGTATATGTAACATCGCCAAAGTCTAAAAATTCTTTTTGCTTTGATACATCGTCTATTTCAGCTTTCTGGCTTTTCTTGTCCTGCTCGGCCATTTTTTCTATATAATTTTCCACAATTTGTACAATTTCATTCTTTTCATTTATGCCTAAAATTATATCTATTTCTGGAATTTGCTCTAACTCATTTTTTGCAACTTGCGCATAACAGCCACACACAACTAAAACAGCAGAAGGATTTATCTCTTTAACTCTTCTAAGCATCTGTCTAGATTTTCTTTCTGCCATATTTGTAACAGTGCATGTATTTATTACATAAATATCTGCTTTTTGTGTATTTTCAACTATTTCATAATTATTCTTTATAAATTGCTGTTCCATCGCATTTGTTTCATACTGGTTAACTTTACAACCGTAATGTAATTAGAGCAACGGTCTTTTTCTTTTTATTTTCTTTATTTTCCATACTATTACTACCTTTCAGCGATTTTTATTTTTTAAATTTTTCCCATGTTTCTGATTTTCCCAATTAAAAGCATCGTTTAATCCAATCTTGTATATTTTAAAAGTATATGTTTTTAAAACTTTCATTATTATTTTATCACAAAAATTAAGATTTTCCCCTATTTTATCAAAAATTATTTGTTTTTTATTATATTTTCTCATAAATATCCCTCCTATGAATGATATTTAGAGATATCTCTTATTATATATTTTACCATATTATGTAAAACAAAATAACTATTCTAGTCGTTAGGTATTATCCTTGCTTTTCATTGATACTACTTGATTACAAAATTCGACAAAAAACGACTTTTTCCCATTTTTTCCTATAAATTCTCATTATCATTTCAAGTCATTTACTAATTTATCAATATAATCTTCTTCTGCATTATTTGAATTAATAATATAATTGTCAATAAATTTTTCTTTTTCATCTATATATAATTTTAATCCATTATAATCTTTTCTTTCTGTGTACCATTTTACTTTATTTATAATTTCTTTACATATTTTTAATTCTTCCATATTATCACCAAAAAAATTATAACAGAAATACCTTAATCGTGCAATAGTTATAGTGCCTGTATCTTAAAGCAAAAAGAGTTTAAATATAAATATGTTCATTGTAAAATAGATATCAGAAAGGAAGGTGAGAAACTTGGTATATGTAAGAGTAAAAGAAATATTAAAAGAAAAAAAGAAAACAAAGTATTGGTTCGTAAAAAAAATGGAAGGAGGTTATCAAGCATTATCACATCTGATAGATAATGAAACTACTGGAATACATTTTGATACATTAGAAAAACTTTGTAATGTTTTAGAATGTGAACCAGGAGATATCTTAGTTTTGAAAAAAAGAAAGGAAAAATTAAAAAAATGAGTAAATTACTGAATCAATATAATGAACTAAAAAAGAATGATGCATCTTCAGTTTACTTGTTTAGAGTTGGGATTTTCTATAACATTTTAAATGAAGATGCAAAATTAATCAACGAGAAATTAGGGCTTAAAATAACCGACTTGGGACCTTCAATATTCAAGTGCGGATTTCCCGTTTCTCAGTTAGATAAATATATCATACTACTAAATAAAATGAAAATAAAGTATAAAGTAGTAGATAATTTGCCAAATACAAATTTAAATGATTATATGAAAAACGTAGAGATAAAAAAAGTTTTGAATAAAATTTCTAATCTAGATATGAATAATACTACATTTCAACAAGCATTTAATATTTTATTAGAAATTCAAAATAAATTAAAAAATATTAAGTAGAGGAATACATCCTCTACTTATTTTAGTAAATATCTATATTTTTAATACTTGTCCTGGATAAATTTTATTAGGATTTGCAATACCATTTTTCTTTGCGATTTCCTGGTATGTCGTTCCAAATTTACTTGCAATTCCAGACAAAGTATCTCCAGATTTTACAATATATGTTTTAGATGAATTAACACCAGATTTTTGATTTACTATTGTTTGTATTGCATCATAATCATACCCTGCTGCTTGTAGTTTTTTCTTTCTTTCAGATCCATTATCCCATTTACCAGCTAATACTTCATTTGCAATTTCCTCATTTGATTTTTTTGAAAAAATACCAGACAATTCATTAACTCTAGCTTGTACTACATCATAGTTATAACCTTCAGCAACTAATCTATTTTTTCTATCTTTTTCTTCTGTCACCAACTTCCTCCATCTTTGAAATGCCCTCATCAGCGTTTCTTCCTGTACCAGTCCTACCATTTCGTAGTGCTCTACGAATTGTTCTATTGACTTTTTAGCTGGTGTATTTGAAGATGAATTACTATTGTTATTTATTATTGATGGATAATCTTTATATGCCTCATTCATATCCACATTACCAGATATACCATTTACACTACCGCTAGATGTGTATTGCCATAATCCATAAATATTTTTATCAAATGATGCTCCCTTATTCCACCAAGCAATCCATTTATCAAATCTGTTTAGTCTTGAAGAATTTAGTTTTGTATCAAACCATGATTTTGAAGCATAAATTGCTGCATAATATCCTGCTTCCTCAAACATTAAACATTCTTTTTCACAAATAGATACAAGAACATCATTTGATGGCATACCATGTTTTCTTTTATATCCATCTGCATCTTCCATATCAATAATAACTGGAAATTTCACTTTATCTTTATATGGTGCTAAAGTTTTTATTACTAAGTTTGCTTCATTTATAGCATTATTTATATTTAATGCATAAGAATATGTATATACACCAAATGGCATTCCTACTCTAATACATTCTTCTATATTTCTGATAGCTTTACTATCTACTGAATTTTGCCCATAACTAATTCTTATAATAGCAAAATCAATTCCTGATGCCTTTACTGCATCCCAATTAATATTACCTTGATGTGCTGATACATCTATTCCTTTACTCATTAGTCCCACCTCCAAATTCATTTTCATCTCTTTGGATTTCTCCATTTCCTAGAATTTCATTTTCTTCCATTGAAAATTCCACCTTTCTTTACAAAATAAATACTGGAAGATTTTTTATTTTTCTTCCAGTATTTTAAAATTACAAGAAATTTATTCTTGTATTAAGTTATTGATTTTTAGCATCATATAATACAGTAGCGGTACCAATTCCACCTAATGCAGTAACAACTGCTTGTATTATACTATTTGCATCTAATCCCTCAATATGAATTATACAACCTATTATTGTCGCTATAATTCCTATCAAAATATTTTGTATTGGAATAGGTAATGTTTCATTCCATCCAAAATGCTTTGATATTTTACCTAAAATATAAGTAAATAATGTTGTTATAACATATACTAATAATTGAACTGTCATTACTTTTCCCTCCTTTCTAAATCTTCTATTCTGTGATTTGCCACCTTTATTTGTTCTTCCAAAACAGGAACTCTTTGTGCAAAATTATTATGTGATCTGACCTCTCTTGTAAGTTCTTCCAATTTTGTATCTGTTACTGCTTGTTGTGTTGATAATGTATTTTCAATTTTTTTATTATTGGATAAATTAGAAAGGACTACTCCTACAAGAGATAGTCCACCTGTTATTATACAACCTATTATCGTTTCCATTATTGTTCCTCACTTTCTTTAGTATAAAGAAGGAGCCCTATCTAGACTCCTCCTCCAATTTTTCTTTTACTTTTTTTCTCCATAGTTTTGGAACATCTTCAATTGTCATTGTTTTTAAATCTCTAATTTGAATTACATAAAAATTAACCATTGCCAAGTACCTCCCCAATTTCCATAATTGCCTGTTCTAATGCAGAAATTCTTTCTACATCCGGAATTGCCACAACTCTTTTTGCATTTTCTTCTTTTGCAAATTTCAACCATTCATCATAATTTGCTTCAATACTTTCTGCAAGTGTATCTCTACTATTTACTTCTACTTCATACATATCGTATAAATATCTTGTTGTTTCTACTCCATCCGGATCTGTAACTTTTTCCTCTATTATATTGTCATAAAAAAGAACGGTACATTTACCGTTCTGATGTTTGCTTATTTCAAATTTATTTGGTTTTATTGAATTTTCTGTTTGCATAGCTCACCACTCCTTTTAACTTATTTATATCTATATATGGTCTTATATATTTTTGATTAAAATTGTAACTGTTACAATGTTTAAGCCAACCATAATAACTTATCATTGCTGAAGCATCTGTCAAGGTTACTTTATTTCTTTTATATATTTTTTTTGCCCTTCTCTTTATCCTTAAAAAATTTCCACGCCTTAAAGTTGTATATCCTCTGTAATATCGATACCCAATAAAATCAACTGGCCTACTATCAACTCTAAATAGCTGCCAGTTTTCCTTTAAATTTAGGCCTTCCTTTTTCAACTTCAATTCTATTTCATTTTTTATTTTCTTCAATTCCTTCTTGTTTCTGTGAAAAAGTAACATATCATCCATATATCTTAAATAATATTTTACCTTCATTTCTTCCTTTATAAAATGGTCTACATCTTGCAAATAAAAATTTGCAAACCATTGTGAAGTATAATTTCCGGATTGGAAGTCCATTTTCGGAGCTATCAATTATTTTTTCAATAAGATCTAAAGTATCTCTATCTTTTATAACTCTCATAAACTTTCTTTTCATTATTTCTTTATTTATCGATGGATAAAATTTTTTCACATCAAGTTTTAAAGCATATTTTGTATTTTTTCTATCATTTACCAATATTTTTTTTATATATTTTCCCCCATAATGTATGCCTCGGTTTGGAACTGAAGCACAGCAATATTCATACATTCCTTTTTGAATTATTGGTTGTATCTGCTGCATCAATGCCCAATGAATAATCTGGTCCGGATAAAATTTTGGTTTATATATAATTCTTTCTTTTTTTCTTGCACCATCGTGAATTAGCATTTTTATATATGGACTTGGTGTATATGTTTTATTGATAAGCATATTGTATATTTCATCAACATAAAAATTGACATCTTCTAATATTTTTCTTACACCATTTCTATCTTTTTTTCCTTTTGATGCATTTATAATTGCTTTTCTAATATTTTCTTTTTTTGTTATCTTTTCATATATATTTCCTACTCTTTTCACTTTTCCTCCTGGTTTCTTATTTCGTCTACCGATTTTTCGCTCAAAAGGAGCTACTAGACCAGTCCAGTTTCGACTCTATTTTTAGCAAGTGCTATGGAAAATGATGTGTAAAAATAATTTAAAATAAGTAGGCGAGCCCCGTAATTCCAGTTCGAATTGCCGGAACCATTGTTCAAATTCAAGTAAAAGAACCCATCATTAGCACCATTGTTGAAATTACCCCCAGCAAACGCTAAAATTCAAAACGACAATTACAGGATCGCACACATCAAATCCCCTGTAGGATATTATATATATATTTTTTAAAAATTTTAACTACTCTTAAATTAAGGTATTTATAATGGAGGCTG
>ERZ791852.347-NODE-347-length-35931-cov-9.494592_pt1 | contig 35931 bp, 58 predicted proteins | sample MGYA00510287_ERZ791852 | MGnify/ENA primary metagenome ERZ791852 (study PRJEB30046, sample SAMN00715257) | human gut metagenome | study: EMG produced TPA metagenomics assembly of the A metagenome-wide association study of gut microbiota in type 2... | reverse complement strand
CCACCAGGTTAAGGTCAGTTACCGTATAACAAAATATGATAGAAATAAAGGAGAAGTAATTATATTATACAAGAAGAAAGAGGACGTTTCAAGCGCCCTCTTTTATTTTTCGCAAAACTGACCGATATTCTCGCGGATACATTGCTTCGATGGCTTTCATGTGTTCGTCAAGCACGCGTAATAAGTGCTCAAAGTCTGCGTTTCGGGCGATTTCTTTAAATTCAGAATCCGGCTCGGAACTGTAAGAGTAGTATGATGTGTTGGAAGATAGTTGGTTCGGTTGCTGATTGCTCATTAAATTATTGCGTACATTGTATAAAATCGAAAGCCGTTCGCAAGTGGCGTAGGTTGTTTTTCCTGCCTCTAATGCCGCAATTTCGGCATTAATTTCGTCCATATTAATCATTGCGGCACTCCTTTCTCTTATCGGTCTAATTCTGCTAATGCTCTGCCTAGTGCTGCCTGATCTGTACTAGACAGATTGCCGTCATGCATCATGTCTTTAATGGTCTCTTTTACCTGCATTTTTGCATCGTTGTAAGAGTAATGCCCTCTCACATAATGCTGGCCTCTACGGGCATTGCTATAATCGCCGTAATCCATGTCAGGATAACGCCCGCGACTGTATCTTCCTGACGTGTCCCAGTCGCCGCCACGGCTGTATTCGCTGCCACCTTCCAAGTACATAATCTTGTCGATGTTTTTAATCGTGTCTGTCAGTTTGTGGACTGCCTCCAAATCTCCAGCGCTCATATCGCCTTTGTTTGAAATCTCGTCCAGCTCTCTGCACATCATCTTTTTTAATTTGTGTAATGATTCCATTTTTCGCCCTCCTTTATGCTACTCTCTCAGCAATCAAATTGCTATTAGCTATATTAATTGCCTGCGTAGATGTATTTTCGACTGCGATTGTTATGCAACATCCGCGCGGCACGTCAATAAATGCCGCCGTAAATACATTAAAATATTCGCCTACGGCTGCAGGTGTTACGATTGCTGTCGCACTATTTAATGGTTCTCCGGCGATTGCCAGTGCAATAGAAATAGGTGTCACAGTTCCACCGGCAGGTATGGCGATATTAGCCCCGAAACTGACCTTATAGCGTGCCCTGCACTGGTTTGTAAGGCCTCTAAGGGTCACAATTCCTGCCCCCTCCCGGTGTGTAATACAGCTACCGCACTTTACGGCTGTCTCTGTGAGCGGTAAATTCTGCCCTGCTGCCACGGTTACGATATTGCTATTGGTAAATTCTGCCACGTTATCACTCCTTTTTTTAATAATAAACGGCGGAACGATTGCCCCGCCGCTATAAGCATCATCGGCACAAGCCGAACAATCCCGTCAACGCAGGAAGCTGCTAATTATAAAATTTTAGCATCCGCAACCGGTATTGCACCCACAGTTACCGTACTGATATGGTGCGGAAACCGGAAAAGCTGGCACTGGTCTAGGGTTGTAATAAGTAAACTGACCCTGCATGTATGCCTTTAAGGTTTCGTTCTGTGACGCCTGAGAAGCCGCTAACTGTGCCGCAAATAACTGCTGATTCTGCTCGGCAATCTTAGCGTCCTTAGCTTCGATTCTCTGCGCTGTGAGGGCATCGAGAATAGCTCTAGCGTTGTTATTCTGGTTGTCAATGATGTCTCTTGTGTTGTTTGCGTTGTTAAAGTTTGTCTGGCAGAAGCCGTTTGTAACTTCCTGCTGGATCGCATTGGTATTCATCGCCATATTGTAGTTAACGCCTGCGATAGCCTGTTTGTTATCACAACAGCACTGTGCTAACTGTGCCTGTAAAGCATTAAAACTCTGCATGTCTGCAATCTGTCCCTGCTGGATTGCGTTTCGTGTATCGTAGCCGTTCTGCTGAATCGTGCTATTTGTTCCTGCAAATCCGTTGAGCAGAGAGGTATTCATCGCATAAAATCCGTCACAAATACCGCTGTTGATGGCATCACCCTTGCGCTCAAGGGAGGAAATACCGCTATCAATCTGGCGCTGTAAGGTTGCAAAATCAGAAGCTAATACATAGTTATCTACCGCGCCTCCGCCGCCGTTATTCCATCCATTTCCGTTTCCCCATCCACAGAAGATGAAAAGGAAAAGAATGATAATCCACCAAGCACCGTTACCCTCGCCAAATGCGCCGTTATTGTTGCCTGTGACTGCCGCCAAATCTGCCGGGCTCATTCCGTCTGTTGTTAATCCCATGAAATCACTCCTTTTTATTTATTTATTTAAAACCCTTTAAAAGGTTTTGAAACTGTGTTGCCATTCCCTGCAACTGGTTATACTGTTGCTGGCTCATTTGCCCGCTATTTAGCAAATTCTGTACTTCTTGCTTCGGGTCCCCTTGAAACTGCTGCCTGAACTGTTGAAACTGCTGTATCATCTGCATTGGATTGAGATTCATTCAATACCCTCCTTTTTAACGTCTCCATTTGCCTTTCTAAGGCGTTTAAGCGTTCCTCATAGTTGATTGGTTGGCTAGATTGTGAAAGCTCCGCTGTGGGCGAATCTGTGCCTTTGCGCTTGTATTCAAACACCTCTAAAAACGGTCTGCCCGTCTGGTCTGCTCTTTTTTCGTAAAAAACTGGTGCTTGACTGTCCCACAGGCGGACAAAAGAATTTGGTGCTACTAAATACGCCTCCGCCGCGCCCTGCCCTTGCACCCAAATCCGCTCATCAGGATTAGATTGCTGTTGCATTTGTTGAGGCGGAGCCTGCTGTTGTTTTAATCGATTTAACTGGTCGAGATAATCCGGTTGTGGGTATTGCGGGTACTGTGGATACTGTTGTGGATATTGTGGATAACCGAACATTTATTTTCCTCCTTCCCTCCAATAGTAGATAGGTGTCATTGCTCCACTGTCCCACGTATCGTAGTAATTGCCGTCAATTACCGCTATAACGTGCCCTGACAGTGCTAAAATATAAGCCCCTTCCGGGTGGTTGTTTGCAAATTCCGAGACAGTACAGGTCATATATTCGTCCGGGATTATATAACGGCTAAATCCATTATCTTTGAGGTATGCGCCCCACACTGCATTAGCCGAGGGCATATCTGACAGCATCAAGCCATACAGTGCAAGCTGTATATATGTTTCTTCCCATGTCTGACCCATAGCCTTTGAGATAGCACGCACAGTACAATCTCCCACTTTTGCCGCCGCTGGGTTAGGATTCCAATATTGATACATCTCTCCGCCCTCCTTATAGTTTTATTATCGCAAAAAAATAAGCGTGTCACCACGAAGGTAACGCGCTTATTTCTCGCATGATTTTTAGTTATCTTTAGTTTCTTAAAGGCTGTTTATGTACGGGATCGTGCCGGGAACTAATAAAATTTTTTCCACGGCGCAACTCCACAGCCCTTGTAATCCTCTCGTGCTTATATCCATTTTCTCGGCGGCTTGCTCCTGCGTTAATCCGTCAAAAAGCAAGTACTGTACAGTTTCGCGCTCCCGTAAAGTTAAGCGGGCGCATGACAAGGCGTAATCAATAAATTGTTTATCGCCTAATCTCCAGAGTTTTTTTATCAAACTTCTGTTCACTGCATCACCTCAAACACGCAAAAATTACGTAAATTTATTTCGTTTTGTCCAGTCCTAAGATAGCTCTAACTTTGTCTGGGAGCAAATCAGGGTTAATTTTGCCGATGTTTTCCACGATGGAACCAAGCTCCATCAGAATAATGTAGACGCACACGCCTGCGGCAATAGGCACCCGAAAGCCCAAGTCTACATATTTCTGGGCGTAGTCGATAAGATACGCAAGCACCACAAGCATAATAGAGCCAAATTTATGATACAATCCTTTCCTCATTTCTGAGGATTTCCACTTGTGGTTGGCACAGGCGGCTACTCCACCGCTAGCCAAATCAAAAACTACAAAAATACAAGTTATTAAGGGTAACATAATATCTACCATCTCCATTCCTCCTTAAAAATTATTTTTCTTTTGTTTTTATAAATTAATTAAAGCCCTCTTTAGTCAATCATCCCATTCATACTGCAATTGAACTTTATATATTTTCTTTTCTCCATCTTCACCTATAAACAAAATATCATTATGTTTTGCAATACATTCTGATTCTGTGGTGAATGGTATTTTAATATACCCAACATATGAACCGTTTACGTCATATACAATTACTATATTTGGATATGCGTACATTGCATATACATATCTTCCATCACACTCGATACCCTGTAACGTATATCCCTGTTTTATAGAATTAAATCCTGATATGATAGAAAAATTAGTATCTGTAAATGCAAATTTATATTCAGACCAAGTATTATTTTTAGCAAACTCTGCAACATATCCTTTGGTATATGGATTATAGGCTATAGTAGCCAACCTCCAACCTTCTGTGTTAACTCGAATTGTCTTTTTTAATAATAAAGTATCCGCATCAAGGATAAATAAATCAGTATATGAAATCTCTGCTGTTAACGTTATAATCTCATTTGTGTTTGGGTTAAATGTCATATCCCCCGCATGACCATATTTACCAGCGGAACTAGACACTAACTCACCATTGGACAGTGAGACTTTATATATATAAGAATTTGAATTGTCTTGCTCTGTCATAGAATAATACAAGAACTCCTTCCCAACGGTGCATCCTTGTAATCGATATTTAGATTCAGCATTTAAAAAAATATCAAATGCAGGGTCCGATTTGTATATCATTCTAGGCATAGTAATGGCTTTTTTTAAATTGTTATACATTTCTCCGAGTTGAACATTCGATACAACGCTATCGCCCATTACAACTGAAATTTTTATATTTGATAATAATTTATCAAGTGTTAATTCACCAGTATATTCGGTTGAATTTGTAATTACTGTATTAGAGTTTTTTGAAAAGCTAAAACTAACATTTACACCTATCGTGCTTTTATGTTTTACTGTATATGAAACACCTTTATTTGTAACTTGTAGCCATCCAGAATCAGAAACAAAATATGAATTACTAATTTCGTGGATACCTACTCTACACCCAATAAAATCACTGTTTGCTAAATCTACATTAATATTTAGGGCATCTCCAATTTTACACTTTATAGGGGTAGATTTTTCGAATGTTTCTTTCGCGTTAGTTATTCTGAATTGCGATTCTGTTTTTAACCCACTTGTGCAAGCACCAATGCTAAAATCATTTGCATTAAATAACTGTTTTCCTTGTAAATAAGAGCCTGTTTGTTCATTTATATCTTCCGTTAGATTACCAATTTGCTTTCTAACCGCTTCCCCAGCTGTTCCATATACAGCACCATCTTCCCCAACTCTGATGTCTGAAATTTCTTTTGAACAGTCAGAGATCTGTGCCTTTCCTATCCAGTCAAGAACGTAGCAATTAACATCTGATACCGGGGCCCTGACGCTAGCTTGTAAACCGGGGGTTCCGTAAAAACTTACAACATCATCTCCTTTTAAATACAAAATATATGCTATAATTTTAGTTTCCTCTGTGCTTTGCGCAACTATTTGCCAGGCGTTATACCTTTGCGAAACATCATTTATGCGAGCTTCTATATCTAGTTTCCCGGAACCACTTATAAATATCCTCAATTCAAATATATATAAACCTTCTTTTAAAATTTTTACTTTTTCATTTGATTGTTTTTCTGCAAAATCCAGTGTCCCCTCTTGAAAAATTTTACATATAGGCATTTCGTGTTTTCCACTTGTTCCTTCGTAATTATAAGAATCATCTGGGTCCGGGTCACCTGTAATTGCATTTCTATACGCATGAAAAACCAAATTTGATTGTGTGTAATTTCCTGTAAAGGTCTGTGACGTCGCTAGCTCGTCAATTCTTCCTTTTTCAATTTTTAGCCTTTCAACTACTGCCGCAACTGAGTCTGGATGCCCTGTTGCATCCTTATAGCACTGCTGTATGCCGTCATAAATGGCTTGCCGCATGTCTTTCCCTTTGCGAGCGTTCTTTATTGTGTTTAAAATATCTGTAATAAACGCCATTTTTATTCCTCCTGTTCTATTCGTTTCCACGCATAGAGAGATAGTTGACTGCTGGTTACTATACTATCAAATAATTCCCACGTTCCCCCGAGAATTGCGGTTGGGCTTACGTTATTTGTAGTGCAATAAATGGAGCCTATTGGATATATTTTTTCGATTGTATCGGCTGTGGTATTTTTTGCCGTTTCCAACGCTTCCTGCGCTGTCTGTTGCGCTTCCTGCGCTGTCTGTTGCGCTCCATTAGCTGTCTGTTGCGCTCCATTAGCTGTCTGTTGCGCATTGACCAGTAATTGCTTGATGCTCTTATCTGCCCCTCCGTTTCCCGTCAAAGTGTTGCCTGTATAGCCAAACGTATATTCTGTTTGCGATGGGTCTAAAAAATTGTAAACAATTTTATTACAGTCAAAATACTCGTTGATGCCGTGCGGCGTAGAAATAACTTTGACTTTGTCGCCCAACTTAATATCATCCGTGCTTACGTTTAGTAAATGTAAATTTGCGGCGGTGACCGTAAGGGAAAGTGAGTTTAAATATCCGTTTTCTACATCCTTTTTGGCCGCCGCAAGTAACTTATTTGCAATATATATATCATCATACTGCTTTGTTTTTGTGATGCGTCCAAATAGTTTGATTCCTTCTTGTGATTCTACATAATCTTTTCCATCATTTGCTTTTTTTACCGTCAATCCTTCGGCGCCAATCGGGATAAGCACAGTAAAAACATCGTCAGCCGTAATGTTTTCTGTTAAATCCAGCAAATTACTACCAAATTCAATAGTTTGTTGTGACGTTCGCTCAAATTCTTTGAGGTAGTCAAGGTACCGTGTATTATCAGATAATCGCGGCACGATGTACCCTCCTGTATTCTCATTGCCTGTTAATTTGTCAGTCATTTCTACGTACGTCGTTGTGTAGTTTTCGTTCGAGCGAACTATTGTGTCGTTGCTATCTGTAACCGTCACACGCCCGACTGCAAATTGTTTGCTCTTTTCCACTTGCTCATTGTGATTGTTTATATACTGCGTAAACAGTTCTTTTACTCCACCTTTAAAATTGTAAGGGCGTTGAATACTATCTTGCAGAAATCCTAATTCGCCCTCACAATATAGCTCTTTCTCAAGTAAAAAATTGCTCTCTTGGTGCAAAATTCTGCCCCGAAAGATTTCCTCTCCGTCCTGATACGCATATATAAAATCTGTCAGCCTTTTTAATCGTGAATAAGCAGGATTAAGAACCGGGACAGTTATCTCCAGCACAGCCGATTTGTTTGCCTCAACGGTTAATTTTGCGCTCTCAAGAGCGTAATCATTTTGCAGAGGGTCATATAGTATGCCTGAGTCCGCTTTTATTGTATACACTACAAATGACCCCCTTTGTAATCTACTGACACAGTACCTTTTCCCGAGAAAATAATCGTTGTGTCTTGTGTAATTGTTAATCCTGTTATTTTGCTATGTCCCTCTGGCAAACTATAGATATTTCCATATATTTCCGCTGTTATGTTGCCTACTACAATAAACTCAGGGGATTCAGGCATATCTGCTGCAAAAATTTCAAGCTCATATGTTCCGTCAATTTCTAAATCTTTGTACTCTCTTGCCACGTCCGTATCAAAATCAAACGGATCCCATAGCCAGTCCTCTAAACTAGATTTTAATTCGTATTTAAACGGTTCGCAGGTAGCTTTAATCGTAATAGTTGACGAAAGTCTGTCAGATTCCCACGACTCCATTTCACATCGTCCTATATAATAGTAGCTGGGGTCTTCATCCATAATAATTTTCAGTCTTTTGCCATGTACATCTCTAGCAATTTCGCTGTATTTATTAGACCAATCTTCGCGCTTGCCTATATACAAAAATTTCCATGTTATCTCACGGTTTCGGTAGGTTGGAAACCCAGTCAAGACCTCCGTAAAATCCAATGTAACGTTAGAGTAAGGGATTTCTACGTAATTCGTGTTGGTTTCAGGTAAACCGATTTCGGGGCGAATAGAAGGATAAACGCCCCAGTCTTTTGTTGAGTGCTTATCTCCAAACTGTGTGCCGTATATCATTCTACTCACCTCCTACTGTTGTTAGCCTGAATCTGCCCTAATTGCCTGTCAATATAAGGAGCCATCATTTTTGCCATACCACGCGGGTCATATCCTTCCGCGCCAAAGTTGGGAAAATATTGCCGCATAAGCTCCAAAATAGCTGCTAAAAGCTTTGACACGTTATCATTTACCTGCCCTGTCGCAGTCCTTTGCGCGTTGTAGCCTGTGCTCCAATCGCCTGCCAGCAATGCATTGCTACTTAGCGTAGATAATGTGCTATAGACGCTATCTGCGTTGTTTTCGATGCCCCGTGCGATTCCAAGAGGGATAAATTTTCCAACTTGGTTTGCAAATACACGGGACGGACTCTTGATTTGTAGAGACTTTTTAGACGTAGAGACAACGGAGTTCATAATGTTCTTAACGGCATTATTTAATTCGCTGTATTGTGATTTGATGCCCTTACTCATGCCTTTTACAATATTTTCCCCGATTTTTTTCGCGTTAGCTCTGGTCTTGGAGCCTAGCTTTTTGAGGTTTTTATTGTAAGCGTCCTCAAGCTTCTGTACTTGGTTGCCTGCGTTTTTAATCAACGTCTTTATCTGCGCCTCTGTGGACGCTTTCAAAACGTCGTTTTCACTGACTGCCTCTTTTAATGCAATACTTGATTTTTTATTATACAGCTTCACAAACTCGGAAAATTCCTTGTCCGTCATGTTTGCAATAGCTTCTAAAAATCCTGTATCCGTTACATCATAGCTGGTTAAATCGTCGTAGATTGCCCGGTTGCTCTTGCCTAGCCGTTTCTTAATTTTATCAAGTGTATTACTGTAGTCCGTTAATCCGTCAACGTGGGTTTGCAGATTGTCAAGAATCGTGTCGGCATCCATGTCGGCGGTACTTTTGTTTAGCGAAAAAGCCGACGTGAGTTTGGTTGCACTAAATAGCGTATCCTTTCGACTCGTTACCGCATCGTCGTAGGTTTTTACAACCGCCTGAATGTCTGAAATAAGCTGTTTTTGTACGCTGCTTATATCTGACTTAAAAGTTGTGTTAAGTTTTTTCACATCTTTATTGTACGTTTTCTTTGCAGATGTAAATTTACTTAACGCCGAACGATATGCCGCCGTGCCCTTCTTTGCGTGCTTTAAAATCGTTTTCCAGTACAGCACTTCTTGTTTTTCGCTGATTTTGTTACTATTTTTTAATTTAGTAACTTTTGTTGACGCCGCATTAACAAGTGCACGCGTTAACTGTTCTCCCGAATTTTTTCTTGATTTCTTTTTGCTCTTATTGTTTGCCTTTTTCTGCGCTTTGCTCACGGATTTATAAACAGCATTAGCCAGTTTGGCTCCCGCGCTAGTAGCCTTTTTGGTATTTTTTGTAATACCCTGTGCCATACCTGCGACAATTTGTTTTCCCACCTCGTCTCTAAACTTACGAGACGGGGAATGGATTCCCAGTGCGCTTTTAGCCGCCGACAACGCTCTCTTTGCCGCTCTCTTTGCCGCACTGATAACCGCTCCTACTCCGCCGGAGATACCATTAGCAATTCCTGATACGACGTTCTTTCCGACTGCGCTCCACCCAGCTTTAAATGCCCCCTTGATGCCACTGACAGCCTTTCTGGCAAATCCTAACAATTTGCTTGGCAGACTGGAGATTGCTTGCGCTATTGCTGACACAATGTTTTTAGCCACGCCACGTAAAGCACCTACTCCGGCAGAAAATGCCGATTTAAGCCCCTGTACACCTTTACTGCCTAGTGACTTGAGTGTAGACGGGAGACTTTGCAATGCTCCTTTGATGCCTGTCACAACACTCTTAGCCGCCCCTTTTGCGGCTCCTATCATTTTTTTAATGCCATTTGCAAGACCTTTTGTGACCTTGCCGCCTAGTGACACCCAGTTAAACGCCGTAACAACTGCTACAATCGCCTGTATAATTTGCGGAATGCTGGCAATTAGAGAAGGTATTGCCTGTATAATGCCTGACACAAGGGTTACAATAATTTTTAATCCTGTTGCAATTAATTTCGGTGCATTGTCGTTAATAATATTGGCTATATTAGTAACAATTTGCGGAATATACGTTATTAACGTAGGCAGGCTGTTAGCTATGCCCTGTGCAATGTTTAAAATTAACTGCAATCCCGCATCAATTAATTGTCCTGCGTTCGCCCGAAGCTGTGCGGAGAATTGTGTCAGCATCGGAAGTGCCTGTGCCAAAAAGTTTGGGATACCTTGCGCCATGCCACTAGCGATAGTTGTCAGCAGGTTGACTCCCACGGACGTAAGCACGCTTAACCCCGTGGAAATTGTCGAAGCAAGGTTGTTTAATAGCTGACCGACTGCACTTGTGATACCACCGGAATTTTGAGCAACGCCCGAAATCAACCCGTTTATAAGGTCGCCGCCGATTTTTGTCAACCCCGGCAACTGACCACTAAAATTAATCGCATCTTGCGCCAGTTTGGAAAAAGCTCCACTTATGCCGCCGGATTCCATCGCCTCAGCTAATCCACTAACCTCGCTTGTTACGCCTTTGATGGCACCACGGATAGTGCCCGAAAAAGTATTGTAAAAACCCAGTTCTAAGCCCTCTGTAGCACTAGATAGCAAGGTTATATCACCTTTTAGATTGTCTAGCTGTGTAGCCGCCTGCTGTGCCGCGGAGCCGGAAGAATCCTGTATTCCCTTCCAGAATTTTTGTACAGTCGCATCACTTGATGCGGTCATTTTGTTAAATGCCTGTAAGCCTTGCGTTGTAAAAATCGTAGCAAGAGCGTTATTTTTTTGCTCTGCTGTCATGCCCTGCAAGGAGCCGTTAAGCTCGTCTACGAGGTCGTTAAAATCTTTTGCCTCGCCGTTTGATTTATAGGCAGACACTCCTAACTGGTCTAAAGCTTTTGATGCGTTATCAGTCGGAGTATATAAGTCTGCCATTGCCCTATTTAATGCTGTAGATGCCTCAGAGCCTGTTACGTTTTGCTCTGCCAAGCGGAGCAGGGAAAGTGTAACACTGTCCGCCGATTGTCCGTAGTTTTTCGCTGTGGCGGCAGAACCGGAGAAAGCCTCTCCAAGGCCTCTTACGTCCGTATTGGCAAGAGTAGCACCCTTTGCCATTAAATCGGCATAGTAAGATGCATTACTCATCGAGTCACCAAAGCCTTTTACAGCTCCGGCAGTATACGATGCCGATTCTTCTAGGCTCATAGCACCGGCAGAGGCAAGGTTAAGTACCGTTCCGATTCCGCTAATCTGTTCATCCGCCGACAAGCCAGCCTGAGCAAGGATGTTCATTCCTTCCGCCGCTTCCGTTGCGGTGTACTTCGTTGTACGCCCCATTTCCTCGGCTTTGGCCTTGACGTCTCCTATTTTGTCTACGGTTGTACCCATGGTAGCCGCTACCTGAGACATCGCAGTATCAAAATTCATCCCGGAGTCTATTGACGTTTTTGTAAATGCGGCGGCGGCGGCAGAACCAGCCGCCATAGCTGTTTTAGCCACTTTCCCGACTGTTTTAAATGCCCCGCCGATTTTTGATGTGGACGAGCTGGCGTTACCTTCTGCGTCTTTCAGCCCCTTCTTATATGCGGTGTCTTTGATTGCCAGAGTGACAAACAATTCCATCACATTCAATCACTCATCACCACCAATCCGGCTTTTTTAATGACGTCTGCGGCTATTTCTTCGCCAGTCCTTGTTGTTGTTTGTTTTTTATTGTTATCAATTAAATCAAAAAATGAGACAGAAAGATAATTTCCGCCAAATGCCTGTGAAACGCTCTCGGTTATATCTCTCAATCCATCGGTTATATACCGTTTGTAAATTAGTTCCTCTGCATCATCTAAAATCTTAGATTTGACGTACAACAAGAATCCCTTTACGCTTCTTCCTCTGTATTCTCCTGCACATCGCCAGAGCGTCCTCCTGTTGCGCTTATTGGCGCTGAGAAAAAAAGCTGACGTACCTCTGGATCGTTGACAAGGTCAACAACACCTTTGATAACATCCATTAATTTGTGCGTTTTCTTGTATTCCTCGACGCTCTGTAATTCAAACGCTGCTAAAATTCCAATTACATCATCTTTGTGCGTTTTTAACAGCTTAGGAGCTGTTTTAGCCCCTCTAGCAAAGACTTTGATGTATTTCTCCCCTTCCTGCGGTACAAGCTTTTGGCAAAGTTCAAGTGCCACGTCGTCATCTACGATATTGCCGATATATTCAAGGGAATTTGCAATGGCTTCTAATCCCTGTTCTGCTGTTAAATCTGATAATCTCATGCTTTACCTCCTACGCCGCTTCGCCTGTTTTGATATAGACCTCGTAAGGTACTGTCTCTATGTTCTCAATGCTGTAATGCCCTGTGTATTCGAAGTCAAAATTGCCTTTTGCCTTATCGTCAGATTTAACCTTGAAACCGCCCGTTGAAAGCGCGTTCATGATTTTAATTGCGATAAATCCGGCGGAATCCCCGGAATTTTCGTCTGAATAGTCACCAATCCACCAAATATCCTTAAAATCTTCTGCTTTTAAATCTGCTCTTGGTGTAATTTTATTCCCTGCTACGTCTGCCGCCGCCATAAAGCTTTTAGCCTGTGCGGTATCCATGGTAACAGCTGTACCTGATAATTTTACTTCGATAGATTCGATTTTTTTTAATTCCTTCGTGTTTTCAGGCACGTTGTCAATGTCTTCGCCAAAATCGGTAAAAGATGGCTCTGCGCTAAATTCGCAACCACCGCTGGTGGCCATAAGGATATTGGCTGGTGTTATAGCACCTGTTTCTGGCTCAAAAGTTGATGCGATAATACCAGCATTAAGCTGGATTTTTTTAAAAAGGTCAGAAGGTACCTGTGTATACTTCATTTGCTCACCTCATTAAATAGTTATAAATTGCATAGTTATTACTGTGTATCTGCGTACTATTGACGAGTCAGCCTCATCGACTAAAGGAGTCCAGGGCTGGTCTTGCGACAGAAAAATGATTCCATCATCGCACTTGACCGTGGTTCCTCCTTGCAATCTGTCACTGATTTCTTTTGCCTTTTTGTTCGGAATTGCCTCTGATTCTGTGTGGTACCATACGTTTACAGTGCTGGCGGCGGCTGTACCAGTCCACCAGTTGGCTGTAGTTGGTTCGTATGTGATAAAAGGAAATGCGGTATCCTTCGGCACCCTGTTAGACGGATACGCAGTTATGCCGAAAGACGACCAAAATTGATACAGTGCCGCTGTCGGGGTCATGACGTTAACTCCCACTTTTCCGCCATGACCTGGGCTATGTCTAAATTAGACGACGCAGGGGTTTCTTTTTCTCCTGCATTTGATGTAACTCTAAAAATTTTTCCGTCTTTTGTTTTTAATACATCGTGATAGCTCAGCTTTACTGTTTTAGCTGTAGTAATTGTATATGTTGCTGTTACGCCCTCTTTTTCTGCCACTCTGGCAGACATAGAGGTATCTCGGACTATTGCCGCCTGTATTTTAGCACCTTCCACCCACTCGGTGATAAATCCACCTTCGCCGTCAGAAGTGCGTTTTTTATCCATGAGTATACAATCCTGCAAAAATTCGTTGATTAAACTCATGCCATTTTCCTCCATGGGTTCAGGCGCGCCCTAAAGGCATCTTGCCAAGTGTAAGCCTCGCCCTTGCTATTTGTCGCTCTACTGTATGAGTAGCCGCCGAATGACTCTGACTGATATACTCCCGAATTGCCGTTTTTCGCCTGCCACTCGCTGATTTCGTCCACCAATGACAAGAACAATTTAGGGATAGCCAGTGGAACAACCACGCCAACAAATGTCTCCTCTTGCAATGGGGCAATATCGCCTTTATGATACTGGTAGACCCCGTCATTGAAGATAGAGCCGCTTATTAAATAATACTGCCCGTCTTGTAGCGGGAGACGAATCGCGGTAGCAGAATAACGCAGGTCTTTAGTATCTTCCGTCACACCTACATCAAAATCAAGCGTGTCAAAAATCCAATCTCCGATTGTTATTTCTCCCGTGATTGCCGCCCCCTTGACTGGGAAGAAATTGTGAATGTGATTCATGATTTCATAAAGCACTCAATCATCCCCTTTTATTTTGCGACTGCCTCTGCGGCTGCCTCTGTGGCTACTACAACACCGTCAAGTCTTTCCGCTAACAGTACAATGCCACTGATTACGGTATCGGATGCTGTAAGATTTGTGTAATCTGCCGTCTCGTGGATACCAATATAGCCTGTCTGATCTGTAGTAAAATTAAAAGCTTTGCTAAGTCCTGCGCTTGCAGCGGAAACGTAATAAAGCACAATATTATCCTTTGCTGTTGCGTAAACAGTACCCTTCGGAACAGACGAGTTTAAAATAACTGTTCCCAGACCTAGGAAGTTTTCAATATACGTCATTCCGAATGCTGTCTGTGTGGAAATCTGTGCACTTTCAAGGTAATCTGCTACGTCCAGCTGATTTACAAAAAACACAGATTCGATTTCATCGTCTTCGAACAGAGCCTGTAATTTTCCCCATGCCTGTGCCAGTTTACCTTGTAATCCTTTTCCCTGAATCTTTGTAGTCCCAGTCCCGAGGAAGTCAAAAAACTGTTTTCTGATAGCTTTCTGCACGTCTTTGAGCATTCTGTCAGTAGTCATATCAACCGCCTGGTCGAATCCCTTTTCAATGATTGCTTCTGCCGTTGTGGCTTTTCTCCACTTCTTGAGGGTAATTTCGCCCCAGTTTTTAGCTGTTGTTTTATATTTAGAAAGTGGAATTGTCTCGCCTTCTGCAACGTCTCCGCTTTCGAGGGTACCTGTTGCCTTATATGTTTTGAGGACTGTTCCATCCTGCTTCTGAATTTTTCTTGTGATTCCCAGCGCTTCTGTGAGTTTTTTAATGCTTTCGGAAAAAATTTCGACAAATTCCTGTTCTCTCGCCCACGCAAGGTCGGTGCTGGTAATTAATTTTTCATCTGCCATATCTTTTTACTCCTTTTCTGTTCTTGCAAACGCTTCTTTGTTTGCGATCATGGCGGCGCGCCTTTCTTCTCTGTCAGAAATTTTCATAATTTCATCGCGAGTCATTTTTCCTGGCTCACTTTTTGGAGGATTAGACACGTTCGCGCCTTTAGTTTCTTTAGTTGTAATATAGTCGGCATACGCTTCTTTGATGCCTTTTTCTACTTCTGTCGCATTCTCAAATTTGCCGTCAGTTCCGATTTTTAAATTATCAATAGTCTCTTTTGACGCTTTTAACGCAAGGTTAATTACTTTACTGGACACGCCGGAATCTTCAAGCATCTTTTTGTATGCGGCTTCTTTCGCATTGTAGGACGCTTTCTTGTCCTGTTCGGCTTTGTAGTTCTCAAAACCTGCGTGTTCTTTCTCATACTTGCCTTTCCAATCATCCTTTTCGTAGTCCTCCAATTTCTTCTGGAGGCCTGGAACTTTCTCTGCATCCTCTTTGTATTTACTAATCTCGTTCTTGAGACCTGTAACAGTTGCGGAGTGTTCTTCGATAATCGCGGAAACTTGTTCATCTGTAAGTGTCATGCTCTTTAAAAAAGCTCTTGTTAATGCCATTTGATTGCTCCTTTTCTTTGAGGGATTTCTTTCCCTAAATGACTTTATATGTAAATCGCAGTACTTCGCGATTACTTTCTAAACGTTTTTGCGGCTTTAAGGGATTTTGCCCCAAATTTGCCGTCAATTTTTAATTTACATTTCGACTGGAAAATACTAACCGCATCTTCCGTCTTTTCTCCGTATTTGCCGTCAATTTCTAATTTTGAGCCAATAGCCCAGTTTAAAAACTTCTGCAATTTTTCAATTTCCCCTCTTGTGCCTTTTAATACTGTAATACCGTCTAAAAACGTATAGTAGCCGCGTGGCGGCAATTTAGGGAATTTTCCGGTGTATTTACCTTTTTTTGTTGTTTCTTCCTTCTGCTCCACCGCTGGGAAGTCATGATACAAAATATTTAAATCAAAATTTCCACCGTTGCCGGTTGAAACCTTGGTTGGAAACACACCAGAGCTGGTATACTGCCATGCCATGAGATCAGGCACGTTTGTAGGCTTATAAGACTTGTTTGGTGTCGCTTTAAATGCCATGAGGTTATAGCCTTTGTAATAACGTGCAATCCACCAGTTTTTACAGTTAACTTTGTTTTTATCAATATGCTCCGCAAAGTATGATTTACCAGTGTAAACGCCAAATTTATAGCCTCTTGACTCAACGACAGTCTGTGCCGCATTAATAATCTCAGCAATTTTTACTTTACTCAGCCTCGCCTGCACTTTATCCTCGATATCGAACCAAACGCCGTACTTAAAATGCTTTTTGCTGATCTTGTCGAGGATGTCGCACACAAGTTCCATGTCTGACTTAGCTTTTGCTACGGTGGTAGCGTATGTGTAGTTGTATACGCCCCATGGGATGCCTAACTCCTCACATTTTTTGTAGTTTGCCTCAAACTTCTTATCTTTGCCTAAATCCTTGCGGATAATCTTAATGATCGCACCATCACAACCGTATTTCTTTACTTTTTTCCAGTCGATTGTGCCGTTGTATACCGACACGTCAATAATTTTCTTCTGTGCCATATATCCTCCTATTCTGAAAACACCCAGTCTTCCGCAAGCATATCTGCCTGAGAAGCAAGCCACCCCATCTGCACTCCTGATGTTCCGACAAATGCGATTGCCTTGTTTCCGATTGCATCATGTTCGCAATTTACAATATCTCCCGCAGGTGTTTTGTAGGAAATCCCGCTTGCAAGCTGGATATACTGTCTTTTTCCGTTCCACCCTTTTCTTGCTACTTTAAAGCCACGTTTTAAATATTTAATAGCTTCGCCAAAATTAAATTCAGCTTCGCCGCCTAACTGGGGACAATTATTTTCGTCTGCAATCTGCCATTCGTCTGATGCAATGTTGCCGAAGGTGTACAGTGGTCTATCTGTCTGGCGAATATCTAACACTTCACCATCCTTTGTGTGCATAGCAATGCTTTCGCCTTTTTCGTCCAAACACCAGTAGCCACCCCAAGATGGGAGCTTTACCGCTGCGCCCTGTCTCATTAATTCCCATGCTTCTCTAAAATTCATGTTGTCACCCTTTCCATCTCAACACGTACAAAATTTTCTGGTTGCTGTTAATAATCCTGTGTATCTTTTTATAAATACCGCCTGCTTTTCCTGTGTTAGTGCTAGCCTTTCCGGCATCCCACCACACCATTTTATTTCTCTCGTTTATCCCTGCGAAAATATTGGTATGCAGGCGGTAAAAGCAAATGTCTCCCGGTTTTAATTTGTTTTTATAATCCCGGAGTAATTTATTTACTTTTATCAATCTATATCGTTTTGATATAGCCGCTTTTGTTCCTGCGCCCTTATAGACAACTGTTCCATTCCTGTTGCAATAAAACAGTTGCCCCGGTTTGAGGATGCCTAACTGCTGTAAGCAATAGCATACATACGACGCACAATTACTTACCTTTTTCTTCTTTGCACCCGCCCAGCTATTCGCCACGTTCTGCGAGTATTTAAATTTTTTATCAACAAAATACTCTGCCGTTTCCTTTGCCTTGACGAGTAAAGACAATCTGTCCATTATCCCATCGCTCCTTTTAATTCGTCTGCAATGATTGCTGTGTATTCTTTTGCGTAATTTGCCGCCGCCGGTTTTAAATACGGCTGTGCCCTCTGGCCGTTTGTGATGTGCCACTGCCCTTTATCGTCCTGATAAGTCCATGGGGTCTTCCGTCCCCCTTTGTAGTACACGCCAGTTCCTAGTTCTACATAGGCGGCGTATTCTTCGTTACTGCCTATTGTTTCCGTGAGGTTATCCAAGTCGGTCTGATGTGTAATACTATTTCTCAACGCGCCTGTATCGACCGGGCAAAGGTCTTTTGCGTGCCCTTCTGCGGCGGCTCCTGCCTGTTCTAACGCTCTTGCAAGTGCCATCGTGGTCTTGAGTATTACTTCGTCTACGTGGCTCACAACATCAATATCCGCCATTATATTCGCCCCCTTTGCGTTGCTAACCATTCGTAATAGGTCATGTCTTCTATAACCTCGTTTCTGCCTGTCTCTGGGTTTCTGACGCGTATCATTCGCGGCTGTGCCAGTTCGGCAGGCAGTACAGTTCTCTGCGTACAACGACAGTTATAAACTTCCGCCGGGATTCCGCTTGGGTCTCCCGGATACATGAGGCCATTGGAGTAAGCCATATTAAACGGTACTTCTTCACCGTCTAATGCCCTGTGACTGTCTCGTGTCCTCAAGTCCTTTGTTGCTGTCCAATGCTTAACTACATCAATTCCCATCTGGTAGGCTTCCTCGTATGCCGCCTGCCTGCCTCCGTTCTGCGCTCCTGTGAACGCTGTGCGGGCGTTTCTAATTGCGGCAGTATGATTCATACCTGTAACGTCCTGAAATCGCCCTGCGAGCTTTTTTATGCTGTCACCCTGTAAAATTCCTTGCAATAGTGCATTTTGCAATTTCTTCTTGTTCCAACGCACATCCTTGCTTTTTAATACCCTACGCGGTGGAAGAATCTTTTGTTTTCTGACCGTCAGCCGCTTAACTGTGTGCTCGTCAATCAAATTAAATGCAATATCTCCAATTTCTTTTATCTGCTTATCAGGCATAAGAGATTTAATCATGTAGGCCTCAAAGTTATGATTAAGGGCAATCACAAGAGAGGTCTTCTCGTTGATGTATGCCGCGGCAATCTCATTTGACTCTGTCAGCCGCCGCGCCATGTCTTCACGGAGTGCTTCCCACCTCTGCCCTCTGCCATACTGATTTATCAGCCATGCTTCAAACTCTTTCTTGGTGTACTTCCCTGCCTGGTATGCCGCATATTCTTTAGTGTACCGGCGGGAGAACTGTTTAAAATAGTTTCTCGCTTTGCCGTCAAGTTCTTTTTCGGCCTGCTTATATACGTCTTTCAGCCGTTTTTCTAACTTTTGTAACTCCTGCTCTGTCCACTTGTCGGATGGATACATGGTTATTCATCCCCTTCCGGGTTATCTTCCGGCGCATCTGGTTCAGGTGGCTCCGTGTAGCGGCTATATGATTCTTCGTCTAATTTTGCAAGGATGTCCGGCACTTCCTCCGGTGCAACAAACGGTAATTTTTTCAGGATGGTTTCTTCGTCCAGATAATTAGACGCCTCAAGAATCATGTCTGTTCGTTCTTTCTCGTTACTGATTCTGTTCCGCTTAAATTGTGGTTCGTCATCAATCCCTGCAAGCTCCAGAATCTTCTCGATCGCATCGCCCACGAAGTACTCAAAATCGTCCGCGTTATCGTCTAATGGTTGGTACGCAGCGTCGATATGGTCGTTTGTTGCTCCGGCGGCTATGGCGTGTACATCCAACGCACCGAAGTCCTCATAAATTTCTGACCGCATCTGCGTGAGAAACTCTTTTCTAGCGGTATATGGCGGCTCTTGTGTGTATGCCTGTACCTGCCCCTCCTCGGCCTTTGCGATATGCTGAAACTTGAGCCGATCTCTAAACTCTGCCAGCTCGTCGTCTGTCATGCCATCGGCGTTAGAGATGAGCCAATACATCTGTGCGCAGTCGTCTAAATCATTGGCAAAACCACTTTGCACTGCGTCGTAAGCATCAATCTTCGACTGCATCCCCCTCAGGGTGCTTATGTGTCGCTTGTTGCCAAACATCGGTACAATGGGGAGGCTGCTATAGTTTTCTTCCCCGATGATTTCGGGTTCCAGATTGTTTGCAGTCTCGATTCTCTGTCTGTATGCCCGTTTGGGAGCGGTCTCTTTTAATTCTCCAAATTTACTTTCTGCGCTGTAGGTTGTATAGCCATCTATTTCGTACAGCACAACCTTAAACGGCTTCTGTTCGTCCAGCTGCCAGAATCTTATGCCCGCCATCAACGCCCCTGTGTCCTCGTCCCACATCGGGGCGAACTGCGTAAAGGGAAATTCGTGCACGTGGTCTACATTCCAGAACAAGAAGGACTGACCATGGATTAATGCATTGTATGCCGCCTCTTTGATTCTTCTGTCAAACTGTTTGCCCAGTTTATCCTTGACACTCATGTCATTAAAAAAGACACCGTTTCCCAGACTGTATGAGCAGCGCTGTGTATTTAATTTGTGAAAGAAATTGGAACATATCTGTGCGTTAGATGAGAAATTATCCACCTTTTTTTGACCTAATAGAGTGTAATAAACACGCTGGAACCGCAAGATGGTCTCATTTTCCTGTGCATCGTACTTATCCGCCTTTAGTGCCTCTTTGTATGCTCCTGTACTCTCGTGGAATTTTATAAACTGATTTATAAATTGCCCTTTGTCTTTTGCGGCAACAAAATCTTGATATGATAGATACATTGTTATCACCCTAAAATTGATTTGTATTGTATTGTTCGGCTGCGCTTGACGAGTTTTAATGTTTTTACAAGATACCTGATAGCATCCATTGCGTGGTCTGACTGTTTTATAACTGCGTCCCTGCCTTTGTCAGCCGCTGTTGGGTCCCATGCATAGATGCCAAATTCCTCGATTGTGTGCGTGCAAGACGGGTCAAACGATAATTTGTCTTGTGTCAACATTGTTTCAACGTCTGCTATCCCATCGTTAACAGTGTTATCTGCCTTTTTGACCTTATGCCCTCTGCTGCGCAACTCTACGATGAGAGCGGCGGCGGATGGGTCAGCAATCACCAAATCATCTTTCTGCCCGTTTAGCGTGTCCTCTAGTCCTTTTACTAGCTCGCTGACCGGTTTCATTCGGTTGTTTTCTCTACCTGAGTAGTAGTACTCTTTTATGCAGTGCCAGTTGCCAGTATCTACTCGTTTCTGCCAGACTAGGAAGACGGTAGCGTTCTGCATACCAAAGTCGGAGCTAACAATTATCTCTCCGCTAGTCTTTGCTTTACAGACATGTCTTTCCTCAGAAAACATATCGTACACAAGCCCTTCGGCTACTGCCCAGTTGCCTAGTATGTATCGTTGATACCTGTGTGTCCCTGAGTACTCTTTTATCAGTTCGTCTACTACCGCCGGAGGCAGGCAGCCATCATGTATGTTGTACGCCTGCTGGAATATATCTGCATCGGAATCCAGAAAGCCCTTAAACCAGTGCTTTGGTCCCGCCGGGTTGCACGTCCCATCGAAATGACTGTGTGACGTTCTGAGACGAGATTTCAACATCTCGAAAACTTCTTGGTTCCAGGTCGTCACCTCATCGCCGTAAGCATACTCAATCGTCGCTCCCTGTATTCTTGCAACGTGCTTCTTATTGTCGGCACCTAATGCATATACTTTTTTGCCAAATAGCTGTACTGTATTGTCACTGCGTATTTCGCCAACTAACTCTTCGCCCCATATCTCTCGCATAGGGTCAAGTATGTTACGTTGCAGTGTGCCTCTGGTGTTTCCCAGCATCACAGCCCGCCCTAATCCTTTTAGGTGTGTCAGACGTTGAGGAATTACGACTGCGTAGTCAACAAAAGATTTCCCGGAGCCTGTCGCCCCGGTCTTTACGTTCCAACGATGGTTGCAACCTTGCAGGTATTCTGCCTGCTTGCTAGTCAATGACACTATTGACACCCCCAAGAATCTCAATAGCTTTCGCCAGTGCTTTGTCGCTTGCACTCTCTGACTGCGGCTTATCACGCCATTGTTCTGGTTTTCTGTTCTTTAGCCAAAATATCTGCGCTGTTGTATCTGGCGCAACGTGCTTCTTTGTTACTTTTCGCTCCGTCATTACTCCGCCTTCGTACTTTTCACTCGTCTCCTCGTAGCTGTACCCTAACGCCCGTTGTAACAGGCTTTTTTCCACCTGCCTGTCCACAACATCCTTTCCCTTTTTTAAGGTATCGGCTAAAATTGGAAATTTTTTCTTCCATGTATACAAGGTATCTGGGTTAATACCGATGTTTGCCGCAATCTCTTTGTCTGTGCATCCATCTCGTGCCCATCCCTCTAGTTTGAGCAACCCTTCTTGGGTCAGCCACTCCTGGTATTTACTTATCCCATTTTGGGGGTCACCTCCTAAATACAACCATAACCCCGTAATGGATTGTTTACGGGGTTATATGAAAGGAAATAAAATATGAAAAAAATCGTTTACACCAGTTGCATAGCGCAACTAGATACAAGTATAAGGAATTGCACCTTAACAGCCGCCGGGGTAAGACTAATAAGCGGCTGGTCTCTAAACACTTGTAGACCCGCAACCTGTATGGGACACAAGGCACCGTGGGATAGGCGTCTTATGTACTCTCTTTTACGCGGGTGAGAGTTTACACTTTTACCACAAAAAGATAGAGAAAGTTATGTTTCACAAAAAGTTACCAGTACTCGTCCGTACAAGTGTATTGTACGACATCTTTTAAGCCATGTTAGACAAACATAAAAAAGAGAGGGAGATAATTCCCTCTCTCTAATATCCTGCATATTTCCCAGCCAAATTGGCAAAAGCACTAAGCCATCTGCGTATAGTCATTTCTGCATATCCGAGCTTATCCGCCGCCCCTGCTATCGTGTATCTATCCTCAAAATACACCAGCTGTACAGCTTTCATTCTGTCCTCGCCATTGTCCATGCTCTCGGTCTGTTTTATCGCCTTGTTAATAGCGTACATCCATAGAGCTGACTGAGCTGTGTTTTCTGCAATCAGTTTGTCTGGGTATTTTTTTACCTGCTTTACTGCGTGTCCGTACCAATCGTGTTTAGGATTGCTCATTTCTATGTTTCACCTCCTGCCTTAATAATCCTTATAAATCCTTTCCCCGTTGCGTCCTTTGTACAGTTTTTTCAGTGCTCGTCCTAAGCCTTCGTTTAATCTATCGTCCACCTCATGCTCCGCCGAAATATTGCCATTCATCATCATATCAATCCATTCGGTAGATGTTTCAATCAATGCAAGTATTTCTTTTTCTGAAAAATAAATGTTCCTTCCCATATTCTCGCCTCACTTGTTAAGTATGTAAAATGCAAATCCTGTATAAATCAATATCGCTATAAATGCTACTGTTTCTGTTATGCTCATCTGTATTCCTCCTGTTTAAAAATATGTGAGCGTATCCGCGGCGTTGTTTGCCATCAACTCGACTCGTTTTAAATATCTTAACTGTTGCTGTATGTATGGGTCTGAATTTTTGCCTCCCATTGACCTCCAGTCAGATATTCGCTTATCTACATCCTGCAGAACACAAGGAGGGATAAACTCAAAATCTATATCTTCGATACTAAGCTTTTTCATCTATTCAACTTTCCACTCCACATCGTCTTCCCTCCAATCCAACTTCTGTCCGCACCAAGAACAATATTGAATACTCTGAATCTCCACTTCATTTGGTGTGTACGTTATGCCATGACAAATCGGACACTCACATACATATTCATTGCCTGTGAATCTTTCAATCGGTTTCTTTGGAATCTGCATTTCCAATGCTTTGAGTGCCATCAATATAGCTTTATCATGCTTCTTCGCTGTGGTGGCATTTTTCGGTGGGTCTATGTGTACATCCTTTTTTAAAATGCCAATTGCCTCATCTATTACCATTATTTAATACCTCTTTTCCCTCTCAAATATTTTTAATTCTCCTTTTATATGTGCTCATGCGGTTCAAACGGTTCTGCGTGTTTTTCCGCTTCCTGCTCAATCAATCGGTTATACCGCTCCACAAATTCGTCCTCGTTTATTTCGCCCTGCATAAATTTTTCTGATATGTTCATGTAGGCGTCTGTTTTTGTTGCGCTGCTGTCCATTTACGCCTCCGATCATGTATCAATTTTGCTCCAATCAAATTTACAACCACATTCGCCGCAGTATTTATTCCTGCTTTCTGCATCCGCCATTACTTGCTTTCCACACAAGGGACATTCATAATCAATGTCTCCGTTTAATGTATCTAAGATAATCGGTTTTACTGGTTTGAGCTGCCTTTTTAGTAATTCAATTACTTCTTCGCACTGTTCCTCGTTTTCACAACTGATAGTGATGTCATTGCTATCATCATATTCGCTAAATGTTCCATCTTCATTCTGAATAAGCATAATTCCTCCGGTTTCTAACATCTTTCACTCCCACTTCCTTATTCTTCCGCACACTTTCGTCCACTCCCTCGCAAATCTCTTTTCCGCCAAGTCGCTTGGGAAAAACTTTGTTTTTTTGTTTTTGTTTCCTCTGTTTCTCAGTTCCCTTTCTATGGCTTCTATTTTTCCCTTTGATTTGGGTATTTTACGCAGTTCGCTCATTGTTCCCTTAGTTCCTGCTCTGTGCATTCCACCAGAAATGCAGGTCGGTCAAGGTTTGGTATTTCATATAGTTTTTTCGCTATTTTGTTTTGTATTTTATCAAAGTCTTCGTCTTTCAGCCCGTATGGCATTTTTATTTCTCCTCCTCCTTCATTATTAACTCAACCCATTTTCTCGCTATTTCTTTTTGCGTGTCTTCAACATCGCCCCACGCGTCTGTGTTGCAGGCTAGTATTTCACAAATCAATATAACTTCTGCCATATTTTTACGCAAAATACCCTCTGCTCTTACCACTTGCGCCGGGGTTAAATCAAATCCTATAATTGCTGCGCGCATCGTTGCGGCTTTGGATAATTCATCCGCCTTTTCCGTTAATTTGCTAAACAATGTGCCTATTTCTAAATGTTCTAACAAATAGTCTTTCACTTCACTGTTTTTCATTTCTTCTACTTTCATTTTCTTTCCTTTCCCCTCCGGAATAAATCCGGAGGAATCAATGGCATATAGCTCCACATGGAACCGTTAACGTGTTGCTGTGTAATGTGTATCTATCCTTAACCCCGGAGGGTGTCCAGCTGTTTTATCCATTCAAGCGGCCCTTTGTTGAGCAGTAGGCAGTTTTCACCTACATTTCCCATATCAAAAATACATCCCTCGCAATACTTGTGTTTATTGCAGTACTTTCTGATCGTTTTTGCCGCTTTTCTTGCTTTTGAGTCTTCTATTTTTCCCATTATGCCACCTCCCTGATTGTGATGCCATACCGTTCAAGCATCAACTTTCTCTTGATGATATATTCCGGATTTTTTCTTGTACGTGGGGATTTTACATCCTCGACAATAATCTTGCCTTCTTTGTCTGTGTAACGAAAATCTGCCGTATATGATACGGGGCGTTCTGTAGTGCCATCTTCTCGTTTTTGACTACCTACAAGGATATATTTAGCCTGTCGCTCTAATCCTGTAATTTCTCCCACTTCTTGCATCGCCGCAAGCTCTAAAAAACGATGCATTTCTCTCTTGCTGTCAAACTTCCCATCTTTCGTAAAAATCTTTTTATTTCTAAACTTATTCACAGATAATTCCTCCCAAATGTTTTGATAAATTCTTCCCTGGTTCCGTTGTTCTCTTCCCAGTACTTCTGCGCCAGCTCCTTGAGATACCTGTCTAGCGGTCCGTTGGGGTTGCGATGCACTGCCTCGCCGCCGTTGGTATGATGATTCAAACACAAATAAACTGTAAAACCATACTTTTCGGCTTGTTTTCTGTTGCTACTGCCATATAAGACATGATGCCTATGTAAATTTTGTGTTGTTTTGCAGAAAAAACACTCTTTTTTTGTTTGTAGTACGCTATTCATCGCCAGAATCCTCGCTTACGAAATGATATTCCATTAAATCAGCAATCATCAGGTATTCTTTTGCGATTTTCCCGCTTCGTGTTTCTTTTACCTGTTTTCTAAATTCTTCTAAATCCCCATGGAAGCATCCGCAATTAACCATTATTTTTTCATTTTTGCCCCTATAAAAAGTTGTGCAGCGGAATTTTATTCCAAAGCCCTGTACTAATGCATAATCTGCATTGTCGTACACCCTTGCATCGCCAGACACCCATGCATTGCCGGAAATCAATGCATCGCCAGACACCCATGCATTGCCGGAAATCAATGCATCGCCAGACACCCTTGCATTGCCGAACACCTTTGCGTTTCCGAAAACCTTTGCGTTTCCGGACACCTTTGCGTTTCCGGACACCTTTGCGTTTCCGAAAACCTCTGCATCGCCAGACACCCATGCATTGTCGTCTTGCGATACATTTCCCTCTTTCTCTACGTATCCGCCAAGCTCTCCGGCTTTCACGTCTCCAAAATCAATTAATGCCTTAATTCTAAATAATTTTTTCCCAGCTTCGTTTGTAATAGACTTTGTTGTTAATTCAAATTTTTTCATTTCTCTTCTTCCTTCTTGGGTTCCATTTTCCTAGTATTTGTTCCAATTCTCTTGGTGTTAGCGTTTCGATTCCTAAGTCTTCTGCTTCCTGTATCGTGCCTTTGATTAGCTCACTCATTTCCCGGCTGTCGTATGTATGTGAGCCTCTCATGAGCCTGTAAAATACTACCTCTTTGCCTTTTTCTAGCCGCCGTCCTATCGCAACTGTGTGAACGTCCTCTTTTTTATACATGATATCGGTCGGAACATTGGTTTTTAAAACTGCTATGTCCCCTTTTATCAGCTCCGGCTGTCCATATCTGCCTATCATCAAATTTTTGGCTTCCGCCTTGCTCGTTCCGACTTTCTCCGCTATTTTGGTGACCAGAACGTGGAAATAAGCGTTTGCCGACAAGCTTCTTTTCTTGCGGAACGGTTTAATTATTACGGACAGCTTTTCCAGCTTTTTCAGTTCATCCACGCCCTTTATAAACCGCTCCGCCTCGTTGATTTCCAGGGTAACTGTTATCTTTTTGCTAAAATAATCCACTGCTAAGTTTTTTATTTTTCCAGTTAAATCCATGCTATTCCAATCCCAGTACTTTCAAGGTTTCAACGTACTGTCCGCGTGTAATCTCGTAAAACGATTTCAGCCCCATGTTGTTTCCCCATTCTGTGATTTCCTGTTCTGTCATACCTTTCTTTCGCATCAAACTGCATAAATTTCTTGCTTCTTTTTCTGACACGGTCTCATTGCTTTTGTATTCGTCCGTATCCGCATCTTTGCTGTCGTCCAGGAGAAATAAGCTGTTTAACGCGTATTTCCTCGCGTAGCTTGACGTTGCTCCTGTGATTTGCGAGGAATCCACTCCCTTCCTGGTTTCTTCTTCCCTGGCATATGCGCTGCATACAATATTTTTTTCGTCCTCTATGTCAGTTAATTTTGCTGTTGCCTTTATGTAAAACCTATTGCCCATCATGATTATTTCGTCATGCACAGTTAGTATTAATCCCTGTTCGTCCAATAACGGCTTTACTGCCTCGTAAATATCCTCTAAGCTTCTGTACCAGAATTTTCCGAATTTATTCCATCGAGACTTAGGCACTTTAAGCTGATGCTGAATTTTCTGCAACTTTTTGTGAATTTCTCCCATCTTTCTTACCTCACGATCACACTTCTCGAGGTCTCAAGATGTGCCCCTGTGACCTCTTTCCCGGCTTTAATCGCCTTTTTAATCGCTGTCTTGTCCGCCTGTGGCTCTGGAATCCTGATGTATTCCTCTGTCAGACTGCCTAAGTCGTCAATGGTTACAGACTCGCTGTTTCTGTATGACACGCTGACTCTTGCCGTCTTGAGCTTTTCACCGTCAAGAGCATGGGACAGATAGTCCTTGCACCTCTGTGCGGCGTTCTCGCAACTTCTACGGCGTTTCGCAAGCTTTTCTTCCTCCTCTTTGATCGCCTTTGCTTCTGCAGCATAATTCTTTACCGCCAGCGCGATTCCCTCCACCTTTTTGTCTCTCTCGATGTTGAGAGCCTCAAGTTTTTCGAGGTCAATAATTTCTCCTGTTTCTTCGTCTACGCAATCCATGATTGCACTGTCAATCTCGTATAGTGTCATTGCTCTAATTCCTCCTCGTATCTCTCATATTCGTTGTAACTTTCCGCACCTCGTTTGATTGCTTTGTGTGCTGTTCTGCACTCATATTCCGCCTCAAGATGCTGTGCCTTTAAATACTCTCTAGCCGGGTCAAATCCTCGTTCCATTTCCTGTCCCCCATGCCTCTTTAATAGCCTTGCTCAGTTCGTTGTAGCCTCTGGCGTATGCCTCTATCTTTTTCATGTCGTCACTTCTTTCAACGCCCAGTCTAAACAGTTCAAGCATCCCTTGTGCTACCTCTTTGTCTTTGACAGCAATCATGACTTCTGCCAGGATTACTCCTTTCCCTGTTACTTCGTCGTCGTATTCCTTCGCTGGAAATCCAACCGCATTAATCATTGTGTTATTCATAGCCTAACCTCTCTTTCTTCTCTGCTATCCAATCTCCCAATGCTCCCTCGCACTGTTCCGGGGTATAATTTTTATTATCCTGTTCTAATCGCCCAACTATTTCTCCCAGTGTGGGTAGTTCTGGTACTGTTTCTTTCTGCTCTATCGCCCCCGCCGCTCTTATCATCTCTTGGAGCTTCGGCGGGTACTTATCTATTTCTTTCTGCGCTTCTAACGCCGCTCTGTAGCTTCTGAGGAAGTTTGACTGTATAACCGTCTGAAAGTCCGCTGAATCTACTACCGCCCAGTCATGGAGCGTCTGTGGCGTTCCTACTGCCTTTTGCAACGTAGTGGGCAGTTTGTCAAACTCCTCTCTGTAACCGTAAATTCCATTACTGCACGCCTTTGTAACTGTTGCCCACGCTTCCTGCTCGCTCAGGTAGCTGCTTTCTGCCTTGAGTTTACTGGCACACTCTAAAATATCTGCCGGTGTTGGCGGAAACTTGCCGGTCGTCATGTACATCTGCGCTGCCACGCTTATTGTCTGGTAGTCGTTATTTTTGCCTACCAAGCGGTACCACATGTCTAGCGCCTGTTCGTTGGGAACAAATCCCGGAGCCGTGTAAACGGTTTTTAGTGCAGCCACGATTTTAGAAAACTCCGAAATCGTCATACATTCCGCCTCCCTCCTGTTCTTTTTGTGCCGCCCAGTGCTGTATATCTCCGTACAATCGGTCGTTAATGTTCTTTGTGCTGTCATTAGCTGTTTTCAGCTCAAAGAATCCTAACCACTCCTTGTCCAACGACTGGTCAATGATTTTTTTCATCGTTCCCAAATCTCCGCCAGACAACTCATGTAATTTTTTGAGCAAAGCTTTCAAGGCTCTGTCTGTTCTTACTGGCTTTCTGATTTTCTTACGCATAGCAAGGAACTCCAAAAACTTACAGTTAAGTTCTTCGTCCTCGAAATACTGTTCCGGTTCTTTCTTTGCGCGCGCACTCTCTTTTATTCCTTTAGTACTTGATTCCTTAAGTATTTTATTATTTAAGTATTTTATTCCTTTAGTATTTAATTGCGTTGGATTTTCCTGTATAGGTTTTTCCTGTATTGGTTTTTCCAATATAGGCTTTTCCTCTTTAGGTTCTTCCAATACAGGTTTTTCCTGTGTTGGTTTTTCGTAAATGTCGTAAACTGTACCGCTTACCTGTCCTTTTTCGTTTCTCTCACGAGTCACTTTCAGGTATCCGAACGCTTTTAACTCTTCTAATGCGGCTCTTACGCCGTCTACGCCGTCTTTATTCAAATTTGCCAGTCCTTTAACTGTAAAGTCCCAGTCTTCCGGTAAACTAAGCATAAGACTCAGTAGACCTTTTGCTTTTAAAGACATATCCTTTTCTCTAAAATGATAATTCGACATAACGGTGTAGTCTGTCGTTTTATTTATTCTCATTACTGCCATGTCTACCTCCTATCTTGACAAATTGCCAAGTCTTTTGTATGATTTACTTGTATGATTTATCGTAAGAGCTTAATGGTAGGGCTCTTCCTTTTTTACCTCATGCTCTACACCGTCTTTATCAGTGTAGAATACTTTGTCATACTCTACACCTTGTTGTCGTCCTAAGAGGGTGTAGAGTAGTCTAGCAACATACTCTGGTCTCGGAGGTTCATTCATTTTTTTTACTCCTCTCTTTTCGTAAGTTCCTGACATTGCAAGAATTTATTAATAAAATATTGCTGTCCTTTACCCGTGACTTTAGTTGTCTTGGTGATGATATTTTCACCCGCTCCGTTAATGTAGGAGCCTTCCTTGATTTCAAACAATCCAAGCTCCATACCTTTCTGGGCTGGCATGTTTCTGCTTGACCCACGTTTGAGTAGAAAGCCATTTTCACGCATCCAAGAAAACAATCTTCGTTGTCCGATTTCGATGCCATTCTGTTTTAACAGCTTCGCAAGCTCACCAATCAAAATTGAGGTCTGACTTGCTGAAACGGCATCTGCAAACACTTCTTTCGGTCGCATACGCTCAACACTTTCAAGTAAAACTGCATTATCAGCTTTTAAAGATTCAATGGTTTTATCAGCCATCTTCAAAGCTCTAGCAAAAACCTGTTCTGGCGTGTTCCATGCTTTTTCAAGGTCGAGAAAATATTGTCTGTACAATCTGCCTTTTTCCGAACGCTGAATCATGCAAATCTGTTTTGCCATGTCTGTCGAAATTTGATAATCAACCATGTTCTGGGCTCCGCCAAGGGTGGGACATTTTTGGTACACCCTTTTCCAATCTACATTTTCTGTAAATCCATACTCAGTCATACGAGGAAACCACTTCCTAAAATCAGTGTTTATCTCCAAACCCTCATGCAAATCCCTTGCGGAGACAGTTGGTTGCTCCGAATCGTAGTTGACAGGAATTAAAATCTCCATCTAGTCACCTTCTTTCTGTTCTTCACGTTCCTGCTTCTTATTACTTGCCATTGCTTCACCCATGCCAAGCAAGTAGCCTTTATTAAATTCAGACATATTAGGAATAGCTTTTGTTATAGCTTCAAGAATCTGTTTTTCTTTTTCTGACATTTTTCAACACCTCTCTTTCTCGACCTGCCATCATCAGTACCGGGAGGTCGTCTCCGGTAGACGGTCATTCCTGACCGTTTCGGCTATTTATTTTCTAAAATAATTTCAAGCACATTTTTTTCTGTCACTCTCATATCAGTAACTCTTTTGCCTAATAGTTCATCCGTTCCACAACCCAAAAAGTAATCCGCACGGTGCTCTGTTTTGAACTTCATACCAAACATTGTTACTGTTGTTCTAATCGATGCATTATTGTTGATTACCATTAAAATATCGTAGAATTTCATTTTGTTTTCCCTCCTGTTTGGTTGTCTTGTGTTTTGTTGTCTATGTGACTATTATACGTCATTCATACAACAATGTCAACACCTTTTTTGTTGTTTTTATGACTTTTTGTTGTTTATGTGACTTTTTTATATTGATTTTTGCTTTTTAATGGTGTATAATGTTAGTAAGAAAAGAGGTGATTGGAAATTGAATGAAAGATTGAAGAAATTAAGAAGAACTTTAGACTTAACTCAACAAGCGTTTTCTGACAAATTAGGAGTAAAACGTAATACAGTTGGGCAATGGGAAATCGGGCGTAACGAGCCTAGTGACGCAATTATTTTTTCTATTTGTCGGGAGTTCAACGTCAATGAAGATTGGATACGGACTGGAAACGGTGAAATGTTCATCGAATTAACAAGAGATGAACAGATAGAAAACTTTGTCGGTGATGTACTGAAAAGTGAGGAAGATTCTTTTAAAAAGAAATTTATTTCGATGCTTTCGGCGTTGGATGAATCTGACTGGGAAGTTCTTCAAAAGATGGTGGAGCTAATGCAGGAAAACAAAAAGGGCTGATTATTTCAGCCCCAGTAAAGCCTTGATGTGTACGTAGATGAGCCGTAAACAACGCTCATCTGCCATATCAAGCATTTTAATAATTTCTTTCTTGTAATCCATGCAACCCCTCCTGTTATCAAATCTTTACTGCATTATATGATGCACGTATCTCATTTATTCATTTTGGACATTATTTTCAACAAATCCCTTGATATTTTATTCAATATCCTGTATAATTTTATCCAAATTATTAATATATTAATAATAAAAAGGAGAAGAAACTATGAGCAAGGAAAAAACTAAAGTTTGTAAGTACTGCAAAGAGAAAATTGACGCAAAAGCTAAAGTGTGTCCTCATTGTCAGAAGAAACAGGGCGGCAAGTTGAAATGGGTGATTATCATTATCATCGTTCTGGCTGTTTTAGGCATGGCAATGGGTGGTGGTGACGATGACAGTTCTTCCACTGATTCTTCAAAGAGTGCCACCGCAACAACAGCGGCTAAGAAAGAAACTGCTAAAAAGGAAGAAGCAAAAGAGAAAGACAGCGTAAAGGTTGGCGAATCTTTTGAGAATGACGGTTTAAAAGTAACTGCTAAAAAGGCTGAATTTGGATATGATGGTGGAGAGTACTTTACTCCAAAAGATGGATGTGAATATGTAGCTGTAGACTTTACTTGTGAAAATATTGCAGAAAAAGGTGACAAATATGTATCTGTATCTGATTGCAATTGCTATGCAGATGATACAGCTTGCGAACAGCAATACATAGGAGACAGTGATTTTGTTAACACTAATTTATCTCCAGGAAAGAACGTGAGCTTTACGACATATTACGAAGTACCAAAAGATGCAAAGAAAGTTATTTTAGAATATAGAGCTTCATTCTGGACAGATAAGAAAGTAACTATTAATTTAAAATAGTTAGTCCACTAATAGGATGACTAGCAAGAAGGAAGAATCAATTCTTCCTTCTTTTCTTTTTTCCTCAAAATAATAAAAAGCACCTGTCGAAACAAGTGCTTTCGTTTTGAATTAATATACCAGTGTCAATTCCCTTTCGTCATTGTGTAAAAAGTCATCCGCCTCTTTCAGATTGTCAAATGTTTTTACAACGTTCCACTCTTCGTCCTCGACACTAATTTTCATTTCTGTAATTTCTTCGGTGTCGCCAGACTCCACGATCTCGCCGTCTTCGTCATAGATTTCTAGCAAGATACAGTATTCGGTAACCAGGTAACAGTCATCACAAGCCGTAATGTCTGTCTTATATTTCGCTAAGACTTCTTTTGCTTCATCTAGTGTGTCGCAAGATTTTATTAATTCTTCAGAAACGCCATCGCAAAAAAATGTACACCCCTGCACTATTTCCGAAATATCTCTTTCTTTAATCTCTCGTGTGGCTTTGTATACGTTATACTTTTTCATACTTCCTTCTTTCTCCGGCGGATTCCGCCGCCGAGCGGTAATAATATTTACATCTCCTTACAGTGGCAGGTTACCCAGCAATTTTGTTGTCCGCAAGGTAATTTGTCATGCGGAAAATCGCCTCTGTTTTCCGGGCAATTTTCACAGTTATATTCATTTTTGTAATTGTACATAAATTCTATGTATTCTTCTCTCTCTTTCCGTGTCATGTTTGTCATGTTTCCTTCTTTCTCCGGCGGATTCCGCCGCCGGGCGTGTGGCTATCTATGCGATTTAGTTATATTATATACGATAATGTCTATTATGTCAAGAAAAAAATACACGAAAATATATTATTTCTTCTTGATATTTCTTTCAGAATAATGTACTATATATTTATAACGATTAAAGGAGGCTTCAAAATGGAAACACGATCAAGAAAAAGAAGTAACATATATAAAGGTAGTATCTCATATAATAATTTATGGGACACGCTAGAACGCAGAGGATTAAAGCGCTCTAACCTATTAGATAAGGAAAGTTTTAATCTTTCCCCGGCGCTGGTCAACAAGTTGCGGCACGACAGAAACGTGAATATAGATACAATTATGTATTTGTGTGAGAAATTGGACTGTCAGGTGTGCGACATCGTGGAATATAAAAAATAATACATTTTCGTGTATTTTTCTCTTGACATAATAGTCATTATCGTGTACAATAAGATTAAATCAAGAGAGGAGATACAAAGAAATGAAAGAATGGAAATTTAAAAAGCAGGACCTTGATTGCACATTAACAATTAATGATGAGGCTGTAATCAAATTGAAAATTAATGATGGTGCATCCTGTGACATGGAAAAATTGGAGCAGGGAGCAGTTCATTTTTTCGGAAATCATCACTTAATTATAAACGGAGAAGAAAAAGTAATTAGAGGCTTGATTTTAGATAATTACGATGAAATCAAGACATATTACGACGATGTGAAGAATAAAATTGATTCCCAATATCGTAAGAAAAAAGAAAAAATGCTTGAGGGTGTCCAATGGAATATCAAGGAATATTCCGAGAGAGATGAGGGAGGAAAAACAAAATCTTACAAGCACACTCTGGTTGTTAACGGCGAAATATTCGTTTTTAAGGAAAGAAATCTTTTTGATGTTGGCCGCGTTATCAACCCAGCGTACAAAATCTCAAATGGATTTTCCGAAGGCGGAATACCAAGTTGCAAAGATGGAAAATGGATTTGGTTGGGTCTTGATGATGGATGGAAAGAAGTCAGAGAAATGACCGAAAATGAAACAAAGGCTTTTGAAATTGTAAGAAAGTATGGAAAATATGCCAAATTAGAAACAGAAAAAAGAGCCTGAAAACAGACTCCCTTTCCGTTAACTTAATAGTTAATAAAATAGTTTCTACTCACACGCATATACAATATGCGGACAACTATATTATAGCAAAATATTATCACAAAGTCAAATAAATACCCGCCCCGGAGGTACGAAGGAAGGAAGGGAAATAAATGAAAAGAGCCGCTTTATACGTGCGAGTAAGCACGCAAGAGCAGAAAAACAGCGGATTGTCCGTTGATTCACAGATAGATGCACTTGAAAAATATTGCGAGGAGCAGGGTTATACGGTTGCCGGTATTTATAACGATGCCGGCATATCTGCACGTAAAAAATACACAAAACGCCCTGCTCTTTTGCAGTTACTTGAGGATTGCAAGCAATGTAAGATTGACATAATACTCTTCACACGCCTTGACAGGTGGTTTAGAGCCGTTGCAGGGTATTATGAGGTACAAAGTGTCCTTGACGCGTGTAAAGTGCCTTGGAGAGCTATCTGGGAGGATTATGAGACAGAAACAAGTCAGGGAATATTTAAAGTAAATATTATGCTGTCCGTAGCGCAGGCAGAGGCAGACAGAGACAGCGAAAAAATACGGTCTGTTATGGAATTTAAACGGAACAACAAGGAATATATTGGCGGAAAAGTGCCGGTAGGTTATCGCATAGAAGGGAAAAAGATTGTAAAAGATGAAAAGACGCGAGGAATAATTGAGGATATGTTTGAGCATTATTTCCAGACTTTCTCGAAAGCAGGAACCGCAGACTATATTTTAAGTAAATACCCTGGTTTTGTAAGAACCAGAACGAGGTTGGTTAAGATTATGTCTAGCCCAGCTTATCGCGGTGAAATGTATGGAGTAAAAAACTACTGTGAGCCGTACATCACAGAGGAGCAAGCACAAAAAATTAGCGAGGTATCCAGTCAAAAAACTTGGACGGATTGCAAGAGGCGTATTTATATTTTTTCTGGCCTGATGAAATGCCCGCTTTGCGGCTGCAGGCTTTCCGGGTGTGCAATAGGCAAAAAAGGAAAAAAGTACAAAGTATATCACTGCCCCCACTCTGTCGCACAAAAGCACAAGACCTACACGCGATCAGAAAAAAAATTAGAAACATATATGCTCGATCACATCGAAGAAAAAATACAGTTAGATGTATTAAGGGCAGAAGGTCGTGTGAAGGCGGCTGGAAATGATGTGGGAAATAGAAAGAAAAAATTATCCAGCGAGCTGGGAAGGCTCAATAAAATGTTTGAGAAGGGAAGGATAACAGAGGAATACTATGACGAAAGATATGAGGCTATATCGAAAGAATTAAAAGAGCTATCCCAGAATGTAACGGAAGAACTTGAAAACAAGAAAAAAATACAAAGTAGATTTCCTGACGGTTGGAAAGATATGTATATGCAGTTAGACGAGCAAGGAAAGCAGGTGTTTTGGAAAAGTATTATAAAAGAGATAAAAATATCCCCCAACGAATTTGTGGAGGATATTATATTTTTTTAGTTTTTGTTATGCAGTAACTAGCCGTAACCACCAGGTTAAGGTCAGTTACCGTATAACAAAATATGATAGAAATAAAGGAGAA
>ERZ791852.346-NODE-346-length-36035-cov-10.292440_pt1 | contig 36035 bp, 28 predicted proteins | sample MGYA00510287_ERZ791852 | MGnify/ENA primary metagenome ERZ791852 (study PRJEB30046, sample SAMN00715257) | human gut metagenome | study: EMG produced TPA metagenomics assembly of the A metagenome-wide association study of gut microbiota in type 2... | reverse complement strand
AGCGTCCCCGATGTGGCGCAGAAGAGAAAAGACTGGAACGGCCTTATATCTGGATTCAAGGCAAGTGACCTTGTGTTTCTGGATGAAAGCGGATGCAATACGGATATGACAAGGCGGTATGCCTATTCGCTTGGAGGAAGCAGAGCTGTTGATTCCGCACCACTTTCTAAGCCCAAGAACACGACCATTCTGTCATCGATTCAGTTGGATGGGACACTACGCTATACGACTTTCTCAGGCGGAACAACTGAGGAGAGGTTTAAGCGGTATCTGGAAACTGATTTGCTGCCTCATCTGAACGGAAATTCTGTTCTCATAATGGATAATATGAAGTCGCACCATGCAAAGGCAGTGAGAAATCTGCTGGACAGCTCCGGTGTTCGATGCATTTATCTTCCACCATATAGTCCTGATCTGAATCCTATTGAAAAGCTCTGGTCGAAGGTGAAGTCTTTCCTTCGTAAATTCAAGGCACGGACCCTGGATACTCTTCCGAACGCGATACAATGTGCTTTTCAGACAGTTTCGCCTTCTGACTGCTCAGGCTGGTTCCATTCCTGCGGCTATTCGCCTTATTTTTGAAAATTGCTATAATTGCTCATAGGTGTTAATTTCCACAACATCTGTCGAATGAACCACACGAGCCGCAATAATCATTCGATCCTTGTTATAAAGTGCTTCTTCCCAGAACGCTCCATCGTATCGCTGATTTTTGCAAAGTTCATCAACACGTTCTGCAACGGTGTCTGCATTCTCTTTCACCAAATAGCAGATACCGATCATTGCATTGCCGCCAGAGCTTTCTGGCACAGTTACCAGTTCCATCTTACGATTGACGCGAACATTGCTTTCGTTGTCCACCAGGTCACTAACCATATACCAGGAATACAGTTCATGGCGGTGGAAGGGGTTCCTGTCACACCAAATATCGCATGGAATAATGTACACATTTTCCAAATGTTCTTTTGCAAGTTTGACTGAATGCAGTTTATTCTTTGCCGCATAATCTGCATTTACTACTAGTTCCACGCCATATTCATCAATCAAATACTCGTATTTTTCTTTCATGAAGCCTACAACTACATAGATTTCTTTAATCCCCACCTCATGAAGCTGCTTGATAATACGTTCAATAAACGGCTCACCATTAACTTCCAAAAGACCCTTTGGCATCTCCATATTGATTGGAACCATGCGCATACCAAACCCTGCTGCCAAGATAATAGCTCGCTGCGGAGTTTTCTGCTTAAACTCAGTTATGGCTTTCATTGTGGGGCGAATAGAATCATCCAGCTACTCAGCTTTAATGAGTTCCTTGAGTGAACGATTTACTACTCCTAACGAATGTCCTGACACTTCTGCTAAAATCCGTTGATTGATAAAAGGTTCCAGCAAAAGTGCGTTCAGGATGTCACTTTCTTGTTTGTTCATGTACCTTCTTCCTTTCGTTTTTATGAACATTGAGCGTGCTTAAACAGCTTCCTATACGGTATAGCAAGCTGTTTTTAAGAATAAAGTTATAAACAATTTTCTTCTATAGCTTGAATCTGGTTTTTTAACGAATAGTTTATCACGTAATTGCTGCAGTATTCGCTCATGTTTTTATACAATTCTGAGGTCGTTAACAACTCAAGTAATTTTATAGCATATTCTTCTTCATCTCTTGCAATAAAACCGCAATTTTCATTTTGTGACAGCTCATCTGTACCTGCTACGGGTGTGGAAACAAAAGGCTTTCCAAAATACATTGCTTCAACTAATGTTGTTGGAAATCCCTCGCTATGTGAAGTTAAGCAGAAAACCTTGCAGTGCTTATAGTACGCATATGGATTTTTCTTATATCCAACACATTCAATCTGCGCTTCCAGTTTGTACTCTCTAATTAATCTGATGGCCTCATTAAATAAGACACCCGTACCAAGCATTTTTGCTGTTACAGAAAGCCCCAAATCATTTAATCGTTTAACAATCCGAATAAACTGCAAAGGATCTTTATTCTCGTCAAAACGATTACAATACAGCAGCTGGAAATCCGTTACAGTTCCTTCTGGCACCATACCGGAGAAATCATAACCGTTATATATTTTTATGATTTTATCTTTGAATTCAGGAAATACGGCAGCAATTGATTTCTCTGTAGCATTCGATATTGCCACAATCTTATTTACAGAGCTTAATGCTTTTCTTTGCTTGTTTCTTAATCTCTTATTTTCCTCCAAATCATAAATCGCACTATGTATCCAAGCTATACGCTTTTGGCTATTTCTGCTCAATAGAAACGTTGGAATAAGGTAATTAAATGATATTTCTACATCATATATCTTTCTAAGATGCATTTTTCTTATTAGACCCGGGAATAATTTAATTAAGGAAGAATTTATTAGTTTATTGTATATTTTTGAAAACATATCCTGTCGCGTAATGTCGACAATCGGAGGCAAAATTTTGATATTGCCATTTACGGGTTCCATTTTATCTGCGTGAAGGTATTCCAGAACATCAATATCGTATTTTTCGTAATCCAGATTGTTAACAATATTTGCAAGTATCTTTTCTGCACCGCCGCCATAACTAAAGGACCAAATAATAAACAGCACTTTTTTCTTTTTCATTTTACATAAGCTCCTGGTAATTACGTTTCCGCATAATTACCTCCTTAATGAATACAACGGCTAATGCTTGAAGGAGGTAAGTAGCAATTACACCGGTCAAACCATAATGCTGTACGGAGAAGAGTAATAGCCCCAAATATCCAGCATTTACAACTAACAATATGGGAATATTGTATTTAACATAGCCCAACGCCATGAAAAGGTTATGGGTACCCATCGAGGAATTTGAATAACAACTATATCCAATGTACAGAATCAAAGGAATTACATACTCGTTTGGATTACTAATGAGATATTTCAGCCAAAGGGAATGTGTTGCTACTACGAATATAGTACTGATGCTAAAAAGCGATAACATAATCAGCTTTAAATGATTTGATAATTTTCTTGCACTTGCGACATCTTTCTGCGAAATCATCTTATTCATTTCAGGATAAATTACCTGACTTATTGGATCTCCTAATTTATTTATTACAGATCCGATATTTCCGAACACACTATACACGGATGTGGCTTCAAATCCTAAATATTTATTGATGATCAGTGATGTAATTTGATTTACCGGCAAATCAATTGTTGAAGTCAAATTGCTGTATAAGCTAAACTTTAAAAAATCAGGACACCATTTCAGTTTTACTTTATAGAAGTCAAGCAACTTATGCTGAGCCAGAGTTTTTAGAGTATAAAAGTTCATTAGTAAAAATTTTGCTGCGTTCGCTATACAGTCTACTAAAAAAAACGCTTTAAAATCACACCTGAGTACAAAGCACCCTAAAAAACCTACACATCGTATAACTGCACAAGATATATTAGATGTTACAACGTACTTATAGTTTTCAAAGTATCTTAGTACTCCAATTGTGGTTCCCTGAAAATTGAGCATATAAACACATAGATAGAAAATACAATACTCTGATATTGCACGATCCCAACCCATAATATTGATCACAACGTCCTTTAATATCACTCCAAAGAACAAAGTTGCTACAAGGCAAAATGCATCCAACATTACGGCCCACTTAATATAAATCTTTTCGGACTCGTGATCATTGTCCCTCTCGGCTTTAGCTAAGTACTTAATTAAGGATTGAAACGTTTTAAACGAAAACAAGCCATAAAACAAATTCGTATATGTCTGAACGGCAACAAGGATACCGTGTTTATATGAACCAATTGCGTTAATTATAAATATGGTTGCCAAAAAGCCAAATACAGAGCTTATTCCCTCGCCAGAAAAAATCAGCAAGAAGTTTCTGGCAAGGTGACTCTTAAATATTCGATCCTTAATATTTTTGATTTTTTCTCTCATGTGTTACAGCCATTTCCTTTACAAATTCTCTTACAGAATCATATTGTCCACAGAAAATTTTTCACGTTCTACTGAAGGAAAATTATATAGATATTGCGGCAATTTGCTTTCAATATAGTGTGCTTCGTCAGAATATTCCATATTCCTGTTAAATATTTGTGTGTTCTTTTTTGATTTTTCCGGGACAAATTTAGTCAGCTTGTCCTTATGCAAGGTTTTCGGAATATCAAGAAAAGAAAGAATTTGAAAAACAGAACTATCATAATTATAAATCAAGTCTTCAAAGTGAATTCTTAATATATTTCTATTTTCCACCTGTTTTTCGGCCTGCCTCATCTTACTATAATTGCTACAGAATTTCTCTACATCAAATGAATATGGAACAGTCGCATTCGCTTTTCTCCAGTAATATTTGTTCAGAAGAAAAACATCCCTTGGATCACGATCAACCACAATCACCTTACAATTATCCTCAAAGTAATTCTCTATTCGATACAGGTTATGCGGCAAAACAAGCTGATCTAATATTATATTTGAATTCGATATTCCCATTTGCAAGAAAAATTTATCCAGTAAAATCTTTGCTCTCGAATAGAACTCAGACGGAGTCGTGTATGAAAGCCACATTTCCTCATACCTTAGACCCGGCTTTGGTACCACTTTTCCAAACGATAATAATTTTATGATCTTAGCCAAGGTTTTCTCTATATATATTTTTACATTAGGGTTTTCTTGATAATACCAATAGACATCCTTAGTCCTTTCATCCATGAGCGAGCTGATGAATTCCACGCACCAGCTCATAAAATCAGAACCAACCTTATCCTTATAATCAGCAACCCAATAATATTTATTGGTGTATAATGTTTTCATACAACTATAAAATGCATGAAGGGCTTCGTCACTGCGAAAAGCATTGTTTCCTTTTAAGAGTTTGTCTTCCAAATCAAATACTCCGTTAGGGCAATGCATAAAAACATACTCAAAGTTTCCGTTGGAGCAAGAGTATCCATCTACCTCACTCAGAAGATCTGTTACAGCGGACGACCCCGAACCCATATATCCTGTTGGTATAACAATTTTATTCTCCATGTGGTTACCTCCTCACTTTATAATAGAATAGAATCCAATCCCTTTGGCAGCGTCAAGTATCTTATGTTTAATCGCCAATCATTTAAATACTGCCGCAAAGCAGGCTGTTGGCATTTTATGATAGCTCGTATTATATTTGCCTTGTTCAACCTAGTTTATATTATTTCGAATAGTAACATACTTCTCTCTTTCCTTCATTTTTAGATGCTCAATCAGATTCCTATAAAAGTATTTGTTTCTAGCAATTCGAAAGAAATCATATATTCTGACTAAATTGAATTTTTTAGCCTTCATATTAGCCTTTACAAATTCATACATTTCGAGAGTTGCAAAATCATCTTTATATTTGACTGAATTCAAGTATTTCTCCAGCATTTCCACAGACGGAACATTTTGATAGGCTCCATTGTCAATAAGATAGTACATTGTCAGCTTTTGTCGGATATTTGCCTTACTTGAAACACTCTCTGTACGGATTCTATAATACAACCCATATGCAGGCATATTACCTATTTTAAACCCATTTTGGATTACCCTGAGAATGAAGTCAAAATCCTCGCAAGCATAAACTAATCTATATCCGTTTAATTTTTCGAATACTTCTCTTTTTCCAAGCCACGTTGGATGTAAGACACAGCCTCCATATAATTGATATTCCTTGATTTTTTCATGAGCGGTTGGGACGTTTAAATATCCTATTTCTTTCCCATTTTCATCTATTTTTATAGCATTACACCCTACCATATCGTAGCTTTTTACCTGTAAAAATTCGAGCTGCTTTTCTAAGCGATCTTTTGTTGCAATATCATCCGCATCCATTCTTGCAATATACTCGCCGATGGCGTCCTTCAATCCAGCATTAAGTGAACTAACAAGTCCAATATTGCTTGGGTTGACTATATATTTTATTCTTGAATCTTCTCTGGCATATGCAGCAAGCAAGTCTGCCATATCTGCTCGCTTTGGATTGTCATTTACAATAATCAATTGAATGTTTGTGTATGTTTGAGACAGTATTGACTCTATGCTAAGTTTTAGATATTTCAGTGGTTCATTATAAGTACATAACAGGACACTTATTATCTCCATCAAATTTCCTCTCAATCTTTTTTAGCAGAAATTATCTTTTGTGGTTATCCCTTTACGCTCGGTTTCCCATAGGTCCAGCAATGAAACTTTTAAGGAGGCAGAATGTAATCAATAACCGTAAAAACGGAGGAATTTCTTCATACCTCTCAAAAGTAACCTGACTCTTGCAATATTCATAGCCGATTTTAGCCGCAAGAAGGCATGCCATGAATATCTTGCGAAGAAACGCTGAACACAAACGGCTTTGTATATACAGTCGATTTTTCCTCCACGCAGTGCTTGATAGGTTTCTCCACAATAACCAAGATGTTCTGCTGCAAAATACTTCTTCTTTCTCTCGACAGAAAGTCTGTCGCCTTTACTGTGCGGTGCCCGGCATAAGTAGCAGCAGGTAGTGAAAGAACTCTGTGTGCCACTGTAATAAGTTTCATTTGCTGAATACATAGTTTACTTGTAAGACCACTCTAGATTAGGTTATAGGTATATTGCTGGAAACCCTACTTCAACACATTCTATCACAAAAAATTCAACTAATGCCGTAAAGAACCCCATTAGTGTTTGCCTGCATCTTTAATTCCTTCCTTTGCCAATTCGTAATTTGCACTTGATTTTAGGCAAATTTCTTATGCCTATTATAATAAATGGTAAGCACCCGTAACTTAATAAGTCATTATCTATTGTGTTTGCTACCACAACTGCTATAAATGCCGCTTTTTCCATCATGCTTATATTTTGCTTTTTTTGATATGCATGAAGCACCATCCATAAAAATAGTAGCATTGCTATTCCATAGCGAACTACCATATATATATAAGCACTGTCCAAAACCACACCATTGTTCATATAACCATCTATATAGACCGGTGTGTTCGTGTAAGCATTATAGTTCATAGTGTTCACAATAGGTATACCATAGCTTTGAAATGCTGAAGCTGCCAGCATACTTCTATTTGTAAATATTTGATCAAATGCATACCAATAATTCAACAGGATTCCTTTATATCGAAGATATCCCGGTAGAATGGAAAAAACTATACATACAAAAACAATCCAACTGGATACCAAATTAAGCGGCTTTTTAATTTTGTTTTTAATTCTTTTATCTCTTAACAGCAATGCTAACATTGATAATCCTACCGTTATCACTACTGCATTTCGGCTTTTGCAAATGCTATATAAGACTATTTCTATAAATGAAAGCACTCCTATTTTTTTCATATTTCTATTGGTAGAAATACAATATGTCATCATATAAAATACAATCAGCGGTAAGCATGCGCTATGAACAAATCCTAAAGAGTGTCGTGCTTCTGTGCTAAAATCCGTTCTATATGTCAAGCAATCCGAAAGTATCCCTAATGCACATAACACCAATGTTAGGCTAGTCATACCTACCATAGTTTGCATAGACACATTATATATAACCTTTTCATCAACATCACAAAAAACATCCGCAATCAAAATCACGATAAACCAAAAAAATCTCCCGTAAGAAGAAGCGTCAATGCTCCACATAGCACTCCAAATACAACCCAAGCGAACCCCTTTTTTTTCCAACTTTTTCCCACCACTGACAGCACCAGTAAAACCACAACAGTCGCTTTAATTGCTTTGACAATTAGGGCTATATTTCCTGTTTTGAATGCCATATCCTCTAAAAAAAGAGCAATTATAAATGGAACATAGCACAAAATAAACATCTGTTTTTTTCTTTTAACATTCACTTGACTCATCACCTGTATATAATCAGCTTCCTTAATTCCACCTTTTATTTAGTTGTCGTACCTTGATTACCATTTTTCTAGGCAATCTCATTATCAGCAATGCTATTTTCAACTTATTTCTTGCCTTCGAATTTTTTAGAGTTTCTTTTTTGTGCAGTTCAATATATTCTCTGCAATAATTTATATCGTTTTTAAATCTTTCGTCTCCTGGTGCCGTAAGGTATATTCTTAAGCAATTTGTCACCTGGTAAATGTGTACGGCCAAACTCAATTCTTTAGATTTATATTCATATCGACGTAGTAATTCTTTGCCGATATCTATGATGTCAAGATCTTTTTCAGAAAAAAGTTTTGTTGTAATACTATTGGCTCTATGCCTATATCCATAACATTCTTCATCAGTATAAATAACCTTCTGAACCTGATTCAAAACATCACTTAAAAACAAATTATCTTCGTACAAGATGTTTGACTTAAATCTGACGTTTTTAAGGTCACTGGCTCTATATATTTTTCCGCATGCTGACGTTGATATTTCTTTTTGATACAAAAAATTGCAAATTGCTTCATCTTTCCCAAACACATTTTCCCTGGTTTGCGTTTTATAGTATGGCTGTTCCCCATCGACAAAATGAGAAATCTTTCCTACTGCTATCCCAGTATCATATTTCCTACACAATTCATATAGAGTTCTTACTGCATTAGGCGCAAGCAAATCGTCACTGTCAACAAATGTAATATACTCACCCTTTGCTTTTTCTAGTCCTACATTTCTCGTATCAGACAAACCACTGTTTGCCTTTTCGTAGTAAGAGATCCTTTTGTCTTTTTCTGCAAGCTCAAGACAAATGGCTTTACTCTTATCGGTGGATCCATCGTTTACAAGTATTACCTCAATATTTTTATACGTTTGTTCCAAAATGCTTTCTACGCATGGACGCAGATATTTTTCGACATTATATACAGGAACGATTACTGAAATTAGGGATTGTTCACTCATCATAGTTTCCCTCGTATGCTACTTTTGTAAACACATCTTCATACTGCCCGCAGATTTTATCCCAGGTGTACTCTTCAGCCACACGTTTCTTGGCTCTCCGACCCATCTCTGCAATTTCATCTGCACTCATTTGGTCTGCCTTATCAATCAGCTTTGCAAGGCTGCCCGGTTTACGGTTCCAATACAAGGCGCCATCCTCTGCTACTTCTTTGTTGAAACCAACATCAACCAATAGGTTTAAATCCGTACTGCCGAGAGCTTCAATCAGAGATGGGTTGGTACCGCCGACCGTATGGCCATGGAAATACGCATAGGCATTCTCTCGAATCTTCTTCAGCAGTTCCTGATCGTAAACAGTACCAACAAATTTGATTCTCTTATCGTTCTTAAAATGAAGCTTCTCTTCAAGCTCATTCAAAAACTTGTCATTTACATTCGTAATGATGGCAAAGTCTTTCTTGCTCTTACTCTTCATAAACTCCCAAATCATAACTTCAAAGGAGTTCTCCGGCACGAAACGACCAACAACAAGGTAATAGCCTTTCTTCGTCAATCCTTTTTCCTTATACCAGCTCACCAGTTTTTCATCATCGTCAGCCAACTTACTAAGGGTAAGATCCGCACCGTACGCAATGAAGGTTGTTTTCGGACTACTTCCTTTGATGCCCTTGCTGTCATAGCATTCATGGATGTACTTTTCTATATTCACAGAATCACAGATTGCAAGGTCGCAATATTTGACCATCATCTGCTCAGAAATTTTCCAATACTTCCGAATTGGTGCCGACCATTTTGCCCTCATCCACTCATGTCCGCCCGATGTCAAGTCTTGGACAACTTTTTTCACAAATAAATTTGAAAAAACGCAAAAAATAAGTCCCACAAGACTTTCAATCGGTTTTGAACCAATTTGAGCCTTGTAGGGCTTATCTGTTTTCTATATTCTGTTTATCTTATACCGCCTGCAAAGGAGTATTCTCCATTACCTTTTCAAACTGTTCGACAGTCATTTTTGCTTTTTCAGCAGCACGTTCCATCTTCAAATCTCCATCTCGAACAAGCTGCATGAGCATCCTGAGTTCGCCTCGTTCTTCGCTTTCGTTCATCATTTCCTCAACAGCTTTGCACACATCAATCACTTCCGCGCCCTTTGGAATATCCAGCAGTGTATTCATAACCACTTTAACACGCTACAATAAAGTTATTCATTCATGCCATGCTTTTGGTAAATCCAAACAAGAATGTCTGTGGTCATTCTAATCATCATTAGTGCGTCTTCGTTTCTGGCCACTTCTACCGTTCCCTCTAATCGATGTGTTCCGTAATCTGACAACATAGAATATATACTGTAGATAGCCTTTGTTTTTTTATAAGACCCCTCTAAATTTTCATCAAAAAAATCTGCTATGTCTCTTTTTCCCATTGCCTCAATCGCATTTTTTATTGGAGTCATCTCGGAAGCATCTGCAGGCTGTGTTCCTGTAAAATCCCCAGTTATTGTTGCCATTCCAAGCATCCATCTTGCATTTTGAAAAGGCACTCCTTTATATTTAGAAAATATCCCTGTCAATGCTGTTCTACATGATTCAATTGCAGCTCCCATGTCACCACGTTCAAATGAATTTAATGCACTCTCATAGGAAGCATATACATCCTGATATTTGTTTTTTAACCACTGCTCCATTCCAAAAGATTGAATAATATGATTTCCTTCGTTCAAATATGGCTTAACCTCAAACTTAGAAGAATATTCATCAATTTCTGTCGAAACTATCTGCAAGCCCATCAAATTATATAACTGGCACAGCCTGTTAAAATCATTGACAAAATCTCCACCATCACACAAAATATTTCCTTGAATGTGATTACCCAACTCCGTTAGCAACGAAATAATTTCTTCACCTTTATGCGCATTTAACAAATCCTCGAATATCGAATTCAAACCAACAAAAATTCTATATGACTCAATATCATTTTGAAATCCCCGATTATACCAGTATGGTTCAAGGTATTTTGAATACTCATCATAGTATTTTCCTAATCCAACACACTTCAAAATCATTTCCATTTGACCCGTTTTCACTTTCACAAATGGTGGTTTATCATATATTGCGCTTATTTGAGCCAAAATAATTTCCTGACTGTTATTCATTCCATGCTCCTCGATATTATTTTTATCCAGTTATATATAAGCCCCACAAGAACTCAATCACTTTTGAACCAAATTGAGTTTTGTGGGGCTTTTTATCTCTACGTTTTATACAGCCTGCAACGGGGTGTTTTCCATTACCTTCTTAAACTGTTCGACTGTCATATTGGCTTTTTCTGCAGCGCGCTCTGGCTTCAAATCTCCCTCTCGGACGAGCCGCACAAGCATCCCTATCTCACCGATACTAATGCCCTCTTTCCGGCCTTCTTCTCTTCCTTCGGCCTTGACACCTTGACTAAGATTGCACATAATAAGCACCTCTCTTTCCAGTTCTTCGCTCATTGCAACGCCAAACTCTTCTTCGAGAATTTTCTTTTTCTCCGTAGCTGCTCTTGACGAAGAAAGCAGCACATCCAGAAACTTCAAAATACCCGTATAGTTTTCTGCATCAGGTTTTCCGAGACAGATCGTTACCACACTCATCAGATCATAATTTTCTGATTTCTCAGTAGCGTTTCCAATCAACCGTTCTGGCCGAATCGAATATCTCGTAAGCGTATTCTGAAATTCATCAGATGGTTTTGTACAAACCCATATAGAATACACTTTTCGGATTTTTCCATACTCCGATTTTTTGAATATCGGCCCATGCTGTGCAGAGATCATTCTGCTACAATAATAGATTGCACGTTTTGTCAGCGGGTATCCCGGATTGAATGCAGTCTGTGCTTCCACGTTGATAATAAGGCGAATCACATCCTGCTGTGCTGCATCATTCGCTGTGGCCGGAGCAATCGCATCAAAGCGAACATCATAACGCACCGTTCCCTCCGTCAGCGTAGAATCCTCATTATTGCTTCCAGTTATTATTTCGGGAGCCTTCGGAGGTCTATTTGTATCATCAACGTGAACACCAACCGTGCCAACCTCTGGAGTTCCCTCGATATACTTTTCAGCAATTTCGTCTACGGAACATTCACTGTATTCATCTACGCAGCCCTTCATAATCTGCGCCAGGATCTGCTTGTTCGCCAGCAGCTTTTTGGCAGTCTTATCATAGTCCGAATCAAACTCCGTCTGAGTTATCGTGTGGGCAAGCTGATTTTCTACCGTGTTCTGCTTTTCCATCGGCATTCACTTCCTCGCAGTAGATTCAACAAGAGCGTATAAGCTCTTATTGTACTTTCATCTTACCATAAATCGCTCCTCATATCAAGCTGTACAACTCCTTCATAATCCTTAAATTTTTACGAACAGTTGTCCATAATATAACATTGTCGTTGATGTTATAACATGGGCAACCGCTTGATGCTGCTCCCCTGCCGTGCTATACTTACACTATACAAAATTATCAAGAGGGAGTGCATTGCTATGAGCAAAAGACTTGTCGCCTACTTTTCTGCCAGCGGTGTCACCGCAAAAGTTGCCGAAAATCTGGCGGATGCCATCGGTGCAGACATTTTTGAGATTCAGCCGGAAGTTCCATACACCAAGGCCGATCTGAACTGGATGGACAAGAAGGCCCGCAGTACCATCGAAATGAGCGACCCGACCTCTCGCCCTGCTATTGCTGCCAAACGTGATAACATGGATGAGTATGGCATCATCTTTATCGGCTTCCCTATCTGGTGGTATGTTGCTCCAACCATCATCAATACATTTTTAGAGAGCTACAACTTAAAGGGTAAGACCATCATACCCTTTGCTACCTCCGGCGGCAGCGGCATGGGTAAGACCAATGAGAAACTTGCGCCGAGCTGCCCCGGTGCAAAGTTGCTGCATGGTAAGGTGTTCAACTCCTATTCCAGTAAAGCCGACTTATCTGCATGGGTAGAAACGCTCAACATCTAACCCTCCCATTCCTGCGGAATGAAACACCCGCCTAGCCGAGAAGATTCACAAATCCTCTCCCCTAGACGGGTGTTGCTTTTGGTCTACTTATCCATCATCGTACAGCTTTAGTAATAAAGCCACCGCATACCATCCCAATATGGCTGAACCTCTCCTCTGGATTCATGTTGCTCATCAAAAAGATCAAATGCAATCAGCCGAGCTGTATGGAAATCATCAATTCTACGATTATTATATCGAAACACGCTTTGTCCTCCATAAAGAACACCCCAGCCTGCTCCAAACTTACTTTTCATAATCGTTATATTTTCGCCCTTATACCGTAGCACATATTTTCCTTGATTGCGTTCCTGCCATTCCCTTCGCATGAAATTTTTCTTGCGATTCAGGCGATTTTTCAGTTCTCGCTCAGTCTTTTGAGGGTTGATATAGTCATCAGTCATGCGTTCTGCACATACGCATCCCACACGCAGTTCACCATTAAAATTAGGATGTTGCAAAATGTGAACATAGCGAATCTTCTCTTGTCCACACATTTCACACTGTTCGTATTCTACGTCATCCCCGGACTCTAAATCCTCACCCAAATCTTCTATTCCCATTTCTTTCCATCCTTTATGTGGAATACCTTCTCGTTCCCATCTTGCCAATTTATTCACCATCCTTCTTTGTTATTATCCATGTAATTATTCATGCAGTTCCAAGGGCAGGCCATCCGGGTCAAAGAAAAATGTCATTTTCTTTTTGGTGTAGCTATCCAACCGAATCGGTTCACATTCAATTCCCATCTGTGCAAGTTCTTCCACGGTAGCTTCCACATCATCCACCCGGAACGCCAGATGCCGCAGACCACAGGCTTCCGGCCTGCTTACACGTTTGGGTGGGTTCGGCTCTGCAAAAATCTCCAATTCAATCGCATTGGCTCCGTCACCGACACGCAAATCCAGTTTCCAGTCGTTCCGCTCCTTGCGGAAGTTTTCTCTCACAACTGCAAAGCCCAGTTTGTTCACATAGAAATCTCTTGCTTTTTCATAGTCGGAAACGATGATTGCCACATGATGAATCGCAACTAATTTCACTATCTGTACGCCTCCCTATTTTATATGTACCATGCCTGCTGAAGCATTACTGCCGCCAGTTCCAGAAGTACCACCACGACGCCGACCACCTGTGGTATCATAAAAATCGCAAATCCACCAATCAGCATTTGAAGTGCTTCCACCCCTTGCGACTGCTGCATCAAGAACGAAAGGACCGCCGTTGCCAGTAGCACACTGCCCAGCAGATAGAAAATCCATGCAGAACAGTGATGCAGAAATACCACAAACCACTTTATAAGCCATACAGTAAGGATCAGTGGCAGGGTTATCATCACCAGCACCAATTTTAACAGCCATCGAATCGCTTTCATAATGTCCTCTTTCCGGCTGTTTTGTTGCCCATATTATAACACACTCTTTAATGTTACAACATGGGCAACGCAGCCTTTTTTGAAATTCAGCTCTTGTGCAATGCTCTCGCAGCGTCCTGGATGCTCTGCTCATATTTGAACCGTACCACAATGCGCCCACCACCATATACAAAGACGTTTTCGATAAAGGCCGACACCATACCTGCCGTGAGCCTCGTTCCGTGCAGAAAATTTTCAGCCTGCTCTGCCGCTGCGCGCACGGTTCCCGGCACAACGCTTTCAGCGGATTCTTCCGCCTTGGATTGTTCAATTTGCTCTTGCACCTCTGAAATTCGTCTGTCACACTCCTGCTTTTTCTGCTTGTAGGTATCCAGTGGGAGTGTTCCTGCTGCATATTCTTCATACATCCGCATCTTCTCACCTTTCAGGTTTTTAAGTTCCTGCTCCATCAGAGTTTTGCGGCGGTTTGCCTTTTTGTGGGCTTCTTTCAAAGCCTGCTCTTCCTTTTGAATATCACCATAAAGGGAATCCAGCAGAGAGAGTTCCTTTTTCAGTGCCTGAAAGACGGCACTTTCAATATCACTGACCTGAAATATCTCAGATGTGCATTGGGTCTGCCCAACCAGTTCCAAGCCCTCTCTGCACCAGAATGTCGGCACAACCTGTTTAAAATTGTGCGCCATCACTCGCCTGCAATTTCCGCAGCGGACTTTTCCTTTTAGCGGGAAGTCCACGCGGCCCATCAACACCTTATGGCTGTTGCTCTTTATGACAAGCTGCGCTTTTTCAAATTCTTCACGACTTACGATTGCTTCATGGGTTCCCTCCGTAATAAACTGCTGTCCTTTGGGAACTGTTCTGACAATGCTTTTGCCGGAAATCAGTGTTTTTGTTTTGCCCAAAACCATTGCCCCAGTGTACACATACGCCGTGAGGATTTTCCAGACACGAGAGCTATCCCAAAGAATCACTGGGGCGATGGTATAGGTCGTTTCCTTGCCATACGCCTTATTTTCTTTGTTATATACGCTCGGCACAGGAACATTTTCGTCATTGAGCATCATTGCTATCTCTCTTGTTCCCAGCCCCAGAATCGCAAGGTCGAAAATACGCCGCACGATTTTTGCTGCTGGCAGGTCGATGATAAATGCGCCCTTTTTGTCCGGGTCAAACTGATAGCCGAACGGTGCAGCAGATGCCGTTGTGATGCCTTTACGCCACTTGACCTGATTGGCAGTCCGCAGTTTCTTTCCTGCATCCCGGCAGTACATGGTATTTACCAGATTACTGACAATCACATCCATTCCCAGCGTTGTACCTTTATAATTATTGCTGTCATAGTTATCGTTGATGGCAATGAGCCGGACACCCAGCAGGGGGAAAATCTGCTCCATGTATTCGCCCACACCGATATAATCACGGCCAAAACGGGAAAGGTCTTTCACGATGATGGTATCAATCTTGCCATTGCGCACACCGTCCATCATCTGCTGGAATCCAGGTCTGTCAAAATTGCTGCCTGTGTAGCCGTCATCTACAAAATCCATCACAGGCACATTTTGCAGGCTTTCTTTGCAGGAGATATACCGCAGGATCAGTTCTTTCTGGTTTTCAATGCTGTTGCTCTTATCCTTGCCATCTTTGCCCAAGTCGCCATCAGCCCTTGAAATGCGCTGATACGCTGCAATCATGTTTCTGCACTCTCCTTTCCAAGTTCTGTAAACACATCCTGAAATCCGAAAACAATCCGAATCCGCTTGTCCGCACTCACTTCGATTTTCTGCACAAGAGATTTTACCAACTGAATGTCAAATTCAAAGTTGTCCAGATGTTCTTCCAAATGAGAAGTCATATTCAGGTATTCTTCGATCTGCCGTTCTACTTCCGCTTTTTTGTTTTCTGCTTCCTGCAGCGCAGCCCGTAGACCATCATACTGTCTGGAATAATCTTCCCGAATCAGCTGGTAATCTTCGGAATCCACCACACCAGCCACATAGTCCGCATAAAGCTGTTCCCGCTTCTTGGCCATCTGGCTGACTTTATCGGTCAGGCTCATAATTTCACCCTTTGCCCGGTAAACGGGATTCTGCACATCCTCGATTTTCTGTAATTCTTCCAGCACCTTCCGTTTATCGCTCAGCTGGATAATGAACAAATGCAGCTGATCCATTATCAGGGCTTTCAGCAGTTTTTCCGGAATCTGATGGCCGATGCACTTATCGTCAGCCTGTCTTGCCTTGCAGATGTAATAGCAGACCTTTTTACTTTCTTCCGCTCCATGCGGCAGTCGTTCAAACTCCATCGGTCTGCCGCAGTCTGCGCAAAACACCATTCCTGTAAGGTCATTCTGATATTCTGCCCGAATCTGCTCCGACTTTGCTCTTACTGTCTTGAATACTGCTCGATTCTTGTTCAAGATTTTTTGCACCTTTTCAAAATCATCCCTTGCAATGATGGCCGGATGTGTGTTCTTTGCCACATACCACTGTTCTTTGGGAAGGTCGTGCTTGTCCTGTCCTGCGAATAACTTCTGTGTACTTTTATTGTTGATGGTATCGCCCACATAGGTTTGATTTTCCAAGATGTGCCGGATTGTGGTTACGCCCCACTTTTTACAGGTAAGCACTTCTTTCCCCTCAACCATTTTTCTATGCCACTCTCGTGGAGTCGGAACCTGCAGCAATGTCATTCGTCGAGCAATTTCAAAAATTGGCACACCCATCAGTTCCCACTGGAAAATCAACTGCACATAAAATGCAGCTTCCGGGTCAATTTCATTTCGCTTTGTCACGGAGTTCCGAATATAGCCATACGGAGCATCGTTTCCGACAGCATAGCCTGCTTCTTTTTTGCGCTGCAAGGAAGTCCATATCTTTTTGGATATGTCTTTCGCGTACATTGCGTTGACCATATTCCGAATCGGGAGAGCCAGACTTTCCATATCCTCTTTGCGCGTACTGTCAAAATTATCTGTAACAGCAATCAATCGAATCCCCAAAAATGGGAACACCGTTTCGATATAGTATCCTGCTTCCAGATAGTTGCGGCCAAAGCGTGAGAGGTCTTTCACCACGATGCACTTGATTTTCTTCTGCCGTACATCGTTCATCAGGCGGGTAAATGCAGGCCGCTTGAAATTTGTTCCCGTAAATCCATTGTCGAAGTAGGTATCCACATAGCTCAGTTCCCTGCTGCGGTTGATATAGTCCTGCACCAGTGCGATCTGCGTTTCCATGCTTTCTTCTGTTTCTTCATCCTCAACAGAAAGCCGCCCATAGATTGCCGCAGGCATTTTTGCTTCTTCCAGTTCCGGGAGCAGCACAGAAGCTGCCGCCTGTTCCGGCTGCGGGAGATTTTTTCTACTCTTTCGTGCCACTGTCTGTACCCTCCACTTCTATCCGACTAAGCATCTGTTTCCATTCATCCGTTTTCATGGTCAGGCTGATTTCTGCCTGACCATTGCCCAGTAATGTAACTGTGACCTGTTCGATGTATTTCTTCACAAAATTGCGGTCAAGTTCCTCCGGGGCCTTATACTGTGCCATCTGCTGAATCCATGGATTGCGCAGGCTCAACGCTCGTTCCCATACCAGCGTATCTTCCATAATTGCTGTAAGCTGTTCATTCAATTTCCGATGTGCTTCTTCGTAGTCCAGCAGTTCGGCACAATATTGTTCTTTGGTGATTTCATCGGCCATATAACTCTCATACAGCGGCACACGGCGAAACTGTTCCATATTCAGTTCGGCCAGAACGGACTTCATCTGCACCGACTTTTCAGCTCGGACTGCTTCAATCACTTTCCTGCCTGCTCCCTGCTGAATCGCTGCAGCCAGCTTTTCTTCTTCCAGATGTTCCAATTCCAGAGCATCCATCACCTTTTTATAAATGGTAGCTGCCGGAACTTTCAAATTCTTTCCGTTTTCCTTATGTGCGCGGCAATGGCGGCAATAGAAAAGTTCTTCCTCCGTTTTCTTATCCTTATGCCAGCAGAGTGCGTAGCCGCAAGTGCAGACAATGTGTTTTGCCAGCGGGTTCGGTTTTTTGTAGTTTTTCCGAATGGAGATTTTGTTCTCCCCCTCCCTCATATTGCAAGGGAAAGCATAGAACTGTTCTTTGGTTATGTATGGTTCGTGGCAGTTTTCTGCAATGATCTGGCGGCTTCCATTTGCCGCCGCACCCGTATAAGTCGGGTTTCGGAATAAGCACCTCAACATATCCGTTGTCCACTGGTCTGATTCTGCATCATAAGACTTTCCCAAAATTCTCTTTTTGTGTCTCATTGGGGGTTCAACACCCTGCTCATTTAACCACTTTGCAATGTCACGCATTTTCTGACCGGACGCATATCTGGAAAAAGCCTCGCTTAAATAAGGAGCAACTTCTTCATCCTTTATCATGTTGCTTTCGCCATTCCTGCGGATATAGCCAAATGGAACAGAACTTGTCAACCGGAATCCTGCGCCTTGTTTCCTTCTCCACGCAAACATGATTTCTGCGTGCATCTCACAGCGTTTTGCTTCAAAATAGTCCTCGACTTCTTTTCGGCTGGCTGTTCTGGTGTCCAATCCCTCATCCAGCACGATCAGGTCGATGCCCGTCGCATAGAGCGTTTCCTTGATTGCCTGTCGTGCCGCCGGGAAATCCGGCCCGCAGTAGTACATGGATGCCACAATAATGCAATCAAATTTTCGCTCTACGCCATCATCGGTCATTTGGTCAAACGCGGTACGCGCCTTTTCATCGTTCTTGCGGTCAGAATACTTTTTCAGCAAATCTAGTTCTTTATGTTCCGCCAGATATGCCGCAATACGCTGATTCTGCTCGGCAATCGCCAGTTCACCTTGATGGTTCTTCCAAGGAAGTGTCCGGGTATAGCTTACACACTTCATACTGCACTTTCCTCCGTTTCTGCTGCCGGAACACTACTGCAATATTCCAGCACATTGCGAATTTCCTGATCGAACCGATACTGAATATGAATATGTTCCTTATCATAGACGGTGATGCTCTCTACCAGTTCCACCAGAACACGGCGGTTCAGACTTGTCAGGTTTTGGTAGGACTTGAAATCTTCGATCCATGGCAGATGTTCCACATCCAGATTGTTCAGGCAATCCCTCTGGCGGTTCATTTCTGCTTTGGCCTTGCGGATGGTTTCAACCTTTTCATTAAAGGAATGGCTGAATTCCTTATACTCTTCCTTGCTGACAATACCGCTGCTCATATCTTCATAAAGCTGTCGGCGCAAGGTCTGGTATTTCTGTTCTTCCTGCTCCAGCATTTTCAGATGTTCTTCCACAGATTTCAGTCTGCGCTCATTCTTGGGGATCTCATTGATTTCATCCAGTCGATGTTCCAGTCCACTGATCTGCTGAACTTTTCCCTGCAATGCGGCCAGCACCACTTCGGCCAGCTTACTTTCACTGATAAGATGTGAGGAGCAGCCTAAACCATTGTGGTTTGTGACGCAGTGCAGATAAATATATTTCTTTCCGTTTTTTGATACGGTACGCCGCACCATGTTCTGCCCACAGCTACCGCAGCGAACGATGCCCGAAAACAGATTTACGGTCTGCTGTCCTTTCGATGCACAGGTGTCCAGTTTCAAGACTTCCTGCACGGTATCGAACAGCTTTTGCGGAATGATTGCTTCGTGCATATTGGGAACTCTGATCCAGCCGGATTCTTCCACATCCCGAATTTTTTTAATTTTGTAATTGATCTTCTGCCGCCTGCCCTGCACCATCGTTCCAGTGTAAACTTCATTTTTCAGAATCCGAAGCACCTGAATTGCCTGCCACTTCGCATGAGTGCCAGCTTTGAACCCACTATGGTAATTCAAACCGCACAGCCGTTTGTACTCGCTGGGGGCTAGCACATTCTCACTGTTCAGCTGTTCGGCAATCACCTGTGCGCTCATGCCTTCCAGTTTTCTGCGGTAGATAGAGCGGACAATATCTGCTGCATACTCGTCTACCACCAGACGGTTTTTGTTCCGTTTGTCTTTGCAGTAACCATAGATTGCGTAGCCACCGATGAACTCACCCTTGCGCCGTTTCATGTCCAGCTGGCTGCGCACCTTGATGGAAATATCCCGGCAGTAAGAATCGTTCAGCAAATTCTTAAATGGAACCACAATGTTGTCCGAATCGCTGCTCTCAGTGTTCGCATTATCATAGTTGTCATTGATGGCGATGAAGCGAATCCCCATCATGGGAAAAATCTGTTCCAGATATTTTCCCATCTCGATGTAATTACGACCAAGGCGGGATAAGTCCTTGACGATGATGCAGTTGATTTTGCCGGATTTAATATCCTCCATCATCCGCTTAAAGCCCGGACGTTCAAAGTTGGTTCCTGTGTAGCCATCGTCAGCGTACTCTTCGACCAAATACAGTCCTGGCCGTTCTGCAGCAAAATCCCGAATCAGTTCTCTCTGATTGCCGATGCTGTTGCTCTCAGCCTTGTCGCCATCCTCGATGGACAATCTCAGATAGGCCGCTGCCCGTATGTCTTTATTCTTTTCCTTGTAAAAAAACAAAGCCATTAAACCTCCTGTCTCCACGCAAATTGCATGGTAAAATCCAGAAAGTTAATGGCTTTTGATTGCACTATTCACTTAACCCGTCTGTATTCTACCAAGCTGTGACACAAAAATCAAGCTGCTGCGCACATTTTTCAAAATTTATTTTTCAGTGCTTCCCCATACTCTGCAGCAGGCAATCCCACAGTTCGCTGCCCTCCGGCCGGAACGATTCATATACGGTGATGCCCTTGATGATGGCTTTTCTGTGATGCACAGGCTCCGTATGTTCCTGTTTAGGCTTTTCATCAAATCGTTCTTTCTGCTTCATAGAAATCAATCCCCCTTTACTAATAGGAATCCAGAAGGGCATTTTGGAATACATTTTTTGAAAAAATTTCAAAAAAAAATTGAAAAGTGTATTCCAAATAGGGGCTGCGGATTCCTATTTATAGAAGGACTTCTTTTGATAGGTCTACGGCATACGATAAAGGACAGGTCTTTTTCTGTCTTAGAGCAAGATTCGCCTATGTCCGCTCAAAACTCACTTTCGTGATTTTCCCGGACGGCAATCTTGATGGAGATTCCGTTCCCCATTCCCACGGTACGCACAAAATCTCAGATTCTGGCTATCTGGCTCCACATGAATGTGTTCGCAGCCGAACGCCTACGGCTTATCGGGAGTTGCTTCGCAACTATAAAATACAGGAGGATCACACTATGGTTCGACCGAAAAAACAAAAGGAACTATGTCGGGGAAAGCGCGTCTATGTAAGATACAGCGATACCGAATATGAACTGATTTCCAGCCATGCAAAAGGCCTGGGGTGCCCTATCAGCACGTTTGTACGCAGATGTACTCTCAACGAAAAACTGACCGTTCACTACAACGTCGTCGCTGACATTGCAGAACTGCGTGATTTTGCAAGGCAGCTCTCTCATATCGGGAACAATCTGAATCAGATTGCAGCCTTCTTCAACAGCGGCGGCATCCAATCTCGTGCCATGCTGGAAGAAATCAATCGTTGCATGACCGACCTCCGCGCTATGCGGAAAGAAATTGCAGGGCTGGCAGGTGATTATCGTGGCAATCTTAAAACACGTCGCGGGTAAAAGTGCAGACTATGGTGCTGCACTCGACTATTTGAAATATGAGCATGATGAGGTCTTGAAAAAACCTCTGCTGGATGCAAATGGAAACTGGGTGCTCCGCCGGGATATTCTACTGGAAGGCATAAATTGTGAAGCGGAACTTTTTGATGTGGAGTGCGAAATGCTCAATGCACAGTACCATAAAAATCAGAATTATGATGAAATCAAGACACATCATTATCTCATCAGCTTCGATCCTGCCGACAAAGATGAATGCGGACTCACAGGAGAACGAGCGCAGGCCATCGGCATGGAATATGTAAAAGCCAACTTTCCGGGGCATCAGGCGTTGGTCTGCACCCATATGGACGGTCACAACGGCAGCGGCAATATCCATGTGCATATCGTAATCAACAGTCTGCGAAAGCTGGACGTTCCGCAGCAGCCCTTTATGGAACGCCCCATCGACTGTAAGGCGGGCTATAAACACCATCTGACGAAAGATTACCTAAAGCATTTACAGCAATCTCTTATGAATATCTGCTTGAGGGAAAATCTCAATCAGGTCGATTTGCTTTCCCCATCTGTCAACAAAATCACACAGCAGGAGTATTATGCCAAACAGCGCGGGCAGATCAATCTGGACAAGTTGAACGCTGTACTTGTTGCAGAGGGTTTCACTCCCATGAAAACTAAGTTTCAAACGGAGAAAGATAAACTGCGCGATGCCATTACTGCTGCGGCGAAGAAAGCAAAATCTTTTGAAGAATTCTGCCGCCTGCTCCAAACCGAATCCAACATTTTAGTAAAAGACCACCGTGGTCGATTTAGTTACCTTCTCTCGGACAAAGAAAAATACATCTCTGCCAGAACGCTGGGAACCAGTTTTGACCGTGAACATCTTCTGACGCTTTTTGAAAGTAACGCGATCACCGCTGCAAAAGAAAAACAGCAATGGAGTGTTGCTGACCCCATTGCCGTTCTCTATATCAAGTCCAATCTTCGTCTGGTAGTGAATTTGCAGGACTGCGTAAAAGCCCAGCAAAGTCACGCCTATGCTCAGAAAGTCAAAATTTCCAATTTGCAGCAGATGGCAAATACCATCGTCTATGTACAGCAACATGGTTATGATAGCTATGAAGATTTGAAAAAAGCGCGCGATGAACTGTCCGTCAAAATGTCCGATGCCCGCAACACCGCCAAATCTACCGATGCCGACTTAAAGCGGCTGAACGAGAAGATTCACTATCTGGGGCAGTATCTTTCTACAAAAGCCACATACAAAGAGTTTTTGCAGGCCGGCAACAAGAAGATGTACCGTTCTGCGCATCAGGATGAAATTGCCAGATACGAAGAAGCCGTTCAATTCTTGAAACGCAATTCCACGGATGGCACAATCCCCACAATGAAAGATTTACGAGCAGAAAAGGAAAAGTTGCTTTCTGCTCGAACCGCACAATACGAAAGCTACACCTATTTCAAAGATTACTACCACGAACTGCAAACCGCTTGCAGGAATGTTGATATGATTCTTGAAATGGAACACACGCAGCAGCACACCCGTACCCAGCCCAAGCGCAGTCACGAACCATCTCTCTAAAAAAGGCATGAAAAGAGCCAGCCAAGACTTTTCCTATGGCTGGCTCTTTTCTCTTTTTATTTTCAAACTAATTCACATCATTATTGATCATCTTTTTCTAACTGAATTGTATACTCAGCAGAGCTATCAATATACACATCCTTACTCCATGTAGCTTCATCTGAAACTGCACGAATCAAGTAAACTCCTGCTGGAACCGCAATCATAGCCGAATTATTTTCCGTTCTAAATGGAAAGCCTCTATCTACGGTATCATCACGGTATTCATAGTAGATTTCCATTCCCATATTAGAAATATCAACGCCACTAAAATCCAATTGTGCAAAGCACATTCCTTTCGGTATATAGTCTCGCTCTGTCGAAACCTGATCTGGATTCTTTTCTTTATTCAGGTCAATCCCTCTGACTGTTATCATTCCTTTAGACCAGTAAATAAAATCGGCAACTTCTTCTATTCTTAACGCCCCCGTATTATCCATCATCAGTTTATGGAAGTAATCCTGAACTGTCCATTCTGGAATTTCAATCTGCTCCAAGGAATTTGTCAGTTCTATTTCAGTTCCACGGTTAACCTCTTGGTTAGGTGTCAAAGTTTGCTTACTAACAAATGTACTTTGTTCTTCAGTCTTATTTTTGACATATAACCCAGAAATCGCCAATACTTGTTCCGCTTCATAAGTGTTCATTCCAACAACATTTGGAACTATAACTGTATCAACTGTCAAATTTGACGATGCAGTAACATCCTCAGTTTTCTTTACGTTATTAAAAACATAATTTACAACAAAAATTCCAATCAGTCCTACTGCAACAATCGCTGCTACTTTCTTTGCCGCCTTTTCTCTACTATCTTTTACAGAATGTACCGAGCAAAAGCCCATCAAAATCAGAATTAACAGATCCGCTGCATTCTTGATTGGCTCCACCTTATCTAGTATATAATTCAAGAATTCCATAACTACCTCCTCTACTGGCTACATTACTATTAACTCTTATCCTGCCTTTTATAATGCCACATTTTTGTAGTTAAATCAATCAATCTTCCCCAAAAATGGTGCACAATTTTTGGGCTGAGCCATTTTTGTTTACACACATAACAAACAAAAAGTCAGGGTTGCCTAATGGCACCCCTGACTTTTTACAACTTACCCTTTCCGGCTTCTCTCCTGCTGCTGTTGTTGGGTCTGGTCTTTCTGTTTCCGCTGTGCCTGCTTGATATGCAACCGATCCAGCACCGACCATCTGCCACCAATGCGCCGTGGCTTTTTCGGCACGTTGTTCACGCAGCCATCTATCATGTCGTAATTCTGCTCTGTGCCGGATTCCCGCGCACGTTCATACGTTCCGTTCGTCAGGCATTTCTCATGTTCGGTCATATCCTGCTGCTTCTTTTCAGCACGATGAACATACTCTGTAAGGATGGAGCGAACATTTTCAAAGCCGTTCGGAACATCCGTCACAAATACGCCTTTGCTGTCTACCACGATTGGTGAAACGGCATCTTTGCGTTGCTCGTTACGCATCATAAAAAAGCAAACTCCCTCGACAACTTCGCTGTCATACGGAAGCCACGTTCCAGTCTTTCCATCAATTTGATAATTGGGAACCATGTAGACGACAGTATTTCCGGCTGCATCAGCATCCATAAAGCCACCGAACTCTACCAGTTCCTCTTTATCGACGTAGAAAAACTTACGTTCCTTTTCTTCATCCCATACGATCACATCGCCAACACCAAAGGCGCGTCCAATAAATGTATTTGGCCGCTTTTCTTCCAACCGTTTCCGGGCTGTCATTGGCGTATCGCTGGGTGCAGGCTTTCCTTTGTACGCACTCTGGTAATTCTGATGATGGATCAGGAACCCGTCCTCTACCTGCTGTACATAGGATTTTGCCCAATGCTGATGATGAACCTCTTTGATTTGGAAAACTCTATACTGGTTTATCATTTTACATTTTCTCCTTTTCCGGCTCCTCCGGCCTATGCCACTCCAACTCCAGCCCCTTGAACTGCTGCTCATTCAACTGTTGCATCTTCGGGATGGTCTGCTGAACCAGCGCAGCCATCTCCGCATCCTCTGCCACAAGCAGCTGGACCTCCGTCAACACCTGAATCGTATCTTTGAGTGTCGGCTGCTCAAACATCGCCATCAGCATCAGTTCCAGTTCATCAAAGCGTACATTGCTCATAACTCCATTCCTTTCTTTTTCGCTTTCTTCGGCTTATCCTGTTCCTGTGCAGGCTGCTCCTGCTTTTTGCCTTTCAGACTGCGCAGGGCATCCAGAACAGACTTTTTCGTACTGCCGCGTTCCTGCTCCTTACTCTGCTGCCGTGCCGCCATCAGCTTTTCCATATCAGAGATAGCCTGCTGCACCAGCTTATCATCCCTGAAGTAGTTGATGGAATTGATGTTCTCGCGCTGCACTTTGTCGTTCACGACCAACTCATACATTCCAACAAAGCCACCATCTTCCTCGATGCAGAATCCAATGCACTTGTCAGCATTCATCCGTTCGGACGGAATCTTGTCATAGGCTTCCAAGGCTTCTTCCATTGTCAGCTGATCGTGGAACTCTCCCGCAAACGTAAACTCCAAACACTTCGCAACATAAAAGCTGAACGTTTCTTCCGGCGCAGGTCTTTCTGCGGCGAGCTTTTCTTTCAAAACTTCTGCCTGCTGTTCAGCCACCGTATCAGCCTGTTCCCGCAGTTCTGCCGCATCCATGACTTTACCCTCTGCCGCATCGCAACCGAACTCTGCCAACAGCTCTGTCATAGCCTCCTGCACAGGCTTATCTCCATCCGTTTCAAGGATGCCGCCATCTCGCTCCGTGAAGTCTTTATTATATAAGGTATAGTCGAAGCCATCGTCACAGGTCTGGATGTGAAAATAGGCATCCGGCAGTTTGTAGGCCAGTTCCACTTCCTGTACGGCTAACGCCCCCTGTAACGGCTGGACAACGTGATTCTGGATATACGGGTTATTCCAGCCCGGAACCGTTTTATAGTCCTCTACGATGGTGTCAAGGCCGTTCCTGCACTGCAAAATATCCAGTGAACCCGGCAGCGGATCAGGATTTTTCTCCACACCCAAGGCTTTCATATAATGGTTCGGAAGTGCCTGATACTGCGACATTGCATCGTTGAGATTGCCAAACCGCTTAATTTCAAGCGGAACAGCCTGCCGGTTCTCGACCACATAGAATCGCTTTACAAATGGCTGTTCCAACTCTTTCTGCTTTTCCAGTTTCTCTCGGTACATCGTCACAAAGCCATCCAGTACAGCCGAATGGCTGGTAACTACCCAATCTGCTCGAAATTTAATGATTCTCGCATTATTCTCCGGGGTGCCGACTTGCTCCGCCCATTCCTTATTACTGTGAGAAAAGCGGTCATCATAGTTTTTGTAGCGCAAGGTATTCGCAAGAATGTACCCCACACGCTCCATACCATACTGCTTCACCACCTGATTGACTGCACCATCGCCAAGGTGCATCCCGTCATAATTGTCCGCAATCGCTTCATGGATTGCCTGCTTACACTCGCTGTTCAGCCGATAGGAGGTACGGTATAAATCCACCTCGTCATTTTCTTTGGCATAGCTGAACGGCTCATAGTAGACAGGCACATCCGAATAGTCCTGCGCGCTGTTGTCCGGCACCGGCGCTACCTTTTCAATGATCTCCGATACCACATCATCCTTATTCGGCATATTCCATTTTTCAGAAAGATACTCTTTTACCGCATCCAAAAATTCATCATCGAAGCCGTTCCACAAATCCTCTGCCACCAGCTTGCCCTGCTCATCGACTGCAACACAAGCAGCCATATCGCCGTGTTCCTCATGCTCCAGCAGGAAGAACTTTTCCCCACCGATCTCCGTTTCATCAACGGCATACCATGTACCGAGATGCCCATCGACTGCGATGTGGTCGGAATCGCCGTGGATCAGACCATTTCTTTTCTGCTGCTGTTCCTCCATGAACTCTCGCACGGTCAACTCCGCGCCTGTGAAGTTCAGCCCATCCTCGCCAAGTTCCAGCCGCCCGTCTGCGCCAAGGTCAAGTTCTTCGGCCATCAGGACAGATGCTGCATGGTTCACCACCACCGTTTTCTCCACTGTAATGGGCTGGCCGGGGTCGCAGTCCGAGCCGCGCAGATCATAGCGATATAAGCCCTCCGGCACATCTTCATCCTGCAGTCGGCCATTGCTGAAAAGACCCGGCTTATCAAAGATTTCGATTTCCTGCAGTTCTTCGTTCAAAAGGTTTTCTTTCTGCAAATCCAGATTCCTTTCCTTGAAAAAATCCGGCAGTTCTGCAAATCCAATGCTGTCCACATAGTAGGCTTTGACTGTACTGCCATCATTGAGTACCACCACGTCGCTGACCGACAGCGAATGACCCGTAAAATCTGCCGGACGCTGGATATTGAACCGTTCATAAATGCCATCCAGCGTGTCCTTTTCCGTAAGCGGTGCGGTATAGATCAGGTCATAATCTGCACGGGAAACCGTTATGCCTTTCTTCTGCACATAGTCCAGCCCCATGAAACGATAGTTATGTTCCGGGTCACGTTCTGTGATCTGATAAATACCGAACTGCTTTTCGCTGCCATACAGCAGCATAATTTCCTGTTCTGTCATGTTTCGCTCCTGTTTCAAGTCAGCTGTTGCAATCTGGAAGGTATCACTTCCGCGCTCGATTTCTGTTCGGTCAGTAACGATCACTGGCCACGGGCTGATGCGGACGAGATAAATCTGCTTTCCCTCGTCATACAGTCGTAAAGCCTGTTCACGGTTTATCACTGTCAGCTGAAAATCCGGGCGTGCATACTCGTCCTCTGCATAATCTTCCCGCTGCTCCAGCAGGATCGCATCCCATGCGTCTGCCTTAATGCCGAAAATGCCATCGTGCTGCTCGATCTCCTCTTGGCTTACATAATCACCTGCCGTGCCATCACGGAACAACGGATAGATCCTCTCACCCAGCCGATGCCATTCCCGTGCGCCCTCTTTCGTCAGCGGCAGTACATCATCTTTCCGGTAGCCATAGTCGTGCATTTCGGAAAGTCCAATCATCCCATCCGGGAGATTTTCAATTTTCTCCTGCGCATCGTACATCAGGCGGTTGACTTCTTCTTTGTCATCCTCGGCCAGTGCAGCCGCCAGACCGTTCACCAGTTCTTCCGTTGCTGCCCGATCATCCAGCTTGAAAGCAAAATTTACGATGAGATTTCGCTGCTCATCATCAAAAATCGTTTTTTCCTGCTCCTTATTGGCAATCAACTTTTCCGCATACTGCATCGCGGTCATGCGCTCTGCGCTCCTTTCCGCGACTGCCGCTTCCAGCTTTTCCAGAAAGTTGGCTGCGGTCAATCGAATCGTATCCATCGAATCTTTCAGTTCCTTCATCTCCTTGCCGCTGGCCCAGCTTGCCACATACGGAAATGAATAATCGGATGTGTCAATGCCCAGAGCCGAGCAGACCGTAAATGCAATGCTTTCGGCTTCGGTTTCCTTTGTAAGCCGGTCTTTTTCCTCGCCGTTCTGCTTCATGAAATCGCTGTTATGCAGCATCGCATGAGCAACCTCGTGGATCATCGTCTTTATGGTCTGGCTCTCGCCCATGCCGACCTGAATGCAGATTTCTTTGTCTGCATCACTGTAATAGCCTTTGGCATCCCCTTCGATTTCATCAAACCGCATCGGCACAGGCGATACCTGCTCGATTGCCGCCGTAAGCAGCGCATAGTCTTTGACGCTGGCCGTCAGTTCGTTCACTTCCAGCGACGGAATCGGTTCCCCATCGGTCTGTGAAACATCAAAAACCGTCGTCACTCGGAAGCGCGGAACCACATACTCCACACGTTCCATTTCCGGTTCACCGTTTTCGTTCAGCACAGCCAAGCCCGTATCCTTGTCGATTTTCTCTCGCTCCTCGACTTCCTTAATGGGAGCCGGAGCGATGATCTGGATGCCCTTTTCGCCTTTTTTAACGTAACGGTTAAACTTATTCTTCCATGCGTTAAACCCTGCCACCAGTGTGGCATCGGGCCGCTGCATAGCGATCAGCAGCGTATTATTGAAGCTGTAATTGTGGAATTTTGCCATCGTGCGCAGATACGTCGTGTACATTTCCGATGTAAAAATGTCCTTTACACCCTGCTCCAGCCGTTCCGTGATTTCTTTCATCTGCTGTTTGCGGTCAACTGCCATGCAAACCCTCCTTTTTCTTGGCCCATCGTGTTTTCATCTGGCGCGGATATTGGTCAGCCTGTTTCGGTGCCTTCGCGCCGTTCCATTCCAAGCCTCCGGCTCTGCCCTCACAGGTGTAGCCGGCAGCTTTCAGGGAGCTGCCATTCTCCGTATCCAGAATGTAGGTAATAACTTTGTTGTAGCCCATGGCCCGTGCTGCACGGTATGCCGCCGCATACAAAATACTGCAAGCATTCGGCGTTCCATTCGTACATAGACGGTTGACTTCCAGCGTGTAGCCATCGTCCAGCCGCCGTGCCACGGGTCTGCCGCAGATGGCAACCCCCACCAATGCGCCATTGTCCGATACGCCAATGGAGAACTTATGTCCTCGCGTCGGTTTATGGTGGCGGTGATACTGCTGCACAAATGCGTTTGCCGTTTTCAAATTGATCGGTGTTAATGTCAGCAAATGCCCTCCTTGTTCAAAAATACCCCGTTAGATTCCTTGCAGAGATCTAACGGGGTTATCCTATTTACAGTTCCATATTATGACTTTTCCGCTTCTGGAATTTCTGCGGTTCTGCGCTGCGCTCTGCCTGCTTTGCATGAAGCTGCGCCAGCACAGAGGGTTTCCGCACATTGTCCGCAGTGCGCTCTGCAACGCGGCCTGCATAGTTCACAGGCTGGCGCGGCCTGTCTGCAACTTCGGTTTCGGCTGCATCCTCGTCCACTCCCAGCGCATCCTCCCTGCCCTTTTCATCCATGTTGAGCAGCGAGTTCAGCTCTGCAAGGCGCGCAGATTTTTCTGTCAATTCTGCTTCCTGCGCAAAAGGACGTTTGGCTTCTTCCTTTGCCTGCGTCAACTGCTGTTCCAGATTTTCCAGTCTGCGCTCCACCTGCGGTAGTGTCCTTTCGATGCCTGCCAGCGCATTGCTAACACGCAGAATGTTACCCTGCGGGTCTTTGCCGACTTCCATCGAATAGTTCCATGCGCCCTTGATGGACAATCGGAACACCTTATCGAAATTGTCAAACCGGGAATGCAGTTCAAACGCACCGTAGCTGCCGATCCTGCCCTCGGTGCCAGCTGCTTTCAAAGCCTTACAAGCCTCGATGATGGCCGCGCCCGCTTCCTTGCGCTCGGTGTACACCTTGCCGCTGATTTCCATAGAGAAGTGGTCTTTATCCTGCGCCAGAAGCGGTTTTGCCGCTTCCATATCGGTTTTCAGGGCTTCGATCTGACCCTTTGCCGCAGTAATTTCTCGTGGATAGCGGCGCGCAATATCCGATTCCAAGCTATAAATCTGACTGGTGTGATTGGCTTTCAGCAGCTTCAGCTTGCTGACCTGAATATCCAAGTCCATCTTTTCCTTGATGTAAGGATTACCCGTTGCCAGTGCCTTGATTTCGGCATAAGACAGCGCGGTATCGTCCACATCGTCGCAGGCACGGACAGGCGATTTGGAAGTCATGATCTGGGAAATAAACTTCTGCTTATTTTCCAGAATCTGCCACATATACGAATCAAACGTATTTTCCGTGACGTAACGATAGATTTTCACCTGCTTATTCCGGTTTCCCTGCCGAAGAATACGCCCCTCCTGCTGTTCCAGGTCAGACGGCTTCCATGGGCAGTCCAGATGATTCAGGGCAATCAACCGATCCTGAATATTGGTTCCCGCGCCAAGCTTCGGCGTAGACCCCATCAGGATACGCACCTGTCCGGCGCGCACCTTTGCAAAAAGCTCTGCTTTTTTGGTTTCCGTGTTATACTCGTGAATGAACGCCACTTCTTCACGGGGAACACCTCTCGCCACCAATTTTTCCCGCACATCATCATAAACATTGAATGTACCATCGGCTTTTGGTGTCGATAAGTCACAGAAAATCAACTGTGTTCCCCTATCCAAGGCAGATTCTTCCCAGACCTTGAACGCATTGTCCACACAGCGATTCACCTTGCTCTCCGGCTCGTCCGGCAGCATCTCGTTCATAAGCCGCTGGTCGAGTGCCAATTTTCTGCCATCGTTGGTGATCTTGAGCATATTATCGAATCTGGGATTCACATTGCCATTGCGCACGGCTTCGGCGCGATCTGCAAAGGAACTTACCATTTCTTCCTGCGTTTCGCTCGGTTTCAGCACTTCGTTAATGTACTCTGCTTGCGGCACAGGAAGGTTCAGCATATCCGCTGTCTGTACATCTGCCGATTCCTTGAACAGGGAAATCAGCTCTGGCAGATTGAAGAACCGGGCAAAACGTGTTTTCGCACGGTAGCCGGTTCCTTCCGGGGAAAGCTCGATTGCCGTGACGGTTTCACCAAAGGATGCCGCCCAATCATCAAAGTGACTCAGTCCCATCTTCTGCAGGGTGTCATACTGGAGATACCGCATAATGGTGTACAGCTCCACCATCGAGTTGCTGACCGGGGTTCCGGTTGCAAAGGTCACGCCCTTGCCGCCTGTCAGTTCGTCCAGATACTGACACTTTGCAAACATATCGCTGGATTTCTGTGCATCGGTCTGGGCGATACCTGCGATGTTCCGCATTTTTGTGTAGAGGAACATATTTTTATAGAAGTGCGACTCGTCCACAAACAGACGGTCAACCCCCAGTTCCTCAAATGTAACCACATCATCCTTTCTCGTCTGGCCGTTCAGCTTTTGCAGCTTTGCTTCCAGTGTTTTCTTTGTTTTTTCCATCTGCTTGACCGTAAAACTGCGGCTGTCCTCACTCCGGGCATCTGCCAGAGCCAGCGCAATATCGTCGATTTGACGCTCCACAATGGCTTTCTGCCGTTCCGGGGAAAGCGGCACACGCTCAAACTGCGAATGACCGATCACGATGGCATCGTAATCGCCGGTTGCGATACGGGAACAGAACTGCTTACGATTGCTGGGTTCAAAATCCTTTTTCGTTGCCACCAGTACGTTGGCATTGGGATAGAGCCGCAGGAAATCTGCGCCCCACTGCTCTGTGAGGTGGTTCGGCACCACATAGAGATTTTTCTGCGACAGGCCCAGCCTGCGGCTCTCCATGCCGGCAGCAATCATCTGGAAGGTCTTGCCTGCGCCCACGCAATGCGCTAACAGCGTATTGTTGCCGTACAGAATGTGCGCCACAGCATTTTTCTGGTGCGGCATCAGAGAGATTTCCGGGGTCATGCCCTCAAAGCGGATGTGACTGCCATCGTACTCACGGGGACGAATCGCATTGAAAATCCGGTTATAGGTCGCACACAAATCCTCGCGGCGGTCTAAATCCTTGAAAATCCACTGTTTAAACGCTTCCCGAATGGATTCCTGTGCCTGCTGCGCAAGCATGGTTTCCTGTTTGTTCAGCACACGATGGTCGCCATCCGCATCGTGAATCGTATCGTAGATCTTGGTATCACGGAGGTTCAGCGCATCTTCCAGCAGCTTATAACCATTGACACGCATCGTTCCGAAAGTATTGGTAACAAGTGGATTGCCGCGATCCAGCGACTTACCCGAAATGTTCCATGCACCTGAAATTTCGGAATAAGTTGCCTTAATGTCAATCCCGGCATAGTAGTTCGGGGTCTTGAACACTTCTTTCATAAACTGCGTGATGTACTCCGGCTTCACCCAGTTTGCACCCAGCCGCACTTCAATTTCCGAAGCATCCAGATCTTTGGGCTGTACCCGTTTCAGGTAATCCACATTGATCTGGTACTCTGCATGGTTCGCCGCAAAGGTTTCTGCCGTGGCTAGTTTTTCACGAACATTGCCGGACAGGTATTCATCCGAGGTTTCCCACTGCTGTGTCACAGGATTTCGGAAAATCGCACCTGCCAGTTCATCCGTGATCTCCTGTTCCGGTTTACCGCAGAGCTGCACCATAAACGGTATATCCACCTTTGCTTTTTCTCCAATGGAAAGTGCCAGAGCTTCGCTTGGCGTGTCCACTGAGGTAACAGGCTCCGGCTTACGGATTGTGCGCTTGGTGAAAATATCGGCAAGCCGTTTGAGATTCTTCTCCTCATCCAGAATTTCCAGTGATGCCAGCAGACAATAGCTGCTGTCCTGTCGGAACGCCCGCTTGTTGGCCGTGCTGTTGATAAGGCCATACTGCGCCTTAAATGCGGTGTACTGCTGTTTCAGTTCATTCTGTAAAAGCTGTACTTCCGCATCCGAACCATCATGCAGCTGACAATCCAACAGCTTCCGGGTGGTTTCCCGCAGAGCGATCATGCCCAGCACCCGCTCTGCAGTTACGGCAGGCAGTTCCACCTTATTCATGAAAGAATTTTCACGGTAGTAAATCTGCCCATCTACGTTCGTAAAGCTGAAATTCTTCACGCTGGGGTCTGCCGGGATAGGTTCTTCCTGCACATCCAGTTCATCGTCGGAGATTTCCGGCTCCGTGATGGTGGCATGGATGTTGCCGACCGCCTCTTTTAACTGCTTGGCAAGGTCTGCGCCTTCGATGGGCTTGACCGTAGTTTCCTGCTTGCCATACTGAGTGCTTTCGGTGGTGATCTCCCCCAGCACCATCTCAGGATGCTTCGCAAAATACTGGTTGATGGAGTATCCTTCCGGCGTTCCGGCAAGGTCTACCCACTCTGCCCGCTCCACCGCTGCACGGTCACGCTTCTGCAGGAACAGAATGTCAGCAACCACGCCCGTGTTGGCATTGCGCTGGAACGCATTGTTCGGCAGACGAATCGCACCGACCAGATCAGCACGGTTGGCAAGATACTCACGGACAGAGGAATCCTTCTTATCCATCGTACCGCTGGACGTTACCACCGCCACCACGCCTCCCGGACGCACAAGGTCAAGGCTCTTGGCGATAAAATAATCGTGGATGAGGAAATTGTGGCGATCATACCGCTTATCCGGCACTTTGTAATTGCCGAACGGTACGTTGCCCACAACACAGTCAAAGAAGCTGTCCGGGAACTGCATCGTTTCAAAGCCCTGCACCGCAATTTTGTTTTTCTGGTACAACTGCTGTGCAATGCGGCCCGAAATGCTGTCCAGCTCCACACCGTACATCCGAATCTTCTCCATGCTGTCCGGCACCAGACCCATGAAATTGCCTACACCACAGGATGGTTCCAGCACATTGCCTTTGGACAATCCCATATTGCCCAGGGCTTCATACATTGCCTTGATGACCGTAGGAGAAGTGTAAAACGCATTCAGGGTACTGGCGCGGGCTTCCTTATACTCATCTGCCGTGAGCAGGGACTGTAGTTCGGCATACTCTTTCGACCACTCCGCATTGCTTTCATCGAACGCCTGCGGAATGCCGCCCCATCCCACATACCGGGAAAGAATCTCCTGCTCCTCTGCAGTGGCCTGCCGTTGCTCTGCATCCAGCGTTTGCAGCACCCGAATGGCTTCCACATTGGCTTTATACTTTGTTTTCGGTCCTCCTGCGCCGAGATCATCGTCCGTAATACGGAAGTTCATAGATTCCTGTTTGGGCTGTACAGGCTGTTCTGTTTCTGCTTCACTGTCCAGCGGAAGATTGTGCTGCCGCCTTGCATGGTTGACCTCTGCCAGGGTCATAGGCTGCTGCGTCAGCGGTTCAAGGGCTTCCTCTGCCGCTGCGCGGCTAATGGCATCCGTTCGGTTCTGCACATCTGCGATCAGCTGCATCTGTTCCGGCGGAAACTCAGGATTGAGCAAATCTTCCAACTCTCCGCCCGATTCTGCCACCGAATAGATCACATCCATCTGCTCCGGGGAAAAATCCTCGTAAGCCACACCAGCATTATGCAGAGCCGTAAAGACTGTGATTTCCACCACTTCTTCCATCGGTACATCTGCCTGTTCGTACAAATGCCGAATGTACTCCAGCGGTTCCGTTCGGAAAATCGGATACCGGGCTTCTTTCGCAAGGGTCATGTCCTGCAAGCTGACCGTTCCCTGTTCAAAATTGACCGAATCCACACTGAACTCTCTATCGTCCAGTTCAATAATGGTATTGACTGGCAGATATTTCTCCCTGCGGAAATACTTTGTCTGCGCATGGGTTCCATCTTCCTGCTGGCCGGATAGATAAACATTCTCGCCCTGCTTCCAGAGCTTCATTGCCTGTGAAACCCACTGCTCACGCGGGAAACCAGATACCTCAACTTTGCCAAGTGCAGTTTCTTTTTCCAGAATTTTTGTTCCCAGAAGTGCCGAAACGCGCTTTGCATCTTCACCGTAGAACTCAAAGTTTCCGTACTGCTCATAGCCGACCAGAGCCTCCTGGTAACGCTCTTTCAGAGCGTTATACTCGTTGGCAGCATCCAGCGGCATGGGCTGCAAGGTCTGCTCAACAGCCTTTTCTTCCGCTGCATACGGAACCATAATGCCGCGCACCCACTGCGGTGCGTCCTTGCTATCCTGATACAGTGCAAC
>ERZ791852.339-NODE-339-length-36260-cov-3.042950_pt1 | contig 36260 bp, 32 predicted proteins | sample MGYA00510287_ERZ791852 | MGnify/ENA primary metagenome ERZ791852 (study PRJEB30046, sample SAMN00715257) | human gut metagenome | study: EMG produced TPA metagenomics assembly of the A metagenome-wide association study of gut microbiota in type 2... | reverse complement strand
AAGGGAGTCGTAAATCAGACCTAAGAGATAAACAACACAGAAAAATAAAATCAATCGCACTTGGTAAATGTGGAAATATGGATGAAGAGGGATTGGAATATAAATACAATTTCCAGATAAAGAAAGAACAAATTAAAAAAGAATTGTTCAAAGGGAAAAATCATTCTTTAATACCCTCAATATCAATGATATTAGCCCTATTAAATATTCCACCTAATGAATTAAAAAAAATTCCACTTGCACATTACACATCGCCAAATGTCTGCAATAAATTATTTAATATTCAATCTAATGAACCAGCTGGAGAGAATAAATCTGAATCTCTAATGCGCATAGGAAGTTCTACATATATGAATGACCCATCCGAGGGAAAAGGATTGCTAGAGTTGCTAAATATACCTGAATGGGAATTAGAAAATAAAGCTTATTGCTCTACTTCCAATGCTTTTTTTACTTGCTTTTCAAATAGAATCAATGATTTAAACCAATTTCGATTATATGGTAAAGAAGATGGTGTCGAAGCATCTGGATGTTGCTTAGTTTTTAATAAAAAAGGGAATTGGTTAAAAGAACCAAATATCTCTTCATCATTTCTAGGCATTATGGGAAAAACAACATCCTCTTTAAATATAGAAAAGATTGAACGCCCTACCAAAAATGAAAATTTACCTCTTTATCAAGTTGCCTATATTGCATATAAAGACGAATACATTTCAGATGAAAATTTTGACATACTGCTTCCTGACCAAAATAACCCTAAATTTGGTATCCGCCTAAAATCAGTAGGGGCTAATAAAAACTGGCATAAATTTCGCATAAAACAATTAGAAAAAGTATTATGTGAACTAATTACCTACTTTAAAGATAAAAAATCAATCAAGAATAATGAAATATATTACTTAGAATACATTCGTTATTTATTTAAAGATTTTGCTTTTAGAGATGAGGAAGAATTCCGCTTATTAAAGATTGTACCAATGAACTCAGAAGAAATTGAATATTGTGAAAACACAAATTCGATCTATCTACCTTATGCCAATGTACAAAATATGGTTGACGAAGTAATTTTAGGCACAAATTATGAAAAAACGAATAGAAAACGAAAAATAGAAGTATTTCAGCATCTAATGAAGAAACATCCTAATGTCATTATATCTCGCTCATCACTACCAATTTATGCTAATCCTCCAATAGGAAAAAATTAATTAATAATCTTCTACTGAAAAATGACCGTTTCCTTCGGTCATTTTTTATAAACTATCCACAAGAGAAAGATTGGTTGTCTTTCATTTGATTGATACAATGCTTCCGTTTTTCTATTAATTGGACACCTCATGAAAAAATATCTTAAAGCATTTATTCTTTTACCGTTGATTATTCAAATTATTGGTACTCTTGGTTTAATGTTTGCTAACAATGATGCTGATGGATTTCAGTCTTCAGCGATTACCGTCTTTATCGTGGCTGCAGTACCGACTTTTCTCATTGTACTTTGGGCAGCATTTCACCGTTATGCTAGTTATCACGTAAAAGCCATCGCATTGATTTCGGTATTAATTGGATTTTGTTATACCGTCGTGGCGGGGATCTTTTATGCAACGCTAGTGAATGACATGGGATTTGGCGAATGGTTACGCGCAGGAGGATTAGAAATTACCTGCTTAATGGCCGCAGGTTTGGCGCTTTATTCTGTTATGGTATTACCGCTCTTGTTACCTAGAGAACGCCCACTATAAGGCAATTTGAGGCGAATATTGAGCAGTTAAATCCACCAAATCTGCTAATGAAATTGACCGCACTTGATTGTTTTCTGGCAAAAGTGCGGTTAAATTTCGGGCTAAAACATCCTGCTCCAACACAAAACATTGCCCTTTGCATTGAGTAAACATTTCCCCATACTTCACCGCTAACAACACACCATCTTGCCATAAAACCACCACATCATTTTCAGTGATTTCAGTCAAATAACGTTGAAGGTCTGTCTCAGAATAATGAGCTTGAGAAAAGGTATAAAGCATAATATTCCTTAAAACGTAAACACTTTTTCTGTTTGGCTAAGTTTCTTGATCAGCGAAGTGCGGTCAATTTTTTCAGCAGAAATAATGAGTTGTTCTTCTTGCAAATTGTATTGGTCGAGCGAATCGGCGCAGACAAAGCGCTGTTCAATATCGTATAAATCTAATAATTTAAAGGTACGAATAAAATCTTTTTGTAACAATAACTCAGGATTTTGCCCATCGAGTAAATTTAATACGCCATCATCGATAAAAAAGACACCAATTTCCTCTTCATCACAAAATGCTGTTGCCGCAAGCAAAGCATCTAAACCTTCACGAGAAATCGCATTTCCATGCGGTGCGGTACGAAATAAGAATGCCAGTGTCATAATGTCACCACCCGATCAGCTTTTAATGCCATCGCCATGAACTCGCCTAAGCCTGTAATCTCAAAACCTTCTGCAAGATTCGTTTTATCAGTCTCTTTTGCCGTAAGTGCATCCACTACGCCACGACGTTGTGAAGCTGCCACACATAAATGCAAAGGAATATGATGCTGTGCTGAAAAGGCTTGCCAAGATTGCGTGAGATTAAATTCATCATTGGCAGGATAAACCAAACCATTGCCATTACTCACACCGTCTTGGAAAAAGAAAATTTGGCTAATGGCATGCCCTTTTTCGAGTAAAGCTTGGGCAAATTGATAGGCAAGAAAAGCCCCTTGTTTTCCATAAACGGGACTTTTCACGGCGAGAACATAGTTCATTACTCTTGCTCTTGTTTGATTTGACGAATATACAAATACACGGTGTGGCGAGAAATCGCGAGGCGATCAGCCACTAAATTGATCGCATCTTTAATATCAAAAATGCCTTTTTCGTAAAGTGAAATCACAATCTGACGGTTCTTATTATTGTTTGAAACCGAGCGATCTGCATTCACTTCTTCAATGGTTTTTTCTACCGTTTGTGCCACCAATTCTTCCACTGAACTTGCAAAATTGACGGAAGAGGTTTCATTTTGTTCTTGCGTTGGCATAAATGCCTGCATAAATTGAGAAACTGGCACATCCAAATTAATATTGATACAAAGTAAACCAATAATACGCTGCTTGCTATTTCGAATGGCGATGGTCACAGACTTCATCAACACATTGCCTTTCGCACGCGTGAAATAAGGCTTAGACACACTCTCACTTTGCATATTACGCAAGGATTTTAGGGCTAAATCCGTAATCGGGGAACCCACTTGGCGATTGGTATTATGCCCATTGGCAATACAAATCGCAGAATGCTCAATATCTTCCAAAGAATGTAATACGATTTCACAATGCTCGCCAATCAACGCGCTCACGCCATCAACTACCGCTTTATAGGAAATCAGAATGGTACGATCTTCATCGGTGAAAGGTTGTCTATCGGTTAGTATCATTTTTCAAATCTGGTAGGGAAAATGACCGCACTTTGGACAAAGTGCGGTTAAATTAAGGATTATTTTTTAGGATTAACGTCTAATACTTCAACTTCGAAGTAAAGTGTTGCATCAGGTGGAATTGAATCGCCTGCACCTTGTTTGCCATAAGCTAATTCAGGTGGAATCACTAATTCGATTTTACCGCCTTTCTTCACTAACTGAAGACCTTCAGTCCAACCTTTGATCACTTGGTTTAATTTAAACTCAACCGGTTGACCACGTTCAACAGAGCTATCAAATACTTTACCATCTGGTAATTTACCAGTGTAATGTACTTTCACAGTATCTGTTGCTTTAATCGCATCACCTTTACCTGCTTCAGTGATTTTGTAAAGTAAGCCATCTTTAGTGCTTTTTACGCCATCTTTTTTCGCAAATTCAGCGCGGTATTTATCGCCTTCTTCTTTTGCGGCTTTCGCTTGTTGTTCTACTTTTGCTTTCGCTGCAGACACTAATTGCTCTTGAATGCCATCTAAGGTTTTTTGAATTTTTTCGTCTTTACGAACATCAACTTTACCTTCTAATGCATCTTTTAAGCCATCTAAAATACGCGCATTGTCGTATTGAATCACTTCTTTTTGAGCATCCACTAAATCTTTTACTTGGTTACCCATTAATGCACCCACAGCATAAGATGCATCACTTGCGCTTGGCGCTACTTTATCTTCTGCAAAAACAGAACCTGACACAATCGCACTTACCATAAGTGCAGCAAGAGAAAGTTTTTGAATTTTCAACATTTTGCTTGATCCTTTATAATAGAAACGGAATAGCGAATAGGTTAAATCGGATTGACCAAATTCACAACATTTTTTTAAAAATTAGAGAAATTTTATGCAAAATCAACAAATTTTAGACGATCGCATTGCTGAACTTGAAATGAAAATTGCTTTTCAAGAACAACTTTTAGACGAGCTAAACCAAGCATTAGTTCAACAACAGTTTGATATGGATAAAATTCAACTTCAACTCCGCTATCTCGCCGGCAAATTAAAAGATATGCAACCTTCTAACATTGCTAGCCAAGCAGAAGAAACGCCACCTCCGCATTATTAAAATGTAATAAAACCATATTTTTAGCTAAATGCGTGATCTTCATCACAAATTCATGAAAAATATTTTTATTTTATTGAAAAAATAACTAAGTGTTTTTATGGTTACCTCTATAGTTGTAAGCCAAATAGAGGATGTAAAAATGGCAAAGTTAGAAATAAAAAATATTACAAAAAAATTTGGTGACTTTTACGCAGCAAATAATATTACTTTTACCGCTGAAGAAGGCGAGTTTGTCACCTTATTAGGACCAAGTGGCTGTGGTAAAACCTCCTTATTAAAATTAATCGCTGGATTTCATGTGGCTGATGAAGGTGAAATCCTTATCGGAGGAAGAAATGTTAACAATATTCCTCCAGAAAAACGCAATACCGCCATGTGCTTCCAATCTTACGCCCTTTTCCCTCACCTCAACGTTTCTCACAATATTTGCTATGGTTTAAAGCAACGTAAAATTGATATTGAAGAACAAAAACAACGTTTAAACCTCGCATTGAAACAAATGGATTTAGAATTTCATAAATTGAAATTACCCAACGAGCTTTCTGGTGGTCAACAGCAACGTGTCGCATTAGCCAGAGCCATGGTCACTCGTCCAGATGTAATTTTATTTGATGAACCGCTTTCCAACTTAGATGCTAAATTACGCGAAAGTGTACGTTTTGAAATTAAGCAACTCTCAAAACAATACAATTTGACTAGCATTTATGTAACTCATGATCAGGCAGAAGCCTTAACTATGTCAGATAAAATTATTGTGTTAAATAAAGGTGCTATTGAGCAAATTGGATCTCCTCAAGATATTTATCATCATCCTAAAAACCGCTTTGTGGCAGATTTTATTGGCATTGCCAATATCACAGAAGCCAATGTAAAAAACATCGGTGACAATCTTTATGCAGTTAGTTCTATTTTTGGCGATTTCACCGTATTTTCTGAGAAAAAACCTGAATCAGAACGAATTTATATTTGCTTTCGACCGGAAGACATTGAATTGTTACCAAATGCACAAACGGAAGCGGAAAATCAAATGACAGTAGATATCATCAACACCGCTTTTATGGGCAATATCACGGAAGTGCAGGGAATCATTAAACGTAATGATGAAGAGAAAACATTACGTCTGCAACTAACGAAATGCCCGAATTTGAGCGATAAACTCACCTTTACGGTTCCCCGCCATGCGATTAAATTCTTGGAGTCCGTAAAATGAAAAGTCTCAAAAATGATGTAAAAGCATGGTTATTGCTATGCAGCGGTTTAGGTACGATCCTATTTTTAATGGGGTCCACGTTCTACATTGTAGTCTCTCAAAGCCTTGGTTTATACAGTATGGGCGGGGAAGAAAGTCAATTTAGTTTAGAGTATTGGCAAGCCGTATTAAATAGCCCTGTATTCCAAAATTCGTATATTTATTCCGTAAAAGTGTCTTTATTAGGGGCAATTTTATCCATCATCGTGGCTTATCCCATTGCCATGTGGTTACGTAAAAAATTGCCAGCTAAGGTAACAATTATAACCATCTTGCGGGCACCTATGTTGGTACCAGGATTAGTTGCAGCCTTCTTGTTCGTCAATATGATCTCTTACCACGGCATTCTTAATGAGGTATTTGTTTATTTAGGCATTTGGGACGAACCAAAAACCTTACAAAATGATGAATTTGGTTGGGGGGTCGTGATTTTACAAATGTGGAAAAACATTCCCTTTGCTTTAATTCTTATTGGTGGAGCGGTTAATTCACTGAAAACCGATTTATTAGATGCGGCAGCTAATTTAGGTTCAAGTCCTTGGCAACGTTTTCGTTATGTGATCTTCCCACTGACCTTAGGTGCGGTACAAGTTTCCTTTATTTTAATATTTATCGGCGCACTCGGTGATTTCGCCTTTTATAGTATTGCAGGTCCTCGTAGTACCTATTCTTTAGCACGTTTAATGCAAATGTCTGCCTATGAATTTGAAGAATGGAATCAAAGTGCGGTCATGGCATTAACTATTATGTTGACCTCTGCCTTCTTCACCATCCTAGTGTCATTATTGATTAAACCATTAGCCGTCAAACGTGGAGAAGTCAAATGAGTAGTTCTGTACAAATCACAACGAAAAATGGTCGATTAATCGCACGTATTTCCTTAACGTTCTTTATTCTTGCTAATTTTATTTGGTTGTTCCTACCCTTTTTAATGGCAGGTTTATGGTCATTGGTAGATCCTGCTAAACCGTGGAGTTATCCAGATATTTTCCCTCAATCATTATCTTTTGAGCGTTGGAAAATTGTATGGGAAACCACCTCTTTACCTGAAGCAATGTTTAATAGCTATACCATTGCGCCTACGGTTTCTCTGATCACTATTTTACTCTCTCTCCCAACAGCTTATGCATTTGGACGAATGGAGTTTAGAGGTAAAAAATTGGCAGAATTATTAACACTGATTCCATTGGTTATTCCAGGCATGATTATTGCCCTATTCTTTAGCCGTATGTTATTGGATTTAAATATTAATAATCCATTCATCGGCATTGTTATTGGGCATGTTGTACTCACGTTACCTTATGCTATTCGGATTTTATCCGCAGGCTTTTCTTCTGTACCGCAAGACCTTATTGATGCTAGCCGTGACTTAGGTGCATCTAAATTTACCGTTTTCAAAGACGTGTATATGCCGATGTTAAAACCCAGTTTTTTAGCATCAATTATCTTCTGTTTAGTGAAAAGTATTGAAGAGTTTGCTATCGCTTTCGTTATCGGCTCACCAGACTTTATTACCGTGCCAACCATTTTATATTCTTTCCTCGGTTATTCTTTTATTCGTCCGAATGCGGCCGTTGTATCGATTATTTTGTTGGTACCAAACATTATTTTGATGATGATTATCGAAAAATTGTTGAAAGGGAATTATCTCTCTCAATCCACAGGAAAAGCATAATTTTCACAAGGAGCATCTTATGCAAAAAAATATCCGTAAACTTCTATCCATTGGTCTTACCGCTGCCGCCTTGGCTGTCAGTACTTTTGCCTCGGCTTCCACTGACTTAAGTGGTAAATCTTGGAGTGAAATCGAAGAACTCGCTAAAAAAGAAGGAAAATTGACGGTTAGCGTTTGGTATTTGCAGCCGCAATTCCGTAATTTTGTCAAAGAATTTGAAAATCAATACGGTATTAAAGTCAAAGTACCTGAAGGCACCTTGGACGGTAATATCAATAAACTGATTGCTGAAAAAAATCTAGAGACCGGCAAAATGGACGTAGTTGTGTTAAATGCTGACCGTTTAGGCAACGTAGCGAAAAATGACATTCTTGTAAAACTCAATAACTTACCAAATTTCGATAAATTAAATCACCACTTACAAGGTGTTGAATTGGGTGATATGGCAGTAGGTTATTGGGGTAACCAAACCGGTCTAGCTTATGATCCTATGCGAATCAAAGAAGAGGAATTGCCACAATCTTGGGCAGACATGGAAAGCTATATTGATAAAAATCCAAAAAAATTCGGCTATTCAGATCCAAATGGTGGTAGCTCTGGTAATGCCTTCATTCAACGAGCTTTAGTGTACATCAATGGTGATTATGATTATCGTACCGACAAAATCGATGAAGCACAGATTGCTAATTGGAAGAAAACCTGGGATTGGTTCAGCAGTAAAAAAGATGCACTAATCCGTACCGCTTCGAATGCTGATAGCCTAACTCGTTTAAACGATGGTGAGTTAGTGATTGTCTCTGCATGGCAAGATCACTTGTTCAGCTTGCAAAAACAAGGTGCAATTACTGACCGTTTAAAATTCTATGTACCAAAATTTGGGATGCCTGGCGGTGGTAATGTTGTAACCGTAGCAAAAAATGCACCGAACCCAGCCGCATCACTTGTTTTCGTGCATTGGATTACCTCACCTGAAGTACAACAGAAATTAAGCCAAGAATTCGGTGTTCGTCCACTAAATAGTGAATCTGGTTTGAAAGATACTATTTTCTTCTCAACACCATGGCGTAAAGCCGAAATGGAAGCCTTCACAAAAGAGGTTATTTCGAGATAAACAACAAACCGCACTTTAACGTGCGGTTTACTTTTATAGGCTAATAAAGTGCGGTCAGTTTTAACCACATTTACAACCAAACAAAATAAGTCATGCTGCCGATGATGGCGATACAGAATAGATTGAGAATTAAACCGACTTTTGCCATATCAAGTTGTTTCACATTTCCTGTGGCAAACACGATAGCATTAGGCGGTGTAGCGATTGGCAACATAAATGCACAACTTGCCCCACAAGCGATAATTGCGGCTAAAGCGATAGGTGGTAAATTCATAGATTGTGCCACTGAAATCACAATTGGCATAATCAACGCTGCACTAGCGGTATTCGATGTAAATTCTGTTAGGAAAATAATAAATGCTGTCATGACAAAGCAAAGCACCCAAAGTGGTTTGGTTTGCACAAACTGAACGATACTATCCGCCATAATTTTACTGGCACCAGAATCTTTCATCACGATACTGAGTGTTAAACCACCACCGAATAAAACGAGCACGCCCCATTCAACACGCTCTTGAATTTCTTTCCAGGTCGCCACGCCTGAGATACAAATAAAGATCACAACGCATAGCGCAATTACCGTATCAAAGTTTTCGATTTTTTTCGGTAATTCGAGGAAAGCACTAATCCACGGATTTAAGAGAGAGCTGAAAAGCAACATAATCGCCATACCGATAAAGATCAGCAAAGTAATAATATTTTTTCGATTAAAGCTGACTTTCTCAAGTGATGGATTAAAATCCACAGAAAAGTCTGGACGTAAAATCACCCATAAAGAAAAAATCATTGAAGGTACAAGCAATACCATCACTGGGAAACCGTAACCTAACCATTCCGTGAAGGTCACTTGAATTTGAGATGCCAAAATCGCATTCGGCGCACTTCCCACTAATGTACCAATACCACCGATACTGGCACTAAATGCCATGCCTAATAATACGAAGGCGTACAACCGATGGTTTTTCTCTGCATTGATACCTTTTAACATCCCCATAGTAAGCGGTAACATCATCGCCGCCACAGCGGTGTTGTTAATCCACATAGAAAGGAATGTAGTTACGGTGAAAAGGTAGGTAATAGAAAGCTTTAAGTTTCCTTTGGCCAAACGGATAATGTAATTCGCAATAATCTTGTCTAAATTCTGAATTTGTAACACAGCAGCCACCACAAATCCCCCAAAGAACATATAAATAATTGGCGTGGAGAATGGTGCAAGGGCTTTTTGTGTATTAATCAAGCCTAATCCTATGGCTACAACAGGCACCATAAGGGATGTCACGGTAATATTAAAGGCTTCCGTTAACCATAAAATACCAATAAAAATCAGCAAAGCTAGCCCGCGATTCTCTTGAGCAGAGAACGGCAGTATTTTGATTAACACCAACATGAAGACAAAGTCTAAGGCAAGGATAATGAGACTTTTATATTTAGAGAGAAAGGTTTGTTGAGTTTGCATATACAATCTCCTATAAAACGATAGGGGAGATTATTAATTAGCATTTAACCGAAAAAATTGAAACATATTTTTAACAAATTTGTGACACGCTTCAAACTATTTTTGTATAAACAACAAACCGCACCTAAAAGTGCGGTCTGTTTTGCTTTCGTTTTTTTATTGTTGCATGCGTGCTTGAATACGTTCTGGCAATCTTAATCCAACGAGAGCAACAAGAACAATTGTCCAGAATAAGGTCACATACACAAGGGCTGAACCAAGTCCGACTCTTTCGCTAAGTGCAGCGGCAATCACAGGAGACACCCCACCACCGATCGCAGCGAAGTTATAGATGAAACCAATACCTGTGCTTCGCATTTCAGCCGGGAAGAAAGTCGCCATATATTTTGGTACTAAACCGGCAATCCCTAAGTTAGTTGCAAGTAAGAAGAAAAGCAACGCACCAAGTGCTAATACATTATTTTCTGGCAAATAGAATACTGGGAAGAGGAAGAAAAGCGATAACAATAGGCTATATACAAAGGTTTTCTTCTCACCCAATTTATCTCCGATAAAGCCTGCAATTAAGGTACCGATGAGGATACCAAAGCCTGCCCAGAACATCAGTGATTTCACATTTTCAGCATAGCCGTTTTCTTTGAGGTAAAGTGGAAGTAAGCCCACTACCGGCCAGTTTACAGAGAAAATTGAATAGCAAACTAAGAAAATAATTAAAGTAATTGGTAATTGTTTTTTAGTGAATAAGTCAGTAAGTGGAACTTTATTCACTTTACCCGCTGCTTTCGCTTGAGCCCATTCTTCACTTTCAGGGGCATGACGACGAACGTAGAGAACTAAAGCGACTGGTGCTAAACCAATAAAGAAAGCCACACGCCAGCCATAAGCTTGTGCAACCCAAGGAATCACTTGAGAAGCAAGAATATTACCGATGGAAAAACCACTCACTAAAAATGCACTGGCTTTTGTACGCAAATGTTTTGGCCAGCTTTCAATGGCATAAGAGGAAGAACACGCATATTCACCTGCCATCCCCATACCGATAATCATACGGAAGATGAAAAGCCAAATATAACTGGTAGATAAACCGCACAAGAATGTCCCGACGGAATACGTAATAATGGAAACAATCATCGCCAAACGACGACCATATTTATCGGCAAAACTACCAAAAATCGCCCCACCTAATGGACGCGCTACGAACGCTGCAAGTAATAATGTGGATGTTTCCGTTGTGCTCATGGCAAATTCCTTTTGAATATCCAAAAGCACATAAGTGATAAGCATATAATCGAAGCCATCAAAAACATAACCTAACCAAGCCGCAAATAACGCTTTTTTTTGCGTAGGACTGACTTCTTTATACCATGGTAATGATGTTGCCATAACAACCTCCCTTCCTTGTATTTGAGAATTTTGTGGTATAGATCACAGAATTTAAAATCACTGCTAATTTCTGCTTGCATAAATAAAGATAAGACGTATGATGTCTTATGTCAATCAGAGAGAATGAGAGCTGGATCACAAATTCAGAAAATAGATTAGAAAATGAGAACAGAAATGAAAAAAACAAGTAAAAAAGAAGCAAGTCTCGTTTTGCAGGATAAAATCAAATCGCTCATCATTAAACAAAATCTTAAATCCGGCGATTTGATGCCAACAGAAAATGAGTTGATTGAACAGCTTGGTGTAAGCCGTTCCAGTTTGCGTGAAGCCATTAAATCTTTAGAGGCGCTACACATTTTAGACATTCGCCATGGCGTCGGCACCTTTGTGAGTGAATCCTCTCTTGTGCCAATGATTCGCGGATTAAGCTTTCACACCCAACTGAATTTACATAATGATCATAATCAGCTAATTAATATTTTGGATATTCGGGAAATTTTGGAATACGGTTTTGCCCCGATGGTTTTAGGAAAAATTAGCCAAGAACAGACCGCACTTTTGCAAAAATCAGTAGCAAATATGGAGAAAAATGCACGAGAACAAAAGTTTTCACCTAAAGATGAATACCACATTCATTTAAAACTTTATGAACCATTAAATAACCCATTACTGATTCAATATTTAGATGCGTTTTGGCAAATTTATCAGCAAGTAGAAAAAGGCTTACCGCCACCAATACTTTCTCCTGAAAAATTAGCCATGCAACACCGTGAATTAATTGATGCCGTGGAAGCGCATGATTTGGTACGCATGCAACGCGCGATCTTGCAATATTTCCAAAGTATTCGCCAACGCTTACAACAAGGAGGGCATGATGCAAACTAATGGATTAAACATTGCCTTAATCGGCTGCGGCTTTTTTGGCGTTCAACTAGCTTCCGCATTTGACAAAGCCCAAGCAAACTTAATTGCAGTGACCGATATCAATCCTTCTCTTGCACAAAAACTCGCAGACCAATACGGCAGCCAAGCTTTTTTTAGTGTAGAAGAAATGTTGGCTGAAACTAAACCGGATTTAGTGGTCATCGCCACTCCAAACTATGCTCATTATTCTCCGGCTATTTTGGCTTTAAATGCGGGTTGTCATGTCTTTATTGAAACACCTTTTACCTTAAGCTCCTCCCAAGGCCAACATTTACGCCGTCTTGCTGAAGAAAAAGGCAAATTCATTTTTGTGGGCCATTTAGAGCGTACGTTGCCAGGCATGTTGAAAGTCAAAGCGGCTTTAGAACAAGGAAAATTAGGCAGAATTACGGTCGCACGAGCCATGCGTCAGCGTTGGATTGAAAACCTACCAAACAAAGAGTGGTGGAAATTAGATGCCAATCTTACGGGCGGCGAGCTTTTCCACCTCATTCACGAACTGGATTTACTCTGTTGGTTATTAGGCGATATTGAGGCGGTCTTTGCTCAAGCGGCTAATCAAGCGCATCTCGACACGCCTGATAGCCGCGATGTGTTGCAACTGTTACTACGTTTTAAAAATGGCGTGTTAGGTTCGCTCGAAATGGGCACGGCTTATCGATTACACCAATGGGGCATTCAAATTCATGGTGAAAATGGTGTGATTGAAGTCAATTTCTTTACCTCAAGTGTCACATTTAATTATCTAGATGGAAAAATAGAACACGTTGATTTATTTGATGAATTTGAGGCTGATTTATCTTTACGCGAAAGTGCCAAAGGCACTCAGCAATATAATGTCACCCACGCACCTTGCCAACTTTGGTTAAGCCGAGCGGCTGAAATCGAAGTACAAAGCGTGGTGGAGCACTTAACGCAAGGGAAAACCAGCCCATTAAGTCTATGTTTAACTGAAGCCATCGAAGTTGCAGAAGCAGCGAAGCAATCCATGGTAACGGAAAAACAAATCTCAGTGAAAAAATAAGGAGTTTATTATGATGCGATATGGTGTTGTTGGCGTTGGCTATTTTGGTGCGGATTTAGCCCGTTTCATGAATGAATTTGATGATGCACAGATTACCATGGTATACGACCCTGAAAATGGTGAAACCATTGCTCAAGAATTACAATGCGTAGCGGCAAAATCGCTTGACGAATTAGTCACTTCTCCTAATGTGGATTGTGTGATTGTCGCCACCCCTAACTACTTACACAAAGAACCAGTCATCCTTGCCGCAAAAAACAAAAAACATGTTTTCTGTGAAAAACCAATCGCCTTAAGTTATCAAGACTGTGACGACATGGTGCGCGCTTGCGAAGAAAATGGCGTCACCTTTATGGCTGGCCATGTGATGAACTTCTTTAACGGTGTTCACCATGCCAAAGAATTAATCAATCAAGGCGTGATCGGTAAAGTACTTTATTGTCACACTGCTCGTAACGGCTGGGAAGAACAACAACCAACCATTTCATGGAAAAAAATCCGTGAAAAATCAGGCGGCCACTTATACCACCATATTCACGAATTAGACTGCGTACAATTCATTATGGGTGGTATGCCAAAAACCGTTACCATGGCAGCCGCCAATGTTGCACACAAAGGCGAAAAATTTGGCGATGAAGACGATATGATTTTTGTCACCATGGAATACGATGATAATCGCTTCGCTGTTTTAGAATGGGGTTCGGCTTTCCGTTGGGGTGAACATTATGTATTAATTCAAGGGGAAAAAGGTGCGATCAAACTTGATATGTACAATACCAAAGGCACCCTTCGCGTGGATGGAAAAGATACCTATTTCCTCATTCACGAAACCCAAGAAGAAGATGATGACCGTACCCGTATTTACAACAGCACAGAAATGGACGGCGCGATTCAATACGGTAAACCGGGCAAACGTACACCGCTCTGGTTGAGTTCTATCATGAAAAAAGAAATGCGTTATTTAAACGATATTCTCCATGGAATGGAGCCAACTGAGGAATTTGTAAAATTACTCACCGGTGAAGCTGCCCGTGCCGCTATCGCCACTGCCGATGCTTGTACCCGTTCTCGTTACGAAAACCGCAAAGTTGATTTATCAGAAATCATCGGTAAATAAAAATAACATAAAAATTAACCGCACTTTGGTTGAAAAATCAAAGTGCGGTTGTTTTTTTGAATGTTTTTAACAAACCTAGGGTGATAACCGCTCTCTTTCCCATTTTCCATCATTTAATAAATAACAAATTCTGTCATGTAAGCGACTTGGGCGACCTTGCCAGAATTCGATGCGATCAGGAATCACAAGATAACCGCCCCAATGTGGTGGGCGTGGGACATTCAATGGATGTTTTGCTGCAATCAATGCCGCTTTTGCTAATAAAGATTTATGGCTAGAAATAACCGCACTTTGCTCGCTGGCCCAAGCGCCAATTCGGCTGGTGTAAGGGCGCGTTGCAAAATATTCATCTGATTGTTCAGGCGAGATTTTTTCAGCTTTACCCTCAATACGCACAGAACGTTCTAATTCGGGCCAAAAGAATGTCAAGGCGATGAAAGGATTATGTTCTATGGCGCGACCTTTTCGGCTGTGATAATTTGTGAAAAAAACAAAACCTTGTTCGTTCACTTCTTTTAACAGTACCATTCGACTTGTTGGTCGACCGTCTTCATTGACTGTCGCAACATTAACACCTGTCGGCTCGTTGACTTTAGCCGTAATCGCTTCGTTAAGCCATTTTTCAAATTGTTTTATTGGATTGGGATCGCAATCATGCTGAGAAAGCGCCTGTTTGCAATAATCCTCACGAATATCATGTAAGTCCATTTTCTTTCTCCTTTTGCTTGAAAACAAAAAGCCCTTGCAACTGCAAGGGCTAGTATAGTCCGTTAATTATTTACCATCAACACTCACGCCATAAAACGCATCATAGCCGAATGGGCTTTGTACGTAACCTTTTACGCGAGGACTAAGTGGTGCGAAACCAACAGAGTGTGCAACTGGAATCCATGGTACTTGATCATGGAAAATCACTTGAGCTTGTTTATAAAGCGCTGCACGCTCATCTTTATTGGTTAAGCCAATCGCTTTATCTAATAAAGCATCAAATTCTGCATTTTTAAAACGAGCAAAGTTTGAGTTGCCAGCGTTAGCACTTGCAAGTAACGGAGAAAGGAAGTTATCCGGATCACCGTTATCGCCTGACCAACCAAAGATACCCGCCGTTAATTCGCCTGCTTTAGCACGTTTTTGATAGTCAGCCCATTCAAACGTTACTGGATTTGCTTTTACACCCACTTTTGCCCAGTCTGCCATTACAAGTTCAGCCATACGTTTTGGATTTGGGTTAGACGCACGTACCACCGGTTGAATCCAGAAATCTGTTTCAAAACCGTTAGGATAACCTGCTTCCGCTAAAAGCTGTTTCGCTTTCTCTGGATCATACGGATAATCTTGGATTTCGTCGTTATAACTCCAGATTGTTGGTGGCAATGGGTTTTTCGCTGCTGTACCCGCACCTTGATAAACCGCTTCAATAATTGCTTTTTTATCCACCGCATAGTTCAATGCTTGGCGCACTTTCACGTTATCAAATGGCGCTTTCTCTGTATTGAATGCGATATATGCTACGTTCAAACCTTTTTGTTCCAAAAGTTGTACTTTCGGATCAGTTTTCATTTTGGCTAAATCCGCCACGTTCGGGAATAAAATTAAATCACAAGAACCTGCTTGTAACTTCGCATAACGCGTAGTGGCATCTGGCACGATACTGATCACTAAACGATCAAGCGGTGTACGACCTTTCCAATAGGTTTCATTCGCCACATATTGTGCTGCTTGGTCAGTTTTGTAATCCACAAAAATAAACGGACCTGTACCCACTGGTTTGTTATCAATCGTTTCTGGTTTACCCGCTTTCAGCATCGCATCAGCATATTCAGCGGAATAAATAGAAATAAAGTCCATACCCAAGCTTGCTAAGAAAGTCGCATCTTTTTTATTCAAAGTGATACGAACAGTGTTGTCATCCACTTTCTCAACTGATTTTAATAAATCTGGGAATTTCATCGCTTTGAAATACGGATAAGTCCCTTTTGATACATTATGATAAGGGTGGTTAGGATCTAACTGACGTTGGAAAGAAAAGATCACATCATCCGCATTAAAATCACGTGTTGGCGTAAATTCTTTTGTCGTATGGAATTTCACCCCTTTACGTAAATGGAAAGTATAAGTTAAACCATCATCACTGATTTCCCAGCTTTCAGCCAATGCTGGCTCAAGGTCAGTCGAACCTTTTTTGAACTCAACCAAACGGTTATACACTTGTTGTGAACTTGCATTGTAAGATGTACCTTCCATTACCAATGCTGGGCTAAAGCTAAGTGGTGCTTTCGCTGTACAGTACACAAACGTGTTATTACCTGAAGGTTTTGCTGTTTCTGCTTTTGCATTTTCTTTTGCCGCAGAACCAGATTGATCACAAGCAGCTAAAAACAAACTGGCTGCAATAAGAGTTAAGGTCGCTTTTAATTTCATAAGTTTTCCTTCTTTAATCGGGTAAAACACCCAAACATAAATATAAAATTTTACTTAAGATATAAGCAAATCAAACTTTTACGAAATAAGAAAAAGATCTTTCTTATAACAAATTAGACTAAGACATTCAATATCAGCGCTTTTTCCGCAAATGATTCCCATCTGTTTTGTGCAAATAGCTCAATATCCAAACTAATGCGATCGCAAAAACAGAAGTGGTCAAAAATGTATAGCTAAAAGCGTGTTGTAACGCATCCCCTTCATTACCAACAAATTGACGGTATAACGTCAAAATAATAGATGCCACCGCGATACCAAAGCCGATACCTACTTGTTGCACAATGCTCAATACAGTTGCTCCTACACCACTTTGTGCCTGCGATAGATCACCAACAGTAAGTGTATTAATTGAGGTAAAAATCATCGACATACAGGCACCATACCACATCAGATTACATATAATCCATGTCGTTGATGATGAGGTATCAAGCCATGACATGGAAACTGTCGAGCCGGCCATTAAAAGTGACGATAAAATTAACGTGGTTTTATAACCTAGTATATTTAAAATATGCCCAATAAAGCGTTTAAATACGACAGACATTAGTGCAATGGGTGCAAGTAACCAACCCGACACGTCTGCGGAATAGCCAAAAGAAAGTTGGAACATTAATGGCAGTAAAAACGGCACAGCTGAACCAGAAAGACGAATAAAGATATTGGCTGCAATGCCTAATCGGAATGTTCTTGTATTGAAAAGAGATAGCGGCAAAATGGCACCTTCATTACCTTTCGCATAAAAATAATAGGCCACCAATAACGCAATACCAATCGTCAATGCACTATATGTAGTCATGTTGTCACGGTGACTTTCACCGAGCAAATCAAGTCCGAGCGTTAAACCCACTAAACCAAATGCAAAGAGTAAAAAGCCCGTCCAGTCTAACTTAGACGCATTCCCCTTCTGATTTCCCATCACTTTAGCCGCTGCCCAAAAGCCTAACATACCAATAGGAATATTGATTAAGAAAATCCAATGCCATGACGTATGTACGACAAGCCAACCACCTAAAATCGGGCCAAGAATAGGGCCAATCAATCCTGCTGTTGCCATTAAATTCCAGGCATTAATCAATTGGTTTTTCGGTACGGTTTGAATAATCGCAAGACGAGCAACTGGCATCATAAATGCCCCACCAATACCTTGGAGAATCCGTGCAAGCACAAGGGTCTCGAGAGAAGTGGCCATCGCACAAGCGACTGAACCGAATACAAAGATAAAAACAGCTGAGCGGAAAACAGTGAGTTTACCAAATTTAGCTGCCGCCCAAGCGGTTAAAGGAATAAATAGAGCAACGGCAAGAGAATAGGCGATAATCGCCATTTGCATTTCAAAGACAGGGGTTTGCAGATCTGTTGCGATGGTTGGTAAGGCAGTATTTAAAATAGTCGCATCCAAGCTTTGCATAAACAAAGCCATGGAAGCCACCCAAGCCAGCCCTTTATAGTGCTGACGTTCTATTACTGCGTCTTTTTCCACCATTGATAAATAAACTCAGCGATCTGTTCAATGTGATTAATATCTAATAAAGTGCGGTCAGTTTCAAGCGAATAATCTGTTGCTAAAGCCAACACATTTTCATCTAATTCCGGCAAAGGTTTTGTCATTTCTTGTCGATGCAGCAGAATCTTTGGAATGGGCTCTTGTTTAAATCCTTCCACCAAAACTAAATCCGTTAAATGACGATCAAATTGTTGGCTTAAATAAACTAAAGAAACCGGCTCTTGAGGCGTTTCTGTCATCAATGCCCAACGAGTATCACAAGCCATAATAACTTGCGCAGAACCCGCCTCTTTCATTCGCCAGCTGTCTTTTCCCTCTTTATCCACATGAGCGTTATGATGGCTGTGTTTAATCACTGAAACACGTAGGCCTTTTTTAATTAATTGAGGAAGCAATTTTTCCAGCAATGTGGTTTTGCCACTACCGCTGTAACCTGTGATGCCAAGAAGAGGAAGGGGATTATTCATTGTAAAAACCTTAAGAAAAATGACCGCACTTGATAAAACAAAACCCCGCAGGACGGGGTTTAGCTATCAAAATCCATTAGGTGAAGAAAGTATAGCAAGGGGAAGCAAAATAGCAACTTTCTCACGTCTACTGAATTATTTTAGGAATGTTACGCCTTGCACAATTCGCTTAGCAGCGGCAATTGGAAGCTGTCCGATAAAGGTAATTTCTTTATCGCCCATGACTTCACTGTAAATCGTATAAGCCCCTTGTTTCCACGTGTTTTCTTTTGCAGCGGTGCTATCCGCTTTATTGATATAAAGCGTGAAAGTGAAAAGACCATCACTAAATAACGCATTTTCAATCACTTCACCATCTATTACATCTTGATTTTGGCGAATTAAATCAAAGCCTTGTGGTAACCAATCCGTTTTCCAATTGATTGAAAGGGATGACTCTTGTTTCCCTTCATTTAAAAGTGGCGGCACTGACACCTTATTCAGGTAATCTGTCAAACCACGTAGACGATCATCGATATATAACGTCACAACACGGAACTGATCAAGTAACTTGCCTTCGCGATCAAGCATATCACCACGCAATAACAAACCATTTTCTTCATCTAAGAAAACGAGATATTGATAGCGAAAATCATCTTTTGGCACAATACGAATAGTATCAACGAATCGGCCTGCAATTCTGTCTTTTCCAAGCTTAATAAAATCATAATTCTGACTCAGCTTACTAAAATCAGTACGAATCACTGCCGGAAGCGCATCCACAATCTCACCACTGTTAATCGTGAAAGCACGTGAACCCGGCTGGAAATAGCTGACTAAATTACCGCGCTGAATGATTTCTTGTTGTTCACCATCTAATGTCACCAACTGCGCATACACTTTTTGCCCTTGCTTAATATGACGATAACGGAATGAGTCCATATTCGTTGGTGTAGTTTGCACAAAAGCAATCTCATAATTTAAATCTCGCATGGCTTGCGACATTTTATTTAATGACTGGATTGGCTCTTCTGCAAATGCCGTAAAAGGCAATAAGAATAAGCCTAAAAGTGCGGTTAATTTGAGAAACGTTTTTTTCATAAATAAATCAATTGATCCATAAAAAAATTCACCACGCCTAAGGTGGTGAATTATCGATTAATTGCTGTAATTATTTCGCTTGGTTGCTACCCACATTTAAGCTATCTGCATGCATACGACGCTGTAATTCATAGTTTTGCAACATCGTACCAATACGGCGATTTTTTTGCTCAACCTGTTCCGAAGTCGCTACATCTTTGGTCGGAGCGTTGTAACTTACTTCTTGAACAGAATTGTTAAATGGTAAGGTTTGTAAAACTGGGTTTTCAGGTGTAACCGAGGTGCTTTTCGCATTAAATGATTGCACACCTACTACTGCCACCAAACACACACCTGCAGCCACCGCAATTTGTGTCATTGGTGCAAAGAATGCTTTTAATTTTTGCACGAATGGTAAGCTATCAGCTTCTTCTGGTGTTGGTTGAGAAACAGTAATCTCTACGTGTTTCACTTCTTCTAATTCAATTAAATCAGCCATTTTCGCCGTAAAATCAGCACCTAATAACACTGGTGACTCTTTACGCATAACCGATCTTACTGTGTGATATGCCGCCCAAGATTCTTGTGAATCTTTATCCTGACAGAGTTGTTCCGTCAACTCGGCACTGACTTCTTCTCCATCCATATAGGCTGAAAGTAACTCTTTTTGCATTTTATAAACTCCGACTTTATTTTAACGTTGCATAAGCGGTTGTATTTTGTTCTCAATCACTTCCCGAGCACGGAAAATACGAGAACGTACAGTGCCTACTGGGCAATCCATTATTTCTGCGATCTCTTCGTAACTTAAACCTTCAAGCTCACGCAAGGTAATCGCGGTTCTTAAATCTTCTGGCAAACTGTGAATGGTATCGAATACCACTTTTTCTAATTCGCTAGATAACATTTCATTTTCAGGGGTATCTACATCACGTAGATGGGTTCCCACATCGTAGCTTTCAGCATCTTCAGCCAAAATATCTTCGCTCGGTGGACGGCGTCCCTGTGCCGTTAAGTAATTCTTTGCCGTATTAACGGCAATTCGATATAGCCAAGTGTAGAATGCACTATCGCCCCGAAAGGATTCAATGGAACGATAGGCCTTAATAAAGGATTCTTGTACAACATCTGGAATGTCGTTATGAGAAATGTAGCGGGTTAAAAGTCCGGCTACTTTATTTTGATAACGAGAAACCAATAAATTAAAGGCTTTTTTATCGCCTTGCTGCACTCTTTCTACCAAAGCCTGATCTGTTAGCTGTTCAGCCATATATCTCCTATGCTACGTCTAACACGCCTTCATATATTCAAGACAGCAAGCTATTGTTGCTTTATCAGACAGAGTTAAAATTGAAAAGTTCCTTATGTATAAAAAATTTCAAAAAAATTAACGGACATTCGTTTTCTGCACATCTTGGATATATTCAACCATCGCTTGCACTTCAGCATCTTCTGATTGACTGCCATTAAAAAACCACGAAAAAAGTTGTAAATCCGTGGCGGCAAGTAAACGAATAAAAATATCTTTTTTGTCGTCAGTCAGTTGATCAAAATGCGCTTTATAAAAAGGCATGATGATTTTATCCAGCTCAAGCATACCTCGACGACAATCCCATTCAATGCGGAGTTTATTGTATTTATCCATAATTTCTCCCTAAATCATTGTAATTATACCTGATAAATGAAAAGTGCAGTTAAAAATTACCGCACTTTTTAATCAAAGAATCGATTATTCTGTCGTCTTCGGCTTAATCACCGCATAAACCACGCCTGTTAATAATGCCCCTGTTGCAATTGCACCTAAGTAGAGTAATGGTTCAGAGACAAACGGAATCACAAATAAACCACCATGTGGTGCTTGCAGAGAAATATTTAATGCCATTGAAATGGCACCCGCTGTTGCACCACCGATAACCGAGCTAATAATCACACGTAATGGATCAGCAGCCACAAACGGTAACGCCCCTTCAGAGATAAAGCATAAGCCTAAGACAAAAGAAGCTTTGCCTGCATCACGTTGATTACTGGTAAATTTACTGCGCGCAATCCAACTTGCAATCGCCATCCCAATTGGTGGCACCATACCGGCTGCCATAGCGGCGGCCATTGGGGTATGAACTTGAGAAGCTAACATTCCCACGGAAAACGTATAAGCCGCTTTGTTTACTGGACCGCCCATATCAATACACATCATCGCACCGATAATCACACCTAACACCATCGCATTGATTTCACCCATGGATTTTAACCAATCGCTTAAGGTGGTCATAATTTGTGAAACCGGTGGGTTAATCACATAAATCATGGCAAGACCAACTATCAAGGTACCAAAGAGCGGTAGAATTAGAATCGGTTTTAAGGAAGTTAAACTTGCCGGCAATTTAATGGTTGCATTTAATCCTTTCACCACATAACCCGCTAAGAAACCCGCGATGATTCCACCTAAAATCCCGGCACCCGCCGTGGTGGCTAACATACCGCCAATAAGACCTACTGCAAGCCCTGGACGGTCTGCAATAGAAAAGGCCACATAGCCGGCAAATACTGCAATCATCAGATGGAATGCTGCACCACCACCGATATCCATTAAGGCTTTTGGAATACCATGAAAAATTGTTTCATCTTTGAAGGCTTCGATACCAAACATAAAGGAAATCGCGATTAATAAGCCACCAGCAACCACTAATGGCAACATGTGCGATACACCTGTCATCAAATGTTTATAGACGCCTTTTTTCTCGCCGCTTTCTTCTGATTTAGCAGAAGATTTTGCTGCACCACCTTCGTAAATTTTTGCTTCTTTAAATGCCTTGTCAAATTCCTGTGCTGTTTTCTTTAACGCTAAACCGGTCGACGTACGATACATCAGTTTACCTTGGAATTTATCTAACGGCACATCAATATCCGCTGCAACAAAGACTAAATCTGCCGCAGCGACTTCTTCAGGAGTAATTTCATTACCTGCGCCCACTTGACCACGGGTTTCTACTTTTACCTGCCAACCTTGTTTTTTTGCATAAGTTTCAATGGCTTCAGCAGACATAAAAGTATGTGCAACACCCGTTGGGCAAGCTGTCACCGCAACAATATTTTTGACGCCAGAAACGCTGCCAAATCCAACCGCACTTTGAGCCGGTTGAACATAGTCCACGGCTTGATTAAGTGCATTCGTCAGCGTTACTTCAGGTGAAGCAATCGCTGCATCCTCATTCGCTAAAAAGACTTTTTTGCCCACAAGCTCAGCAGAGTTTGGTAAAGTAGATCCGAAAACAATCACTAAATCCGCCTCTTTGGCTTGTTCAACCACAGTATGATTGGCTTTTTTCGCTGCCACGCTCAACGCCTGGCGAAATAAATAGGCTTTTGCCGCACCAATTTGCGGAGATTGAGTTAAAAACAAATTCATTACATTATCCTTCAATCACAGAAATTTTGACATTCGCCAGAATTGGCTCAAGCAAGGCGATATCGTTTACGCCCACGTTACTTTGAGAAACCGCAAAGGCAGAAACAGCACTTGCAAACGCTAAAGTTTCCGCTTGAGATAAGCCTTTTTCGATACCATAAATTAAGCCCGCCACCATAGAATCCCCCGCGCCTACAGTGCTCACCACATTTTCACATTTAGGTGGTTGAGCTTGAATCACAGCCTGATCACTCAGCCATAAAGAACCGTTTGCTCCCATCGAAATAATGACGTTAGCAATACCTTCTGCTTTAAGTTTTTTGGCTGCAGCAATAATTTCATCAAGAGAATTTAACGGATGACCAATCCACGCTTCTAATTCGCGGTGATTTGGTTTCACCAACCAAGGGGGCGCTTTCAAACCAGCCGTGAGTGCCGCATTACTGCTATCTAATACGACTTTTACACCAGCTTGATGCAACTGATTAAGCCAATCCGCAAACAATTCAGGACTGATACCACGCGGTAAACTACCGCAGACTGCAACGATGTCAAAATTTTGGCAATACGCTAATGAATCTGTTGTAAATTGCTGCCAAGCTTCTGGGGTGATTTGATAACCTAAGAAATTTAGGTCTGTCACATCCGCTTCGGTTTCCGTAATTTTTACGTTAATGCGAGTTTTGCCCGCAACACGATGGAATTTGTCTTCCAATCCCTGTTTTTTAAATAAGGTTTCAAAATCACCGACGTTATCTACCCCTAAGAAGCCACCAACGGCCACCTCTACGCCCAAATCTTTTAATACCTTAGCGACATTGATGCCTTTGCCTGCAGGGAAAATACCGAGCGTTTCAACCGTGTTCACTTCGCCAATTTCAATACGTGGCAAACGCCCAACTAAATCATAAGCGGCGTTTAAGGTAATTGTTGCTACTTTTGCCATCACTTACCCCCGACCTTCGCCTAAACCACTTTCAATGACTGCACCAATACCGTCAATCGCTTGCTGAGCTTCTTCACCACTCGCGACGAAACGTAGGCGATGACCTTTCACGACACCAAGCGCCACAATTTTCATCAAACTTTTTGCACTGACTAGTTGGGTGTCTCGATCTAAGTTTTGAACCGCAACAGACGCATTATATTTTTTCACTTCATTAACGAGCACGGCACTTGGACGAGCGTGTAAACCGTGTTCATTACGAATCATAAATACCGCTTCAATGGCATCAGCTGGTAAACCTGTTTTTTCTTCGTGGATTTGTGGTGCATGCTCACTGCTTACCTCAATGGTATCTGGTTCAGCCGGTGGCACAGCTGATACGCTTTCGCCAAGTCCATTCGCAATGATCTTACCTAAGGCTTCAATAGCTTGTTTCGCATCATCCCCTTCTGCAACAAAACGCAAGCGATGACCTTGAGTCACACCTAATGCCACAATTTTCATTAAACTTTTTGCACTAACCGGTGCAGTTTCTCGAGTAAGATTTTGCACCGTAATCTTGGAGGTGAATTTTTTCACTTCATTGACGAGCACCGCACTTGGGCGAGCATGTAGGCCATGTTCGTTACGAATAGTAAAGGTACCAATCACTGCACCCGTAGCGATTTGACCTTCAGATTGAGCAGCTACAACAGGCACTTTACCGCCATTAAGTGCGGTCAAAATTTGCTGTGAATTACCGCTTAATAAAATATTTTGGACTTCATCATCCAATAAACGGGCTAATGTCTCATTGATTTGGTCGCTAACAGCTGAAATTGTCAACACGCCTTTCACCGCTTTGCCATTATGATTAAAAATGGTTTTCGCACGACTGAATGCCAACGCATTTTTTACATTACCTGAGACGGCATCGGTCACCCATAAGCCTTTACCAAGCGGCAGAGCAGAATTGGATACCACTTCAGAAACAAAGCTATTTTCAACCGCACTTTGCTGTTGTAATTTACCTGCATTGATGGCGGTAAGAGTGAGCAAACTTTGTGTTTCAATATCTAAACTTAATGTTTCTTCAGTAATGCCAAAAGAATCACTTTCACCCAACAAAATCGCACGGAATTTTTCAACATCTGTTAATGTCGCTAACTGTGCCACGGTGTCTTCATCACCTAAAACATGCGTTAATTGGCGAAGTAAAGCAAGATGCTCATCAGAACGGGCAGCAATACCAATTACAACATAGGCAATATTGCCTTCCCCCCACTCAATACCTTGTGGAAATTGGAAAACTTGCACACCGGTTTTTTTCACCATTGAACGGGTTTCTAATGTACCGTGTGGAATTGCAATTCCATTGCCTAAAAAAGTGGAGGTTTGTTGTTCACGTCCAAGCATGCCTTGCAAATAGCCTTGTTCAACATTGCCAGCTTGCTCTAACGCACTTGCAGCCATTTCAATAGCTTGCAGCTTATTTGTTGCCGTAGCATTTAAATGAATGTTGCTTTCCGAAAGTTCTAACATTCTTGCTCCTTCACATTGATGATTTAAAAAAAGAAAAGCTGCTGATGAGATCACTCATCAACAGCTCAAAAAGATTATTGGCCGGTACAGGCTTTGAGTAGCATTTCGCTACCTTGAGAAATGTAAGCGTCGTTTTCACCGCGCTCTTTGCCTTTTTGCAAATCACGCATTGCATCGTAGATCCCTTGTGTCACACTTGGTGAATCCACTTTTTGCCAACAATTTGCGCTTAAGCGGCTGAAGTTAGTTTGTAATGCTTCTGCATGTAACACACCGCTATAGTAAGCATACACATCTGAATCATGGCCACCCGTGTAGAGTTTATCTTGAATTTGTTTGATTGGCACAACAATACGACCGAGATACCAGTCATTTGCACCACTTGCAAAATTATCTACAAAGAAATTTTTCGTTACACGATCTTTATACGTTGCCACAGTGGCTTCATAAGCTGCTGCGTAAGATTTTTGGTCGATTTTATCTTTATCTAAATCAATGACCTTTTTGTCTTTACCCATAAACGGAATGTAAGAGGTCATATCTGAAATAGAAGAACAACCTGCAAGTATTGCTGCCACAAAGAATACCGAGATTTTTTTAAACATTAAATTTTCCTTATTTATAGGCGGTTAAAACCGCCGTTAATTATACTTAGAATAGGGGATTAAGCAAGGAACCGCCTAGCACTACGCTGATTCTTTGCTCACACCGTTGTCTTTGACAATAGAAACTAAAATTTGATCAATTTTGAAGTTTTCGGTATCAATAACTTCAAATTTATACTTATCGTATAACACAAAGTCGGTTTTTTTCGGGATTTTGCGTAACATATACATCATAAAGCCACTGATGGTTTCATAGTTTTCTTCATCAGGGAAAGATTCAATATCTAAAGCACGCATCACATCTTCAAGCGGCGTTGCTCCATCAATCAACCAAGAGTTTTCATCACGGCTGACGATTTGCTCTTCTTCGTTAGAAACCAATTCACCCATCACAATACTCATCACATCATTTAAGGTAATTAAGCCCATCACAAGCGCATACTCATTGACGATAATGGCAAAATCTTCACCGGTGGATTTAAATAGCTCTAATACTTCGTATAACGACAGCGTATCTGGAATAAATAACGCTTTACGTAATAAACGGCTATCCGTTAAATCTACCACGTCTTGTTGAAGATAGAGTGTTAATAAGGTATGTGATTCCACATAACCTAAAATCTTATCCAAGCCATTATCACAGATCACTAATTTAGAATGAGAGTCTGCCGATAAGGTATTCAACACTTCTTGACGAGTGAAAGTGCGGTCTAAAAATACGATGTTTTCACGGGTCGTCATGGTTGAAGACACAGTGCGTTCTTGCATTTCAAAAATATTTTCAATCAAATAATGCTCTTGTGTTTTTAGCACACCTGCTTCAGCACCCGCTTCCACTATTGCCACGATGTCTTCTGGAGTCATGTTATCTTCACGTTTAGTCGATACGCCCATTAAATGGAAGAAGATATTAGAAAGACCATCAAAAAACCATACAATAGGTTTTAAGAAGAAAATAAAGACTTGCATAATGCCAATAGTCCGTAACGCAACACCTTCAGGATTAATCAGTGCAAGACGTTTAGGAATTAAATCGGCTAATAAAACAAATGTTATGGTTACCATGAAAAAGGCAATCCAAGAAGAGGCTGGCTCAACCCATTCTGCTTTGGTGTATTCATGTAAAAAACTTTGTAAGTGAAGACTAATTGTTGCCTCACCAATCACACCACCGAGTACGGCGACCATATTGAGTCCAATTTGAACTACAGTAATAAAGCGACCAGGTTGCTCCTGTAACTTTAAGACCTTCTCCGCTTTGATATTGCCTTCATTGGCCAACGTTTGTAATTTAATGCGTCTTGCACCCGCGAGAGAAATCTCAGCTGATGACAAGATCGCACTGATAATAATTAATACGATTAAAATTAAAATCGCTGCAGATAAACTCATAATGTTCTCTTTATTGGTTCTAAAGTGCGGTCAATTTACCGCTGGTTTTTAGGTTAGAAATGTTATTATTAATCTGTTAGGGCGTTCTATGACGCCCCATTTGAGAAACGCTAATTTTCGCTGTCGAACCAGCCGCGTACAAATTGTACTGAAAGGAAAAGGGTCACTAATAGGAATGCATAGAATACCCAAGATAAAATTGGATAGCTTGGTGTAATATCGTCGGTGATCTCCTTCACTGAAACCGCATTACGATATTCATCAAACATTGTCATACGCCAACCATAATATTTGATTTGCACTAATTTGTTTTCATTACCCAAAGCTTGCACTTGAGCCTGTAAGTTAGCAGAACCAAATTTGAAATAGAATGGAAAACCCCAACGGGTATCTTCATTACGATACACCATGATTTTGCCATCATCATTTTGTGTGTTGATAAAATACACATCGCGCGTTGGACCATCAGCCGGATTCGATTTTGTAATCGGACCATCTTTATCCACACGTTTTACTTCCACACCGGTTACTCGCGTCACATCATAGTGCGGGAAAACGTAGTCCACCACGGCGAACATAAAGCCGTGGAAAACAAAGACCACTAAAAATAAAAAGTATTTAAAAAACTTACGCATAAAACTCTCTCATTTAAATCGATGATTTATTGTACATTAATTTTAAATAAACGCTCGAAGTTTTGTGTACTAATTTGTGCAAATTCTTCCATAGACAGCCCTTTTAACGCTGCCACATACTCACACACTTCACGTGTATAGGCAGGTTGGTTCTCTTTACCACGATAAGGCACGGGCGCTAAGTAAGGGGAATCTGTTTCAACTAACAAACGATCTGCCGGTACATAACGAATGGCTTCGCGAATACTTTCCGCATTTTTAAAGGTAATAATACCCGAACAAGAAATATAAAAACCTAAATCAAGCGCCTTCTTCGCAAAATCCAAGGATTCCGTAAAACAATGAATTAACCCACCGCACTTTTCTGCATGATGCTCACGCAATATGGCAATGGTATCTTCTGGTGCTGAACGCGTATGAATAATCACGGGTTTATCCACTTCATTAGCAATTCTGATTTGATCCGCAAAAACCGTTTGCTGCAACGCTTTATTATCCGCACTGTAATAATAATCCAAACCAATTTCGCCAATTGCGATCACTTTTTTATCTTGCGCCAAATGTAGTAAACGCACTGCATCGTAAGGTTCTTCTTCAAGATCTAAAGGATGCACGCCGCAAGCCAAAGACACATTCGGAAATTTGGCTAACTCAGGGTAAGCTTTTTCAAAACGGCTTAATGTTACGCCAATCGCCAATAAATGCTTCACATCTCGTGCGTGGGCTTTAGCCACTACATCAGCAATATCTTTGTGTAAATTTTCATAATCCAATGCATCTAAATGGCAATGGGAATCTACGATAAACATAATTTATTTAATCCTTAAATACGTCGGTAATTAACTTCGTCAAACCATCTAATAACATTAATTCTGTGTTAACGCCGTTGATAGTGAGTAAGTCCGAGCGTACTTTTTGCATAATTTTATTCGCGGTTAATAACTCAAGCGCTGTTTGCTCGTCTGCAAATTGAGTTACACCTGTTTTAAGATCAAGTGTTTGCCAACCACTTTGTATTTCAAGTTTGTATTTAATGGCATCGCTTAAAAACGCTAAAATCCAATCCACTTGCTGTATGGTGCGTTCTTTTTCAAAGAAAGGCAAAATTTCCAAAGGTGAACGACGACGATAAAACAGCCAAAATTGACGTAGGAAATTTTTTCTCTGTTCAATTAATCCTTGCCGGAGTGTTTCTAATGCTAACAGTGGACGACCCAAATTCATCGCAAGTGCGGTCGATAATTCTGATGTTTCTGCCTGAAATTGAGAAGAAAGCCAAGTTAAAGCTTCCGCTTCCGTTGGCAAAGGCACATTCCACACTTGGCAACGGCTGTAAATAGTCGCTAACAACGAAGAGGATGGCTCTGTTTGCAATAAGAAATACGTGTTCGGACGCGGCTCTTCTAAAGTTTTGAGCAAAGCATTTGCTGCTGCCTCCGTAAGACGCTCCGCATCTTGGATATACACCAATTTATTACCGTTTTGTTGCGCGTGTTGACTGACAACTTCATTAATCGCCCGTACCTGATCAACCCCAATGTCTTTGCCTTCTTGAGAGGCTAAAACATGAAAATCAGGGTGGCTGTGCGCTGCCATTAAATGGCAAGCATGACAATGGCCACAAGGTGCATTATCTGGCGTTTGACACATAATGCGTTTTGTCAAAGCCTCAAACAAACCTTCAGCACCGAGACCTTGATCAGCTTTAATCAATAATGCATGATGCCCCAAACCTTCGCTAAAAGTTTGGCTAATTTTGTGATAAGTAGGCACTAACCAAGGATAAAGTTCGCTCATTTTGCTTGTGAAACCCACCAATTTTTGACCGCACGTTGTATGTCTGCTTGTACTTGTTCCAAAGGCTGACCCGCATTAATAATGGCGGCTTTCGGGTTGTTCTGCACCAATTCCAAATAACGTTGGCGGGTACGATGGAAGAAATCCAGTCCTTGTTGTTCTATACGATCTAATTCACCACGACCTCTAGCACGAGCAAGCCCTTCTGCAGGATCAATGTCTAAATACAGTACAAAATCAGGCTCAAAATCGCCTAATACCATATTTTTTAAATTCGCCATAAGCGTTTGGTCAAACTGACGCCCACCGCCTTGATAGGCTTGTGAAGACATATCATGTCGATCGCCAAGCACAATTTTACCTTCTGCCAATGCTGGCTTAATCACATTTTCTACCAATTGAATTCGTGCCGCATAAAGCATTAATAATTCCGCTTTATCCGTAACAGGTTCTTCTGTCTCATGTTTAATTAAATGGCGTAATTTCTCCGCTAACGGGGTACCACCCGGCTCACGAGTAAATACGATATCATTTACACCAAGGGATTTTAATGTATCCACCACCATTTGCATGGCGGTACTTTTACCTGCACCTTCCAGCCCTTCAATCACGATAAATTTGCCTTGCATCAGTTGACTCCTTTTTGTTGGCTACGATACCAACGTAAATATTCTTGCACGGCTTTATTATGCTCGTTCAGATTACGAGTAAATTTATGGCCGCCACTTCCATCGGCAACAAAATAATAAAAGTCCGTTTTTGCTGGATGAGCCACGGCCTCCAAAGCACTCTCACTTACCATCGCAATCGGTGTCGGCGGTAAACCCTCAATCATATAGGTATTGTAAGGAGTTATCGTTTCCAAATCTTTCTTACGAATATTACCGGTATAACTCTCACCCATTCCATAAATCACAGTTGGGTCAGTTTGTAGTTTCATATTGGCTCTTAAGCGGTTAATAAATACCGAAGCCACTTGTGGTCGCTCCACCGCAACACCTGTTTCTTTCTCCACAATAGAAGCCAAAATCAGCATCTGATACGGATCCGCTAATGGGAGATTTTCATCACGTTCATTCCACGCTTTATCTAAGGCTTTTTGTAGACGAGTAGTTGAACGTTTTAATAATTCAAGATCAGTTGAGTTTGGCGTGTAATTATAGGTATCTGGATACAACCACCCATCCATGTTATTCCATTCGTAAACGGCTTTTGCAACAGCTGGAATATCTAGTAACGCCATAATTTCTTTATCACTTTTACCTTGCAAGGTTTGTTTTAAGTGCGGTGCGTTTTCAAGGTTTTTACGCCATTCCTTGAACGTTTTACCTTCAATAAACTTCACACTAAATTGTGCTTCCTTGCCAGAATTAATCATATCCAATAAATCTTGTAACGTTTTCACGCCCGTTAAAGAATAAGTCCCCGCTTTCACTTTGTTGAGCTGAGGTTGTAATTTCAATAACCAAGGTAATAAATCGGCATGCTCAAGAATTTTTTCCTGCTCTAATAAAGCAGCAAGTTTACTGCCCGTAGTTCCTCGCTCAATTGTCAGCAATTGATCTTGCGTGACATTCACCGGCGTATGAACAAACTCCGTTAGTTTTTGATAACCCCAAAAACCAACACCGCTAAGAATAAGCAGAAGAATCAGTAAAAAGACAAAAAATTTTTTCATGCGTCACTCATTTTATAAAAACGACAAAAGGGGCAAAATGCCCCCTTATTCTAACGTTTTCTGTTATTTATCGAAATATTGAATATCAGCATTTTTACGTAATGCTTTCACCCAGTCTTTGGTTGCATCTTGTAATTGGCTATTCACGATTTGTTCGTAAGCTTTCTGACGATAGGCATCTTCTGTTTTATCGCCATCACGGCTGCCGGTTACTTCGAGAATATGCCAACCAAATTCAGATTTAAATGGTGCAGAAATAGTACCTTGTGGTGTCGTTTCAACCATTTTTGCAAATGGGCCCACATAAGCCTCTGGGAAGGCATAGCCTAAGCTGCCACCATTCGCACCTGATAAATAATCTTTAGAATATTTTAATGCGGCATCAGCAAATGTCATTTTACCCGAAATAATCTCACTACGAATACGCTCTAATTCCGCTTTTGCTTGCGCATCATTCAGCAATGGGTTTAATTTTAATAAAATATGACGAACCTCATACTCTTTGCCCATCACTTTTTGCGCCGTGCCTTTCGCTTTTGCTTCATCGAGCATTTGTTTACCCAATGCATCCACTTGCTCGCGAGTCACATCTACGCTATTTTGAATAGCATGATTACGCGCACCCGCCATTAACATTTGACGAGAAATTTGTTGTTTAAATGCATTTAAGGAAATGCCTTGATAATCGAGCGCATCTAAGAATTGACCATAAGTTAAACCATTTTTCGCCGCAATATCTTCTACGATACGGTTTACTTCCGCTTGGTTTACTTTTACACCTGATTCTTTGATCGCTTTCTCTGTCAGCATATCATCAATAATCTTATCTAATGCTGCACGTTGGCTACCTTTTTTGCCCATTACGGCATTCACTTGGCTTTGTAAAATTGGTGTACCATTTACGGTCGCCACAACGCGTTCTTCTGCTTGTACTTGAGAAAAAGTAAACAGACCGATCATGGCAAATAAAAGAGATTTTAACATTGATTTTTTCATTTTAGTTGTCTTAAAAAATAATAGGATAATGCTCGTTAGATTATCAATTTTATCAAAGGTTCACAATAGGCTGATCGTTATTTAGGCAATAATGCTACTTCATAACAACCATCGTATTTTAATGTTCGCACCTGAACTTGCTCATCACGGGAAGTTGGCACATTTTTACCCACATAATCTGCCCGAATCGGCAATTCACGGTGTCCACGATCGACTAAAATCACCAATTCAATTTTAGCTGCCCGACCAAAATCCGTTAACGCATCCATTGCCGCACGAATAGTTCTACCGGTAAAGAGCACATCATCGATCAAAATGACTTCCTTACCCTGAATATTCATATAACTTGAGGCGCCGCTATACACTGGCGTTGGATTTTCAGGTTCAACATACTCTAAATCATCGCGGTAAAACGTGATATCCAATTCCATCATTGGGAGGCTTACACCATTCAACTCTTCAATGCGACGTTGAATCAATTCAGCAATTTCAGCTCCACGACGTTTCACCCCAACTAAAATCACATTATTGAAATCTTGGTGCTTTTCAATAATTTCATGGGAAATACGTGAAATGGTGCGTAAAAATCTGTCTGTATCAATAATGATTTTTTCCATTTTATCTCTCGCTTTATTTATATCACTTAAAGTGCGGTTAAAAAACAAGGATTTTTTGACCGCACTTTTACTGAAATATTAACCGAATTCTAGCTCTACCGCATTTTCACCGAGCAAATTCACCAATTCTGTTAGAATCTCATCCGTTGGTGTAATCGACCATTGAATCCCTAAACGCAATAACGCACGGCCTTTTGCACTTTGATAATATACGTTAATTGGTAAAGTCCCGCCACTAACAGGTTCTAACATTTCTTTCAGTTTCTTAATAAAACTTGGGCTAATCTGCTCCTCTGACAAACTGATAGCCAAAGATTTCGCATAACGGGAACGTGCCTCATCTAAGGTCATCAAATCCCGTACAGACATTTTTAATCCGCCTGAAAAATCATCAAAACTTACCTGACCAGATACCACCACAACCGTATCTTTTTGCAACTTTTCGCCGAATTGGTCTAAGCTTTCGCCGAATAGGGTGAGGTCTAAACGCCCAGAACGGTCATCAATGGTTGCGATACCGATACGATTGCCTTTTTTCGTTGTCGCAAAGCGAGTTGATACTAACAAACCGGCTGCCGTGCTAATTTGTCCACGACGATTTGGCGTGAGATCTTTTAATCGCGTAGAACTATAATGAGAAAGCTCTTTCAAATAACGACTCACCGGATGGCTACTTAAATACAAACCTAGAGTTTCACGCTCACCATCTAAAATTTGTTTTTCTGTGTAAGGTGGCGTGTGGGCATAAGCATTTTCCACTTCTTCGTGCGTTTCTGTCAGCACACCAAACATATCAGCTTGCCCCATGGCCTCATCTTTTGCATGCTGATCAGAGGCTTTGAGTGCATCTTCTAGATTCTTAGATAACGCCGCACGGTGTGGTCCTAGCTTATCAAATGCCCCCGACATAATCAGACTTTCAAAGGTACGACGGTTAATTTTCTTCAAATCAACGCGAGCACATAAATCAAATAAGTCTCTGAAAATCCCACCTTCATTACGAGCAGTAATCAGTGCCTCAATCGGGCCTTCACCCACACCTTTAATGGCGCCGATACCATAAACAATTTCACCATTTTCATTCACGCTGAAATGATGTTTCCCTACGTTGATGTCCGGTGGGGTGACTTTTAAGCCCATACGTAAACATTCATCGTACAAGCCAACAATTTTATCGGTATTATCCATTTCCGAGGTCATTACTGCTGCCATAAACTCAGCAGGGAAATGGGTTTTCAACCAAAGGGTTTGGTAAGATACCAATGCGTAAGCGGCAGAGTGCGATTTATTGAAACCATAGCCCGCAAATTTTTCCACCAAGTCGAAAATCTTCATGGAAAGCTCGCCATCAACGCCGTTTTTTTCCGCACCTTCTTTAAACACTGAGCGCTGTTTCGCCATTTCTTCCGGTTTTTTCTTACCCATCGCACGGCGTAATAAGTCCGCCCCACCAAGAGTATAGCCGGCTAGCACCTGAGCAATCTGCATAACTTGCTCTTGGTACAAAATAATACCGTAAGTTGGCTCTAAAATCGGTTTCAGGCTTTCATGTTGATAGTTTGCGTCAGGATAAGACACTTCTTCTCGACCATGTTTACGGTCAATAAAGTTATCCACCATGCCCGATTGCAATGGACCTGGTCGGAATAACGCCACCAACGCGATAATATCTTCAAAACAGTCTGGCTGCAGGCGTTTAATCAAATCTTTCATCCCGCGCGATTCCAACTGGAATACGGCAGTCGTTTCAGACCGTTTCAGCAACTCAAAGGATTCGGGATCATCCAATGGAATAGCAGCAATATCGACTGGCGGTTTACCTTCTCGCGCGAGGCGAGCGTTAATCATATCTAACGCCCATTTAATAATAGTGAGCGTACGCAAACCTAAGAAGTCAAACTTCACTAAACCGGCATATTCCACATCGTTTTTATCAAAGTGAGTAACCGGATGAAGCCCTTCATTGTCACAATAAAGTGGTGCAAAGTCTGTAATCAAAGAAGGGGAAATTACCACGCCACCCGCGTGTTTACCCGCATTTCGCGTGACACCTTCTAGCTTACGCGCCATATCAATTAGGGCTTTGACTTCTTCATCTGAATCATATGCCACTTGTAACTGTGGTTCAGCCTCAAAAGCCTTAGCTAACGTCATGCCGGGATCAGGTGGAATCATTTTCGAAATACGATCCACAAAGCCATAAGGATGGCCTAATACTCGACCAACATCTCGAATTACCGCTTTGGCTGCCATGGTACCGAAGGTAATAATTTGTGATACCGCACCACGCCCATAGGTTTCTGCCACATGATCGATAACGCGATCGCGTCCATCCATACAGAAATCGACGTCGAAATCGGGCATGGAAACACGTTCTGGGTTGAGGAAACGCTCAAAAAGAAGATCGAATTCAAGGGGATCCAAATCGGTGATTTTTAGTGCATAAGCCACCAATGAACCCGCACCAGAACCACGTCCAGGTCCAACAGGAATATCATTGTCCTTTGACCACTGAATAAACTCCATGACGATTAAGAAGTAACCCGGGAAACCCATTTGGTTGATCACATCGAGTTCGACTTGAAGACGCTCATCATATTCTGGTCGTCTTTCTGCCCGCACTTTTTCATCGTGGAATAAAAACGCCAACCGCTCTTCCAAACCTTCTTTGGATTTCATCACCAAATAATC
>ERZ791852.229-NODE-229-length-44914-cov-17.488352_pt1 | contig 44914 bp, 48 predicted proteins | sample MGYA00510287_ERZ791852 | MGnify/ENA primary metagenome ERZ791852 (study PRJEB30046, sample SAMN00715257) | human gut metagenome | study: EMG produced TPA metagenomics assembly of the A metagenome-wide association study of gut microbiota in type 2... | reverse complement strand
TTTCAATTTCTTCCTTTATCAGACTTCCCACACTTGAAAAGTGCGAACATAAAAATATTTTCATCAATATTCTCCTTTATAAATTACTATTTGCATTTATCTTTACTTTGTCAATTGATAACTTTGTTCTATCAATTCTTTTACTAAATCCTCGTCAACCTTTTCATCTATAATAATTGTATTCCAATGTTCCTTATTCATGTGATAAGCAGGTATTATATAATTATAAGTATTTCTCAATATATCAGAATAATTTGGATCTGTCTTAACATTAAGGTATAACTTATTTATTATTTAATTATCTGTAAACTATGTCATCTACTTTGTATCAATTAACAATTCCTTTGGGTTCTTTTTTAAACTACTTATAGATGATAACACTAAAGATATTATAAGTACCAAAGACATAAATAAAATTACATATATTATTGATTTTGGTAATATATTAATATCTAGGCTTGTTAGAGTTTTATTAAAGCCGTCTACTTCTGCTCCTCCACCAAGTCCACTAGATGCCGATTGCTTTGCTATTTGTTTTGTTATATTTCCAGTAACTTTATTTAATATATTATTTCCTATCATGTTTCCTGTATAAAGTGCTAAGAAATATGAGCCTATATACGCAGGGATAGATATAAATACTAATTCAATAACAAATTGTCCAAAAATTTTCAATTTTGATATTCCTAATGATAGAAAAATTGCTATTTCTTTTTTTCTAGCGTTCATCCATAAAAGTAATAATAATGAAACTGTAATACCTGCAAATATTAACGAAGCAGCAAATAATTTGTTTGCTATTGAATATATACCAGATATTGATTGTTGTAGTGCTGGATAATTTGTTGAACTTTTAATTAAATTGTATTGTTTCCAATTTATATCAAGTTTTTTAATATTTTTAATAACTTGATCCAAATTTTTATCACCTTTTACAAAAAATGTTGCATCTTGATATACTGCAGTATCTTCTGTATTTCCATAAACTTTTGCAGCTGTATCTAAATCTGTTATTAATGTATTTTCGTAAAGTTCTTGTGCAGAAGTTACACTACTTTCATTGTGGCCATCGAAAATTCCTTTTATTTCTACTTCTAGTGTTTCATTTGCTCCTTTTTCATTATCTGCATCAAATAAATTGGACTTAATTTTTATTTTGTCTCCAATTTTCAAATTGTTTTTTTCAGCTAAGTCTTTATGTATTAAAATCTTACTTTTGTCATTTTCTTCTAAATGTTCTCCTTCTATTAATTTGTAAGCTCCTGACACAAATTTATTTTCTTTTGATGAATCATTAACTCCTGTTAGCATAACTGTTCTTTTAAAATTTTCTGCTCTTTCTGGTGATTGATTTGCAATTGTTTTTTTAGTTTCTATAATATCATTATCTACCAAATCAGCTACACTATTTATTCTCTTTACAAAAGAGGAAATATCTTCAGATTCAGCTATTTTTTTTATATCTTCTCCTTTTATATTTCCTCCACCTCTAGGTGTTCCAAGATTAACTCTTCTATTTATTTCCATAGAAAAACTATTTGTTATATTTTTAAAAGTTTCTTCTGAAGCTCTATTAGTAGCATCTTTAATTGCCAAGCTAATCAGACTAAGTGTTGACATAGCCATAATAACTAATAATATTATTATTGATTTTAAACTTTTTCTTGTTACATATGCAAAAGCATTCTTTACCATCAATATACCTCCTAATTAATTTTACTTATCTCTCTTAATTTTTTGTCACTTAATTCTAAAATAATGTCAGCAGAATTTGCAACTTCCTTACTGTGTGTTACAACTATTACACATTTATTTCTCTCTTTAGCCAATTTTTTTAATATTTCTATTATTTCTCCTGCAGTGTCACTATCAAGATTTCCTGTAGGCTCGTCAGCTAGAATTACTGGTGCTTCTGATGCTAATGCTCTTGCTATGGCTACTCTTTGCTGTTGACCACCTGACAATTTCATTACATTTCTATTTATCTGACTTTTATCAAGTCCCAATTTTAGCAAAATATCTTCTGATGCCTTTTTATTTACTAATCTAACATTTTCAATTGGTGTTAAATAATCAATTAAATTATAATTTTGAAAAACTAATGTTATATTGTTTTTTCTATGATTACTATACCCTTTGTTCTCTATATCCTCATTTTTGAATAGAATTTGACCTTTTTGTGGTTTGTCTAGTCCTGCTAATAATGAAAGTAATGTTGACTTCCCTGCTCCTGATTTTCCTATTATTGCATAAAATTGTCCAAGTTCAAACTTTTGATTTACTGATGACAAAACCTTCTCTTTTGAATTTGAATAATTATATGTTACATTTTTTATTTCTAATATATCCATTTCAATCTCCTAACTTATTTTTGATAATATTTCTTTTGGTTTTTTTACTAATATCATTGCACTTGCAATAATAACTGATAAAACAATAATTACTATTAATATTCCATAACTTTGTAAAAATATTGTAATATTTGATATTAAATTATCATTTTTTAATAGATTATTAATATTTATTGTCGAATTATCAGAATTGATAAATCCACCTATTATTTGATTTAATATCACATTTCCTAAAAATAAAGATACTAATATAGATGGTAGTGATATAAATATTAACTCAAATATAAATTGAGCTATAATTTTTGCTTTACTTATTCCTATTGATAATAATATTCCTATTTCATAAATTCTTTCCCTTAGCCATAAAATTAATATTAATGATAAAACTATTATTCCTCCTGTCATAATTGAATATGTCATAACCTTTATTATATGTTTTATACCTTCTACAGATTCTAAAGTTTCTTCATATGCATCATCATTTTTTTCAATATTGAATTTTGACCAATCAATTTTTAGTTCTTTAATTTTATTTAATACTATATTTGTATCTTTTGAACTATCTGAAATTATTTCAAGTTTATTTACAACTTTATCGTTTTTTGCTTTGTTTAATGCTGCTTGGCTTGATTCATAATCGATAAATACCATATTTTCACTAAAGTCTGATGTCATTCCTGTGTATTTTTCTTGTTTTTTTCCAGAAAAAATCCCAATAATCTCAAATTCATATTCTGTTTTTATTTCGTTATTGTTTAAATCAAATAGTTCAAGACGAATTTTATCATTTAATTCTAAATTGTTTTTTTGTGCAAGTTCTTCATGTATAATAATTTTTTCTCTGTCATCTTTTTCAATATGCCTACCTTTTATAAGAGTAAAAACTCCACTATTAAATAAATTGTCCTTTCCAGTATTATTTGTGGCTTCTATTGAAAATATATTTCTAAATTCTTCTGGCATATCGTCTCTTTCGATCATTTGCATTCCTTCTACTGCTTTAATATTTGTAGATTTTGCTAGTCCATCATATTGGGGAATTGTTTCTTTTATCTCTTTTATATTTTCTATTTCTTTAAATTGATTTGTTTTAAAGTTCTCATTGTTATTTTGTGTTATTGATAAAGATGTATTTGATAATTTATATAAATTATTTTCTAAGCTGATTGTTGATTTCATTATGTTTAAACATGAGTATAAGCATGAAAGAACTATTGTTAAAATAATAAATATAATAACTGTTCTACTCCTCTTTCTCAAGATATATGCTATAGCATTTTTTAACATTTTTATCACTCTCCTTTATACATATTTAATAGCTTCCATTCTTTTTACTACTTTCCATTCAAAATAGGATTCTACTCACAAAACCTTGCAATTTCTTGCTATTACAAATATTTAAGCTATTTATTTTAACAACAAAACTCTTAAATCATTTCTTATTCTTCTATATCATGTAAATAGTATCTTCTTAAAAATTTCTTCACATACATTTTGTTCTTCTCTTACCTCCTGTAAGCAAATAATGTCTGCATCCTCTTGCTTTATCCAATTTAATACATTCAATTTGGTTGCTGCTCTTAGCCCATTCAAATTATAACTTATAATTTTCATTTTTAAGAACCTCTTTCTAAATTAGAATTTAACAAATTTACATATAAAGTATCACATTTTTTAAAATTTTTCAAGGATTTTTATATTTTTCCAAAGTTCTTTAATATTTTTATCTTTTTACTTTTTAAATCATTGTATTCTTTATTTTTACTTAAAATTTTTAGTTTATGATTTAAAAAAATTCGTTAAATAATAAATTCTCTATTTCCTCTGTAATATTCAAGTTCTAAATTAAATCCTCTATAATTTCCTATATGTTCTAAATCAGCATTTTTCTTATTTGCACACATATCTAGTATTGCTTGTCCAGCCTTTGCTTTTTCAGAAGGTAATATTTCCTCTCTTTGGTTTTCATTACTATCAACCATTAATATAACTGCTTCTTCATCTGTTAATTTTTTTACAATAGCATTTATATTTTCTTTACCAGCTAAAACACTTGCTCTTTTTCTTCTATGTCCTGAAATCATCTCAAATCTCCCATCATCTTTTTGCCTTACAATTACAGGTTGAGTTACTACATATCTTTTTATATTTTCACTCATTTCTAGCATTTTATCATCATCTTTTACCTTTGTTTTTCTCTTTCATCAGCCAACACCTCCTTTGCAAAATTTTCGTATGCTATTGCTACTTTACTATTTTTATCATATTTAAATATGCTCTTTTCTCTTGAGGTTGACTCTGCTGTTTTAACGGCTAACGGTATTTGTGAATTATATAATTTAATTGCACGTCCATAATTTTCTTTTATATCTTTGAATTAACACTTTTAATGTTAAAACTTCAATATTTTGCATTTTTCAATGCTCCAAGTTGGTCGTATTGCTTTGATTTTGTGCAATGAAAGATTATGCAAAAAAGGTATATAATATTTGCATTACTCCCTTATTTTTATTAAATGGTACAATTCTCTCATGTCTTCCCTTTTCAAAAACAAAAATTGATTTTCTTTTACAGTGTCACTGTACATTTAGGAAAAATCAAAAAATAAAAAAGCCTTCTCTAATAAAGAACAGCTTTTTAATTTCTATTTTATTTGACTTTTTACTTTTTCTACATATTTAATATGCTCACTTCTTATATTATCATCAATAAACATATACGTTGTTAATTTATCATTAAAATCCCTAATTTGACTATTTGAAAGAACAACTCCATACTTTTCATAATCTTTGTCTAAAGCATTTTGAAGTTGATTTCTTTTTATAACTCGTACATTTGGTTTATTTACAGTTATTCTCTTTAATTCACAACGTTCACTAAATACAATATATGATTTAAAAATATTTACATCTTTAATTTCCAAAATATTGGCTAACGCTTTGATGTGAGTTCTATTCTGAGTAATTGGATTATAAAATTTAGTTTTGCGTTTATAAAGAACTTGTGTCCAATTTCTTTGATTTTCATTTCCAAATATCCATCCGCTATATCCTTTAGATTCTATAACAAAAATCCTATTATTATAAGCGGAAATGTTATTGGAAATAGTGCAATAAGTAATAACAACGTTATAAGTTTTATTTTATGGTAATTTTTAAAATTATACCATTCTGATTTTAAATATACTTTTAATTCTTTAAAAAATTTCATATTATATAATTCTCACCTACATTATCTTTTGTTTTTAATTTTTAATACATTCTTTGTCGTCGACATCATTAATAACAATAATATCATCTTTTGATGGTACATAATTTGGATTACTTAATGATGTATTTTGTAGTGCTTTTTTTAGTTTATCACAACAAGGTTTAAATGTAACAAATGTAATACCTCCTCCAACTACACCACCAATAACTGGTACAGTCTTTTGTACGACACCAACTAACATCTTTTTTGTCATTTTTACACCAAACCATTTAGCAATATTTTTTACTATTGGATATAATGTTCCCTTAGTAAGAGCTGTGCTCATTATTTTTTTACTTATTCCATTAGCAAGTCCTGTTGCCATTGCTCTTAAAGCTGAATTTGCTCCTGCAACTCCGTACATAACCCCAAGGCAAATTGTTAGAGTGTTAACTGTTTCTGAATCAAATGTACCATTTTTTTCACTTGTATCAATTTCTGGAAAACCGTATAAATACATTAATTTTTGGGTTGCTCTTAACATATATCCATAATACTGAGCTATATCTGTTGGAATTGTTGCTGCCATTGCAAATCCACCAGGCATACTTAATGCTGTAGAAATTCCAGAAACACAATTTCTTTCATATTTTATTACTTGGTCAGCTATTTTATCAATTATTTCATTTGAAATTTTTGCATATGTTAGATTATGTTCTATTGCATTGCTTATTTCTTCTTGTGTACAATATCTTTGTAATTCTTTTTGCAAAAATTCTGCTCTGTTAATTCTAATGCCTGGTATACCTAGACTTATAATTATTATGTCCTCAATGTCAATTTTTCCATCACCATTTCTGTCCATAGTCTTTGTTAAGCCTTGTTGTACAGTTCCAATAGTATCTTTTGATTTTTGTGTGATATTTGATACTATTTTTTTAGTTTTTTTCTTAAAATTTTCTTTTTCTTCCATAGAAATTTTCCCCCTTTTATTTTTTTCTCATAATAGCATCTGAAATTTTCGCGATTTTTTTATAGTATATCATATTTTTAGTAAATTTTGTTAATAAAAATAGAAATTTGAATAATTTGATTTTCGACAATTTATACAAGTAATGCATTAACCAAATTGTCTTTTTTTGTCATCTTTCAATTATATTGAAAAAATTATAAAAAAACAACTAAAATTTGTTATATTTTAGTTGTTTTTTATAATTTATTATTTAAATCTTCTAATATAATCATCAATATTATCCAAAAATTCTTGATTATTTTTTGATTTAACCATCATAGAAATAACATGTTCAGTAACATCTGCAACTGGCATACTATTCATAGCCTTACGCAATGCAAAAACAGTTTCTTTTTCCTTTGGAGTAAGTAATAAATCTTCACGTCTAGTACCTGATTTATTAATATCGATAGCAGGGAATATACGTTTTTCAGACAATTTTCTATCAAGGTGAACTTCCATGTTACCTGTACCTTTAAATTCCTCAAATATAACATCATCCATTCTACTACCTGTTTCAACTAATGCGGTAGCAAGAATTGTAAGGCTTCCACCAAATTCAATATTTCTAGCAGCACCAAAGAATTTTTTAGGTTTATGTAATGCTGCAGGGTCTAAACCACCTGATAGTGTTCTTCCTGAAGATGGTATTGTAAGGTTGTAGGCTCTTGCAAGTCTTGTAATACTGTCCAATAATATAACAACATCTTGTCCTTGCTCAACTAATCTTTTTGCTCTTTCAAGTACCATTTCTGCTACTTTTACGTGATGTTCTGGTAATTCATCAAATGTTGAGTATATAACTTCTCCATTAATAGAACGTTTCATGTCTGTAACTTCTTCTGGTCTTTCGTCTATAAGCAATACAATTAGTTTTTCTTCTGGATTATTTTTTGAAATACTGTTTGCAATTTTCTTTAATAATGTTGTTTTACCTACTTTAGGTGGAGCAACTATCATACCTCTTTGCCCTTTTCCAATTGGTGACATTAGGTCTATCATTCTCATAGCGTATTCTTTGCTATCTGTTTCCAGTTTAATTCTTTCAGTTGGATATATAGGTGTTAATTCATCAAATCTTTTTCTTCTTGCTGCTTTTTCTGGTGATTCCCCATTAACTTCACCAACAAATATTAATGAAGGAAATTTTTCTCCTTCTTTACATCTTGCAATTCCCTTAATTATGTCACCTTTGTCTAGTTTGAATCTTCTTATTTGAATTACTGAAATATAAACATCTTTTGGACTTGATAGATAGTTTTCACCTCTTAAAAATCCATATCCATCTGGTAATATGTCTAATATTCCTTCTACAATTTCGTCTCCTTCGTTTGTAAGTTTGTATCCTTCTTGATTATTGTTTTCGTCGTCTTTTATATCTGTTTCATTTTTCTTTGTTATTTCGGTAGTACTAATAGTTTCACTATTTATAACTTGTTCTAAGACTTGTACTAATTCTTCTTTCTTTAATTTTGATATGTTCTTAATATTGTTTTCTTTTGCTAATTCCTTTAACTCTGCAAGAGTTTTATCTTCCAAATTTATCATAATTCCTCCTAAATTTTTATATTATTTTTAATGGGATTTTTTTCGAAATAAATATAACATATTTATATTATAGCATAATTTTCCAGAAAAAGGAAGGGTTTTTTAAAAAAAGCACATAATTGTGCTTTTTGAATTATTTGATAATCTATTTTTTTAATAATTTATTTTATATATTGATTTTATGATATTTACATTCCCTTATCTACATAAATTTTTTCATTTGGATAATACATATCAAGTTTTTCTCTTGCTACTTGCTCAATATACTCTTTAGAATTTACATTTTTCTTTTTATCTGTAAGTTCTGCTTTTTGCGTTTCTTGTTCACTTATTTTACTTGCGAGTTCCTTGCTATTTGTTGAATATTGATTAATAACTTTTTGCTGACTTACTAGTGTAATTAATGCATATATTAAAACTAATAATATTAATAAACTTTTGTATAATTTTTTCTTTTTCATAAGTAATTTCACCTCTAAATAATACGTATACTATATAATTCTACATTTTTTTATAAAATCCTTCATAAATGATTAAAAAATTTAATTTTTATTAAGTATTGTGTGTTTTTAATTTTTTATTTCTGTATATGTGTATTTTTTTGATATTTATTGTAATAAAATGTATTGGCTTTAATGAAATTTTTTGTAGAATGTTTATTAAAGCCTTCAACGGAATTGCAAAAATTTTTATTATTATGTTCAATATTTTTATTACAAATTTTATTATACTTACATTTATATGTATAACTGCTTTACTAAATATGATCATATATATTAAGCATCCTAAAAAAATTGCTATAAACATATAAAACCTTACCTCACCATTACTAAATGTAAATATTGAGTATAATAAAATGAGCCCTGTTATAAGCCAAAAGAAAAAATCCTCTATGTATGTTATAATATCTGGTGTTTTGAAACTTTTTCTCAAAATTCTAAATATATCAAATAATAGTCCTATTAATATGCCATTTATTGTAAATATTAAAAATAGATTTGCTTGATTTGCCACCATTTTCATCAATCCTTTAAATTATTTAAATATCTTATTTAAGATGCTTCCTTTGTTTTTTTCAAGTTCTTTATCACTATATGCCAAGTATGAGATATCTCCTTCTATTATTACTTCAGATGTGTCAATGCTTAGTTTATTTATTCTTAAGTTTTCACCTTTTACTGTTAATAGGCCAAGTTCTGTTTCTACAATTACTACTTGGTCATCAAAGCTTAATACATCATTTACGCCTGATATGCTTAGCTTTCCCCTATTTTCTAATATTAGGTTTTGTATTACTCCAGTGTTTATTGTTTTTCTTTCATCTATTGTCATCGTAATCACATTCCTTTCAAAATTCTTTTTATTTCCCTGATATTTATATATATTCAAAGGTTGTCTTTTTTAGAACGAAAAAGGGTAAGAAAAAAATTCTTACCCTGGTAACTTTTATAATGTATCTCTTTCAAGGGTGAACTCTTGACACTTCGTATATTGTAGAATGTCCGTGTTTTTATCTTGTACAGATAAGGCTCAAATTTATTTTAAATTTTATAATGAATTTCTTTTAAAATTTTATCATCCACTATTCCCTTAAAATCAACCGAAATTTTAGACTCAGAAACATTAAACTCAAGCATATCAAGTTTATTATTTTGAATAATATCTAATAAATTTTTAATAAAATCATAATTTCTTATAACTCCATTACCAACGATAGAAATTCTCGAAATATCCTTTTTAACAATACTTTTAATAGTATTTTCTTCAATAATATCAGTAATAATAGTACCTGCATTATTATTAAAAGTTGATTTTGTTATAATAGGAATTTTAAACTTATCACCTATTTCAGCACATCTATTGTGAAGTACTTTAGCTCCTTCACTGGAAATTTCCATCATTTCATTATATGATAGTGCAGGGATTTTTTTTGCTTCTGGAATTTTATTAGGGTCTGCTGTGTATACTCCATCTACATCAGAAAAAATATAACATTCTTTTGCCTTTAGCGCTGCAGCAATTGCAATAGCAGATGTATCTGAGCCCCCTCTCCCTAATGTAGTAATATCAAGATTTTCGTTATAACCTTGGAATCCTGCTATTATAACAATTTTTCTTTTTCCAAGTTCTTGTAAAATTCTTGTTGTATCTATGTTTTTTATAATTGCATTTTGATTTGTATTGTCTGTAAGTATTCCTGCCTGCCAACCTGTAAGTGATATTGATTTATATCCCATTTTATTTAATAATATACTTAATTTGGAAATTGAGATTTGTTCCCCTGAACTAAGTAACATATCCATTTCTCGAAAAATTTCAAGATTTGTTGATGTATTTTTTTTAGTATTTGTTGAGCATTTCTCAATGTCAGAATTCTTTGTGTTTTTATCATATTCTGTATTTTCTTCTATTATTTGTGAAGCTTCGTTTATTAATTTGTCTGTTGTTTTTCCTTGAGCTGATAGTATTACGACTATATTATTTTCTTTATTATACATATCTATAATTTTTTGAGCTACAATTTTTAACTTATCATTGTCTGCTACTGAACTTCCTCCAAATTTCATTACTATTGTGTCCATATGGACCACCTCTTTTAAATAATATATAAAGCCTTATTTTAGTAAAAATATGGCTCTTTATATATTATGCAAAAAAAGAACTATGTTTCCATAATTCTTTTATTCAAACTTATTGTTAAGTAAACTGATTTACACATTTTTTGTTCACTTTAAAATTTATAAATTTTGTTTTAAATAGCTTTCCATAAAACCATCTAACTCTCCGTCCATAACTGATTGAACATTGCCAACTTCATAATTTGTTCTGTGGTCTTTAACCATTGTGTAAGGACAGAAAACATAAGAACGAATTTGGCTTCCCCATGCAATGTCTCTTTGTTCACCTTTCAAATCTTCAATTTTTTCTTTGTGTTCTTGCTCTTTTAAATCAAATAATTTGGATTTTAACATTCTCATAGCAGTTTCTCTATTTTGAATTTGCGAACGTTCTGATTGACAGGCAACTACTGTATTTGTTGGAATATGCGTAATTCTTACTGCGGATGATGTTTTATTTATGTGCTGGCCACCTGCTCCAGATGCACGGTATGTATCTATTCTTAAGTCATCTGGATTAATATTTATTTCTATATCTTCTGTTATTTCTGGTAAAACTTCAACTGATGCAAATGATGTATGCCTTCTTCCACCACTATCAAATGGTGAAATTCTAACTAATCTATGTACACCTTTTTCACTTTTCATGTATCCATACGCATTTTGACCTATTATTTCAAATGTAACGCTTTTTATTCCTGCTTCTTCTCCTTCAAGATAATCTAATTCTTTTACTTCATATTCATTTTTTGTGGCCCATCTTGTGTACATTCTATATAACATTTCTGCCCAGTCTTGTGATTCGGTTCCACCTGCACCTGGGTGTATTGTGATAATAGCATTATTTGCGTCATATTTACCTGATAAAAGTGTTTCTAGCTCTAACCTTTCTAATTCCTTTTGCTCTTTTTTGGTACTCTTTATTATGTCTTTTAAGAGCTCTTCTTCAAAACTTTCTTTTACTAATTCGGATAGTTCTAATGAATCGTTTATTTCTTTTTCAAGTTCTCTATATTTTATAACTTTGCTTTTTATTTTTTTTATTTCTGATAATACCTTTTTTGTTTCTTCATTATTTGTTGTCCAAAAATCTGGGTTTGCCGTTTTTTCTTCTAGTTTGCTAAGCTCTTCTTCTAATTTGGCAATGTCAAAGAGACTCACCTAAATTCTGCAATTTTGATTTTAATTCTTCTAGTAATCTAATATTTTCTTCAAGTTCTAACATTTTTACACTCTCCTATTTAAGTAAAATTAAAGGGAGATGTTTTCTCCCTATTTAACTTTGTATATATTAACATATTTACGTGTTATTTTCAAGAATAACCTTGTGTATTTCTTGATTTTGTGCTTTCCAAACTAGCTTGTAACCACTCATTGAATTATTAATAATTTTTATTGTTTGTGGTGTTGTATCAGCTAAATTTAAAATATAAATTAAGTTACTTTTATAATTTGCTTTTTCTGATTTTATAGTGTTATCTTTAAATGTAACAATATGATTATTTAAAGTTCCTCCATTAAACATTAATAAATTGGATTTCTCTCCATTTGATATTTCATTATAATTACTTTCGATTATATTGTTACTTATATTACTGTCATAATCTAAATTACCAGAATGATATTGTGCCAATGTATCAAATTTTGAATTAAATATAATATGATTTTTGGTGAATTCTTTAGGTTTATTTATTAGAATTCTTACATATTCATTAAATGTCATATTGTTATTAGACATGCTTTCAACTTCACCTGTAAACGCTTCATTAATTCTTGCATTTGATGTTATTTGGTTATTGTCAAATTTTATATTTTGAGCAGTTGATAATAGTATTCCATTAATATCTTTTGATACTGAGTTGTTTATCTCTATATCATTATTTTCAATTGTTACATTTTTAGAATTATTGTCAGGACTATCATCGTTATTAGTTTTTGGAAAATACATTATAAATATATTTGAAGAACCATTTATAACATTTACGCTTTCAAATTTTATATTATTATTTTTTATACTTAAATTATTTGCATTTTTAGAATGTAACAAACTCATTGTTGCTTTTACATCTATTGTATTTCCTTCAAATCTTATATTTTCGGCTTTTTTGCTTGAGGCTGAACCAAATGTAAAACACATTGTACTTGGGTCTGTGCTATTTGGCATTATGAAAGTATTATTTAAAATATTTACATTTTCAATGCTTCCCATAAATACTGCTAAAATTTCATCATGACATTTTTTATAACACCTGTTATTTGAAAAAGTTACATCACTTGCTCCCCTATTAAACAAGTCTCTTATCCAAATGCAACCACCTTCTTTAGCATCATTTGCTAAATATAGTTCACAGTTATCTATTAAAACATTATGCCATCCAGTATATAAATCTATATTACTGTATGAATGCTCATTGCTTGCTGTTTCTGGAACTTTGAAAGAACATCCAACAATTTTAATATTTGTAGCTCCTACATATACTTGGGCTTTATATTGATTCTCAATATTTTCAGTCTCTCTTGCTTCAATATTCAAATTGCTGATATTACAGTCATTTGATTGCATAACAAATAAAAATTCACTATATTTTTCTGGTTTGTAATCATTATCCGTAAAAATAGTACTGGCATTTCCTATTATATTTGTAGAAGGTGTGTCTAGGTTTATTTTGTCTGTAATTTTATATTCGCCTTTTGGTAATTCTACATTAGCAATTCCTGAATTGAAGGCTGTTCTCAAGTATTGTATATCGTCATTTTTGCCATTTCCTAAAGCTCCAAACTGTTTTACATTTACAGTTTCATTTCTGACTGAAAGCTTAGCTACTAAGCCATTATTTAATTCAACATATAATCCATTATCTATTTTAATATTTGTATCTTTTGCTATTATGTCATACCTTCCTGCTCCCCCGTCATTTTCTGTATAATAGCCTAAAGTTTTATACTTGTCTCCTATTTGGGCATTTAGATTTTTTAATTCTTCTACATTTTTTAATTCTGTGTAACTATCTTGTGCAGGTTGTAACGGCGTTGTACTTGGTGTTACAATTGAATTTTCATTAAATTCTTCATATCCAGTTGAAATATTACTATAGTTTTTAAATTCAGCTTTTTTTATAATGAAATTACAAAGTTCTTCAATAGCATTTGTATCTATATTTTCTTTATTTAATAATTCAAAAATATCACTAGAGTTTATGTTCCCACTATTATTTTCATCACCATATAATTTTATTGAATATTTTTCATTATTTTTAAATGTTGCTATTGCCTGTGCTAGTATTTCTTTGTCAATGTTTGTTGCTTGTGTTTTTTCTTTAAAATCTTTTATTGCCATACTTCTTGATTCGTTTGATGTAGAAAGTACTATTAAAATTGATTTATCTTTTTTATTTATAAGTATTTTGTCATCATTTGTAGCAAAAACGAATTTGCTTAAAAATGTAATGCTTCCTATTAAAATAATTATAATAGATAATATAATTTTTGTATTTTTTGCTAGTTGCTGGTTTTTTAGTATTAATATAAATATTAAAATTGTTATTAATATTATTAATAATTCTCCAAATTTAAAGTCTACTCCTGTTTTCAGTATTGGTTTTACTGAAATTGTTTTATTTTCTTCTTTTTTGTTATTTTTATTATCTACTATATTTGAATCTGTATTGTTGTTTATTATATTATTAATGTTATTTGAAATTACGCCATTGTTCGTTGTGTTATTTTCAGTAGTATTGTTTTTGATCTGATTGTTTGATATTATATTGTTTTCAATTATATTATTGGTTGAATCTGAAAATGGTTTTATAATTTTGATATTTTCACTTGTTATATCTGGAATTGTTTTTTCTTCTGTTTTTGTATGTACAGTAATATTTGTTATTTTTATATTTGTTTTATTTGTTTCGGCTTTTGCTTTAAATTTTAATATGATTTTATCTGTTCCTATTTTTGTTAAATCATAATAACAGCATAAAATTTTATCTTGTTCTGCTATATAGTTTGTTTTTAAATCTTCTGCTGAAGTACGGCTATATTCTAATTTTTTATTATCAAACTGAATTGAAAAATCTGCTGTTTGAATTTCTGTACCAAAATCTATAGTAAATTCTAATTCATTTCCAATTTCTATTTTGTTTAAATTTGTGTTATCATATATTTTTACTGCTGATGCTATGTTTGCAAATATTAATATTAATAGAATAAATACTAATATTATTTTTTCTCTAATTTTTTTCATTTTAAAAACCCTTCTACATTTCATTTTAGTTATTATAAAAATATTATAATAATAATTTTATAAAATTTCAATACTTATTGTTTAGATTGTAGATTTTGACAAAATCTATAATAATTGATAGAATAATTTACATGTAAGGAGGTATAAAAATGAAAAAGAAAATAACTATAATTTTAATTATAATATGTATTTTATTTGTATTTATAAGTGGTATTATCTATATCAGAAATAAAGAAAAAATACCAGTACTTTGCTACCACAATTTAGCTACAGCAGAAGAAAAAGCAAATTTTGAAAGCGAAAAAGATTGGACAATTGATGTTCAAAATTTTGAGGAGCAATTAAAATATTTAAAAAAACATAATTATAAGACTTTGACTATGAAAGAGTTTTACGAGTGGAAACAAGGAAAAATAGAGTTACCTCATAAAAGTGTTTTAATTACTTTTGATGATGGATTCTTATCTAATTATCATTATGCTTTTCCACTGCTTAAAAAATACAATATGAATGCTACTGTATTTTTAATTGGTGAATATGTTCAAAATGCTACTCAAACAGACTGGGATGGAAATATAAAAACATATATGCCTTTAGAATTAGTTGAAAAGTCTAAAGAGGAGTATCCTAATATTGATTTTTGTTCTCACACATATGGATTACATTATCATAATTCTATAAATGAGGTCTCAAAAGAACAAATGAAAAAAGATTTTTCTTTGTTTAATAATAATATTACTAATACAAAATTTCTTGCTTACCCATTTGGACAATATAACGAGGACTTAATAAATGCTTGGAAAGATAGTGATGGATTATTAGCTTTTGCTTATGGCCCTACTAGAAAAGATTATAGAAAAGCTTCAAAAAATGATGATAACTATGAAATTCCTCGACTAAACGTTTCCCATGGTATGAAAACTTGGAAATTAGGTTTAAGGTTGTTATTAAGGAATTAAAAAGGTAACAGAACTACTAGAAAAAAACCCAAAGTCGTCTTATAGCATATCGCTATAAAACGACTTCGTGTTTTTTAACTATGACAACTAAGATAATTCGTACTTAGTATTATCATGTACAATATCTAATTCCAAGATACATTTACTGTATTTTCCTGGATAAGCAAGAATATCATACATAATATTCTCGAAGATATAATTTACGGTATTGCTCAGTTCTCTCGCCCCTGTATCAAGTACAAGAGATTCTTCTGAGATGCAATCAAAAATTTTACCACTATAGGATAATGTAATTCCTTTTTCTCTTAATTCTTCCTGATACCTATTTTACTACATATTTTTAATTCTTTGTGGACAAGTTATAAAACTCGAACCAATTTATCTTTTTAAAAATTTAAATCTTTTCCTTATTTTATACTACTTTCTACAGCAATTCTTATACTTCTTTCCAATTATCTACTCTATATAAATTAGTTTTATCTCCTATATTACTTTTACTATTAAATAATATTGTTTTAATTCCTAATTGATTTACTTTATTACAATTTGAAATAGAATCATCAATAAACAAATCTATTTTCTTCGTTTTGCAAACTTTTGCTTTATCAAAATTACAGATTAATTTATCATAATTAATATTATTATTTTTTAATTCTTTAATAGTGGTTTTATATTCATCTACATATAGTGTTTTATCTCTTGCTGTAATAATAATTATTTCATGTCCTAAGTTTTTAATTTTATCAATATACTCTGAGACTTTAGGTTTAAAAGGTGTGCTAGGAATAACTTTATCATAGTATTTTTTTGCAAATTCAAGTTCTCTCTCTTTCATTTTTTCTGGTAAAGTGTTATATGAAATATTATTATTTTTTAAATATTTTATATCTAAATTAAAAAATTCTGCTATATATGGCATTAGATAATCAAATGTGTCTGCCATTGTATCATCTATATCTATTCCTATTCTCAACTTTTTCCCTCTTTTCTATTAAAAATTTATATTTGTTTTACAAATGCTTTATCTCTTTTTTCATCATATCCCAGTTTCCTATATAATTCATGAGCACCTTCGCGATGAAACCCACTAAATAACCATATCCTTGTTATGTTTTCTCCTCTAGCTAATTCTTCTGCTTTATTCATTAATTTTGTTGCAATGCCTAATCTTCTATATTCTTCTTTTATTGCTAAATCCCATATTGTTGCTTCTTTTCCTGATGGTAATGTTAAAATATTTAATGTTAATGTTCCTACCAAATTATCATTTATATAGTATCCTAATATATAGATATCTTTATTGTCTTTAGATATTTTATATAAATTCTTCATTCTTTCATAGCTTATACCATTATTAAAAACATTCTTCAATAATTTTTGTAATTGTTCCAAATCTCTTTCTTCAATTTCTTCTATTATATTATCTTTTTTCATTTTGCCTCCATATTTTTTATATATTAAAAAAGACTAAAATTCATTTCTTGTAACAACTTACTTATTTTCAATCATTTTATTTGTCAAATATTATATCATACTTTAAATTATTTGTCTTAATTTTACACAAATTTTATATCTTTTTTCTAATATTTTTAAGAGCCAGTAATTATACTAGCTCTATATCTTAATAAGCAATTTCATATTTGATAATCTCATTAATTGTTTTAGAACTCATTAAATTATCAAATACATTACTTACATCTTTTCTCTTAATTGAGTTTTAGTTCCATTATAGTAAAAGTCATTATATGCTTTTGCACCCTCCTTAAATGCTTCTGCTTTTGTTTTAAAGCCTGATTTGTTGATGTACTTTCTTACTCCATCAACTGGTGCTATTTCAAATTGATATTGAAACACCTTACCCCTTTTTCTTACATTAACCATTTTAATCGCTTCTTTACTAAATATTTTAGTAAAATGAAAACCTTACAAATTAAAAATGCCAGTACCGATCGAAATACTGACATTTAATATATAATATTCATAATTTGTTCGCACGGAGCTTTCTACTGATATAAAAGGTGTTCAAAGTTTTTTGTGAACATTTTTATATGATTGCGAACAAATTGCGAACATTTTGCTGATTTTTAATGATTTTTCAATTTAGTGCAATCGTTGAAAGTGTTGATATTACTGGTTTTTGCCACGGTAGTTCTTGTATTTCTTTCCGCTTCCACAAGGCAATTTAACTCTTGTATTATTAGTACTATAAATATCTATTAATACTAATAATATTGCAGATTATAGCCATTTGTATTTATTATATTATTTGTACTATTTTTATTTATTGTACTAATATTTTGCAAACAAAATGCAAACAATGTTTACATTCATTTCTTTAGATAGTATATAGTAATATTATTAAAAATTCAATGCTTTGCTCAAAAAATTAAAGGTAAAGACCTAAATCTCTACCTTTTTAATTTTACAGTTCCCACTTATTGGTAGGGTTCACCTGATTTTACTATATTATTTGACAGGTGTGCCACATCCTGTATCTCTTTTGACCTTTAAAAGGTGTGTAGATGGCACAATTGTCTACCTCAAATAATTTTGTTTTATTAAGTATAATCTTTATCCAATAATATTTTTTCTATCTTTATTATATCTGGAAATACCAAATTCTTATTCCCTGCTTTTACCAACTCTAATACTCTATTTGCTTTTGTATTTAATTCTTTTTTTAAGTCATCATTTATTGTTACTTCTTTGTTCTGTTTTATATATTGTTCTTTTATGTATTCCATTGTAGTAGGGAACATATTCTGAATTAAAAAAGCACTTTTTCTTCCATATATGTATCCAAATGTAATTGTATCCACTCTTTTATATCGTACTAATTTCTTATCATATATTGCTTTATATTTTTCAACTTTACTACTTACAGGAATAAACCAATATAAACCATTATTTCTATTATCTTTAAAACAATAATAACATGGTCTCATATAACCATTTTCTTTGTTTACCATCAATTCTTTATCTTTTATTAGTTCAAAAAATTCATCTTTTATAAAATAAAAGTTTCCTGCTTTTATATTCAATTTTTGCTCCTATTCTAAAATTATGACCTTGCCTTTTTTATAAAGCAAGGTCTTTATAACATTTATTAACTGGTCTTTTTATGGTTCGCACACCAGTTAGCGAAAAACATTTATTAATCAACCTTTTTATGGTTCGCATGTTGATTAGCGAAAAACATTTATTGCATACACTTGATGTCTTTCTTATTATATTCATTTTAGCAAATTTTATTTACTTTGTAAATAGTTTTGTAGAAAATTTATTGATTTTCATACCACTTTGCAAATTCTTGCATTGCTTGTACAGAACCATCAACTTTTCTTCTATTTTCTCGTTCTTCTGAATTCATTTCTGCCAATGTTTTATTGAAACCCTCAGGTTTAAAAATATACCATAAATCTGACCATTTCTCTTCTCTATCTAATCCCTGAATACTATTTGATAAATTTCCGAGGATGTTTTCCATAAAAGTAATGTATTTCCTTTCCATCATGATATGCTAAACATTCGTTAAATGCACATTTTCTATTTTCTTTATTTTCCATTAACTTCAAAATTCCTTGTAGTCCTATAGTATCTAGTGAAAAATTTACAAATGCTCTTGGAAAACCATTTAATGCCTCAATTCTAAAATCAGTATCTAATGCTATACATGGTCTTTTTACTAATTCATAAGCTTGTTTTACTTTTGCAGTTGCTATTTGCTTTATATCATCACTTCTAGGTTCATCTAATTCATAATTAAATGTTGTAAATTTTAATTTTTTAAAATATCGTTCAGCTGATCTTATTTTTCCACTATTATGCGTTACAAAAACAATTTCATTTTCCATATTATTTTCTCCATTCTCTTTTTATATTTTCTTCTTCCTTATCTTTTAACGCTTTATATAAATCAATATTTAGCTTATTACATACACTATTTAATACTATAAATACGTCTGCAACTTCACTTTCAATTGTATCATAGTGATTTATTTTGCTTTTATCAATACTCATAGATGTTGCATTTTTTCGGATTGATTTTGCTAATTCTCCAACTTCTTCTAGTAATAATAACATTGTTTTTTCAATTTCTTGTTCTGTAAAACCTCTAATTCTTATTACTTCTTTTATATATTGCTGTCTCTGTAACTATTGCTATTACTGATTTCTACCACAACAATTTTTGTATTTTTTTCCTGAACCGCATGGACAAGGGTCGTTTCTACCAACTTTTGGTCCATCATTTACAACAGTTTGATTATTTTCAGGTGTACTAATTTTCTTACCACCATCAACACTATTGATTGCTTCTAATGCTGCACCTGTAATTTTTACTGCTTCTTGTCTTTTTACTTCACCATTTTGTCTTCTGATATTCATAAGAATTTTAACAACATCTACTTTTATGTTTGCAATCATTTCTTCAAACATATCCATACCTTCCATTCTGTATTTAACAACTGGATCTTGTTGTCCGTAAGCTCTTAATCCAATACCATTTTTTAATTCGTCCATATTATCAATATGGTTCATCCATTTTTCGTCAACAACTTTAAGCATTACAACTCTTTCAAGTTCTCTCATTTTTTCAGAAGTAATTTCTTCTTCTTTTGCTTGATATTTATTTAATGCTTGTTTTTCTAATTCTTCTATAATTGCATTTGAATCATTTTCATGTTCTTTAATGAAGTCATACATTTCTAAACCAAATTCGTTTGTTATTTCTGTATTTAAAGCTTCTACATTGATTGTTTTTCCATCTTCGCCTTCAACAAACATTGCCACTGTTTCTTCTGCAATACTATTTATCATATTTAAGATATTGCTATGGATGTCTTCCCCGTCAAGAACTTCTCTTCTTTGTTTGTAAATGATTTCTCTTTGTGCGTTCATAACATCATCATATTTTAATACATTTTTACGGATACTAAAGTTTCTACCTTCAACTTTCTTTTGAGCATTTTCAACTGCTCTTGAAATTAATCTTGAAGCTATTGGCATGTCCTCGTCTGCACCTAATGTATTGTAAACTTTTGTTATTGCGTCTCCACCAAAGATTTTCATTAAGTCATCATCTAGTCCGATAAAGAATCTTGATTCTCCGACATCACCTTGACGTCCAGAACGTCCTCTTAATTGGTTGTCAATTCTTCTTGATTCGTGTCTTTCTGTACCAATTATTTTTAGACCTCCAGCATCTATAACTTTTTGTTTTTCTTCTTTTATTTTTTCGTCATATTTTTCAACTAATTTATTGAATTGTTCTCTTGCTCTTAATATGTCTTGGTCGTCTGTTTCATAATATGTGTTTGCTTCTTCTATTAAGTTTTCTGGTACTTTATTTTTTCTCATTTCTTCTTTTGCTAAGTATTCGCTATTTCCACCTAGCATAATGTCAGTACCACGGCCTGCCATGTTTGTAGCAATTGTAACTGCACCAAATTTACCTGCTTGGGCAACTATCATAGCTTCTTTTTCGTGTGATTTTGCGTTTAATACTTCGTGTGGTATTCTTTCTTTATCAAGTAATTTGCTTAATTTTTCTGATTTTTCAATTGATACTGTACCAATTAGAACTGGTTGTCCTTTTTCATGGCTTTCTTTAACACTTTCAACAACAGCTTTAAATTTTGCTCTTTCATTTTTGTATATAACATCATTTTCGTCTTTTCTAACCATAGGTTTATTTGTTGGTATTTCAACAACGTCTAAGTTATATATTTCTTCAAATTCTGCCTCTTCTGTCATGGCTGTACCAGTCATACCAGATAATTTATCATACATTCTAAAGAAGTTTTGGAATGTTATTGTTGCAAGTGTTTTTGATTCGTCTGCAATTTTAACTTTTTCTTTTGCTTCAATTGCTTGATGTAATCCATTGTTGTATCTTCTTCCATACATGATACGTCCTGTAAATTCGTCTACAATTAGAACTTCTCCATCTTTTACGATGTAATCTATATCTTTTTTCATTACACCATTTGCTCTTAATGCTTGGTTTACATGGTGTACTATTGTAGAGTTTTCTAGGTCGTTGAAGTTTTCTAAGTTAAAGAATTCTTCTGCTTTTTTAATACCTTTTTGTGTTAATGATGCAGATTTTGCTTTTAGGTCTACAATGTAATCATATTTTTCGTTGTCTTCTGCTTGTTCAAAATCTTTTACATCTTCTTCTACTATAACTTTTGCTTCTAATTTTTTTACGAAGTTATCTGCTCTTTTATATAAATCTGAAGATTCGTTTGCTCTACCAGATATGATAAGCGGTGTTCTTGCTTCATCTATTAAAATACTATCAATTTCATCGACAATTGCATAGTGTAATCCTCTTTGTACCAATTGATTTTGATAGATTACCATATTATCTCTTAAATAATCAAATCCAAATTCGTTGTTTGTACCATATGTGATATCTGCTGCATATGCTTTTTGCTTTGCTTGTGGGTCCATTCCTGCAATTACTAGTCCTACTGAAAGTCCTAAGAATTTATATAATTTTCCCATCCATTCACTATCTCTTTTTGCTAGGTAGTCGTTTACTGTAATTACATGAACTCCTTTTCCTTCTAGTGCATTTAAGTATACTGGTAATGTTGCGACTAATGTTTTTCCTTCACCAGTTTTCATTTCGGCAATTCTTCCTTGGTGTAATATAATTCCACCTATTAATTGGACATCAAAGTGTCTCATTCCTAATGCTCTTTTTGATGCTTCCCTTACTACTGCAAATGCTTCTGGCAATATATCATCTAATGTTTTTCCATCTGCTAATTGCTTTTTGAAATATTCTGTTTTTCCTCTTAATTCGTGGTCTGTTAATTTTTCCATTTCTGGTTCTAATTCATTAATTTTCTTTACTATTGGCATTACCCTTTTTACTTCTTTTTCGCTGTATGTTTTGAAAAATTTCATTTGGTACATTCCTCCTAAGTTTATTTTTGATATTGTGGAAAATTTTTTGTTACTAATTTTCCCTTTTGTACTTTGTTACTATATCACTAAAATTGGTTTTTAGCAAGTATTTTTAATAAAAAAAATAAGCATATTTTTTTTGCTCGTAAATACATTTTAATATGTACTATAAAATTTTGTTATTGATGTATTAAATATATTGTAAATTGAGAATTGAAAAGGGGTTTTTGTATGTTTATTTTTAATGTTAAAGTTAATGGAGGTAAAATTTTCAAATATTTTTTTATTGGGATAATTGCGTTTTTAGTTGTTATTTTGGGAATTGTTATGTATAGAGTTTTTGGTGGTGCTAATAATGCTTCTAAATCTCAAAGTTGCTTTCCTCAAAATGGTGTTTCTGAAATTCAACCAAAAAATTATACAAATGTTTTAAAGACTGTTCATGAAAATATTGATTCTTATGTTGGTAAAAAAATATGTTTTACAGGCTATGTTTATAGAGTTTTAGATTTGCAAGATAATCAGTTTGTTTTGGCTCGTGATATGATTGTTAGTTCAAATAACCAGTCTGTTGTTGTTGGCTTTTTGTGTGAGTGTGATAATGCTAAAGATTTTGCTGATAATTCATGGGTTAAAGTTACTGGTACTATTGTGAAAGGTGATTATCATGGTGATATGCCTATTATTAAAATTACTGATATAAATATTGTTGATAAACCTTCTAATGATGAATATGTATATCCTCCTGACGAAAGTTATATTCCAACGGCTGGGATATTATAAAAATGCCCTTTGTTAAAAGGACATTTTTGTTATTAATTATTATAATTTTTATCTACTTCTTTTAGCATAACATCATGTGCACTACCTTCTGCAATACTTACATTAGAAACTAAAGTTAATCTTGCTTTTTCGTGTAATTCTTTAATTGTTATTGCTCCACAGTTGCACATTGTTGATTTTATTTTTGTTACTGTTACATTTAAATTGTCTTTTAATGGTCCTGCATAAGGAATGTAAGAATCAACACCTTCTTCAAAAGATAATTTGTTCTTTTCTCCTCCCATGTCATATCTTTGCCAGTTTCTAGCACGGTTAGATCCTTCTCCCCAGTATTCTTTTACATAGTTATTTCCTATTTTTAATACTCTTGTAGGGCTTTCGTCAAATCTTGCAAAATATCTTCCCATCATAACAAAGTCTGCTCCTAATGATAATGCTATTGTTATATGATGGTCATGTACAATTCCTCCGTCTGAACATATTGGAATATAAATTCCTGTTTCTTCGTAATATTCGTCACGTGCTTTTACTACGTCAATTAATGCACTTGCTTGTCCTCTGCCTATACCTTTTGTTTCACGTGTTATACAGATAGATCCTCCACCTACACCGACTTTTATAAAATCTGCTCCGGCTTCTGCTAAATATCTAAATCCTTCTGCATCAACTACATTTCCTGCTCCTATTTTTACACTATCTCCATATGTTTTTCTTACATAATCTATAGTATTTTTTTGCCATACTGAATATCCATCTGAAGAGTCCATACATACTAAATCCACTCCTGCTTCTACTAATGCAGGTATTCTTTCTTCATAATCTCTTGTGTTTATTCCTGCTCCGACAATATATCTTTTATTTTCATCTAATAAGGAATTTGGATTATTTTTTCTTTCTTCGTAATCTTTTCTAAATACTAAATATTTTAAATTACCTTCTTTTGTTAATATTGGTAAACATTCTTTTTTCTTTTCCCAAATTATATCATTTGCTTCTACTAAAGTGATACCTTCTTCTGCCCAAATAACTTTTTCTTTTGGTGTCATATAATTATCAATTGGAGCGTCTAAATCATCTCTTGATATTCTATAGTCTTTATCTGTAACTAATCCTAAAAATTTTCCATTTTCTGTCCCGTCTTCTGTTATCATTACTGTTGAATGACCTGTTTCTTTTGTAAGTTCTATAACATCTCTTAGTGGTGTTCCACTTTTTACATTAGAGTCACTTACTACAAATCCTGCTTTGTGTTTTTTTACATGTCTAACCATGTTAGCTTGACTTTCTATTGATTGTGCACCATAAATGAAGGCTACTCCTCCTTCTCTTGCTAGTGCTATTCCCATTTCTTCTCCTGATACTGATTGCATTATTGCAGATACCATTGGTATGTTTGCAGAGTATTTTGGTTCTTCTCCTTTTTTGAATTTTACTAGTGGTGTTTTTAATGATACGTTGTTTGGTATACATTCTTCTGTTGTTAAGTTTGGTAATAATAAGAATTCGTTAAATGTTCTTGATATTCCTTCAACAATTTTCGCCATTTTTGTTTCCTCCTTATTTCTTAATATAAAAATTATAACAATTTAAGTTTTCTTTTGCAATAATTTTGAAAAATTTTTAAAATTATGTTATAATATATGTAATTAACTGTTGAAAGAGAGGAATCAAAATGAAAAAATTCATTAATTGCATGACATATGCATTAAAACTTGAAAAGGAGGACATACCAAATTCAGAATTGGATTTATGGTACAATTCAGATCCATTTGTTGAAATTTCAACAAAATGTCAAGATACCTATCACCGGACTTGCCGGAAAGTAGATGGTGAAGGTGATTTACACGATGGTGAATGGCTAGTTGTATTTTTTGGTTTTGTTGCCACAAAGTTTGATTATGAAGGCCGTCCAGAAATTTATGACTATCATTTTGTCCGGAGAGAGAGTAATGGAACATGGACAGAACGTCCTTCTGTATATACAGAGATTCAAGATGTTGATATTGACAACATGATTTCTGAATATGCCAAAATAGGAATAAAGCCTATGTTCCTAGCAATTGGAAAAGTGGAAGATTAATCTTCCGCTTTTTCTTTACTTTTAATTTAAAATATGATAAAATATTACAAAATATTTGTTTAGGAGGATATATCGTGAAAAACAATGAATTAATTTTAATTTTAGACTTTGGTGGACAATATAATCAATTAATAGCAAGACGTGTAAGAGAATGTAATGTTTATTCAGAAGTTGTCCCTTTTGACATTTCTATTGAAAAAATCAAAGAAAAAAATCCAAAAGGAATCATTTTTACAGGAGGACCTGCAAGTGTATATGGAGAAGATTCTCCAAGATGTGCAGAAGGAATTTTTGAACTTGGAATACCTGTACTTGGAATATGCTATGGAATGCAACTTATGACATACACATTAGGTGGTAATGTTGCAAGAGCTAATAAAAGAGAATATGGTACAACAGATGTATCTATTGACAACTCTTCCCTACTTTTCGAAGGATTTGAAAATACAAATGGTTTCTTAATGAGCCATACAGATTTTGTTGAAAAAGTTCCAGAAGGATTTAAAAACATTGGACATACTTCATCTTGTCCAAATGCCGCAATGGAAAACAAAGAAAAAAATTTATATGGTATCCAATTCCATCCAGAAGTTAATAGTTCTATAAATGGAACACAAGTAATTAAAAACTTCTTATTTAATATTTGTAAATGTTCAGGAGACTGGATTATATCTTCTTTTGTTGAAGAAAGTATTGCAAAATTAAAAGAAAAAATTGGCGATAAAAAAGCATTATGTGCCCTATCTGGAGGTGTTGATTCATCTGTTGCTGCAGTTTTACTTTCAAAAGCTATTGGTAAAAACTTAACTTGCATTTTTGTTGACCATGGTTTGCTTCGTAAAAATGAAGGTGACGAAGTTGAGGATGTTTTCAAAAATCAAGATATTAACTTTATTAGAGTTAATGCTAAAGATAGATTTTTAGCAAAACTTGCAGGTGTTAGTGACCCAGAAACAAAGAGAAAAATTATTGGTGAAGAATTTATAAGAGTTTTTGAAGAAGAAGCAAAAAAAATTGGTACTGTTGATTTCTTAGTACAAGGAACTATTTATCCTGATGTTATCGAAAGTGGTCTTGGAAAAAGTTCTGTTATAAAAAGTCATCATAATGTTGGTGGTTTGCCTGACTATGTTGACTTCAAAGAAATTATTGAACCTTTAAGAGATTTATTTAAAGATGAAGTTAGAAAAACAGGATTAGAATTAGGAATGCCAGAAAACTTAGTATTTAGACAACCATTTCCTGGTCCGGGTCTTGCAATAAGAGTTATTGGAGATATTACTGAAGATAAATTAAATATTTTAAAAGATGCAGATTATATCTTCAGAGAAGAAATTGCAAATGCCGGATTACACAAAAATATTAATCAATATTTTGCAGTATTAACAAATTTAAAATCAGTTGGTGTTATGGGTGACGAAAGAACTTATGACTATACTGTTGCATTAAGAGCAGTTGAAACAACAGATTTTATGACAGGTGTTTGGAGCAGAATTCCTTATGAAGTTTTAGAAAAAGTTTCATCAAGAATTGTAAACGAAGTTGACCATGTAAACCGTGTTGTGTATGATATAACTTCTAAACCACCTGCAACAATTGAATGGGAATAATTATAGTATAATAAAAATCGGAATTTGAAGTCAAATCTTCAATCCCGATTTTTTAATTTCTATCAAAAATACTTTTTACAACTCCCTCATCTATCAAAGTTGCAAAAACATTTTTTATTATAATCAAAATAATAGGACCAACAAGCATACCTAAAACGCCAATAAACTTAAAACCTGTATACATAGCAATTAGTGTAAAAATCGGATGCGTACCAATATGCTTACTAACTAACTTAGGTTCTAAAAATTGTCTTACTGTTGACATTATAATTAACAAAATAATAATTGCTATACCTAATTTCAAATCACCATTTAAACCAGAAATAATAGCCCAAGGAATCATAACTGTTCCAGAACCTAAAATTGGTAAAGCATCAACAAAACCTATAAATAAAGCCATTAATAACGGGAATTCTATGTTGAAATTTGCAAATTTTAATATAGATAATCCTATTAAAGAAATTATAAAAGACACTAAAATAAGTGTTGCTTCTGCTTTTAAATATCCACCTAATGTTTTTGTTAAATCTTTTATGTGTGTCCCAACTTTAAAAACCCATCTTTGTGGAAAATGGTGCTCTATTTGGTCTAAAATATATACTTTATCAACACATATTAAATATAAAGCCATAATTGTTACCACAAAATATATTATAATAGATGGCATAGATGTAATAATATTTAATAAGCCTGTTAAAAAATTTCTAACCCACCCTGAAACTGAAGTTAGTACATCACCTGTTGAGTTTTGCATTATTGATGTTAATTCGGTTGGTAAATGAATTTTATTAAAATCAAACTTACTTGTAAAATTTTGAAATAATATGTATGCTTTTTCTACATATCCATTTAAATCTTGCAATAAGTTTGATGCCTCTGAAATAAGTGCTACTATCCCCCACGCTACTGCACCTATTATTATTGCAGATACAATTATAAATATTATTATTGAACTTGTTTTTCTTGTAAATTTCATTTTTTTCATTATAAATCTTATTGCTGGTTCTACCATTAATGATATTATAAATGCTATTAAAAATGGTGTGTAAAATATTGCCAGTTTGAATGCAAAAAATAAACCAACTAATATTAGTATAACATATAAAAATTTCTTAAGAACTCTTGTCCAATATGACATGTCAATTATCATTTTTTTCTTCTCCTATGTAATTATTATATGTGAATTTGTGGTTTATATTCGCTAAAAAAGTCCACGCAAGGTAAAATATTTTTTTAGGTGAAGGCTTGAGACAAAAATAAAAATATTTACCATTAGTAGGACTTTTTTAATATAATTTTTAGGAATTATTTTTACTTGAATTACAACTACAAATATCGCTTATGGTATTACAAACTTGTTGACTTCCTAATTGAATTTCGTTTTGTGCTAAATCTCCTAAAGTTAAAATTCCTATTACATGATTTTCTTCATCGCACACTGGCAATCTTCTTATTTGATTATTTGCCATTTTACTTTCTGCGTTTGTTATATCGTCATCTTGGTTACAAGTACATAAATCTGTAGACATTATATCGCTTGCCGTTGTTTGTGAGCAGTCTTTATCACAGGCAACTGTTCTTAATAAAATGTCTCTATCTGTTAGTATTCCACATATACAATTGTTACTGTCACATACTGGTATACATCCTATATGGTTTTCGCTCATTAATTTTGCTACCTCAGTTATTTTAGTTTCTGGTTTTACGCAACATACATCGTCACACATACAGTCTTTTACTTTCATTTTGTAATTCTCCTTTCAAATTATAAGTTTGAAAAAATTTAGATTATTTACTTTTGAAGTTTTTTATATTCTAGGAAAGTTATCATAGTATGATAACTTTCTGTAGAAGATAAATATGGCAGAAATTAGATTTTGTAGCAGTTTGCACTTCGTACAAAATCTTAATTCTGGTTTTTTATTGCTTTGTTTTAAATTTTTTCATTTATTATTATTTGTGAAAATAAAAAAAATATGCAAAATTTTATTTGCATATTTGCTATTTTTTTCCAATTTTAAAAAGCCTTGCGGTGGAAATCTATTAAAAATATTCCACCGCAATATGTTGAGTGCCAATTCAACAGAATTGTATTATGTCAATTATTTTTTTAAGACTGTTCATACAAATCATTAAAACTATCAAAATCTCTATTAAATGGTGGTCTTCCTGGTCCAGGCCCAAACGGTGGTCTCATTGGTGGACGAGGCCCTGGTCCGGGTGGATTTGGCATTGGTGGTCTAAATGGTGGTCTACGTCTATTTAATAATTCACGTATTAATAGAATTTGAATTAAATCTCTTAACCCTCCATTCAATTGTCTTTTCTCTCCTGTTGTTTCTGATACTTTCACTTCAGGCTTTTTATTTTCTGTTCTTGCATTATTTATAGTTGAGATATTATTTTTACTTGCTAAAGTACTTGAAGTATTTACCGTTTTTAACCCATTTACGTCATTTCTTAGGTTGATATTTATCTGTGTTTCGTTTCTTGATTCTAACGCATAATAAATCTCGTCTGTCATATTTTCAATATCATCTTTTGTGATGTTGCTTTCTCTAAAATTTTCACATTTTTTAGTAATCATAGGATATACAATTTTGTATATTTCAGGGTAACTATTTTCTAATTCAACATTATTTCCAGATATATTTATATTTGTATTAAATGTTGGATTTCTATATTCTTGGTAACCCTGATATTCTTGTTGTCCTTGATTAAACTGGTCAAATTGGTTTCTTACTGGATATCCTAAAATACTTCTTATGTAGTCATCATATGTTTCGTTATACATAACAAACCTCCCTCATTTTTCTAATTTGTTTTTGCAAATTAGTTTTATATATCGTATGAGGAAGGTTTCGTTTTTGTTAAAAATTTGTTTAATAATTTATTTTGAATAGTCTCTTTAATTTTTTATTAAACTAAATTTTATTTACTAAATCTTTAAATTGATTGCCTCTGTCGGCAAAATTTTTAAACATATCAAAACTTGCACTTGCCGGTGAGAATAGTACAATATCACCTTTTTTAGCTGATTTTTTTGCAATTTCTATTGTTTGCTCTAATGTATCACACATATTTATATTAATTTTTTTATTTTCTTTTTCTGCTTCATTTTTTACAACATCATATATCTTTTCTGCTGTTTGGCCAATTAAAATAAGTGTTGAAACTTTATCTACTACTGGTTTTGCAAGTGGTTGATATTCTAAGTTTTTGTCATATCCACCTGCAATTAAAATTATGTTTTCTTTAAATGCATTTAGTCCTGAAATTGTTCTTGTAGGTGAAGAACTTGCAGAGTCATTGTACCATTTTACTCCATCTATTTCTCTTACAAATTCAATTCTGTGTTCAACTGGCTTAAATTTTTTTATTGCTTCAACTGCAACATCTGTATCAACTAATGTTTTTGTTGCTGCAAGAGCAGTTGCTATATTTTGGAAATTGTGATTTCCTCTTAAAATAACTTCATCAGTGTTTAAAATGTGTTTTCTAACTCCATCATTGCATTCTTTTACAATGTCTTCATCAACTATGAATCCATTATCTAATTTTTCTTTGCTACTAAAGAATATTACTTTTCCTTTTGCTTCTTTTCTACATTCTCTTGTTATATCATTATCATAATTTAATATTAATATTCCATTTTCATTTTGATTTTTGAATATACATTTTTTTGCGTCAATATATTCTTGATAATCTTTGTGTATATTTAAATGATTTGGTGTTATATTAGTAATAACTGCTATATCTGGGCTTACATGCATATTCATTAATTGAAAACTGCTTAATTCTAAAACTACTATATCATTAGGTTCCATTTCTGGTAATTTTGTGAATAATGGTGTTCCAATATTTCCACCTAAAAATGTTTTATATCCTGCATGTTGTAAAATTGCATTTATTAAACTTGTTGTAGTTGTTTTTCCGTCACTTCCTGTTACACCAATTATTTTACATGGGCACATTTCCATAAGCATTTCTACTTCTGTTGTAACAATTGCTCCACTATCTGCTTCTTGCTTTAATTCTGGTCTTGTTGGCAAACAACTTGGTGACCTAAAAATTACGTTAAATCCTTTTAATTTTTCAAGACAATTTTTTCCAAATGATGCTTCAAATTCATATGTTTTTATTTTTGCTATTGTATCCATTGGTATTTCTTCTTCTGTTCTTTCGTCAAATACTGTTACTTGTGCTTTTTTGTTATGTAAGTATTCTAATAGTGGCAAATTGCTTACTCCTAAGCCTATTACTGCTACTTTTCTAAATCTTATATATTCGTTGAATTCTTCTAATTTTTTGTTTTCATAACTCATTTTTATTCCTTCTTTCTTTTTATGATATGTATCAATGTCAATTTTCGTTTTTTATTATATCTCTTTTTTTTCAAAAAAACAATTTTATTAGAATATTTTTTTGCTTTTAGGTTAAAATATTTTTAGAAATCGATTGGAGGTGCATTTTTATGTCAAAATCAAACAAGAAAAATAATAAAAATAGAGACCAAGAGCCTAATACAGATAGACAAAATAGTAAAGATTGTAAATAGTTTTTTATACCTTTGTTTTTGTGACTCCCAAATGGGAGTTATTTTTTTGACATTTATGTTAATTGATGCTATAATTTAAATAGATTTTAGTAATAATAAACTTGTTTTTATAGCATAAGGAGGAATTAACATGAAAAAAATTTTAACAAGTTTTAAGAGCAGAAAGAAGCAGAAAATGATCTTAGAAGAAATTCTAATTGACAGGGCGAATAATGGAAAATTATTTCACCCAAATAAAATCTTTATTCCATTTTACATTTCAAAAGATGTAATATTGGATGTAGTCGAAAAAAATAATTTTAAGATCTATGATTATCAAGAGTATAACCATAATGGAATTCTTGGCTTTTTAAACATAAAAAGCCATGAAATATCTTTGATAGATATTTCTGCTCAAGAGGGGAAATAATTTTCCCTTCTATTTTACAATTAAATATTTACAAAATGAACATTGAAAATTTAATAACTATTATTTGAAAAAAGAAAGGAAAAACATTATGAAAAAAAACACTACAAAAAAACTTAACTTTTTAAATTTAATAATATGCTTTATATGGATGGGGGCACTAATATATATATGTTTCATAAACCCTATGCCAAATAGTCTACTTTATAATATAATACGGTTATTATTTGTACTTAATGGGCTACTTTGTATACAAAGATATTATAAAAATAAAGATATGCAAAAAAAACAAAAAGAAATAATTCAAGAGATAGATTTTTCTAAAATTCATCTTTTGGAAATAGCAAATCCTGAAATTCTTGACTTTATTGATAAATGCCAAGAAGAATTTTTAACAAATCTAAAACATATTGAAAAGTCAACAATTATAATCAATATGAATAATCAGTATTTATTAGAATATGATAAGAATTTGCAAATTATATCTTCATATGGTATAGATGCTTATCATAAAGCAGCGTGTTTATCAGTTGCATTACTTGAATCAGTTGGTACATTTTTTATTTATTCCGTAAATTTAATTGATAGTTGTACATGTACCGCTAATTATAATGCTAGTTTTGCTTTATATACTGCTATGAAAATGTGCGGAATTTATGATATTAATTCTGTAACTAAAGAAGCAATTTTACCATATTCGGACTATATTGCAAGTATTATGGAAATTTTTATAAAACTCCCAAAGAGGATTTAGAAAAAAATTTACATTTTTTTGCAACAAAGCTTGAAAATATTTACAATGAACTAATTAGTTATTAAATTATTGAAGGGGTACTGTAAATTAGTACCCCTTTTTTATTGTTATTTTCTTTATACTCCCACAACTGAAAAACCATTATCAACATGAATCACTTCACCAGTAATAGCCTTAGACATATCACTAAACAAAAATGTACAACAATCACCCACTTCTTTAGCAGTAACATTTCTATGTAAAGGAGACTTTTCTTCAACAACATCTAAAATAGTTCCAAAATCTTTTATTCCTTTTGCAGAAAGAGTTTTTATAGGTCCTGCAGAAATAGCATTTATACGTGTACCGCTTCTGCCTAAATCCTTTGTCAAATATCTAACACTTGATTCCAAAGCTGCTTTTGCAACACCCATAACATTATAACCATCAATTGCTTTTTCTGCACCATAATATGTTAAAGTAACAATGCTTGAATTGTCATTTAACAACTCTAACTCTGTAGCAATTTTTGAAACAGCAATTAGAGAATAACTACTAACATCACATGCATGTGCAAAACCATCTCTTGATGTGTTTATAAAATCATTTCTTAAATCATCTGTATTAGCGTGAGCAATTGCATGTAATATACCGTCTATTTTTCCATTCTCTTTCAAAATTGTTTCAAAACATATTTTTATAGACTCGTCACTTGAAACATCACAAGTATATGCCTTTGAACCTGGAATTTCTTCCATTAACTTTTCTACTTTTGGTTTATTTGCTTCTGAATTATATGTAAAAATAATCTGTGCACCTTGCTCATAAGCAGATACTGCTGCTCCCCATGCTATACTCCATTTATTTCTTATTCCCATTATTAAGATTTTCTTTCCTTGTAATAACATTATCTAAATACCTCCAATTTTTCTATATTTTTCATATCTTTGTTCTACTAATTCTTCTTGTGATTTTTTTGATAATCTATTTATGTCTTTTAATATCATATTTTTTAAATCATTGCAAACTTTTTTAAAATCTTCTTGTGCTCCACCTTCTGGCTCTTTTACTATACTATCAATAACACCTAATCTTTTTAATTCTGTTGATGTAATCTTCATTTTTTCTGCCGCTTCTTGTGATTTACTTGCATCTTTATATAAAATACTTGCAAATCCCTCTGGCGATAAAATAGAATAAACTGCATTTTCTAACATTATTATAATATCTGTTACACCTAATGCCAATGCTCCACCACTTGAGCCTTCACCTATTACAATTGATATTGTTGGAACTTTTAACTTTGACATTTCAAAAAGATTTCTCGCAATTGCTTCTCCTTGTCCTCTTTCTTCTGCTCCCATTCCTGGATATGCACCTGGTGTATCTATAAATGTTATTATAGGTCTATTAAATTTTTCCGCTTGTTTCATTAGTCTTAATGCTTTTCTGTATCCTTCAGGATTAGGCATACCAAAGTTCCTATCTATATTTTCTTTTGCATTTTTCCCTTTTTGCTCACCTATAACAGTTACTGGCATTTCATCTAATTCAGCAATTCCACCTATAATAGATTTATCATCTCCAAAGTTTCTATCTCCATGTAATTCTATAAAATTTGTAAATATGTTATTTATATAATCTAATGATTTTGGTCTTTCTGCTTTTCTTGCAAGTACTACTCGCTCCCATGCAGATATTGTTTTTTCTTTCATTTTTATTTTTCCTTTCACTGGGATTAAAAGTCATGTCCCCAAATTTTATTTTATAAAATTTATTTAGCGAACATTGTTCGGTTTAATGTTTTTGATGCATTTTTACAATATTATATAATGTATTTTTCATATCTTTTCTTTCAACTATTTTATCAATAAAACCATGTTCTAATAAAAACTCTGCACTTTGAAATCCTTCTGGTAATTTTTGCTTTATTGTTTGTTCTATAACCCTTGGACCTGCAAAGCCTATTAAAGCACCTGGTTCTGCTAAAATAATGTCACCTAAACTTGCAAAACTTGCAGTTACCCCTCCTGTAGTAGGGTCTGTTAATACAGATATATATAATAAACCCGCTTCATCTAGTTTGGCTATTGCAGATGATGTTTTGGCCATTTGCATTAATGATATAATTCCTTCTTGCATTCTCGCACCACCTGATACACAAAACAAAATAACTGGCAATTTTTCTTGTATTGCTTTTTCTACAAGTCGTGTTATCTTTTCACCAACAACACTTCCCATACTTCCCATCATAAAATTACTATCCATAACTCCTATTGCAACTTTTAAACCATTTATATTTCCTGTTCCAGTTTGTATTGCCTCTTGTATTTTTGTCTTTTCTTGTAGGGCTTGAATTTTTTCTTTGTATCCTTCAAATTTTAACAAATCACTTGTTCGCATATCTGCATCTATTTCTTCAAATGTTCCTTCATCAATTATTTGCTTTATTCTTCTTCTGGCAGATAGTCTAAAATATTTACCACAATTTGGGCATATGCTATAATTGCTTTTTAAATCTTCTTTGTATAGTATCTCTTTACAATTATTGCATTTTACCCATTTTCCAACTAACATGTCTGATGCTTTTTCGTTTTTCATATCTGGTTCTTTTGGATTTATTTTTTTGATTTTATCTATTACCATCGCTTTTCTCCTTGTATCTAGTTTTTATATTTTTTCGGGATTGGGGGACGGGTCTTCAATCCCGAATTTTTAAAATTATTATTTTTTCGGGATTGAAGACCCGTCCCCCAATCCCGAAAAATTATAAAAATCTTATAATCAACTTTGAAGCTTATTAGCAAATTTCTTAGCAATAAAAGATGTATCATAATTGTTATTAATAAAATCTTCGTCTTCTAATATCTTATATAGAAAATCTATATTTGTACTAATACCATCAATAACAAATTCACCTAATGCACTCTTCATTTTAGCAATTGATTCATTTCTGTCTTTCCCATGTACAATAATCTTTGCTATCATAGAATCATATGTAGATGGAATTTTATACCCTGGATAAATTGCTGTATCTATTCTTACACCGTTTCCACCGGGTATATGTAATTCTTTTATTTCTCCTGGACATGGCATAAAGTTTTTATATGGATTTTCTGCATTTATTCTGGCTTCTAAACTATGTCCTGTAAATTTGATATCGTCTTGCTTATAGTGCAACTTTTCACCTGACGCAATTCTTAATTGTTCTTTTATAATGTCTACACCTGTAATTGTTTCTGTTATAGGGTGTTCAACTTGAACTCTTGTATTCATTTCCATAAAGTAAAAATCTTTGTTTTTATCTAGCAAATATTCAATTGTTCCAACATTGCTATATCCAATTTCTTTTAAGGCATTTACAGTAATTTTTCCCATTTTTTGTCTTAATTTGTCTGTTATTACTCCTGAAGGCGTTTCTTCTAACATTTTTTGATTATTTCTTTGAACAGTACAATCTCTTTCCCCTAAATGTATTACATTTCCATGTTCGTCTGCCATTACTTGAACTTCTATATGTCTTGGATTTTCTATGAATTTTTCGATGTAAATAGAGTCATCATTAAAAGAAATTTTGGCCTCTTGCCTTACTAAATCATAAAATTTTACAAGTTCTTTTTCGTTGTAGGCAATTCGTATACCTTTGCCTCCACCACCACTTGATGCTTTTAAAATAACAGGATATCCAATCCTCAATGCTACTTTTATTGCTTCTAATACATTATCAACTAATCCATCTGAACCTGGAACAACTGGCACACCTGCATTTTTCATTGTTTTCTTTGCTTTTGACTTGTTGCCCATTAGTTCTATCATTTTATAAGTAGGCCCAATGAATTTTATTCCGATTTCATCACACATTTTAGCAAAACTACTATTTTCAGATAAAAAGCCATATCCTGGGTGTATTCCATCACATCCCGTTAAACATGCTGCTTCGATTATTGCTTTTACATTTAAATAACTTTTGTTAGATGGTGCAGGCCCTATGCATACCGCCTCATCTGCTAGTTCTTTGTGTAATGAGTTTTTGTCTATTTCTGAATATACTGCTACTGTTCTTATTCCTAATTCTCTACAGGCTCTTATTATTCTTACTGCAATTTCTCCTCGATTTGCTATTAATATTTTTTTTAGCATTTTCTTTTCCTTTCATATTCTTAAAAATTCGGGATTAGGGGCCACTACACAAAATCCCGTTTTTATTTAATTAATTATTTTTTATAGTTATATATATTAAAATAAAGTGACGCGCAGTTTGGGAGGAAACATATTCATACAGATTAGCCAGATTAACTTATATTACTTTGATATGTATCTGACGTATCTTATATGATTATTCCGACCAGTAAGGAACGGCTTTTTAATATATATAACTATAAATTAAAAACTATATTATAAAATAGGGATTTTGTGTAGTGGCCCCTAATCCCGAATTTTTATTTATTGTTTACAATTGCAAATGTTAATTCTCCTTTTACTGCAACTTTTCCATCTACTGTTGCAATTGCTTCTCCAATACCAACTGGACCTTTTTGTTTAATGATTTTTACCTCTAATTTTAATCTGTCTCCTGGCACTACTTGTTTTTTGAATTTTAAATTATTTATTCCTCCAAATAGTGCGTTTTTGTTTTTATTTTCTTCTAGTGATAGTATTGCAACTGCTCCTGTTTGAGCTAATGCTTCTACCATTAATACTCCTGGCATAATTGGGTTTCCTGGGAAGTGGCCTTTAAAGTAATATTCATCTTCTGATACATTTTTGTATGCTGTACAACTTTCTCCTGGCTTATATTCTTCTACTTCGTCTATCATTAAAAATGGCTCTCTTTGTGGTATTATTTTTTTGATTTCTTCTTTATTTAACATTTTAATTTTCCGCCTTTCGTTCACTCATCGTCATCCAAATTTTTTCAAAATTTGTTTGTCAAATCTTGAGATGTTCACTTATTGTTATCCAATTTTTTTATTTATTTTATTTTAAATAATGGTGTTCCGTATTCTACCACATCTCCATCTTTTACACATATTTCTGCTATTTCTCCGTCAAATTCTGATTCTATTTCATTCATTAGTTTCATTGCTTCTACTATGCATATAACTTGACCTTTTTTTACTGTATCACCTGCTTTTGCAAATGCCTCTTTATTTGGAGCAGGTCTTGAATAAAATGTTCCAACCATAGGCGATTTTATAATTTTGTAATTTTCTTCTTGTGCATTTTTATTACATATAGTTTCGTTTATTGGTACTTCTGCATTATTTTGATTATTCATTATTGTAGATGAAACAACATTTGTTGTGGGTGTTGTTGATATTGCATTTGCTTGCATTTGCGCACCATTTGTTACTACAATTTCTTTTTCTGTATTTTTTTTCATGCTTATTTTCATACCTTCAGGAAATTCTATTTCTAGTTCGTCTATTTTTGCATTCCCCATGTCATCAATTAATTTTTTGATTTCTTCGTAATCCATATTTTCCTCCTAAATTTTTTTGAATATTATAGAACTATTATGTCCTCCAAATCCTAATGAATTTGACATTGCATATTTCACTTCTATATTTCTACCTTCATTTGGTACTATATCTAAATCACATTCTTCATCTGGTACTTTGTAATTTATTGTAGGTGGTACAAAGTTGTCTTCTATTGCTTTTATACAAACAACTGCTTCTACTCCACCTGCAGCACCTAATAAATGTCCTGTATTTCCTTTTGTTGAACTTACCATTACTTTTCTACTTGCATCTCCAAATGCTAGTTTTATTGCAGACGTTTCTCCTGCATCATTTAGGTGTGTAGATGTTCCATGAGCATTTATATATGTAATATCTTCTGGTTTTGTATTATTTTCTTCTAGGGCTCTTTTCATGGCTCTTGCAGCACCTTCTCCGTCTGGTGCAGGTGATGTTATATGATATGCATCTGATGTTGCTCCATATCCTACTATTTCTGCATATATTTTTGCATTTCTTGCTTTAGCATGTTCTAATTCTTCTAGAACAATAACACCCGCTCCTTCTCCCATTACAAATCCGCTTCTTTCTTTGTCAAATGGAATACTTGCTCTATTTGCGTCTGTTGCTTGGGTTAAAGCTTTTATATTTGTGAACCCTGCTATACCTGTAGGTGTAATTGATGCTTCTGTTCCTCCTGCTAAAATTGCATCTTCATATCCGTTTTTTATCATTCTGTACGCTTCACCTATTGAATGAGTTCCACCTGCACATGCTGTTACAACAGATATAGATTCACCTTTTGTTCCTAATTCGATTGCTACATTTCCTGCAGCCATATTGCATATGCTCATAGGTATGTACATTGGTGATACTCTGTCTGGACCTTTTTCTATATAATGTTCATTTTCTTTTTCTATTGTAGAAAGTCCACCTATACCTGAACTGATTACAACTCCAACTCTGTTCATATCTGTATTTTCTGGTGTAATTCCACTGTCTTTCATTGCTTCTCTTGATGCTATTATTGCAAATTGTGAAAATTTGTCTAGTCTTTTGCAACTTCTTTTATCAAAGTGTTCTTCAGGATTGTATTCTTTTACTTCTCCTGCTAATTTTACTTTGAATTTTTCTGTGTCAAATTCTGTTATTTGTGCTATACCACATTTATTTTCTTTTATTCCTTTCCAGAATTCTTCTACATTGTTTCCTATAGGAGTTATGGCTCCTAATCCTGTTACTACAACTCTTCTTTCCATTTTTAATTTTCCTTTCTATATTTTGAATTTGCTTTTTTATGATTTTTATTGTATAATAATAATATAAAAATTTAACACCTTAAGGAGGGCACTTAAAATGAGTGAAAATGATTTAAAGGCACAACGGAAATATATCACTGATTTAATAAAAAATCAGTTGAAAATTTTCAGGCTTAACGGCAAATCAAATCAGGAAGTAACGCTTTCTCTTCCTAAAGTTACTAGTGTAAATAAAACATTAGTAAAAACAATATTGGAAGAAGTTTTAAAGTACAAACCTGATATAATAAATTACCAAGAGTTAAAATGTATGGATTCGTCCATAATGATTTTAACTATTGTGTTAAAATAAGATCACTCACTGGGGAGAGATATATCTCCCCTTTTTCTTTTATATTTTACATCAACATACCACCATCAACATTTAAAACTTGCCCTGTTATATATGTATTTTCGTCACCTGCCAAGAAATAAACTGAATTTGCAATTTCTTCACTACTTCCCATTCTTTTTAATGGTATTTGAGCATTTATATTTTCCTTAACACTATCACTTAAAACAGATGTCATATCTGTATCAATAAAACCAGGTGCTACACAATTTGCTAATATATTTCTACTTGCTAATTCTTTAGCAATACTTTTTGTAAATCCTATAATACCTGCTTTAGAAGCGGCATAATTGCATTGACCTGCATTTCCAGATACTCCAACTACTGAACTGATATTTACTATTTTACCTGTTCTTTTTTTCATCATATAAGGTACAATGCTTTTTGTAACATTAAATGTGCCTTTTAAATTGATATTTATTACTTTTTCAAAATCCTCTGGAGTCATTCTAAGTAATAAACTATCTTTTGTAATTCCAGCATTATTTACCAAAACATCTATTTTTCCAAATCTTGCTATAGCCTGTTTAGCCATATTTTCGCAATCCTCAAAATTTGATACATCTGTTTTTATGAATAAAACCTCAATATTATATTCTTTAAATTCATTTTCTAATTCTTCTAAATTTGTTCTATCTGATACATAATTTAAAACTAAATTATATCCGTTTTTGGCAAATTTAATTGCTATTGCTTTTCCTATTCCTCTTGTTCCGCCTGTTATTAAAGCCACTTTCTTATCTTCCATTTTCTCTTCCTCCTATGTTTGGACTTAATTCTTGTATTGCTTTTTCTAAAGTTTCTACATCATATATATTTATTGTATTTACATCACTTAGTTCTTTTCTAATAAAACCTGTTAATGCTTTTCCTGGTCCAATTTCCACAAATGTATTTACATTTTCATCTTTCATTAATTTGATTGCTTTATCAAATCTAACTGGGCTAACAATATGCTTTGATAGTATCTCTACCATGTTATCTGTGTCTTTATAAAAAGTCCCATCAATATTTTTTATAACATTTGTTGTGCCTTTTTGAAAATGAACTTTTTCTAAATCTTGTATATATTCATTTTTTGCATCTTCTAATGCTTTTGTATGAAATGGACCACTTGTTTTTAATGTAACAACTTTTTTTGCTCCATTTTCTTTAAATAAATTACTTGCTAATTCAATTGCATCTTTACTCCCAGAAACTACAGTTTGATTTGAATAATTGTAATTTGCAGGAACTATAAACATTCCTTTATCTTGCAAGTCCTTGCATATTTCTTCTATTTTTTTTGAATCTAATCCAATTATTGCAAGCATTGAGTATTCGCCTTCTGGTAATTTATGTTGCATCAAATAACCTCTTTGTTTTAACAGTCTTATTCCATCTTCAAATTTTAGTTTTCCACTATATATTAATGCAGGATATTCTCCTAAACTTAATCCAACTGATATGCCTGCATGTATTCCATTTTTTTCTAGAATTGCTAATATTGCCAAACTCATTGTAGCAATTGCAATTTGAGTATTTTCTGTTTTATTTAAATCGTCTTGCACATTTTCTTTGTTGTTAGTGTTTTCTTCTTTACAATATTCCATTCCATTATATTCTTTTCTTGTACCTTCAAAGCATAATTTTGCAACATCTATTTCTGTGATTTCAGACGCTTTTTTAAATACTTCTCTTACTTCTTCATATTTATCATATAAATCTTTTCCCATTCCTATCTTTTGACTTCCTTGGCCGGGAAATAAAAATGCTAATTTCATCCTAAACCTCCATTAAAATACTTCCTGTATTCAAGCCTCCACCATAGCCTAAAAGAATAACTTTATCTCCTTTTTTTAGCAAATGTTTTTCAAACATTTCGTCTAATGCTATTGGTATACTTGCGCAAAATGTATTTCCTACATTTTCTATATTTGTATATACTTTTTTGCTGTCAATTTTCAATTTATTTGCAATTGATTTCATTATTTTCAAATTTGATTGATGTGGTATTATATATTTAATATCATCAATATTTATTTGGCTTTTTTTAAGCAATTCCTTTACGTTTTTTACTGTCTCTGTAACTGCATATTTATAAACTTCTTTGCCATCCATTTGTAACTTTTCGTTTGCGTTATATGTAAGTATTTTACCATTTTGACCGTGACTTGTTATATTACTGCTATAAAGCCTTTTTTCTTTTGTTTCTTGCAATATAACTGCTCCTGCACCATCTGATAATAAAATTGATGTCGATACATCCTTTTGATCTATACATTTTGATAATAAATCTACTCCAACTACTAATGTCATTTTTGCTTTGTCTGTTTCAAGATAACATTGTGCTATATCTAATGCATTTACAAATCCTGCACATCCTGCTAAGACATCTAAACACATACAATTTTCAATATTAAAATGTTCTTGTATTTTATATGATATCCCTGGCATTAGCATATTTGTTGATGTTGTTGCCACTATAATCATATCAATATTTTGCGGATTTATTTGTGAGTTTTTTTCTATTAAATTTTCTATACATTTTATTGCTAATTGTTCTATGTTTTCGTCTTTTGAATAGTGTCTTGTTTGTATTCCTGTTCTTTTGTATATAAAATCTTCTGTTATATTTAATTGATTTGCTAAATATGTGTTATCTATCTTAGTTGTTGGTAAATACTTTCCTGTTGCTATAATTTCTATATTTTTCATTTTCACCTCTAATTATATTTTTTAATTTTTAGACTCTAATTTTTTTCTAAATTATATCCTCCAATGTTTTTATAAAATCTTCTATAATTTTTTGTTTATTGAATTCTTTTCCAGTTTCTTTATATAATGATGTTGCTATATTTTCTAGTTCATTTGGAAATTTGTCTTCATTTACATTAAAGCCTATACTTATTATTACATAGTTGATTTTATTTCCTATTGTGTTGCTTTCTGTTAATATTCCACATATTTTCTTTCCATTTAGCATTAGGTCATTTGGCTCTTTTATTGTTAATTTTATATTGTATTTTTGTTCCATTATTTTCTGGATTCTTTTTGCTATTTCTATTGTTAGTCCTTCTAAGTTTTTTACACTTTTTTGTGGTCTAAATAGCATACTCATTGCTATGTTTTTGTTTGAGCCAGTGTGCCAATTTCTTCCTTTTGTTCCTATTCCACCTGTTTGTTCTTCTGCTAAAATTACTGTGTTTTCTGTGTATTTGCTATTGTTTTCTTTTAAATATGTGTGTGTTGAACTTATTGTTTTAAATTTTTTTATTTTCATTTTTTCTGTCCCTTTTGATTTTTCTTATGTGATTTTATATCATTTTTTTTATTTTTTCATTAGTCCGAACGGTCAGTTTGAGATTTTATGATTTATAGATTTTTGAAATAATTGGTGTGTGAATTGTAACTTTAAGATTGAATCTTTTGTGAATTTTTTACAAAAAATCTAGACTGTTTTTATATTTTGTGCTATTATTATGTAGGTGAACAAATGAAAATTTTTAGGAGGTAAAGTTATGACAAAAATGGAAAAAATTTTGGCAGTGGTTTTAATGTTTGTTACTATATTATTAGTTAGTTTTAATTTTTTATATGTTAAGGCGGTTGATTTAAATTTGACTGAAAATACTTCTAGTAGCACAAATTCTTCTGATGATGAAGATGATGATAATTCAACTTCTTCTGCTTCAAATTCTTCTAGAAGTTCTTCTAGTACGAATTCTTCTAGTCTAAGTTCTTCTGCTACAGTTAAAACTACTAGTTCTACTGAGTCAGGTTTGGGAATTACTAATATTTTGAATATTATTTTGATTAGTGTTGGTATTCTTTTGATTCTTTTGGCTATTGCTATTTTGATTAGATTAAAGAGTTAATTTTTTGAATAGAAAATAATAAAAAGAAGCGGCTTTAAAATAAGTGCTTCTTTTTTGTTTTTATATTGATTCTTTTATCTTTTCGACTTCTTCTTTTGATAGTTTTGTAATTTCACATATTAAATCAATTGATAATTTTTTCTTCAACATTTCTTTTGCGGTTTCTATTACTCCGTTCCTTTTTTCCTTCTTCTTTTCCGTTCTTCTTTTCCAGCTTCAAAAAAGTTTTGTTCACTTGTAAGTCTATTATATTCATCCATTATTACTGAATTATGTCTTTCTCTTTCTTTTGGATCAGAACTTATATAATCTAATGTATTCATTGCTTTTTTTATTTCTTTATTCTCTTTTTCAGCCAACATCATCTCCCCCTTTCGATTTGTGAATACACACATCCACTGGTCTAGTTTTGTAAATTCTGATTGAGTTTTCTTTTTATATTTTGGTAGTTCTATGTAGTGGAATTCTATATATTTTGATGCTTCTTCATCTTCTGTTTTATACCCCATATCTACATATTCTTCTTTTAATGTTTTGTCAAATTTTATTTTTCCAATACTATGATAACTGTTTCGTTTTAAAAAATTATAATTTGTTATAAATATTACAATACTCTTTTTTAAAGTTGTATAATCATCTCCTACTTGTAATTGACTTGTTATCATATTTGCTAAATATAGTGTTCCTCTTTCTTCTATATTTTTCTTGTCTTCCATTTGCATCTCAATATCTAAAACAGTTCCATCATCTGTTTCTGCTTTGATATCTAAAAGGCCTCTTTTATCTTCTCTTTCGTATGGAATTATTTCTGGATTTTTTATTGTTACGTTTTTAATATTTTTTCTTAAAATTGCCTCCAATAAATCCTTTAAAACACTTTCATTACCTTCAAATGCAAATACTCTTTTAAATATGTAGTCATCTGTAAGTGGTAATCTTG